>Ga0210387_10003761_pt1 | contig 11670 bp, 8 predicted proteins | sample IncBWC7OmetaG_FD_160108 | JGI IMG/M metagenome (GOLD analysis project Ga0210387, IMG submission 160108) | Forest soil microbial communities from Barre Woods Harvard Forest LTER site, Petersham, Massachusetts, United States - Inc-BW-C-7-O ... | reverse complement strand
GTCCGCCGTTGGACGACAAGCAGGCGAAAGCGCGCAGCCGTTTTGCTCGACGCAACCCGAGGCGGACGCGGAGCAAGACGTGGCTGTGCCGGTGGCGCGGCAAAAAGCTCGAATTTCTCGGCTGATCGACGAAATTTGAGGCTTTCGTTCCCGGCTGCGAGCCTCTGCTAAAGTCGGCCCGATGCAGCTCGCTGACTCGTCCCGACCGGAGCCAATGATCGAGCTTTCTCTGGTCGTACCTGTGTACCAAGGCGAACGCACGTTGGCGGCGCTCGCGGACGAAGTTTCACCCCTGACGGCCCCGCAGCGGAGTCCCGGCGGTTCGGCATTCCGGGTGGTCGAGCTCGTGTTGGTCCACGACGGCGCGGTGGACGCGTCGGCAGTCGTGATGAAAGAGCTCGCGGCGCGCCACTCGTTCGTGCGACCCATTTGGCTATCGCGGAATTTCGGTCAGCATCCGGCGACCTTCGCTGGTCTCGCGAGCACGGTCGGGCAATGGGTCGTTACCTTGGATGAGGACGGCCAACAAGATCCGAGCGACATCGGCAAGATGCTGGACGCGGCGCTCGCGGGTCGCACGCGTCTCGTCTACGCGAGTCCGACGAACGCGCCACCGCACGGGTTCGTCCGGAACCTATTCTCCAGCCTAGCGAAGTGGACGTTCGCCACGATGCTCGGCTCGAACATCGGGCGCTTCAACAGCTTCCGGCTGATCGAGGGCGAAGTGGCGCGCAGCGTTGCCGCCTATTCGGGACCGAATGTTTACCTCGATGTCGCGCTCTCTTGGGTGGTCGGTGGCGCCGAGCGTTGCCCTGTTGCATTACGCGAAGAGCGCGGTCGTCGCTCTGGTTATACGATGCGTCGGCTACTGCACCATTTCTGGCAATTGGTGCTGAGCTCCGGTACGCGACCGCTGCGTTTGATCGCGCTCGTCGGCTTCGCGTCGATCGTGTTCGCGATCGTCTTCAGCGCGCTTCAAGTTTGGTACCGCCTGCACGACGAGATCCCCGTGCAAGGTTGGACGTCGATCATGATCGTGCTCTGCTTGTTCGGCGGGCTCACGCTCGTCTCTATCGGCATCATCGCGGAGTATTTGGGGTTCAGCGTGTCTATGGCGATGGGCAAGCCTGCGTATCTCATCGTCTCGCAACCACGCGAGGACCTCGCGAAGAAGTCATGAGCGCGCCCTTGGTTTGGGTGGTCGGTGCCGGCGGGATGCTCGGCTCCGCGGTCTGTCGAGAGCTCGGTTCCGACGCTTGGCGTCCGGAGCGTGGCTTCACTTGGCAAGATAGCGCGCGGGTTGGCCAAGAGTTAAAAGAGGCAGTTGGCGCTTTCGCAGCAAGCGTCTCGGCGCGCGCTGGCTCAGCTTGGGCCGTCGCATGGTGCGCGGGCGCGGGGGTCGTGGGCACTTCGGCTGCGGCGCTCGAGTCAGAAACCAAGGTCTTTCAGCTGTTCTTGGGGCTCTTGGCGGCTGAGCCGAGTCTCGCCTCGGCGCGCGGCTTCGTGCTCCTCGCGAGCAGCGCCGGCGGGGTGTACGGCGGAACTCCGGTGTGTCCAATCACGGAAGCGACACCCCCCGAGCCCATCTCGCCGTACGGTCGCGCCAAGCTGCTCCAAGAGCAGCTTCTGGTTTCGTGGGCAGAGAGCCAACCGCGCCCCGTCGCGACGCTCGTTGCGCGGCTGTCGAATCTGTATGGCCCCGCGCAGCGCCTGGACAAACCCCAGGGCCTGATTTCTCACATCTCGCGTTGCGCGATCCACAAAGCGCCGGTGCACGTCTACGTCTCACTCGACACGATCCGCGATTATTTATTTTCTGAGGACGCAGGCCGCCGAATCGTGAGCGGCCTGCACCGCCTGGTACGCGAGTCTGCCGTTGAAGCGCTGCACGTGACCAAGGTCTATGGGTCCGAGCGTGAGATTTCCATCGCGGGTCTACTGGGCGTGTTTCGCCAGATCACGCGGCGTGGCGTGCGGGTGGTCTCGGGACTCAGCTCAGTCGGGGCTCTGCAACCGCGGCGCCTTCAGTTTCGGTCGCGCATTTGGACCGAAGACGCGGGCGGCCAGGTCGAATTGGTCGAGGGCATCAGCCGGGTCTATCGCCATCAGCTCGCGAGCTTTGGGCAAGGGCGGCTCCCGCCACCACACGTTGCACGCTCGGGGAGATGAGTCGCTCTCAGCGCGCGGCTCTCGATGAGGTTCAATGGCGCGGAGCAGTGACGCTTCGTGCGTGCCCGCTCGGAGCAAGAGCTCGGCGCAGGCGCTCGGCGCATTGATTCGGCAGCGCTGATGCGTATACTCGCGCCGCCCGGGCCGACCCGAAACCGCAATGAACCTCAAGCGAGCCGCGACGAATCTGTTTGGCTGGTTGCGGTCGCGGAAACCGGAAGTGGCAGTCTTTCTGCTGGGCGCGTTGCTACGTATCAGCATGAGCTGGACATATCCACGCTCCTGCGCGTTCGACTACGGCGACCACTGGGACGTCGTGAAGTGGATCCTCGCACACGGGCAGATTCCGCAGGTGGAAGCGCTCCGCGAGGCCTTTCACCCGCCCTTCTTCTACGTTACTTCCGCGCTGTGGCTGAAGGCCGGCTTTACGGCAAACCAGCTCGTGGCCGAGCCGATCACGTGCGGCATTTTGCGTCTCGCGCTGATTTGGTGGGGTCTCGAGATCTATCTGCCGCATTCACGCGCTGCGCGCTTGTCCGCGCTGGCCCTCGCCTGCGTCATGGCCGCATCCGTCCATGTGGACGGCATGGTTCACCCTGAAGCGCTCAACGGCCTTTGGACTACGAGCGCCATGTTGCTCGCCGCGGCGGGGTTTCGTCGTAGCGGCAAGGATCGTTGGCGGTTCGCCTGCGCCGCTGGCGTGCTTCTCGGTGTCGGCATGCTCACGAAGATCTCGGCGAGCGTCATCGTCGCTTCGCTCGGCGTGGCCTGCGCGGCCGAGCTGCTTTGGCAACGGCGCGATTTACGCGCGAAGCTACTTGCGGCCGTGCCCTGGGCGGCCACGCTCGCGCTATGTGTGGCCATTTGTGGTTGGTACTTCGCGCGGAACGTTCGCGAGTATCACAAGCTCTTCCTGACCAGTTTCGACCTCCGGTTCGAGCACTCGATGGTGGTCGAATCCGACAAGACCCCGTATCTCTATCGGCGGCCGCTCGGCTTCTTCGTCGGCTGGGATCCCGCCATTTTCCGCTTCCCTTACTACTCGACGAGCGTCCGCCCAAACTCGCAATTTTGGCCGGTGGCCGTCGCCTCCACGTTCGTCGACTACTGGAACTTCAGCTTTTCGGGGCTCGCTCGGGACAAGGCGACGCAAATCGGCGCGCTCTACTACCCGCTATCACCCCGCATTCTGCGTGCGTCGCAGTTCGCGGTTGCGGGCGGGACGGCGATCTTTTTGGCCGTAGTCGCCGCCTGGTTCAACACGATCGGGAAGGTCTTCCAGCGCCGCGATTTTGCGACCTTCTTCTTGCTCTTGATCCCGCTGTTCACTCTTCTGTCGGCCATGCACTTCGCGGTCACCAACCCAGTCGATCAATACGGTGTCATCAAGGGCGTCTACATGCAATTTGGGGCGCCACCAATGTACGCGCTGTTCGGTCTCGCTGTGGCGTGGACAACGCGCAACTCGGATCGCTGGCCCGTCTTCGCGCTCCTGATGTGCGCTCTTTGGTTGGTCGGCGCGTACACCATCTATTGCCGGCTGCGGCTGCCCCTCTTGCCGCTCGGGTGACTCGTGATGGTCGCAGAGCAAATGAAGTCGAACGATCTGCGCGAAAAGCTCGCCCAAACAAGCGCGGCTGTGCGCGAGTTTTTTTCCATGCGCGGCGCGCTCGCTCGGAGCGCGGCGTTGGACCCCGAGACGCGCGCGTCGGCGCGGGTCTTCGAGTCCTCTGCGCGGAGCCGGCTGAGCGGCGCGGATGCGCTGTGGGCAGCGGGCCAGCTGGCCGCCGCGTTGGAGCTGTACCGCGAGGCGACGCTACTCTTTGCGCGGGCTCTGCTCAGCGCAGAAGGTCCGACTCGGGACCTTGGTTCGAGCGATCCTGCGGCCCTTTTTTCGGCGTTGAGCGGCTTGCTCGAACGCGATGTGCGCAGCATGCAGGCTTCGGCCGACGTCTTGCGACCGCTCGGCACGCTCGCGCGTGCTGACACATTCGAGCTCGATCGCATCGCCGCGCTGCACAGCCCCCCGGACATTCGAGAGTTCGCATGGGCTGTGCACTCTCTGTCGGAGCGGCTCGACCTGCGGACTCCGAGCGCAGTTCAATTTCGTCGCGTGCAACGTGCTGGTGTAGCTCTGGCGATGACTGCCGTCGTCTTGTTCGGGTGCGCGAGGTGGGCGTTCCCGCCCGTGGACTTGGCGCTGAAAAAGCCCGTCACTGCCAGCAGTCACGCCTACGACACTCAGCCGGAGGGCGCGGTCGACGGGTTGCGCTACGGCCAGCTCGGTTTTCACAGCGCCAACGAGCGCTCGCCGTGGCTGCTGGTGGATCTGGGTCAGATGACCCCACTCCACGAGGTACGCGTCTTCGGGCGCCCGGAGTGCTGCTACGACCAGTCCATCCCGCTCGCGCTCGAAGGCTCAGCGGACGGCGTCACCTTCACCGAGATCGCTCGACGCAGCGAGCCGTTCACTCAGTACGAGCCTTGGGTGGTGCGTCCCGACGCGGCGAGCGCGCGTTTCGTGCGGCTGCGCACGCTTCGCCACTCGTTTCTGGTGGTCAGCGAGTTGGAAGTGTACTGACCACGCCGTCGGCCGAGTGCCCGCCGCGCTTCAATGCAGACTGAGGTTCACCCAGTCGGCGTGGGCGTAAGCGTTCGTCCCACCCACTTCGTCGACTTCCAAGAGCAGCTCGGTCTGTCCCTCAACATTCACACCGAAAGGCTCCGCGCGCGCCCCGCCTGCCATCGGACCCGACTCGAATAGCACCTGACCTTTGCTAGATCGGATGCGAAAAGCGGCGTGTCCGCGCGTTCCGGCCGAATCATCCAGACCGCACGCGCCGACGACGATTCGCGCGGCTCGCTTGAGATGGATTCTGATGATCGACGCCGCGTGCGTCCCGAGGCCATGCTCGTAGGCCTCGTGCCCGACGGCGAGACGGCCGCCGTCTACCTCACGGTCGATGCGCAGCTCGCCCCAACCCTGGCCGGTCCTCACGACGGTAAAGTCTGGAGTCTCGAGGTCGGCGCGCTTCATCAAAACCCAACCGCCGGACTCCTTGACGAGTTTTGCGGGGCCTTGTGCCGTGGTCGTCAGCCGGCGCAGCACGCCGCGAGTGCGCGCATAGCTGCCATGGGAGATAGTGAAAGGGTAATGCTGGAGATACGGCGCGTCTTGGTGACGAATCGGGATTTGGTAATACGGCATGATGGCCATGTCGTTGGCGATCACTCCGCCCTGTTGAGCCGTCACCCAAGCCGGAATTTGTCCGAATTCGGCGGGGCCAAATACCGGATCGATGGACTCGGTCTCGGGCACCAGGGTTTGCACGTCTGCACCCGGTGGCACCAACGCGGCGACGACCCTGAAACCGTCGAGCTCCCGATTGAATGCGTTTAGCCGCACGTTGAGCAGGACCAAGAAGGCCGCCACCAGCGCGAACAGGACCCACGGCCACTGCCGCGCCAAACGATCGCTCGTTCGCGGCACCAAGACGGCCGGGGCGAGCACATGAATGAAGACGCAAAAGCGAGTCGCCACATACCAGGTGGAGGCAATGACATCCGGCAACGCGACGAAGAACGCGACGGCGAGCGCGAGCGGAACCCAGCGCAATGGCGCGAAGCTGAGCTTGGGGCGCGCCAGGACCAAGAACAGCGCCACCCCGGAGGCTCCGACGATGGCCCACTTGTCATCGGGGAACGTGGTGAAAGCGCCCGAAAACAAGTGCACCGCGCGCCGCGAGTCGAACCACTGGCTGAGCGCATCAGCGGACGCTTCCTTATGGCGCAGGGCCAACCACAAGCACGCGAGCGCGCCGAGCGGGACGACGTGGAGTGCGCAACGCAGCCGCGAAAACCAGTGACCGCGGAGCAACCAGCTAGAACCCGCGATCACCAAGGAAATGCCGAAGGTAATGCCGTGCGAAAAGAACAGCAGCGAAGCGAGCAGGCTCGTCCTCGCGACCTTGTGCCACCCCGGGTGATCGCCCTGCGTTTCGAACTCCGATAGGTACGCAAACATGAGCGGAATCGCCAGCGTGCACGAGACGAAGCCCCACAAATAGCAGTAGTCGAACGAGGCGACGAAGCCGAGCAGGCCGAAGGCTGGCGCCGCGCCGATGGCGCGAAGCCAACGCGTGAGAAAAAACGGCGTCGCGAGCGCGGCGAACGTCAGCAGAAACTTCGTTGCAGCCAGAGCGCCGAACAACTTGGTAAACACGAGAGCGACGGCATACGGCACCAAGTACGGCGTAAATAGATTGGTGCGGTAGAGCTCGCGTAGCTCGTAGTGATCACCACCCAGGTCGGACCAGAGCCGAAAGATATTCGCATGCTGCGGCAGGTCCACGCCTGCCGGGAAATGCGGCACCCAGATCGCGACCAGAGACAACACGAAGCACACGGCGTACGCCGGCCAGACGGGCAGCTCCGCCCCGAGCTCACGCAAAGCGCCCACCCACCGACCACCCATCGACTGCGCATTCATCAGACTATTGCCCTCACGCTTTGGAGGCGATCAAAGACTCGCTTCGTCCTGAGCGCGATCAGTGTCGTCGAAATTCACGAGCTCGGCGGTGACGTAGAGTGGCCGCCGCTTGATCTCTTCGTAAATGCGGCCGATGTATTCACCCAGCACGCCGATCATGATCAGCTGGGCTGAGGAGCCGAGGGCAACCGCCATCATGATCGTGGCCCAGCCTTGCACGGTATTGTGCAGGAACAGCTTCTCGTAGACTGCCCACAGCGCTACGGCGCCCGCTCCCAGGCCGGAGAGCACCCCGAGCCACGTCGCGAAACGGAGCGGGATAATCGAAAACGAGGTGATGGCGTCCATCGCGAAACGCATCATCTTGGTGAAGGGGTACTTGGTTTCCCCGGCGAAACGCGCTTCTCGGTCGTAAAGGAGCGCGCTCTGCTTGAACCCGACCCAGGTGACCATACCGCGCACGAAGCGGTGCTTCTCCTTCAGCGAGCGGAGGGTCAAGACGACCGCGCGACTGATCAAGCGGAAGTCACCCGCGTCCACCGGGATGTTCATGCCGCCGAGCATCGTGCGGAGGATTCGATAAAAAGCCGCGGCGGTTAGCTTCTTGAAAAATGTTTCACCGGCACGTGTGCGGCGAACGCCGTACACGACATCGAAGCCGGCGCGCCAACGCGCGATCATCTCTTTGATGACTTCAGGTGGATCTTGCAAATCCGCGTCGATGATCACGACGGCGTCTCCGGCTGCTTTGTCGATCCCCGCCGTGATGGCCATTTGGTGCCCGAAGTTGCGCGAAAAAGAGAGCACCTTGAAGCGCGGCTCGCTCGCGCTCAGCTCCTTCAACATGGAGAAGGATTTGTCCTTCGAGCCGTCGTCGACGAACACGACCTCCCAAGACTTCACGTCGGTCTCGAGCGTCGACATCACCTCGCGCAGGCGGCGGTGGAGCTCCGGAATCACCGCTTCTTCATTGAAGATCGGGATGATGAGAGAGAGCTCCGGGCGCGCCATGGCGGGCACTCTACAACAGTAATTCAGCCCGCCGCCAGCTAGCGAAGGATGCGCACACCGGTCAAATGCAGCGGCGCTTTTTTGTCGAGGCGTAGCCTGACCCAGCGTGCGTTCGTCGCGGGAAATTGGGCGAGCCAGCTGCTGAAGACTGCGTCACGGCGCGCCACCGCGCGCCAAGTGTGCTCGTCAGTGCTCACCTCTACCACCATCGGCGTCGAGCGCTCGGAGCAGCAATCCTTGCGATTGTTCACCCTCACCGCCGAGATCCGCTGCGGCGAGCCGAGGTCGAACTCGAGCCATGGGTTGCGCTCGTCTTGGGTATGGACGAAGTAGTCCGGGCTCTCCTCGCATTGCTGGGCCGGGGACTTGCACCCGCCGGAGTAGTACGTGGAGCTCGCGCGCCAGGGTTTACCCGCGCCGACATCACGACGACGCTCACGCAGATCCTTCAACTGCACGACGCCGAAGACGGCGAGTACCGCGAGGAAGACGGCTAGCCCGAGCCTCAGCAAGCGCTGTAGCCACAGCGCTTCAGTGATGCGCCGATCGATTTCGAGCTCCGCGAGGAGCGCCGTGGCAAGCGTTCGCGAAGCGTTGGCCAAGCGGGCACTGTGTGCTGCCGGAAGGCCTTCGAGCTCGTCGAGCGACAGCGTTTCGACCAGCTGCTTGACCGAGCTCAGCGCTTCGGGATCGCCGACGGCTTTGAGCAACACGGACTCTTCGATTACTCCCCAGTGAACCGCCGGGTCAGCGCTGGTTTGCTGGACCGCGAGCTCTCTCGGAGCCGCCAAACCGCGGAGCTCACAGCGGATCGCGTGACCGTACAAGTGACACAGAACCGGATCGGGACTGCCTTCGAACGGCTCTGACGACTCACGCACACGACGCGCGACCTCGACCGCAAGGCGCGCACGACGCAGAAATTCTGCGCGCTGTGGCGCCATTGGCAGAGCTGCTTCACGCATGGCCTCCGTGCGCCAGAAGCGACGCCACCAGCGACGAATCGCACCAGGCTTGGGCGCGTGAACGGGCGGCACGGGCGGCGCTGGGACGGGCGGGACGAGCACTGTGGGCGCAGCGCTCACCATCTCGGGTGCGGCGACCGTTTGCTCCAGCTCGTCATTGGACACGGCCGAAACGAAGCAGATGCCCCGCTGGCCGTCAAGCTAGTGTACGAGCTTCAGCGCGCGTGCGTTGTCGGTCTTCGGGTGATGGCGTTGAGCGAGCACGAAGTCACCCGAGATGGCGACGACACCGAAGTCGTGCTCGAGCGCGCTGCGTGCTTCACGGCGCTCGTCGTCCCGCAACGGCGCCTGAAATAGCAGCCAATCCGCGTCGAAGATGCCCTGACGCAGCGTGTACGAGTCCGGCCGGCTCGACACTTGAGGCACGAGCATCTCCGAGCTGCTGATCTTCGCTCGCGGCGGGACGACGGAAATCAAAGCGCGGACGCGCGCATAGTCCGCCGCCGCTTGCTTGCTTTGACCGAACTGATAGGGGCCGAAGCCGCCGCGTGCGGTGTGCTGCTGGAATATCGCACCGTATTGATAGCTGGTGATGACCGTCAGCGCACAGACCGCCACGAGCCAGGCCCGCTGTCGCAGCCAACCTTCATTGTCTGCCGGATACTTGGGCTCGCGGATCCATTCCAGATTCGCGACCAGCGCGACGAACAGAAAGGCCGTCCAATGTGCGGTGTATTGAAATGAGATCTGCACCAGCGGCAGATAGTGAGTGCCGAGCAGCGTGAAGAAAAATCCGGGGATCGAAAGCAGGTAGCCGATCGGCCGCCGCCACGGGAAGAAGCAGAGCGGCGCCGCGAGCTGGACGAGGTATAGAAATTTCTCCGGCTCCAGCAGGCTGTTCAGGGTGAACACTGGATTGCCGATCACGGTCTCCACCACCGCACCATAGCCGTGGCCACCACGGCCCACGAGGCCCTCCCACTGATTCAGGAACGACTCCCCGCCGCCCGAAAACCGCGGCATCACCGCGAGCTTCATGATCAGAAAGTATACGCCAGCGACGCCCGTAATGACGGCACCCGCACGAGCGCGGCTCGTGAACAAGATATAGAGGCCCATCACGGCCATGTCGGCGGCGATGTCCTCGCGCACGGACAGGGTCAAAGCCAGACTGAGGATCGCCCAGCGATCGTGCTTCGTCTCGACGAGATAGAGCGTGAGCCAGAGGAAGAAAACGCCCAAGGGCGGGTAATGAAAATCGTACAGATTCGCGCCGTGAACCGGCGGATAGAGCAGGTACGCGAGCGCGACCAACGCCGCTGGCCAACGCCCGATGTGACGCGCAGCGAATAGAAAGAGTGGAACAGCGGCCAAGCCAACCAGCACCGCTTGGAACACCAGCAGCGCTTCGGCCCGCTGATACAGCGCATAGAACGGCGCGATGGCGTACGCGAACAGGGTCGCGTGATTGCCGAAGTGCGTGCAGTTCGGTCCGCACAGCGGCGACATCTTCATGAACGAGCCGCCGTGGACGACGTTCCAGAGCAGATTGTCTTCGAGCCCGAGGTCGAAGCTCGTCGTCAGCAGGCTGTGGTGATGCAGAATCGTTTCGTACGAGAAAAAGCCGGCGTAGCCGGCCGCGCCTAGCAGCACGACGACGAGCGGCGTCCAGTTCGACCAGCGCCGAAACAGGCCACCGAGGGCGCTCCAAAGGGAAACCGGGGAGCCGCCGCGTGCAGCGATGCCTGCGCGGAAAGAGGCGAGCACGCTCGCGTGAAAGGCAAACCCGCCCGCGCACACGAACACGCCGAAGGTTGTCTCGCGGGTCGCCCAGATCTGCCAGCGAAACAGAAACGGCAGCAGGCCGACGAACAGAAAGGGCGACAACCGCACCGCCGCGAGCTCGAGGCGACGGGCTGCGCTGATCCGCGCGCGCCACAGGAAAATGAACCCGGCGATCAGCGCTAGGAGCCCCGACGCGAAGACCGTGCCGATCAATACTTTGCGATCGCCGGGGGAGATGTCGTTTTCGAGCGAATACTGCAGCACGTTGCTGGCGACGCTCGCCCACACCAACAAGCCAAACGAAGCCCCTTCACCGAAGAGCAGCGCCGCCGTGCGCACCGCGTCAGGCAGTGGCAGGAGCTTATCCATGAACTGACGCGAGCTTGCGTTCGCCGGGACAGGTCCGCTCGTCGCCCGGGGACCTCCGGAGCCGTCAGTCGGATCGGGGAGCATTGGGGCGGCCACGGTTAGCAGACTTTGGCGAGTGGCCCAAGCGCCGAACTCGGCCAAATGGGGCCTGTTTATCAGAACGAAGCGGGCGCTCGGCAGCTCGCGTTACGGCGCGCCAAAGCGCATTCCCCGGGTTCCGCGCCTCACCTTGACTGCCGGATCGTGGCGGGCCTATATCGACGCGCGATGCTGCTCGATGCGAAGTGGGTCTCGCGTTTTGGGGCCAGAACCCGTCTTTTTTTTTGATCGCATTCGCCAGCGCGGGTTGCCGGATCCACTCGCAAGCACCGTACTGGATAGAGACGCATGGAGAGGCCGTTGGGCTTCGCATCGCTGGCTGGTCCACCGGCGCGCTCCTGCTCGGACCCAATCAGCAACTGTGGATCTACCCCGGTGGTTGGTCGAACCCATGGCCGCCGCAGGCACACACGCACGATCTGCGCGCGGTCGCCGCCGCCAATACGACTGGGTATGCCATCGCAACGGACGGCCGTGTGCTCCGTTTTTCGGACAACCGTTGGTTCCCGTACGAGGGCTCGGCGGCGTGGAACGCCTCCGAGATCGCCGCCACCGAAGACGACAAGCTGCTCGTACTCTCGGATGGCAAACTACGACTGTTCGAGCACGGCCAACTGCTCGAGCTCGGTTGTGACGGCGTGAATGGCTCGGCGGTGGCAGCTGCCGGTCCTGGTCAAGCCTATGTGCTCGATCAGCAAGGCGCGCTATTTCTCAGCGCCGACGAGCGCTGCGACGGCATCGCGGCACCGACACCCTTGAGGAGGATCGCGGGTCGCTCTGATC
>Ga0210387_10003760_pt1 | contig 11671 bp, 5 predicted proteins | sample IncBWC7OmetaG_FD_160108 | JGI IMG/M metagenome (GOLD analysis project Ga0210387, IMG submission 160108) | Forest soil microbial communities from Barre Woods Harvard Forest LTER site, Petersham, Massachusetts, United States - Inc-BW-C-7-O ... | reverse complement strand
CGTTTCTTGCAGTCCCGCTGATTTCCATGATCTTCGGCCTAAGCTTACCCGACGCCGCGAATGGCCGCTTCAAGGCGATGACTTCGTGAGGTCCCGTTCCCGGTTTTGGCCGGCTGGAGCCTATCGAGGACACTCGCGAACGAGAGGCGCGTCTCGACCCCTTCCGGCCAGTCGTGACCGGCAGCTTTCCGGATCGAGAACCAGCGAATCGCGCGAATTGTTAGACAGCATCGAGGGAGAAGCCAGCAGCGACGATTTCTATCGTATCTCCGGACTGCATTTGAATGCGGAAAATTGCATCGCTATATGAGGCTTCATTAACACAGAAAGATGGGCCCCAAGGCTCCTCGTGCGGCAACGAAAGAGACCTAACCTCGAAAAAATGGAGTCGATGAGGAGTGGCCCGAACGCCGCGCGTAAGAAAGACGTGCAACGCAATCGTGCAAGTCTTCGTCTTCCAGTCAAGATGGAGGGAATCCACCGGTGCGTCGTGTAACGGCAGCGCACCGAAACTTACGGCCAATTCTGGCATATGACTCATTCCTATCACCTCTGGCCTCGCATACCCGCATAGTAATGTAGACGGTGAGCGCAATTTGGACATGTCGGTGGCAGGTATTGGCTCTATCAGTGACGGCGACGAGCCGTGTGTCGCTTCACGACCCGTTTCTGCCGGTCACGAACGGCAGCTTTAGCGGGCACCAACCTATCAGGTATTTCCGCTGCGTGTATCTTTGAAGTGAGGACGCCGTCTGAGAGCTGGTCGGTGTAGAGTGCAAACACATTTTCGGAATCGAGTCTGCCGTGAAAGGGAATTCTTTTTGGATAGCGCTGATATTGTGCGCCTTGGCAGCGTGCGGCAGAACGAACGTTGAGCCAGGCGACGCCCAGTATCCGGTTCTCAATAAAAACCCTCAAAGATCGCTAGGCGTCACACTTATCCAAGACCCGACTGTGAATGCGGATCTACCGGTCTATTGGCGCGCCTATAATTCTAACGGAGCCAATGAGGATAAGTGCACGTATTCGGACTCTTCCCGGGCCCTGTTGCTTATACCGTCATAACGCACTTGTCTTTCAGCGGCGGCGGTGGCGGCCTACATAGCAGATTTGCGTTCGGCATGTACGAACCTGGACTTTGCGGATACGGATTTTACGCATGGTTTTACCGCGTCGATCCGGGGGCCGATTCGATCCTACTGCACTTAGTCGAATACAAGGACGACGCCTTGTTGCCGGTCGAGGCGAGCGTAGACCTATGGTGCTATCCGACTGCCGGGTCTGCCGGAGATTATTGCGGTTCGCTGAGCGCAGCTGCTTCGCAGAACGTAAGTCGAGCAGAAGAGTACCGCATACCAGGGCTACCGACCCAAGAGCAGGCCGCGGCAGCAAAAGCGAACGGCGACAGACCACCCCCCGCGCTCGTTGGCCCAAATACTCGCTCATTAGTCATTCGCGTGCACGACGCGAGAATAAATAAGATATGAGCTGTCTCCGCGGTTGCTGAGCTAATCCCCTTCCGTAAGGCCACGGACGCTGGGCGCATCTGCCCAATCCAGGAGCGGCAGTTAAACAGGTGACGAATTCATCACACCGAACTTCACCTTTTGGCCGGGTGTTGCCGGTGACAAGCGCTACCCCGGTATCGACCCCTAGCGCTCGGTCACGGGTGACTGCTTACGCTCAGGCAAGACTGTCGGATTCGACTCATCGGGATGCGACTTCGCCCGGGCCTCAGCGCCTCGTCTAAATTTCCCTTGATACTCCCACCACCCTGAATCCTTGCATTGCGTATCCCACGACAAACCATGAATTAACTTCGATTGCTCTGCAGTCCAGTGGATATCAGGTGAAGCAGAAATGGCGATCAAGTAGCCGCACGCCGCGGTTTGCGATAACCAGCAAAAACTGGTACGCCCCTTGCGGTACTCGGAGATCCTGCCGCCGCCCTGGTAGTGGGGCGGCAAGGTAGCGCGGCACCAGCATCAGCGCCGAGCAATCGCGGAACCTCGCGGCGTCAGAGAAGATCCAAAAGTAAACGAGCGGCGCGAGAGTCGGAATTCGGTTCAACGGTTCGGTACCTCACCGGTCGCCCCACCGTCGCGACTATCGCGGAAGCAATGTCCTCCGCGGAACTTCGCAAGTAATTCAAGCAATGACCGGCTGCGTAACGATTCAGACGATGTCGTACGTGCACATTTTGCTCAAAATGGTTGTGGAGCGGGAAGTAGATAAACGGAACATTGGCCGCCGTCAATTCCATGCAGGTAGTCAGACCGCCCTGCACTACGGCGATATCGCATGCGGCAAGTCGAAGATGCAAGTCGGTGACATAGCCGTAAACCTCCACGCCTGCAGCGTTTGGCAGGCTCGCCGGATTGATGCGTGGGCCGGCAACGATCACGAAGCGCATTTCAGGCAACATTCTGCGAACCGCCGCCGTCGAGTCGATGACCCGCTGAAGCAGCGCAGCGCCAACGGCTGATCCGCCGACGGTGACGACGCAAACCTTTTCCTCGTCGCCATATCCGAAACGGTGCCGCAGCTCGGCGCGGTTTGAGATATCGGTCGGATCGATGCCAGTGATATAGCCGGAAAATTCAAAGTGCTTTTGAGTCCAGCTTCGGATCGACGGCAACCCCGGTCCAAATGTTCCACCGACGATGTCATCGGGGTCGCCCACGAAGATCGCACGATCGCGCACTCGTGGAAACCGTTCGATGTGCTCTAGCATTTCTGAGTTGTAGTCGGCGGTGAGGTACGCCTCGCGGTCGCCGCCTTCCGGCATCGGCAGATAGCCCACGAAATCCGTGAACCAAGCAAGCGCACAGTGCTTGAGCTCTGGGTGCTCATGCCAGTAGTGATCCACATCCCACGACTCATCGGCGATAACTAGATCGTATTGCCCCTCTTCGACCACTTCCTGAAACACCATGAAGTTGGCTACCATGATCTCGTCCATCTGGCGCAATGCCTGGAACACGTGCAGATCGTGCTCGCCGGCCTCTCCTTCGATGTGCTGCGACTCATTGACTAGAACTCGGCTGGCCGGGTGGATCGATTCGTTTGCACGCTCGAGCAGTGCTGTGACGGGGTGCTGGGTGAGCCAGTCAATATGCAGATCGGGGCGCATTTCTCGAAGCCGGCGCGCGATCGCCAGATCGCGTCGCCCATGGCCGAGCCCGATGGGGGAAGATAGATAGAGGACGCGATTGCGCCGTGCTGGCCCCCTGCGAAGTACTGCGGGCACGGTAACGCGACCAGTCGAGCGATCCGCGAAATCGCGAATGAGCCGATTCATCGCGACCGGTTCGCGAGCAATCGGGATATGACCCGACCCTTCCAGGGTCAGGAGGGGCGCTCCGATGCTCTCCGCTACGCGTTTCCCTCGGGCATGCGGGACGATGGCATCCCGGTCGCCGTGCACGACTACTACCGGACAGCGAATCTTTCGATACGTCTGCTCTTCGTCTGGCTGGCTCAAGAAGCGCCCAAGGACGGTATCGATTATAGTCTCCGCGCTGGTTTCGGATGCCCAGGCAATGCAGTCCTCGATTTGCTTGGTTGAATGCGGCTCGTTGAGCGCCTCCTGGAAGAAGAATTCCGTGAAGCCGCGGAAATCACGCTGCCAATAGTGACGATTGTTTTTTGCCCAGCCGTCGTCTGTATTGATCGGGTCAAGGAACGCACGTTGCGTCTGAACGCCGGTACCCGGCCCGAAGGGTGCGGCGGGCGCGAATAGCATTGCGCTGACGACGCGTTCGGGATGGTTTGCCGCGAGGAGCGCTGCCAAGTGACCGCCGAACGAAAAACCCACGAGCACAGCGCGTTCGGTCTCGGTTGCGTCCATCACCGCGATCGCATCCGCCACATACTCCTCCGCGCGATATGCCTCTGCGCCGAGCGGTCGCCCGGAGAGGCCGTTGCCGCGACCGTCGAACGCGATGACGCGGTACGTGCGAGCGAGGTAAGGTATCTGCCCTTTCCATACTCGCGAGTGAACTATCGACCAGCACGGCAACAACAGAAGCGTGTTGGCGGCAGTGCCGTAGACCTCGTAGTAGGTCCTCACGCCCCCGCGTTCGACGTAACCCGATCGGTCGGCTGCACGTGCTCGCATCTTGCTGCTCCTAACTTGCCTTTTCAGCGTTTTGAATGAGCATCCCGAATCGTCGCAGGGCGCGGCGCAGCGGAATTTCGGTGTCCTGAAAGCCGAGTAGCAGTAACGATTCCGCGCCGAGGAATGCGGCACCGACGAGGGAGGCGATCTCGTCCGACTTGAAAGGGCCCGTGCGAGCGATTCCTTTAGCCGCCTCGTCGGCGACTCGCGTTAGCAACACAAACCATCCGCTTAGGAGCTGGCGCACGGCTTTGGCGATCGCCGGGTTCGACCAGCCGGCCGCCATCATTTCTTGAAGCACGCGCACGTAGCCCGACGCGAGGTCTTCGTCGAGGTAATCGCACGCCTGCTTCCAACGCTTCCACAGGGGCTGATCTTGCGCATACATGGCGGCCTGCCGATTCAGCAAGCGCTCATTCTTATAGGCGAGCAGCGCAAGCACCAGATCCTCCTTGGACCCGAAGTGGTAATGGATCTGGCTCAGCGGCATTCGCGCCGCCTCGGCAACCCGGCGGGTCGACAGCCCGCTCAACCCGTAGCGGTGCAGGCACTGTTCCGTAGCCTCCAGCAACTCGGTCTGTGTGTCGGACCTGGCAACGACAGCGGCGGATCGCGTTTGACCTTTGGTACGAATGACCTTCTCCTTTCCTCGATACTTGACAACGGGGCGAATCAGTAGTCTATTATATCTCGGTCGGTCGACCGAATTAAAGATAATCGGGTCGCCGAAGCAGCAAAAAAACAGGGTGCACAATCGATGCGGGCAGTGATGTCCGGGAGGTCTTCATGGCGAGAATCATGACACTGTTATATGGGGCTATGGTCTATCTGTTCTTCCTCGTCACGTTTCTTTATACGATCGGCTTTGTCGAGGGCATCCCTGGAATCAAGGCCATTGATAACGGTCCGACTGACGGTGTTTGGACCAGTCTCACGGTCGATGTGTTGCTGCTTGGGGTGTTTGCGGTACAGCACAGTGTCATGGCTCGGCGCGGATTTAAGCGCTGGTGGACAGGGTTTATACCCCCCGCAGTCGAGCGCTCCACGTATGTGCTGGCTGCCAGCCTCGCGGTAGCTCTATTGCTTTGGCAATGGCGCCCGATTCCGTCGATCGTCTGGGCTGTTGATAACCCCTCGGGATGGATTCTGCTCTATCTGATTTCCGCCTTAGGATGGGTCACCCTGCTGACCTCCACGTTTTTGATCAACCACTTCGAATTGTTCGGACTGCAGCAAGTATTCAATTACTGGCGCGGGGCACGCGTCGAGCCGGCTGCGTTCAAGACCCCAGCCCTCTATAAGTACGTTCGTCATCCGCTGTACCTGGGCTTTATCCTCGCATTTTGGGCTACGCCGCGCATGACGCAGGGTCACCTGCTGTTCGCGGCCGCGACCACAGCATACATTTTCGTCGGCATTTTCTTTGAGGAGCGCGATCTGATCGCGCATTTCGGTGACGAATACCGTCGCTATCGGCAACGCGTGCCGATGATCCTCCCATTCCGCCGTCAAGGAACGAACTCCCGCGGGCCACAGCGTCGGCCGGGTTCGCAGCCGAACTAGAGCAGCGCCTTGGCGCTAAGTGAGATTGCCGGTGTGGGATCCGGCTTGCAGCAATTGAGAGGTGAAGGCTTATGAATAACTGTGCCGTCATGACGCAGCTCCAGATGCTAATCCGAGCGACCCTCGCGCACGCATCCTTGTCGATGATTGCGATCGCGATAGTGGCCACCGCACTCTGCGGCGGTGCGTGCGCGGAGCCCGCGGCGCCGCAGGACTTGCAGCTCTTCGTCGACCGGACCGGAGTCATAGGAACCCTGGATGTCAATGGTCCGGTTAATGAACAGGGCGCATTTTTTCAGAGCTTAGGAACCAACGGCCGCACGTGCGCGACCTGCCATGTCGCAAGCCAAGCCATGAGCCTGCGTGCGAAGGACATACAGCTTAGATTTACGCAAACCGGCGGGCGGGACCCCTTATTTGCTGCAGTCGACGGTGCGAATTGTCCCAACGCTCGCACCGGCGATGCCGCCGATCATAGTTTGCTGCTAAGCCATGGGCTCATTCGTGTCTTCCTGCCACTACCCGCGAATGCGCAGTTCAGCATATCCGTGGTGCACGACCCCTATGGATGCGCGATCGTGCCGGATTCGAATGGCAGCCAACCCGTCATATCCGTGTACCGGCGGCCGCTGCCGACGACCAATCTCAATTTCTTGAGCACGATCATGTTCGACGGTCGCGAGACACACGTGCCGCTCAACAACGAGCAGACGTTCCCTGCGAACCTATATTCGGATTTGACACAGCAGGCCCTCGATGCAATCAACACGCACGCGCAGGCGGTGCAGCCTCCAACATCCAGCCAGCTAGCGGACATCGTCGGATTCGAGCTTGGCTTATTTAGCGCACAAGTCTATGACGCGCAAGCGGGATTGCTTAGTGTGGGCGGCGCGCACGGTGGGCCCGCTAATTTGGCAGGCCAGGCGTATTACCCGGGAATTAACGACTCTTTGGGAGCCGATCCTTCCGGTGAGGCCTTCAATCCGGCATCCATGACGCTGTTTGCCGCGTGGTCGAACCTGAACGATGACGACAACCAGTTCGTCGAGGCATACCGTGCCGAGCAGCGTCAAAAGATCGCATCCGGCGCAATCCTCTTTAACAGCGCACCCGTGCAGATCTCCAATGTCCGAGGCTTAAACGACAATGCCGCGCTCGGCAAGCCCAGTACGTTTACAGGCCACTGCACCACGTGCCACGACACTCCGAACATTGGCAACCACTCATTTCCGCTCCCTCTGGATATCGGTACCGGACACTCGGTTCTGTCCGGCGTCGAGCCGGATCCCAACATCGCCGCAGGGCTAGCGGCGCTTTCCATGCCCGACTTGCCGGTTTATCTCATCTCTGGATGTCCAAATCCCTTCAATGCCGGACAGCCGGAATCGTTCTACACGACCGATCCAGGCAAGGCGCTTATTTCCGGGCTGTGCAGTGACTTCAATCGGGGCAAAGGCCCAATCTTGCGTGGACTCGCGGCCCGCGCGCCGTACTTCCACAATGGCGCGGCCGCCACCTTGGCGGAGCTCGTGAATTTCTACAATCAACGGTTTCGGATGAATTTGACCGAGGAGCAAAGGGAGGATTTGGTCGCGTTCCTCAATTCTCTGTGATCGAGGATGTGCCGGGTGCCACTGCTTCAGCCTGAATGCCAGATGATGGGGCTGACTGGCAATCCTGAATCGCTGTCACCTAATGCGCAGACTTCGCGGTTCATGGTAGTAGATTACGACACCTGAAGCGCCTGACTTGCACAAAACATAAGGACAAACGAGACGCTATGATTTTCGTGGACGTCGCAACAGAACGCACGTTTGCGATTGGGGCAGAAATATCACTTAAATATCATCAGACGAGTTGACTGAGTCTCCAGCGACCGCGACGGTGACGGCATGCCGAAGTGTACGGTTAAACGTCGTGATATCCCTGGGCGCGATATCGCCGCGCTGATCAAGCGCGCAGTCGATGCCGCGCACGATTACGGCAATGTCCTGCTCACGCCGCAAAGCGGGCAAAGAAAAGTACCGGGGTGCATGCGACCCTGTTCTGCCTCCCACTGTCGCATCGTTACGCCGAAGCGGTGGTCTCCGAGGGCGGTCTCTAGCGCCGATGGATCAATTCCATGGGCGAGTAGGTCACGAAAGGATTTGTGACGTGATCTAGCCCAGTCAAGAGTAACCACCGGGTATAGCGCTGTACCCAACGAAGAATAGTCGAGTGGGAAATGACGATGCCGCGCTCGGCCATCATCTCAACCAGATCCCGGTAACTCAACCGATACGTGAGGTACCACCGCGTCGACTAACTCGCTGTCAACGATAATTGCTGGACGTTACTGGACGATAAAATCGCGCTTAACTAGCTATTTATATTGGTTTTTATCGGATTTAACAGTCATATTTGGACGTCGTTGGAAGTCGCCGGAAAAGAGGGAATGGTGGGACGGCTGGCCACCGAATTGCCGGGCTAAGTCTTTATTTTTAGAAGTATTTTATTTTTTTCTTTGTAAAGAGGCCCCTATGCAGGGCCTCCAAATGAGTGGCAGTCACCGGACGTTGGCGGACGATGATTCTCGCTGCACATACGCCAATTACATGGGGATTCGGATAGTTCGATCGTAGTGGTAAGGTCGGTGCTCGACGCGCCACCAAGTGTTGGACGCTACGAGAAACGCACTGAACCGAACTGGGAAGCGCCAAAGGCGGAATAAACGCCATACGGCGTGTTCTACACGAGCGCAGCCGCGGAAAGTGCGATTTGAGAATCGTCTGATCAGTACGATTGTGCCTGCGGCTTGGCTCGAAGCGGAAATTGCAGTTGTAGCTAAATTTCACGATGATGCGATTTCCTGCTATTTCTCAACTTAAGACGCTGGCTAGCGCCGTCAAGGGATCACGCGGAGTTCATTAAAGGGTGGGCCTTGTGTGGCCGAGGTTTCGTAGATGCACCGAAGCATTTGTTACTCGAATACGATGAGCAAATCCTTGGTGTCGACCTGCAGACCCGGCTGCACCAAGATCTCCTTGATCACGGCTTCGCGTTCGGCCCGCACGGTGGTTTCCATTTTCATGGCTTCCAGAGTCAACAAGACCTCGCCCTTGTTGAGCACTTGCCCGACATGCACCGGCACCGTCGCTATGGTACCGGGCATGGGCGCTCCCACATGGCCGGCGTTGCCCGACTCCGCCTTTCGCCGCGGCGGCCGTTTCGCCACCTGACTGCGATCGGCAACTCGAAGCGGCCGCGGTTGGCCATTGAGCTCGAAGAACACGGTGCGCGTGCCGTCCTCGTGCGGATCGCTGGTGGTGACGTAGCGCACGATCAAGGTCTTGCCGCGCTCCAGATCGATGTTGATTTCCTGTCCGGAGTCCATTCCATAGAAGAACACGGCTGTCGGCAGCGCGCTGACATCGCCGAACGCAGCGCGATCGGCCGCATAGTCGGCGAATACCTTGGGGTACATCAGATACGACGCGAGTTCATTATCGCTGATCGCCCGGCCCACTTTGGTTTGCGCCAGCCGGCGTTCCCGGTCGAAGTCCGCCGGCGGCAACAATTCTCCGGGGCGCACGTTAAGGGGCACCTTGTCGCCCAGCACTTTTTTCTGCAGGGCAGCAGGAAAGCCCCCGGTGGGTTGGCCGAGTTCGCCTTGGAACAGGCGCACGACGGAGTCGGGAAATGCGATTTGTACGGCCGGATCGAGCACCGCCTCGCGCGAAAGACCGCTGGTGACCATGGTAATGGCCATGTCGCCGACCACCTTGGAGGTCGGCGTGACCTTGATGATGTCGCCGAACATCTCGTTCACCTCTGCGTAGGCCTGTGCCACCTCGGGCCATCGATGCTCATCGAGCCCGAGGTTGCGCGCCTGCTCGCGAAGATTCGTGTACTGCCCGCCCGGCATGCCGTGCACATACACTTCGGAGGCGCCGGCACGAATGTCGCTCTCGAACGCGATGTAGCCGCGGCGGACCTGTTCCCAATAGGTCGAAATCACCCGCAATTTGCCCGGATCGAGGCCTGTATCGCGGGGACCGAACCGCAGCGCCTCGACGATGGAGCCGAGGTTCGGCTGCGAGGTCAACCCGGACATGGCGTCGATCGCGCCGTCCACCGCGTCGACGCCGGCCTCGATGGCGGCGAGCACGCTCGCGGCCGCGATGCCGCTCGTATCGTGCGTGTGAAAATGAACCGGCAAACCCACGTCATCCTTGAGCGCTTTGACGAGCGCGGCGGCCGCGCGCGGCTGACACAGGCCGCCCATATCCTTGATGGCGAGCACGTGGGCGCCCATGGCGCGCAATTCCTTGGCGAGCTTGATGTAGTACTGGAGGTCATACTTGGTTTCCCGGGGATTGGTCAGATTCCCGGTGTAGCAGATAGCGGCCTCGCAGAGCTTCCCGGAGCCGCGCACGGCTTCGATGGCCACTTTCATGTTGTCGGCCCAATTCAAGCAATCGAACACTCGAAACACGTCGATGCCGGCATCTGCCGCCCGCCCGACGAAGTGCCGCACCACATTGTCGGGATAGTTGGTGTAGCCCACCGCGTTGGCAGACCGAAACAGCATTTGCAGCAGCAGATTCGGCATCGCTTCGCGAAACGCGGCAAGGCGCGCCCAGGGGTCCTCGCGCAGGAAACGCATGGCGACGTCGAACGTCGCGCCGCCCCAGCACTCGACGGAAAAGAGCTGCGGCAGCAAGGCGGCGTAATACGGCGCGATCAATGCCATATCGTGGGTGCGAAAGCGCGTTGCCAGGAGCGACTGATGCGCGTCGCGCATGCTCGTGTCGGTGATGAGGACGCGGGTCTCGTTCAGCATCCAATCGGCAAACTTCTCCGCGCCCAGCGAATCGAGCTTTTGCTTGGTGCCATCCGCCGGCGGTCCCAACGCGAGCTTCGGCAGCCGCGGAAACACCGGCTGTGCGGGCCGCGCCCGCGCCTTGACCTCGGGATTTCCATTGACGATCACTTCGCCGATGAAACTCAAAAGCCGCGTCGCCCGGTCACGCTTGCGGGGGCTTCGGAACAGCTCCGGCGTCTGATCGATGAACTGGGTGGTGTAATCGGCGGTTGCGAATCGCGGATGCATGATCAATTGATCGAGGAACCGCAGGTTGGTGACGACGCCGCGGATTCGAAACTCCCACAGGGCACGATGCATCCGCGCGATGGTCTCCTCCGGGGTCGGCGACCAGGCCGTCACCTTGACCAGCAGCGAGTCATAAAAGCGCGTGATAATGGCTCCCGCATAGGCGGTGCCGGCATCGAGGCGAATGCCGAATCCGGCCGGACTGCGGTAGGCCGTGACGCGGCCATAGTCCGGCACGAAATTGTTCTCCGGATCCTCCGTCGTGACGCGGCATTGCAGCGCATGGGCGTTGACGCGAATATCTTCCTGCTTCGGCACCCCGCTCTCCGGGGTCCCGATCCGCGCACCGGCGGCGATGCGGATTTGCGCCTTGACCAGATCGATCCCGGTCACGCATTCGGTGACGGTGTGCTCGACCTGAATGCGCGGATTGACTTCGATGAAATAGAATTTGCCGGTGTCCGCATCCTGCAGGAACTCGACGGTGCCGGCGGCCCGGTAGGCGACCGCGCGGCCGATCTTGAGCGCCGCACCGCATAGATCCGTGCGCTGTGAGTCCGTCAGGAATGCCGCCGGCGCGCGTTCCACGACCTTTTGATTGCGGCGCTGCACGGTGCAATCCCGCTCGTACAAGTGCACCAGATTGCCGTGCGAATCGCCCAATATCTGCACTTCCACATGCCGCGCGCGCCGGATCAGCTTCTCGAGGTAAACCTCGTCCTTGCCGAAGGCGGCCTTGGCCTCGCGCTTTGCGGCACCCACGTTCTCGATGAGCTGGCTTTCATCCTCGATGATGCGCATGCCGCGGCCGCCGCCACCCCAACTCGCTTTGAGCATCAACGGATAGCCGACGGCGTGCGCGAGGGCGCGTATTTGCGCCTCGTCGTCCGGCAGGG
>Ga0210387_10003756_pt1 | contig 11677 bp, 14 predicted proteins | sample IncBWC7OmetaG_FD_160108 | JGI IMG/M metagenome (GOLD analysis project Ga0210387, IMG submission 160108) | Forest soil microbial communities from Barre Woods Harvard Forest LTER site, Petersham, Massachusetts, United States - Inc-BW-C-7-O ... | reverse complement strand
CTTCACGATCACATCGCTCGGCCAGGACGTTGCGCACACGTTCACACCATCACCCGATGGCAGGTACGCGGTCACCGAGACGGAGTATCAGTACACGCCACTCCGGGTCTGGGATCTGCAGGCCGCGCAACAAGGGAAGATGCAAAACGTCGATACACCCATCTCGGCGTGGACGGCCGATTGGCACGACCTCTCGCACAACCACGAAGTGCGCTGGCCGTACGTGTTCGTGTCGGCCTACGAAGACGGTCTACAAGTCTTCAACTTGAAGGATCCAAAGCACCCGGTCACCGAAGGCCACTGGTTTACGTGCGAGTGCGAGCACGAGCACGGGTTCGGCGGCTCACCCGACAATAACTGGGCGAGCACGACCAGCGTCATGCAGGGTGCGTTCGGCGTCGATATTCGGAACTACGATGGGCTCGTCGTGATCTCGGACATGCGGACCGGCCTGTGGCTGTTCCACATGGATGGGTTCAACGGATGGAACGGCAAGGACTATGGCATGCCGAACATCTCGAGCGTGCAGGACTACGATCACGGTCCGGTGCACGTACCGATCTCGTGAGGTGGTTGGCAGCACTGCTCGTCGTCGCCGCTATCGGTCCCTGGGACATGAAGCTGTTCCCAGGGACCGTGGTGCCCGACGCATCGGGCCAGGCACGACTCGTGTACGCGGCGTCGCCGTTCGGCGTCGCGGTCACGGCTGACGGGCACGCGCGCTACGACATTCAGGTCACGGCGTCGGGTCTTCCGAAGCCGTCCACCCTCGGCAGCTACACCGCCTACGTCGCGTGGCAGGCCTCGCCCGATCTCTCGCACTGGACTCGGCTCGGCACCGTCACGAATGGCAAGACGACCGTCGGCTCGGCTGATCTCAACAAGTTCTTGTTCGTGATTACCGCCGAGGCCTCACCCACACCTTCAACTCGCCAAGGTCCCACCGTGCTCCACGGGACCTCGCCCAGTGGCTGGCTCCAGTCCTTCCTGACACACCCGCTGTTCAGAGGCAACGCCCAGTGAAGTGCGTGGTCGCCGTCATGCTGATCGCATCCGGCGCGGCGGCTCAGACCACGCCGTCTCGCGATACGAGCATGGCGAACATGCCGGGCATGTCCAACATGCCAGGCATGGCAATGATGCCGATCCCCATGCCGCCCGGAATGGTCGTGATGCCGGGCCTTATGGGATTGACGCCAGCAGTCGCCAAGACGTTCCTCCCGAGTGGATCCGCCGAAACCGAAGCGGTCGCCCGCAAGGAGATTCGTCTCCAGAACGGCGACACGCTCGACCTGGCCGCCACGCTCGTGCGCGAGATGATCGGCGCGAACCAGACGATCGCCTACGCATACAACGCCCAAATCGCCGGCCCATTGATCCGCGTCCCGCAAAACGCGACGATCATGGTCCGGTTCACAAACAAGATCGACCTGCCGACGGCGGTCCATTGGCACGGCGTCCGCCTCGACAACGCGAGCGACGGCGCGCCGGGATTGACGCAAGACCCGGTGGCCTCGGGCAAAGGCTACCTCTATCGCCTGCACTTCCCGGACGCCGGCATCTACTGGTATCACGCGCATGTCCGCGAGGACATCGAGCAGCCGATGGGTCTCTACGGCAACATCATCGTCGACTCGCCGGATCCGCACTACTACGAGCCGGCGAACAAAGAAGAAGTCCTGATGCTCGGCGACATTCTCGTCAATCACGACACGTTGATCCCTTTCGGCGCCGAGCAGCCGGATTTCACGCTCATGGGCCGCGTCGGAAACGTGGTTCGGGTCAACGCCCAGCCGACCTACGCGCTCAACGTGGCGCAAGGCTCGGTGGTCCGTTTCTACCTGACCAACGTCGCCAGCTCCCGGACATTCAACGTCTCGTTCGGCGACGCGCCGATCAAAGTCGTCGCATCCGACGAGAGTCGCTTCGAGCACGAAGAGCTCGTGCCGAGCGCGGTCCTCGGTCCGGCGGAACGCTACGTCGTCGATGTGCGGTTCCCACATCCCGGCCGGTACGCGTTCGTGAACGCGGTCCAAGCCATCAACCACTTCCAGGGCGAGTTCACCCCCGAGGTAGACACGCTCGGCTTCGTGACCGTGAGCGCCGCCCCGGCCACGCCGAGCTACGCGTCGACCTTCGCGACCTTGCACGCGAACGCCGCGGTGTCCGCCGACATCGCGCACTATCGTCCGGCGTTCGATCACACCCCGGACAAGACGCTCCACCTCACGCTCAAAACGAACGGCCTGCCGCTCGCCACCGTTCAGTTCATGAGCATCGACACGGCGTACTTCGCGCCAGTCGAATGGGTCGACGGCATGCCCGACATGAACTGGCTGTCAACGGCCTCACAGGTGCGCTGGGTCATCCGCGACGAAGCGTCGGGCAAAGACAACATGGACATCGACTGGCACGTGCCTGTCGGATCCACCCCGGTAATCCGCATCATCAACGACGACAAGTCGTTCCACCCGATGCAGCACCCGATCCATCTCCACGGCCAGCGGATGCTGGTCATCTCCCGCGACGGCGTGCCAACCAAGAACCTCGTCTGGAAGGACACCGTGATCATCCCCGTCGGCTCGACCGTCGACCTCTTGGTCGACGCCTCGAACCCCGGCGCGTGGATGCTCCATTGTCACATCTCCGAGCATCTCGAGTCGGGGATGATGACGGTCATGCACGTCGATTCAAAATGAACGCCACGCTCGTCGCGCTGGTGTCGGTGCTCGCGGCCGCTCCGGCGATGGGCCAGATCGATAGCATCGTACTCGAACGCACTCTCGATGGTTTCGACGGTGGACACGCGTATCGCGTGAGCGTGAGCCCGGCAGGCGTCGTGCATTTTCAGTCACGCGAGCCCGACGGCCAGGTTCTTACCAGCCGTGTCGCGACGAAGCGCGTTGAAGGTCTCCTTACGCGGATGCAAATGTATGGCCTTCTCAAACTCCCGGATGACATCGGCTCCGACAGCAGCTTCGGCGGAAGATGCTGGACCGACCGGGACACCGTGACGGTTGGGATATTCTTTCCCACCCGGAGCAAACGCATCCGGGACTATCAGGGGTGTGCCTGGGCACCCTGGGCGCTGCGCGATTTCGAGGCGCAGATCGACTCGATCACCGGCGTGTCGGGCCGCTGGCCCACACGAAACTGAGGCCGATCGCGTTCCAGATCATCTCGCGGATGCGCCTGAGCGCTCGCTTCGGTCTGCGCCTGGTCATTCACCTGCTGCGCGTGATCGGTAGCGCATCTGAATGGGGTTCAGGGGGTCGCGAGTGCAAATCCGCCGGCGTGAACCTGAGGCGAGGAGGTGGCCCATCCTCTGAACTCGCGAGAACGAGGCCTACCGGCGGAACGGTACGGCGGTGATCATCGCGCTAAGTGACAGGTGGGCTATATTGACGCGTGGAATTGCGCTTCGTTTGGAACCCCCAGAAGGCCGCCGAGAATTTTCGCAAGCACAGTGTAGCTTTCCTAGAAGCCGCGACCGTACTGAGTGACCCGTTGTCGTTGACCATTGCGGACCCAAAGCATTCGGTGCGTGAGGCGCGCTGGGTGGATGTCGGCCGGTCCAGCGCAGGGCGCCTTCTCGTGGTAGTTTACACGGAGACTGAGACCGACCAGATGACCCTAGTGCGCATCATCAGCGCGCGAACGCCCGATCCGGATGAACGGAGAGCCTATGAAGAAGGGAAATAAAACGGCGACAACTCCCCCGGACGACGACATGCGGGATCACTACGACTTTCGGGGTGGTGTGCGCGGGAAGCACGCGGCCCAATTTTCGGCGGGGACGAACGTGGTGCGGCTTGATGATGATGTCGCCGAGGTGTTTCACACTCCAGAGAGCGTGAATGCCGCTCTGCGTGTCTTAGCGCAGCTCGTTAAGGCGCAAGCGCACAAGGTGCCTGCGTAACCGGCTTATGATCGCCACCCGTACGCAGGAATTGCTCGCCTGGTGATTGGCGACGCTGGCGCGGAGGACGTTCCGTTACCAGAGGACGATGGACCGAAGGAAGTCTTCGCCTTCTTCGGCCTCGCTTTCTACCAAGCGCAGGTGCTTGAAGCGACACTGCTCAATTTGATTGTAGGATTGCACGCGTCGGCGAGGTTCGGCGTGACTCGGTCGGACATCGATGCGTGGTTCGCGAACCATGAAGTGCAGACTCTCGGCCGGTTGATTAACGCCGTTCGCGGTCTAGTGCAGATCACCGGTGAAACCGAGGAGCTTGTTCTCGGAGCCCTCAAAGCGCGCAACTACCTGGCGCATCATTTCTTTCGCGAGCATGCTGAAAGTTTCATCTCTTCAACTGGCAGTCGCGCGATGATTCAGGACCTGCGCGATGCGACATCGCTTTTTCAGCGGGCAAATCGTGCATGCGAAACGATCAGTAAGCCCCTTCTCGAGCGAATTGGAGTAGACACTGCCATCATAAATGGTCTGATCAACGACGCGACGGAGCGTGCGAGGTTGCGTGATACAGAAGCATGAGACACTCGTCGATCAGAAAACGCACCGCGCGACCTACCGTCGGCGCGTGCCGTTGCCCCGCCGTTTCGGCGCCCGCTGCCACGGGGCGCGTTTGGGGCGACCGCGTCGGGGGTGCGTCGCGGCGTACGTGAGAGCGGCATCGAGGGATTCCGTCGTCAGCGAGGGGAAATCCTCGAGGAGCTCGGCGTCGGAAGCCCCCTGCCGCTTCATGGCGGACAGCGTATACACCGGCACTCGGGTACCACGGAGGACCGGATCGCCGCCACGAATGTCGGGATCGATCGTGACGAGCGTCGCACTGCGCTCGAGCGCGGCGAGTTTCACGCGCAGTCGCTCGACAATGAGACTCGGCGTGATCCGCACGACCCCGGAGGCCAGAGTGATGTCGGGCGGCTGACTGGTCTCGGTGTCCGACGAACCTTCGCGGAGTGCCTTGTAGAGCGCCGCGCGTCCGGGTCGCGAGAGTGCCGGCGCGGTGCTTTGGCGGAGCGACAGGTAGAGCAGCTCCGGCATCCCAACGCGTCGCGCCCCGCGCGAACGGATGGCGACGATCTCCCGGCGATCGATCGCCTGCTGGATCGTCTTCACGCCGACTCCAGTCGCGAACGCCGCCTCTGCCACTGAGAACGTCGCGCCGCGCGTCCCGGCGGAGCTTAGCCGTCGTATATTCATCCTCGGCATGAGGATGAATATAGCAGACTCGGCGCCGTCGCGCCAAACCTCAGACTTTCACGGTGTTAATCATCACGTGACCCGAACCATCGCATCACCCGCCGCTGCTGACCGCGGGGTGTCACGTCGGCAAATCCCGCCTTCTCGAAGGCTGTGCTCGTGCCCATGAACGAGTACAACCCCGGATAGCCTTCGATAATCGTCGCGCCACACGCGCGCGCGTAGTCGACCGCCGCGCCGAGTAACCCCACGGTCAAACCCGTTCGCCGACCGCGCCGGTCGACGAAGAAGCACACCACCGACCAGACGGGCCTGTCGTCGAGTCGCGGTAGCCCCTTATACCGTTCCAACGCGCCGTAGGTCTCACGCGGCGCGATGGAACACCAACCAATCGGCATATCGCCCTCATAGGCCAGTACACCAATGGGCGTGCCTTCGCGTACGAGATCGTCGAGCGCTTCGACGCGACTCTCCTTGGTCGACTGCCGGTATTGCGCGCTCGTGAGGCGCCACCGCATGCACGAGCAGTATCGAAATTTCCCGTGCGCCTCCGAGAAGCGCGCGAGATCGCCGAGCCGCTCCGGCGTAACCGGGTGGTATTCGATCACACCCAGACGAGCCCTAGGCCAATGGCAATCCAGATCATCTCGCGGATGCGACTGACAATCGATGCGTAGACGCCGAGGTCCGGTGGCAAGCCGAGGAGGCCAAAGATCAGCGACATACTGGCTTCTTTGGAGCCAAGCTCGAACGGGATAAAGAACGTCGCGTTCGTGATGAACTGCGAGAACGCGCCGATCATGAAGGCGGTGGGATAGTTGACGTCGAGGCCGAGCGCCCGGGTAATGAACAGATACTCGAGCATCGACAGGCACCGGCCCACGTACTCGGCCCCAACCGCCATGAAGATTGTGCCGCGGGAATACGCCGCGATCTGCTCATGGATCGCATTCAGCCTGGGCCAGCGGCGGAACAACCGGGTCTGAGGGCGGAAGAGCGCCGCCAGCGCGAGCGAGCCGCCGGCAAACACGACCGCGAGCGCGATCAGCGAGACCGTGGTAGCCGGCGTCCGAGGTAGGAGCACGAACGCGAGGGGAATCGCGGTAATCCAGAAGATGAGCTGCCCCAGCGTGTGGATCACACGAAACCCCACAACGGACGCGGTCGCGCGCGACGGTTCGACCCACTTCGACGCAGCGGCAATCCGGAACGGCTCCCCACCCAAGGGCACGAGCGGCGTGACGTAGTTGATCGCGAAGCTCGAGACGCTGATCACATACGCACGCCCGAACGGGATGGCTCCGTCGAGCAGCGCCCGCCAGGCGACGGTGTTACACGCATACACGAACCCCCAGGCGACCACCGATGGCACGATCGCCCAGCGCGCCGAGACGAGATTGTGGAGGAGGCCGCGCACGCCGGCGTGCGCGATGAGCACGACGAAGAGCACCAAGGCGCCGGCGAACACCAGCGCCTGAATCTTCCTGTTCACACGCCGATGACGCAGCCAGAGCGCGCGGACTCGTACGCGGCTTCGAGCACGACGGCCACCCGCGTGATGTCCGCGAGCGCTCCGTCGGCCTCACCGCGATCCATCGCATCCGCAAACGCGCCGAACAATCCCGCAAACCACCCCGCGTACGATCGCTTGTCGAGCTGCGCCGTGTAATCGAATTCCTGCCGCGGCGTGCCATCGCGCTCGAGGCTCAACCGCCCACCGTGCCAGTCGATGGTCCCGTGCTCGCCGATGATGCGCACCCGATTCTCGCGATGTCCCGCGGCCCACGTGAGCAGCATCGTCGCGATCCGGTTGGGGAATCCGATGAGCAGCTGCGCGGTATCCTCGACCTCATACTCGCGGTGCAAGAGCCGCCCGGTCCACGCCTGGACCGTGAGCGGTGCGCCGCTGAGATCGAACAGGGAGTACAGGAGATGGGTGCCGTGATCGAGCAGGATGCCGCCGCTCGAATCGGCACGCTGTGACCGCCACGGCTGGGCGCCGCCGTCGGCCCTGAGCCGATAGACCGAGAGCTCCGCCAGATGCCATTCGCCGATGGCCCGATCGTGCACCCACTCGCCGATCTGCTGCCACACCGGATTGAATCGGTACTGGTGGCAGGGGAAGACGATGCGGCCCGCGTCGCGCGCAGCCACGGTCAACGTCGCCGCGTCCGCCAGCGTCACCGCGACGGGCTTCTCGCAGAGGACGTGTAGCCCGTTCTCGAGTGCCCACAGCGCGAGCGGCAGGTGCGACGACGGAGGCGTACAGATATCGATGAAGTCGAGCGGCCCCGCGGCGAGCAGGGACGGCCGGTCCCTGAAGAGAGGCACGCCATCGATCGGTCCGACGTTGGGATCCGAGTCGAGCGCCGCCACGATCTCGATCCGGGGTGCAACGGCCTCGAAGCCGGGGAGATGTGCCGTGCGGGCGATCCCGCCCGCGCCAATCAGTGCCCCGCGATACGACTGGGCCATCGACGAGCTAGATCCCGGGGCACTGATTGGGTCCGTTGGCCCCGTTCACGCTTCGCGTTCACGATCGCCCCCCGATATGCTCGGCGTCCCACACGAACACGAAGAGGACGAGATTGAGCGGCACCACCGTAATCCACAGCATGGCCGCCGGCCACCCCGGCACGACGGTCACCAGCAGCAACAGCCACCGCACATTCTGCCCGAGCCACATGCAGCGGCCGAGCAGCGGCGCCGCGTGCCGGAGATACGCTTCACGCGCCGCGGCGGACAGCGTCCCTTGCCGGCGCTGCCGCTCGAGCGCGACCGTTGCCGGGAACATCCTGGCCTGTCGCCGCACCCACGCGCCATACAGCCAACCTTTGAGCGAGCCGGCCTGCAGGTCCTCTGGCAGCTCCAGCTCCGAGTCCTGACCACTCATGGCCAGAAACGCGTGCCGTATGAAATCAACCGCAGCCGCCTGCCACGTGTGACTCAAAAGCGCGGCCAGCGCCAGCGCGATCGCACCGGCCACGGGCCACCCGAGGAAAACGATGAGCCGCGCCCCGAGATGCGCGTACAGGTTGATGAACCGCGCGCTGTCCGACAGCCCGTCAAGCATGCGCCCCAGCGGCGTCGACGTCCCGCGCAGCCGCGCGAGTTGCCCGTCGACGCTATCGAAGATGTCGGAGACGATGAACAGCACCCACCCGATCGCGTTGATCTCGATGCTCTGATAGAAGAACAGGTGCCCGGCGACGAGACCCGTCGCCAGGCTCCACATCGTCACCTGATCAGGCGATACCCGCGTCGGCGCCAGCGCCCGGGCGAGCCGAATCCCGATGGGCCGAAAGAAACGGAGGTCGAGCCACTCCTCGACCTCGTCCCCTTTCGTCGCCAGCGTACCAGTCGTCATACCCGCGCGGCGGCTTCGCCCAGCACACCCTTCATGACGGCGAGCGCGCTCATCGCCTGCTCGGTGGTAATCACGAGCGGCGGGTTGATCCGGACTTCCGGGTTGTAGATCATGGCCAGCACGCCCCTCGCGAGGAGCGTGTCGAAGATCCACCGTGCGATGTCTTTCGGCAGCAGCTTCGTCGTGCCGGGATACACGAGATCCATCCCGATCATGAGCCCGCGCCCGCGGACGTCACTGACGATCGGGATGTCCTTCTCCCACGTTTTCATCTCGGCCATCATGGTTGCGCCGAGTATGCGACTATGCTCGACGAGTCCCTCTTCGAGGATGGTCTCGATGCTCACCCGTGCCGCGGCGGCCGCCAGCGGATTCCCGCCGTAGCTCGACGAGCTCCCGCTCGGATTCGCCCAGGGCTTGGCCCGCGCGATCTCCTCGCGAGCGATGATGCCGGTCATCGGGAACCCGCCGCCGAATCCCTTCCCGACCGTCATGATATCGGGTAACACCTCCTCGTGCTCGATCGCGAACATCTTCCCGGTCCGCCCGAACCCGGTCAGCATTTCGTCAGCAATCAGCACGGCGCCGATGCTATCCGCGAATTTTCTGAGGATCCGCAGGTAGCCGGGAGGCGGAACGATGTTGCCCGCTGTCCCCTGTATCGGCTCGACGATGATCGCCGCGACGTCATTCGAGGTCTCGAGCGCGATTTTCTTTTGCAGGAACTCGACGCAATGCCACTCGCACGAGGGAAACGTCTTGTCGAACGCGCAACGAGCACAGGAGGCGTACGGCGAGCTGTAGGTGCCGGGCATCAACGGTCCCAGCCCGTGCTTGAAGGACCCACCGAGCAAGGGAAGGACACCAGCGGTCTTGCCGTGGAATCCACCCCAAAAGCCGACAAACTCGGTCTTCCCCGTCCAGGCTTTCGCCAACCGGAACGCCGACTCCACCGCCTCGGCGCCACTCGAATAGAGCTGCGTCCGATTGAGATCCCCGGGCGTGATGTCGGCGATCAGTTTGACGAGCGCAACCCGATGCTCCGAGGTAAAGCTGCCGACATGCACCCGCGCGACCTGCCGCTGCATGGCCGCGACAAACTTGGGATGCGCATACCCGAGGCTGGCCACGCCAACCCCAGCCAGCAAATCGGTATAGCACTTCCCGTCGGCATCATAGAGGAGCGCGCCTTCGCCGTGGTCGATGCTCAGCTTGCTGAACAGCGCGACACTCTGCGTACCGGGCGCGAGATAGGCGGACTCGGCGTCAAACGCCGCCAAAGACTTTGGACCGGCCGCTGTCTCTGGCCGTGGTTGGACCGTCAACGTCACTAGCGCTATGCCCTCGTAGCAAAATGGTCGTGCACGTACCCAGCGATGTGCTTCGCGGCTTCGGCGCGAAATGGCGCGAAGCTAGGCCAGTCGTTTAGATCAATCAACACGGGGCGATCCGGTTCCGGAAACGCGACATCGCCCCCAAAAACGCTGAGTCCGAGCCGTTCGGCGGCGGCATACGCCAAGGTCTTCAACCGCTCGCCGTCGACGCCGTCGGCACCGTAGTACCGGAAGAACCGGCCGTCAGCGACGCCGTAGAACTTCACGATCGGCCCGGCCACGTGTTCCTGCATCGCCACCCGCGCGATGCCCCGCGCCGCAAACACGCGCAATGCGTCCGGGATCTCCTCGCGCCACAGCGACACGACATCCTCCGCCCGCTCGGCGTGCACGTCGCCGCGCTTGAGCCAGACGCGCCGCCCGTCCGCGCCAAACCCGTCGAGCTCGGGATCGCCGCCAGTCTGCACGATCGCGGTGCGGGGGATCTGATCGCCGAGCAGCACCACCATCTTGTGCCGGTGACACCCGAGCACGCTCGACGGACGATTCATGATCGGGAGCCCCGCTTGCTCGAGCGAAAGCAAACGCTCCGACGCCGCGGGTCCCTGGCACATGTTCAGCACCAGATCGGCGTCGGTCAGCTCCTCCATCTCGAAGGTGCTCTCGTTGGCGCGCGTCGCCGACCAGCCGAGAGCTTCGAGCTCGGCCACCGTGGCATCGAGAATGGCGGTGTCGTTCGTCCGGTGCTGATTCGGCGAGTACGACGCCTGCCGATACAGCGCGACGAGCCGCTTCACGATGCCGATGCCTCAGTGGCGAGCAGCGCGTCGGCGGCGTCGATATCGCGCTTGTGGTCGAGATCGACGATCAGCGCCACCTCGGTCGTCGCCACGCGGGCGCCCTCGTCGACCAGCGCCGACAAGAAATAGCGCATGCGGGATCCGCCATCGCGCCAAACGCGAATCGCCGTCGCCCGTGCTCGTGGGCTGAACGCATAGACGCCACCCGTCACGCACGGCGGCATGACCGGCCGGCCGCCAATTCTGATCGCGTCACCACCGGGGCCCCGCTCCACCCACAGCGGCCGCTCGTCGTCGACATGCGGCGTCACCGCCAACACGACGTCGGCACCGTCGGCGAGCTGTTTCGTGGCGTCATCATACACCAATTGCCAATCGCGCGCGGGCATGACCGTATCGACCATACTGCAGAACACCGGACCGGACGGCATGCGGAGCAGCGCTTCGGCGAGCGTATGCAGCGACGATGGAGTCTCACACGCGATCACGCGAGGGCGGCCGATCGACAACTCGATGTTGCGCACCGAGGCGATGACTTCAGGGAAAGTCGAACGGATCATGCAGGTGATGTCCCGACATCCTATCGCCGCGAACGTCTCGGCGAGCCGCAGGATCTGGGATCGCCCCGCGACGGACACCGCCGCCTTCGGCTCGGCCACGCCATCGGCCGCGAGTCGCGAGCCCTCTCCGCCCGCGAGGATCAGGCCGTGCACACGACCTCGGGCAGCTCGGTGAGCGATGCGATGCGCGCGGTGGGTGCGCAATCGTCCGGCGTCTCGCACTCGGGCTCCGTCAGCCAACACGTGCAGAGTCCCAGCGTGCGCGCGGGCCGAATGTCGGCGTCGAGATTGTCGCCGACGATCCACGCCGCGGCCGGCTCGACATCGAGCGCGGCCAACGTCGCGTTGAAGATCTCGGGATCGGGCTTCGACGTGCCGAGCACGCCGGAGTCCGACACCGTCTGGAAGTAGTTCGTGAGGCCGAGCTCCGCGAGACAGCACGACAAGTT
>Ga0210387_10003752_pt1 | contig 11680 bp, 8 predicted proteins | sample IncBWC7OmetaG_FD_160108 | JGI IMG/M metagenome (GOLD analysis project Ga0210387, IMG submission 160108) | Forest soil microbial communities from Barre Woods Harvard Forest LTER site, Petersham, Massachusetts, United States - Inc-BW-C-7-O ... | reverse complement strand
ATCAGCAAGAACAGCAGCCACCGCCGCCGCAGAGTCAGCCGCCGCAGCAAGGACAGCAGCCACCGCCGCAGGGTCAGCCTCCTCCGCAAGGACAGCAACCACCGCCGCAGGGTCAGCGGCCTCAGCAAGGTCAGCAGCCGCCCCCGCAAGCGGCGGACAACGACGCAACTGCCGATAACCAGCGCCTGCCGGGTCAGATGAGCCGCGAGGAGGCGCGTGAATTGCTCGATTCAGCCAAAGGCGATGAAAAGCATACGCTCGGTGTGCCCGTGGACCGCCGCGACCCCTATGATCCTCAGGAAAAGCCGTTGAAGAACTGGTGATGAGACCGCGCAGTATTCAAGCAAGCTGGCTGATCGTCATCGCAGGATTAATGGCGTTGGCCACGACCGCGAAAGCGGACAATCCGCTGATATACGCGACCATTGAGCCTGCACAAATCGCATTGGGCGAGTCGGCGAAGCTCACGATCACGGATCTCGGCAATGGCACGGAATCCATCAATATCCCGGCCGTTGCCGGGCTGCAGTTCCAGGTCATCGGCCGGAAACAGCAATTTGAAATCATCAACGGCACCACGCTTTCCTCAACGGCCATCGTGGTGCGAGTGGTTCCGCAAATGGCGGGCATTTTTACGATTCCGCCGGTCACGCCGCGCGGGCAGCCCTTGGTGCTGCAGGTCAATTCCGAGCAGGCGACGGCGAATGCATCCAAACCGGGGAATAGCAGTTCACAGGTCAAACCGCCGATATTCTCGGGAGGATCTTTGCCGAGCGGCGTGCACTTGTCGGAGGACGGCTCCGCATTTATCAGATTGATCGTGCCCAAACACGAGGTTTATGTGGGCGAGAGCGTTCCGATCGAGATCGAGATCGGGATGCGTGCCGGATTCGTCAGTTCGCTCAACGGCCTGCCAAAGCTCACGGGCGACAACTTCACTCTCAACAATCTGTCGCGCCAACCCGAGCGCACGGAAAAGATCATCGATGGAGAGCGCTTCATCGTGATGAATTGGCACAGTCTTCTTGCCGTGGTCAAGCCGGGAACATTCTCGCTCGCCGCCGAGGCACCTCTTACGGTGCGGATTAGAACCCGGCCGCGGCAACAATCGTTGCTGGATGATCAATTCGGGGATCCGTTCATGCAGAATTTCTTTGGTGCGACCGTGCCCAAGGACATCAACGTGACGAGTCCGACCTTGGAAATGACCGGCTTGGCTCTGCCCACCGATGGGCGGCCGCCCGAGTTTCGCGGCGCGGTCGGCAGTTTCAAGATCGCCAGTGAGGTGTCGCCCGATGCTGCGGCGGCGGGAGATCCGCTGACGCTGCGCATGCGGGTGAGCGGCTCGGGAAATTTCGATCGGGTAGACAGTCCCATGCTCGATCACGTCGATCAGTGGAAGACCTACCCGCCGAAGTCGTCATTGAATTTGGCTGATCCGCTGGGCTACAAGGGCGAGAAGATCTTCGAGCAGCCGCTCATTGCTGCGAAGACCGGCAAGCAAACATTGCCGGGGCTGACATTCAGCTATTTCGATCCTGGTACCCGGCGATATGAAACTGCTCATGCGCCGCCGGTCAGCGTGACGATCTCTCCCTCCTTGGCCGACAGCACGCTGGGGGGGCCGCAAACCGCAGCGGGCGCGACGCCGACGAATAAGCCGCAAAACGGGTTGCGGCCGGACCATGCGGCGAGTCAAGTGTTCGTGAAGTCCCTAGTGCCTGCGTACATGCAGCCGCGTTTTCTCGCCATTCCCTCGCTCTTGGCGCTCGCATTTGCCGGCGGCTGGTGGGCTGTGCGTCGGCGCAAGAATTCGTACCAGAATTCAAATACGATCGACCGCCTGCTTGCGCAAATGGATGCGGCTGCGCGTTCCGGCGATACCTCGTCATTTTTCGGCGCCGCGCGCGGCGCCGTACAAGAAGCGCTGGCCGCTCGGTGGCAAGTCGCCCCCGAGGAGATTACGGCCGCCGAGGTGGGCGCCAAACTGGAACGCAATGGCGATCTCATACGCCGATTATTCGCCCTAGCCGATGAGGCGCAGTACGCCGGCCACGAAATTGCGGGTACTGATTTTGAGCGATGGACCAAGGTCGTGCGTCATCAGTTGAACGTCGAGAATGCCACATGAGGCATGGCGTGAGATTGGCGGGGCTATTCATGGGGCTGGCGCTGACGGTCGCGCAGACGCATGCGGAGCCGGTCCAGGAGGGTTATTCCGCGGCAGGTCTTTATAACCTGGCCAATTCCTATGTGCTCTCGGGGAAGCCGGGTCTGGCGGTGCTCAATTATGAGCGGGCCAGCTTGCTTGCGCCGAATGATGACGATATCAAGGCCAACCTTCGCCACGTGCGCGAAGCCGCGCACCTTGCTCCACAACGACGCAATTGGTTCGAGCGCGCGTTGCCGGTCGCCCGCCCGGTGGTTGCTCTATGGCTTGCCATCTTTGGGGTGTTGCTCGCAGGCACGGCACTGATAGCCGGACGCCTGTCCGCGAAATTCCGATGGGCGCGCCTCGCGGCGGTAATCGTCGGCATCGCACTCGTCGGTTTTACCGCAGGCAACGGAATCGTCATCTGGCCGAAACTGCATGAGGGAATCGTGATCACGGCGGCGACGCCGGTGCGCGTAACACCTGTGCCGATGGGCGATCCCTTGTTCGTGCTTGCGGAAGGGGAGACCGTCAAAATGGGCGCGGAACATGAGGGATATGTGTTTGTGCAAACGCTCGCGGGTCGCACCGGATGGGTTTCGCACGGCAATGTTGCGCCGATTTTGCCGAGAACATAACGCACGTTTTGATCACGCATCGATCTCGGCGAGCAGCGCGATCACGTAAGGCGCAAACGAGCGCCAGACCTCCAAATGAAAGCTGTCGGTGGAAGTTCGCCAGAGCACGATCTCCGCTTTGGCGAACACCGTACGGGTGCACATATCGACGGGAAATGCGTCGATGTGCAGGTCGAGCGGGCAGGCTCCGTTCAACAACGTCTCGACCTGCGGCCCGGTGATCTGCAACGCGACCTGCCGATGACTCACGTCCACCAACGAGTGGGGGATACTGGCCAACGCGTGCTCCAACCCGGTCAGCAATGCAGATTCCACATCGCGCACGGACTGCCACAGTAGATATTCCTCGGGTCCGAGCCAGAGCGTGGCGCGACCCTCGCGGGAATGGGCTCGACAGGCCGCCTCTGCGCAAGGCACTCCCCACCCGGCATGCAAGGCGGCGCGGGCCGCCGCGCCCCCCTGAAAGATGAAACGCGTCGCGGGCGGCAGAACCCTAACCATGGACGCGCGCACCCGCGGGATCGTAGAAAACAGGCGAAGTGACCTCGACCTCCTGATCAACACCCTGCAGGGGCACGTAAAGCGTCTGCCCGAGACGAGCCCGCCCGCCCGCGATCATCGCGAGCGCAATGGGCTGCTGTAACACGCTGCTGTAATAAGAGGAGGTGATGTGGCCCAGCACCGCCATGGGCGGTGTTTGTGCGGGCTTCTCGGTCACCTGCGCGCCCTCTTCGAGCACGCGCCGTCCGCTTTTGGTGAGTATCCCCACCAACTGCTTGCGTTCCGCGGACTGCATGGACGCGCGTTGCAAGGATCGCTTGCCGACGAAATCCGCTTTATTTTTGCCCACCACCCAGGAAAGACCCGCGTCGTCGGGAGTGACGGTTCCATCGGTGTCTTGCCCGACGATGATGTAGCCTTTTTCGGCGCGCAGCACATGCATGGCCTCGGTGCCATACTCTGTGATGCCGACGGCGGTGCCTGCGGCATGGATGGCCTGCCAGATGTCGAGGCCGTGATCGGCCGGCACATTGATCTCAAAACCCAATTCACCGGTGAAGCTCACACGGCACAGCAGCATGGGCACGCCGCAGATGCGGCCGCGGCCCACACTCATGTGGGGGCAGGCAGAGTTGGAAATATCGATCCCATGGACCAGAGGAGCGAGCACCTCGCGAGCTCGCGGTCCTTGAACCGCAATTACGGCCCATTGTTCGGCGGTGGATGTCAGCCACACGGCAAGTTCCGGCCATTCGGTCTGGCGGTAGTCTTCCATGAGCGCGAGTACGCGCGCCGCGCCCCCGGTGGTCGTGGTCACGTGAAAGCGCTCGGGACCTGTGCGTGCGACCACGCCATCATCGTAGATAAATCCGTCTTCGCGCAGCAGCACGCCGTAGCGGGCGCGGCCCACGGGAAGCTTGCTCCAGCTATTGACGTACATCCGATTTAGGAACTCGACGGCCCCGGGACCTGCCACTTCTATTTTACCGAGAGTGGAGGCATCGAATATTCCGCAGGCACCGCGCACCGCCATGCATTCCCGTGCGACGGCGGCGTGCATGTTTTCTCCAGGCCGCGGAAAATAGCGCGCGCGCTTCCACAAACCGACATTTTCGAACACTGCGCCGCGCGCCTCGGCCCAGGCGTGAATCGGCGTGCCGCGCACCGGATCAAACAGGTCGCCGCGCGCGCTGCCGGCCAGGCTGCCGAAGCTCACCGGGGTATACGGCATCCGAAAGGTCGTGAGACCCACTTGCGCAAGGGGTGCCGCCAGGCTCTTGGCCACGATGGCGAGCGCGTTGAGACTCGATGTCTTTCCCTGATCGGTCGCCATGCCTGCGGTGGTATAGCGTTTCACGTGCTCGATTGAATGAAATCCTTCCTGTGCGGCCAGCCCAAGATCTGCCGTGGTGACATCGTGCTGCCAGTCGACAAAGGCCTTCTGACGACTCCTCTTGTCTGGTTGCGGTAGCAGGCCGAGGAATGCGCAACGCTCTCGGGTGGGAGAATCCACCGCGTAGCGATTTTGCGCAGAGTGGTGCGTGGCGAGCGCATTGGCTCCCGCGGCCGCGCCGTCGGCGAGCACCTCGGCGAGATCGTTTATACCGCGGCATGCACCGGCCGAACGTTCGGGTTCAGCCGATTTCCCCGGGATGAACGCTTGCAGGCGCTCATCCCAGCACAGCGTGCCGCGGGACTGGGAAAATAAATGTACGCTGGGCGTGAAGCCGCCCGACATCAAAATAGTGTCGCATGGGATCCTTTCATCGAAGAGTACCCGCGCGCCGCGTACCCGGCCCAGAGCGATGTGTGTTACGCGCAAATTACCGCCGGTGCCGAGGACGGTGGCATGGGTGCGCACGGGGATACCGGCCCGGCGAGCCGCATCGGGCAAGGGACCCACAGCCTGTGCGCGCAGATCGGCAATGCCCGCGACCACGGCGCCGGCGGCATGCAAATCAAGCGCGGTTTGATAGGCGTCATCGCCGCTGGTGACGATGACGATTCGTCGGCCCACCAGTACTGCGTAACGATTGAGGTAGGTATGCGCGGCGCTTGCCAGCATGATGCCCGGCCGGTCGTTGCCCGGAAACACCAATGGCCGTTCGATGGCGCCGGTGGCGAGCACCACGTTGCGAGCGCGGACTTGCCAGAGCCGTTCGCGCAACTGACCGACGGCCGGCTGCGGCAAATGATCCGAGAGCCTTTGGTTCAGGCCGATTAGATTGTGCGGGAAGTAACCGAATGCCGTCGTGCGGCTCAACAGCGTCACACGGCTGTTCTGCGACAAGGTTGCGATGGCTTGCGCCACCCAGGACGGCGCGGCGAGGCCGTCTATCGAGACGCCCGTGTCCGTCAACAGACTCCCTCCGAACTCGCTCGATTCGTCGCACAGCATGATGCGCGCGCCGCGCTCGGCGGCCGCGAGTGCGGCCGCGATGCCGGCGGGACCTGCGCCGACGATGAGCACGTCGCAGTGTGCGTAGCGCTGCGCGTAGCGGTCCGGATCTGATTGCGCCGGCGCGCGGCCGAGTCCGGCGGCGCGGCGAATCGCAGGTTCATACCAATGCCGCCAGGCGCGTCGCGGCCACATAAAGGTCTTGTAGTAGAAGCCGGCGGGGAAGATCGGCGATACCACGTCGTTGATACGACTGAAGTCGCGGGTGAGGGACGGCCAGCGATTTTGGCTCTCCGCAATCAACCCTGCGTATAGCTCCACTTGAGTGGCGCGCAAATTCGGGGTAGAGCGGGCTGCGTCGCGCCGTACGGTTACCAGGGCATTCGGTTCTTCCGCACCGGCGGCAAAGATGCCGCGCGGGCGATGATATTTGAACGAGCGCCCGGCCAAGTGCACGCCATTGGCGAGCAGCGCCGAAGCGAGAGTATCGCCGGCGAATCCCTCGAAGGCCTTGCCGTCGAAGCGGAATGGCAGGCGGACGGTGCGGTCAACGCGGCCGCCGTGCGGCGTTCGGAAAATCATAGCGTGGGCGGCACGTCGGCGGTTTTGTAAGTGGCCAAAATCAGGTCCGTGCGCGTGTCGCGCAGCGCGTTGAAGAACTGCCCGCAACCGTGCACGTGGCGCCAGCGTTCGGCACAAACGCCTTTGATATTGCTGCGCACGTAGAGAAATTCGGCCCACGCTTGGTCATCGACTTCCAGGGGCCGCTCAGGCCGCATCAAATGAGCCTGGCCGGCGTGAGAAAATTCGATCTCGGGCCGGTTGCCGCAATACGGGCAATCGATGAGCAGCATGATCGTCAATGAGCGACGGCGGCCGCCGCAGCTTCGTCGATCAACCGGCCGTCGCGGAATCGCTCGATGGCGAACGGCGCATTCAAGGGATGCGGCTCATCACGAGCCATGGTCCAAGCGAACACGTGTGCAGATCCGGGCGTGGCCTTGAAGCCACCCGTGCCCCAGCCGCAGTTTACGTACAATCCGGGCACCGGCGTCTTGGCGATAATGGGCGATCGGTCGGGCGTGATATCGACAATGCCGCCCCAGTTGCGCAGCATCGATAGGCGGCGGAAGGTGGGAAACAATTCGCAAATGGCATCGAGCGTGCGGGTGTTGACATGCAATGCGCCCCGTTGCGTGTACGAAGTGTAAGCATCCATACCGGCACCGATGACCAACTCGCCCTTGTCCGACTGGCTGATGTAGGCATGGATGGTATTGGACATCACCACGCAGGGGAAAATGGGTTTGATGGGCTCGGAGACCAAAGCCTGAAGGGGAAAGCTTTCCAGCGGCAGCTTCACGCCCGCCAACCCCAACACGACGCTGCTGTGGCCGGCCGCCGCCACCCCGATCTTGCGCGAGCCGATAAAGCCTCGCGTGGTTTCAACGCCCACCAGCGCGCCGTGCGAATCGCGCCGGATCGCGGTCACCTCGCAATTCTCGATAATATCGACCCCCAGAGCGTCGGCGGCCCGCGCGTAGCCCCATGCCACCGCGTCATGCCGGGCCGTGCCGCCCCGGCGTTGCAAGGCCGCGCCGAGCACCGGGTAGCGGATGTCGCCGCCGATGTTGAGCGGCGGACAAAATTCCTTGGCTTGCTTCGGTTCGAGCCACTCATTGTCGACGCCACTGCAGCGGTTTGCGTGCACATGGCGCTTGAGGATGCGTATGTCGTGGATGGTGTGCGCCAGCGTCATGACTCCACGCGGCGAAAACATGACGTTATAGTTGAGAGTCTGCGAGAGATTTTCCCAGAGCTTCACCGAGTGATCGTAGAGCGCAGCGCTTTCATTGAACAAATAATTCGAGCGAATGATGGTGGTGTTGCGCCCGGTATTGCCGCCGCCGATCCAGCCTTTCTCGAGAACCGCGACGTTGGTCCAGCCATGCTCCTTGGCAAGATAGTACGCGGTGCCCAAGCCATGACCGCCGCCGCCCACGATGATCGCGTCATAGTGCGGCTTGGGTATTGCCTTACGCCATTGAGGCTGCCAGCCCCGATGCCGCGCCAGTGCGCGCCACAGAAGCGACATGCCGGAAAAAGCTTGTTTGCTCATACCAGCCAGGATCATAGCCGCCCCGCATGGCGGGCGTCGCAGTATTCCCGCTCGATGGTATAACCTAGCGCTACAGAAAAAAGAGTCGGGGAAACACTGTGGCGCCATCCTGGGGAAATTTCAAAGCAGCATTGCGATTCGATTGGATCTGGCGCGCGTTGGTGTTCTTTGTCGCGGTAACGATACTCGTCGTCATCACGACTCGGTGGAATCGTTGGGAAGGGAACGCGCAGTGGCAGTCCACCGACGATGCCTATCTGCAGGCGGACTTGACGCCCATCGCAGCCAAGGTCACGGGCTACATCAAAAGCCTGCCGATTCAGGATTTCGATCGGGTTCGCGCGGGTGACGTATTGGCGGAGATCGTGGATGATGATTATCGCGCCACGGTTGCGCAAATCATCGCGAGCATCGCGTCCGCGACCGCCCAAGTCGAGGCGCTGAAGGCGCAACGCCGATTGCAGGACGCCAACGTGCGCGCAGCCCGGGCAACGGTCGCGGCGACCGCCGCGAACCTGGAACAAAACGGGCGAGATCTTACGCGTCAAGAGCGTCTGCTGAAAACCGGATCCTCATCCACCGAGACCTCGGAGAAGCTGCAAACCACCCATGCTCAGCTCACGGCATTGCTCGATCAAAATCGCGCGCAGGAGAGCGCAGCCGCACGCCAGCTCGATGTTCTCGCCGCCCAACAGGCGCAAGCCGAGGCGGCGGTGGCGGCACAAGCAGCGAATCTGCAGATTGCCCAGCTCAACCTTTCCTATACACGCATTGTCGCGCCCCAGGACGGCGTCATCGGACAAAGGCAGGTGAAGCCCGGACAGCTTGTCGGCGTGGGCGGCCAGATCACGAGCTTGACTCCCTTGCCGCACGTCTGGGTGATCGCCAACTACAAAGAAACCCAGCTCACGCACATGGCAGTGGGTGAACCCGCCGAGATCAGCGTGGATACCTTCCCGGGCAACCGCTTGGGTGGACACGTGCTCGCGTTCGCGCCGGGTTCAGGCTCGCAGTTCGCGCTATTGCCGCCCGACAATGCGACCGGCAACTTCACCAAGGTGGTCCAGCGCATCGCCGTCAAGATAGAGATTGACGATGCCGACGGGCTCACTGATCTACTTCGACCTGGCATGTCGGTCATCGCGCGCGTGGATACCCGGCCGAGCACGCGGCAAGCGGCGGGCTCGCAGCGGTGAGCGATCCGACGGCGAACAACGTGCCTCAGGCGATGAGCGAGCCCCCGCTACCCGTCCCGCCCACCTCTATTCCCTGGATGGGTTTGTTGGCGGTGCTCCTCGGCACTTTTATTTCCACGCTGAACACGCGGCTTTCTACCTTCGGCCTTGCGGACATCCGGGGAGCCGTACACGCAGGGTTCGACGAGGGGGCCTGGATCACCACGGCGCAAACTTCGGGCCAGATGCTGGTTGCCGCTCTGGCAATCTGGTTGGGAGGTGTCTACGGCGCGCGGCGCGTCTTGATCGGCGCGGCGAGCGCGCTCGCGGTGATTTCGCTGATTGAACCGCTGGCCCCCAATTTGCACTCATTGTTGGCGTTGCAGTTTGCGAGCGGTGCAGCTTCGGGTTTTTTCGTACCGCTGACCCTAAGCTTCGTGTTGCGCAACATGCCGCCCCGGGTATGGGCATACGGCATTGCCATTTACGCGTTGAACCTGGAGGTGTCTCTCAACGTATCCGCTTCTCTTGAAGGCTGGTATCTGGAGCACTTATCGTGGGCGTGGATTTTTTGGCAGGACGTACCCCTCGCGTTAGGGATGGTTTTGTGCCTGCGCTTCGGTGTTCCAGCCGATACGGTAAACCCCAATCGGCCACCCCCCGATATTTTCGGACTTGCGTCAGGGGGCATTGGATTGGCGCTGATCTACGCAGCTTTGGATCAGGGCAACCGCCTCGACTGGAGCAACTCCGGGCTGGTGTGGGGGCTCATGCTGGCCGGTGCATTGCTGTTGATCGCATTTCTCGTACATGAGTCACGCACTGCGAATCCGGGCGTCGATCTTAAGGTGGTGTTCGGCTCGCCATTACCGCGCTTGCTGCTGCTGATTGCCTTCCTGCGCTTGACGATTCTCTCGACCTCTTATGCGATTCCGCAGTTTCTGCAAGTGGTGCGCGGCTTTCGGGCCCTGGAGGTGGGCCAGACACTGGTCTGGATTGCCGCCCCACAGCTGTTGGTGTGCGTGGCTGCCGGCTACTTGTTGCGTCGGGCGGATCCACGTCTAGTCGCCTCTTTTGGCTTCGTGTGCATTTGCTTTGCATGTCTCATGGTCGTGCATGGACTTACACCCCTCTGGGGCACCGACCAATTTCTGCCGTCGCAATTGCTGCAGGCGGTGGGCCAGAGTTTCGCTCTCTCCGGCACCATTTTTTTTGCCATTCTGCATCTGCGGCCGCAGGATGCGCTGAGCTTCGGCGCGGCCACCCAAATTACCCGGCTCATGGGCGGTGAAGTGGGTCAGGCGTTCATCGTCACCCTGATTCGCGTGCGGGAACAAACCGCATCGAATCTATTGGGCTTGCACGTGCAAATCGGCGATGCACGCGCCATCGAAAGATTGCAAACCTATGCGGCGCTCACCGCGCAGGCGGGCGGTCCAAGTTCGGCAACCGCCCGCGGTGCCGCCGTGCTCAATGGGGTCGTCCGCAGCATGGCAACTACCCAGGGAATCATCGATGGCTTCCTGGCCATTGCTGCGCTGACCGCCGTCACGCTCATTCTCATCGTCACGCGCAGAGCGGCGCCGCCGGGGCCTGCTTCCCACATTTCCCCGTTCGCGCCGCGAGACGGTGTCACCCTATGAAGCAAATGAACAGCGCCGTCGGCCGAGCGCCCGGCCTGGGCCTTCTCGCACTTCTCGGCGTGTTTGCCGGCTGCGCGGTGGGGCCGCACTATCAGCCGCCGGCGTTGGCGGACGGCGCGCAAGCGCCGCTGAGCTCTTTGAATCCTGCCGTGGAATCGAGCGAGCAGCCGCCCGATGAATGGTGGCGGTTGTACCACGACGCAATGCTGGATGGGTTTTTGGGCGAAGCCTTTGCCGCCAACAACGATCTAAAAGTGGCCCAAGCGAATCTATCCGCGGCGCGAGCAGTTCTCGAAGGAGTAAAGGCCGGACGTTACCCCAGCACGAATGTGGAAGCGGGCGGCATTTACGGCCGCGATCCGGTGACGGACGAGATCCTCGAACTCGGCGGGCACCGGCCGGAGAACACGTGGATCTTCGATACGCTGCTGGATGTTTCCTACGAGGTCGACCTGTTTGGTCACGTGCGCCGCTCGATCGAAGCGTCGAGTGCCGATGCGGCCGCCAACGCCGCCGCACGCGATGCCATCAAGATCACCGTCGCGGCCGAGACGGCGCGCGCCTACGCGCAGATCTGCGCGCTCGGTGAGCAGATTGCAGTCGCCCGGCATTCGCTGGCGGTGGTGAGCCACGAAGCTGAAATCACCATTCAGCGACACGACGCGGGCGCCAATTCTGACTTCGACGTGGTCAGGGCCGAAGGATTGGCGGCCCAAGTGCGCGCGACCATTCCGCCCTTGGAAGGCCAACGCAGAGCGGCCCTGTTCCAACTCGCCACGCTGCTCGGCCGTACGCCGGCACATGCTCCGACGAATGCCGAAGCCTGTGTTCGGCCGCCGCAGTTGGATGCGCTGGTACCGGTGGGTGACGGGACGGCGCTGCTGAAGCGCCGTCCCGACATTCGCCAAGCGGACCGGAAAGTGGCCGCCGCCACGGCGCGCGTCGGCGTCGCCACCGCGGATCTTTATCCACGCATCAGCCTCACCGGATTCTTTGGCGGCGTCAGCGCAACGCTTCCGGATTTGACCACGAACGATGCGCGGGCCTGGGGTGT
>Ga0210387_10003751_pt1 | contig 11681 bp, 14 predicted proteins | sample IncBWC7OmetaG_FD_160108 | JGI IMG/M metagenome (GOLD analysis project Ga0210387, IMG submission 160108) | Forest soil microbial communities from Barre Woods Harvard Forest LTER site, Petersham, Massachusetts, United States - Inc-BW-C-7-O ... | reverse complement strand
GTCCGGCGACAGACCACTGTTACGTCAAACTGGAAGTGTTCACCTCCGATCTGACCACACCGCGAGAGAAATTCATCAGAGACGATTTCCTGTACGACGGCCAGACGAAGGAAACGCTAGCTTCTGCCTATTGGGATGGAAATCGAAAATCGGGGATAATCTACTCCGATAGCCTTAAAACTTTCGTCCACGATCCCACGCTGCCAAGTTACGAGAAAACGGTTGCTCTCATGGACCGGTTCGTAGCAGAGGATCGAAAGCCATAGTCGCCGCCCCCTAAGCCGCCCGACACGCAGCCACCCGGTTGTACTTTCCCAAGTAGCGCATCACATCGGTCGGCTTGCACGGCACCCAGGCACACGCGTTGGCTAACCCAAGTCACTTCTTGTCCGCGAAGACCTGATTTAAAACCGCTTCCTCCCCACCGACAAATCTCAATGTCGCATGCATGACCAGCTCGGAGATGTCGTAGAAGTTGCTGGCCGAAGATGTCAGCATCATTACAGCGGCAGTCATCCCGTCGGGAGGCTGCTTGCCCTCCGTCAGCGCTTGGGTGCCATAAAGGAGGATTGCCGTAGAGTCTTGTGTGGCATCAAGGTCGAGGTCATCCAGTACAGTGAGCAGGCTTACCAGACCATATCCCGTGCGCCCGTTCTTTTTGAGAACTCCAAGAATCATGTTGGCGTTCTCCGCCGCATCCATGTCCTTGCGATAGGCGGAAGGGTCGGCCTTGTCGAGATACGGCTTAACCGCGTCGAGGGTCCTCTTGAAGACCTCCACTTTCTCGGTGGCTTTAGCCGTCAGCTCCCCAATCTCAGCTTCGGAAGGTATGTTCGCGATCTGGTCTCCTGGGGGCATGGCGGGCGAGTGGGCGGTTTGGGCGGCGAGAACTCCGGCAAGCAAGAAACAGGATGAGGCGGCGGCAATCCTAACGAGGGGTAGCATGCCAGCCATGCTACCCCAACAGAAAGGCCCGGCCCCCAAAAACTGGAACCGGGCCAAAGTAAGCCATCTCAGCCGTCATGCCTGCGCCGCCGCGCTCGTCTTTCACGTCGCTGCTCGGGATCGGCGGGACGTGCTCGGCACCGCGACATGGGCGTGATCAAAGCTTTGCTCCGCTGACCCCTCTCCAGCGTTGTCAAGCCCGCTGTATCATCGCGAGATGCACTTTCGCGTCTCCTGCATTGTCGATGATCTTACCCACAAGATGTGCGATGAGCCCATCACGTACGACCTGGTTCGATCCGTCCTCGTGCATGTATCCATTCAAAAGCAAACGCCAAAAGACGAACTATCTAAAATTCGTCCGGTGGTGGCAAGCTGCACGACGAGTCTAGACCTCGATGAGAGCGAAGGTCTGCGCGACCTGACTTCAGCCGTCGAAAAGTCGATCGATGGACTGGGGGTCAACTTTCAAGGCATGAACGACCAAATGAAGGGGATCTATGAAATCGTCGATCCCGTTTTCCGCACACTTCGAAGTGATCTAACCGCGTCGATTGCAATTTTAAGGTGGAGATACGGAATAACCGACAGCCCCGCCAATTCCATGAGTAACTGGTCCGAGTACGTTTCACTTGATGGCTCCGCTTGGCGAGGCATTTCAACTTTGCGCGGTATCAAAATTGCGTTCGGAAGGCCTTTCACGAAACTCGACAGCTCCGCAGTTGAAGAGGTCAGTCGCCTACATAACGAGGGAGCGGACCCTCCTCTCGCCCTGCAGCTCATCAATGAAGCACGGAATCAAAGGACGGCGCATCCCCGAAGCTCTTTGGTTATTGCCGTCACTGCCGCCGAGGTCGCCATCAAGCAATTAATATGCGTGCTAGCACCTGACGCTCGATGGCTCGCTGAGAACGTCCCTTCACCGCCGATCTACAAGATCTTGAAGGACTACGTGCCTAAACTGAAAGTCAAAGCACGAGCTACCCAGCTGCCTCTTCAACCACCCAAGAAATTGCTTGCTCGACTAAACGAAGCGGTTGAGCTGCGGAACAAAGTTGTACACACAGGTGTAGCTCCTCCGAATCCGGACAAACTGCTAGAAATCCTTGCAGCGATGGAAGACGTCGTTTGGATATGTGTTCTTTACAGCGGCCATACGTGGGCTGGCCACCATATTTCGTACGAGACCATATCTGCATGGGCTGCCAAAAGTTGAGGGAGGAAGATTTGTCGGCCCTATTGCGTCCCGAGCAGTGTGTCGATCACATCGGTCGGCTGGCACGATACCCAGGCAGACATTGGTGATGTAGCTGTTGGTCGCGTTCTCGACCGGCGGTGCCCAGATGTTCAACGCCTGCGCCACCGTCTTCCCCTTATACGTCAGGGTCCCGAGCAGAGCAGGCATCGCCGCGAACCCAATCTCCGGCGTCGGGAAGAACGCGAACCGGCCTGGGGTTCCGTTGGCCATCGTCTCCGGACGCGTCGCACCGTGCAAGAACCCACACATGGACGGTGTCGGGAGCGAATACTTCGGCTTCGTGGATGCGGCTCAATTAGGTGTTGGAGCAGCGTCTACATGATCAATAACAAGGGTCGGCAAGGTCACTTGTTCAGGACGGAGCTGCAGCCCCAATGTATCCTCCACTGCACTGAAAAACGAGGGGAGCGGTAAATCCGTACTAGTGAGCGGCGCGAAGTCGAGGTCGATGTAGTAGTTGCCCGAAAGCCCGGTGTGATCAACGACCGGCTCGCGCAATACCAGGGAAAAGAGCGTCGCAATGTGGGACATATTCGCTCCGCGGCCCTGAACATGGGATGTGCTGATCCAGTTGGCGCTGGGCGCTCCAGCCGCCTCGCCCTCCTGACCGATATCGCGCTTCGAAGGATTTAACTTCGCGCCACTTTTTACCACATACAGGCCATAGCCGGCTTCCTTTCTTGAACCGGTATGGGCGGATATGTGAAAGCGTTCGATCAACAACTGCCGCAACATGGGACGGATCGTGGCGAAGTCCGACCACGGCTTGTTGTCCGGCACGGTAGCTTTGACGTCATAGAGGCTTTGAAGCGCCGACCCATCACCCCCCTGGATCTCATTTCCGTTGACATTCCACGCCATCGCAATGAGCGCAAGCAGAGGGCGGCAGGAGACCCCAAAATGTGTACTGCCCGACGGTAGCGTGGAGTGGCACCCCGCGTGCCACTCCACGGGCCGAATGGAGGCAGCCTCAAAAGTCTGTTCAGAAAGTCCCTGCCTTGCTGCGAGATTCACAAAGAACATGGCAACTAACCCGATCAGACTAAGACCTCTAATCGCGCTGCTCTTCCACGGGCTGAGAGGCATAGAACACCTTCCGATCCACGAACGCGGCTCCGACGTTCCTCCGTCCAGACGAGCCGACCATAATAAAGTCTGGAGAAATGGAATCGTATTTGCGAACGATTCCACTCCTCTCGTCTAAAGTTCGTCACTCTATTTTAATTCGGATTGATCGGATCAATACACCAGTCGCCAGCGGATTTGGCCAAGTTCAACGAAGTTGATTCCGCCATCACCCGCCGCTTTCTGCGGTCTCCCGCCAAACACCGCGGGTTAGCCAAGGTATTTGTTGCCTTTGCATATGGACTGCCTGAAAAGACTGGTTTTCGGCGACTTCGAGTCATGGTTTCCGAAAACCCTGTTTCCCGGGAATGAGCGGAATCGCGTCCGATAAGCCGACTTATAGGGAGTAATCCGGTTGAGAGATTCTTTTCGCCACGGCTAGGAGGCCGTAAGCATGGCAAAAAGAGCGAAGAAGCCTAAGAGTGTCCTCAAACTCCCTGATCTCGATTATTCAAAATCAGCGGTTCTCAACAGCCTTCCATCCTTGAACTCACGAAGGTCATATGAACATGCGATCCGCGACTTCATCGAGTGGTACTGTTCAGAACCACGCCTAGCGTTCAACAAAACAGTAGTGATCCGCTATCGCATCGCTTTGGAGCAGCGTAGATACGCTCCTTCAACTATCAATCTCCGCTTAGCTGCGGTTCGGAGGCTCGCATATGAGGCTTCGGATTGTGGACTCTTAAGTCCTGACCTCGCCGCTGGCATTCGCAGGGTCAAAGGAGCAAAGCGGCTGGGCGTTCGAGTTGGGAACTGGCTTAGCGTTGAACAGGGCAAACAGCTGCTCGCTGTTCATTCCGGCAAGCAACTGCGCGACCTGCGTAACCATGCAGTATTGGCCATGCTTCTGGGCTGCGGCCTACGCAGAGCGGAGCTCGTTGCCGTTAAGATGGAGGACTTCGAGCTTCGAGAAGAACACTGGGTGCTTGCAGATCTCATCGGCAAAGGCCGCCACATGCGGACGATCCCTGTGCCCAGTTGGGTGAAGTCGGCCGTCGATGCGTGGACAGATGCGGCGAAGCTTCACCATGGCCGAAATCGTATCTGTGCAGGATGAGGAAGCAACCCGGCTCAAGACGGAAACGGCTGCGCGGTTCAATGAGTTCATCTCACAATGGACGTTGGAGACGATGCCAGCCTGTGACGATGGCATGAGACTTCTTTTGCAGTTCGCAGACGCACACCCTAATGCATATCGATTGGCGCAATAGAGGAACTTTACAGGGATGACCCATCCGATGTTCAACACTCTGGCAAAGTGGAGAGCGTATGCGGTACACGTTTCGGCGTGTCCGAAGTGTAATGAGGTGTAGCCATGTGCGGACGCTATTACAGCCGTGGGCAGAAGCAGAAGATTGCCGAACACTTCAAAGCGGGCAAGGTCTTCGAGGAACCACTTGCACCCAACTACAACGTTGCTCCCACCACATTCCAACCTGTCATCCGAATTGAGCGTGACAGTGATGAACGTGAGCTTGTCATGATGCGCTGGGGATTAGTGCCTTTCTTTGCCAAGAGCCTGGCAGACTTCAAGGGATTCTCTACATTCAATGCCAGAGCTGAAACGGTCACCAAGTCGGCTACGTGGCGCACTCCATTCAAGAAGCGGCGGTGCATCATCCCGGCAGATGGTTTCTATGAATGGAAGAAGTTGGACGATTCTGCTAAGCCTGCAAAGCAGCCTTATGCAATCTCATTGAAGAGTGGTCAACCATTTGCATTTGCCGGTCTGTGGGATGCGTGGAAAGAGCCAAATGGGGACAATTGGCTCCAATCGTTCAGCATTATTACAACCGAAGCGAATGAGATTATGTCTACGATCCATACCCGGATGCCTGTAATCCTTCATCAGCGCGATTGGAAGAGGTGGCTGGATCGAGAGCTAACCGACCAACCGCCAATTGATCTGTTGCGCCCATATGACTCTGACAAGATGCAGACTCTCCCGTGTAACCCGTCAGTGGGGCATGTTCGAAACAACGGAGCAGAGATGTTGACCTGCCCATCTGGTGACGCGGGACTGAATAGTGCATAAACTTCCGTTATGGAGCCCCTCACCTGCTTAATCTTTACTGCTACAGAATGGAATGGCGAACGATCAGGAGCAACGTTCGCCTGGGCACAACAGGTCGAATCAAATCGAGCTTGGTACTTTCCTGTGGCTCTGAAGAATGAGCCAGAGGAAGATATTGAGAACCTCCCGCCCAGCGCTCTCCGATACTTCCAGCGACTCCCGGCAGCCCACCATCGTAGCAGTGAGGTGTTTGCGTTCCGCTTAGGAACAGCATATTTGGATGAAGAAGAGTTGAACCGCAACTGGATCGCCGCTCCGCCCCTGGCCGTAGTTTTTCGAGAGCCGAAGGCGTTGGAAGAGGCAGGCTTCGTCGAGATCATTCCGGCCAAGCCGAACTGAACACCCAATGGCTCCCTAGACCCGAGAGGCGACTTTCTAGCAAATTCAAGCTGTTGTTTCCGAAAACGCCGTTTTCTGGCGCCACTATTCAGCATTCGTTGTTGCCGCGCCAGAAGCGCCGGCGGACGTCTTCTGTTCACATTGCTCGACAGGTAGGAGTTTTTGTAGATGCTCGATTGGGCGCGGTTGATGCTGAGTTATCACCGGTAGCTTTTGCGACGCGATGTGGGTGTTGTGTTAGATATGAGTTCCACTTTGAGAAAATGGCGTAGAGTCCCGCCGGATTCGCGTCGAAACTTCAGCTTCAGGTCTAAGTGGTCTTCGACATGGTCAAAAAGCGCTACAGAGGTCTCTCCCCTGCGTTGGCGACCGGATCATCCAACCGTCGCCGAAGCAAGAGCTGATTTGCTACTTGATTATGGACATGGCCGATCGGACGCCATCCGGGCGCGAAGTCTAGGTTCACAGTCATCAAGCGGTGGATTCGCACGAAGTGTGCGGAGTCCAGTTTCCTCTCCAGACTCAGCAGTGTTTCGCGTATGTCGAAGCGTCGGCTTCCCGTGAATATGTGTCTAACTTATTAACCAAAGGGGGCCAGCACAAATGAACCTGCGCGGCCCGAAGGTGCAGGTGCTCATGTCGAGGGCCATACCGCAAGCACGAACAGTGCGTTTTGCGTACGCCCTAGTGACCAGTGGGAATTCGGGACACGTCTCTCTCTCTCTCTCAGGCCGTCTTCTTCGCAATTCGCTTGTGAGTAGCCCACCGCCTCTTCTGCGCAGCGGCGATCCTCGCTCGGGCCTCAGCTGACATTGTGCGCTTCGTAGGGACTGATACCGGCACGGGCACGGGTGTTGCATTCTTTGCAGCACGGCCCCGGCGCTTCGCCGGCATGCCGGTCGTGCTGATAGCAACGAGGGCCTGACGGGCGAGCTGAAGCTTGGCTATTTCGGCATCAATCTGTGAGATGAGGGTCGCTGTATCCATTTAGAAAGACTATCAAACATGACAATTGTGGAGGACGCCGCGCTCGCTGCGTATTGTTTACGCAAACCGGGAGCAGGGGGAAAGAGTTGGAGGGTGGCGCCTTGGTAACCAACGAAACTGTATCGGCCTTGAAGCAACTTATGTAAGAATGAATATCTTCACTCACCGACCAGCCGAAACAGATTGGAAAGACGAGGCCTCTTTGCGTTCTGAAGTCATCTATCGGGCGAGCCAAAATATTGCAAACCGCTATCAGCTCTGTAAGACGGTCGCAAGAGCTGCTCGTCTGCTCCATATTGCCCCCGGCGATATGCACAAAACCATCAATGATGTCTTCATCGAACTCTCTCGAACCTTACCCCCCGCAATCGCCACGGGACAAACGCAGCCAACATCCTAGAAAATTTGGTACCTGTAGCCGTGATCATCGATGCTATCCCAGACAAAGTATTTGGTCTCCTGTTCGACAAGCTAAACCAGAGCAGCCACTATAGCTGTCATAAATGCCGTCTAAAGTTCATCCTGTATGTTGTGGAAGGTTCGGAAGAGTTTCCGACTCTAAGCCACCCACTGCCCCCGCACTTTGAACTGCTTGCGGATGCGATCGATGCAAGTCATGTGTCGGGCCATGCCGTCGAGCGCTTCCGTAGTGACGGCCTTCGCGCGTGGCCACTGCTCTAGCGCAAGACATGTGAAGCTAGGTTCACAAGAACGGAAAGACCAGCGAAGGCGTCGCTGGCCTGTTGTCAATGGTTGAACGCAATCGGCACGTTGTGGGGCAGCCCGCGGAGCTACGGCTTTATCGGGGTAGGGTACGCCGGCGGCGCATTGGCGCTCAGCCTCGGCCAGGTGATCAAGGGGATGTCGAGGTGCTGCTGGGGAGTGAGGCCGGGCATAAGGTGAGCGTATCACCGTGGGACGTAGGTTAGAGGGTGGCCGGCGGAGGGGAGGTTTCCTCGAGTTCCTGCTGGTGCTTCAGGCAATAGATGGCCCAAGGTAGTTGTTTGAGACGCTTTTCTTCGATGGGTCTGCCATCCACCCGGCATTTGCCGTAGTTGCCGTTTGCGATGCGTTGCAAGGCGGCACGAACCTGCTGCAGGAGGGCGGTGTCCTGATCTGCCTCCTTCAGAGACAGGCCGGAATCTTCGTCCGCGACGCTTTCATCGCTCCAATCGCGGACGCGTTCGCCAGCCGTGTCCTGGGCGCTGTGTTCGGCGAGGTTCTGCTGCGCGAGCAGATCCTGCTGTTTGGCCAAAAGCAGGACTCTGAATTCTTCGTAAGCCATAACGCCTCCGCAGTTCCTGCAGTCTATGCCAACGCGACTAATGCTCGAAGGTCAGGGTGACGAGCCGGCCCTGAATGTAGGTTTTGTTGTTGGTGCCGAGCATGACGGTGAAGGACTTGACGGGAGCGTCCGAGTCGGGAGGCGGGTCCAGAGGGAGCGCTACGAGCCAGTCGGCTACATAGTCGTCGATCTCCGGGGAGAGGCCCTCCTCGCTGTTGGACAGGATGCTTTCGACGACGGCTCTGTGCGATCGATCTCCTTCCTCGTCGAGAAAGGAGAATGAAAATCGGTCCCCCGGCTTCGGCTGCGACATGGGCACTCCTTACACGCATTCTAGTGGTAATAAGTACGCCGACCAACCCAAATGGTTATTTGAACTTATGCGTCTTACAGTAGGGACAAAGATCGTCATCCCCACTCTCCTTCCGGTGGAATAAGCAAATATCTCGTTCGCAAAAGTCACACTTGTATTCGGCGAAGTGGCCGCAATCCCATACGTAGCACCTCGGAGGTTCTTTCTCGCTCATGCCAGCCATGCTATCGCAGTTCGCAAAGAGAAGCCCCTCCAGAGAGGGGGCTGATTGGCTTCTGCCGGGCATTGAGAAGAAGTCTACGCCTTCTTTTTGAGGCGTGCCAAAGCAAGAGCGCTCAAGCGTTCCTGCCATGCGGTGGGCCCCACCCTCATATGCTTTTACAGCAACCTTTTACAGCAACTACGGTACCCTCAGCTCTCTCGCGCAAATGTCTCTCGCTCAAGGGCGTTCGCGTGGCTCTGTGTTCCAGAAACGAAAAACAGATCTCTCGAAGAGATCGAAGCTTTATTTGATGCGCCCCAAAGGGGTTAATTATTAATTAACAGTTGCTCAGCTCTCCGATGTGCGTGGAGAAAACCGTGGTGATTAGGAAATATCTTTATCTCACGAATTGAGACGACCCGAGTGCCCTCGGTGCAATAAATTGTGTTTAGGTATTGCGCATGATCAATTGATGAAGCATTTGGCGTTGCACTGACAATGCTGGGCACCGCAGAAGGCTAACGAGTGGTGAACAACAAGGAAGGATATCGAGGATGAGTTCTGGAACGGGTCAGTTTACGAGGGTGGCTTCTGGTGTTCTGGTGGGGATTGTTCTTGTCATGGTTGGAAATCTGCACGGTCAAAAACTTGTTACGCCAGGTTATCTATTCAATAGCGATCCGACGTGTCGCGAACTTAATGGCAAATTCTATCTCTTCACAACGCAAGATCCCTTTACGGTACAGGCAGAGCGCAAAAATACCTTTTTCAAAGGCATGTTCGCTTTCCATGCACTCAGTACTACTGATTTCGACCATTGGACAGATCATGGCTCTATTCTGACCAGTCGCGACGTCACTTGGGATGCAGGCAGTGCGTTATGGGATGGTGATGCGGGAATCCCGGCAAATGGACGATTTTATTCATATGCACCGTACCGAATAAACTCTGCTTCTGAAGAGAACTATGGGATCTTCAATATTGGCGTATTGACCGCTGACAATCCATTGGGGCCATACAAAGACGCTTTGGGTGGTCCAATGACAATCCCAGACGGACGTCCGCTTGAGGGACTTAGCCCTTGGGTGGTGTACAACGACGACCATGTCCCATACTTACTCTGGGGCGCCGGAGATACTTCAAAGAATTGGGTCAAAATGGCTCGCTTGGCTCCGGATATGACCCATCTCGCCGAATCACCACGTGATGTCGTCGTCCCTAAGGAAGACGCCTGCGGGAGACTAGATTATTACGAGAGTCCCGTCCTCTTCGAGATCGGAAAGAAATGGTATTTCACCTACGTGGCACTCAAGGATGACAAAGGGCCTGGATGTGAGCCAGGAGGTGCTTATATCGACTACACGGTTGCTGACAGCATGTTTGGCCCCTTCAACGGACCTATTCACCATCTGGTATACCCTGCCGGCGATGGACACGATTCGATACAGCAAGGAGTGTGCTCCTACAAAGGAAAGCTTTTTATTGCATATCACGTTCCCTATGACAACGGGCAATTGCCTGGAACGAAGACACCAGCTGCCGAGAGCACAGATGAAACCCGAGATCACCATCGACAGGTCGCTGTGACTGCCCTCACCGTGTTGCCAGATGGGACTCTTCAGCCTATCTATCCGAGTCGCGATCAAGGAGTAGGAACTCCGGGCGTCAGCATTTTAACGCTCGATGCATTTGCGCCACGCCGAGAGGCGATCGAGTTTCATGTGCGAATGAATGCCTGGGATGAAGTCGGAGTCAAGGGAGAGTACCAAATGGTGATGGGTGATGGAGGTTATCTACAGTACAACAATGTCGATTTCGGCGAGGGAGCAAAGAGCTTCCATGTCGAAATAAGTTCTGATAATCCAACGATGCGAAATAGCGAGTTGGAGATACGTCTTGACAATCCGGCAGGTAAGTTGGTGGGCAAAATTATGGTTGAGAATACTGGCGGGCGAATGAAGTATCGGACTTTGACATCTGATGTGACATCGGAGGCGAGGGGGATTCACAATCTGTGCCTCGTCGCTAGAGGTAGTGCCGCGCCGACAGAACAGCGACTCTTCAACATCACATCCTTTGGGTTCACAAGGAACAAATAGCCCATCGACGAGCCAAGGGGGGCTGTGGCCAGTTGTAGGAACGAATTCGCGCAGCCATTTCACTTTGCCCGGTAATCGAATGGTTTGCCCGGGCTGTAAGGGTTTCTTCGTGCATGATCTGTCGACTCAGCTAATAGGTTCTCAAGGCCCCAATAAGCTAAACCAAATCCCTATCCGCCATCTGCCCAGCGCAATACCGGCGCGAACTTAAGTGGCTTTTAGACCCTAATGAGCCCTCCATGTCTTAGCCCGTCGGGTGGGCGGGCATAGTCGCTCCTGCCATGCAGGAGCAACGCCCAGGGTGGGAAGACGGGGGGCACGAAAAAAGGGAGCCTGCTGGACGCAGGCTCCCCGTAGCAAACGAGCAGCGACTATGCAGCTTTCGCCTTCTTCACTGCCTTGGTTGGCGCCTTCGCAGCATCCTTCTTAACCGCGCTTCCCTTCTCTTTCGCAGCAAACTCCTGCTTGACCTTTAGGGTGATGGCGTCGGTGTCCACCTTATACGCGGTGGCGGCATCGCGGAGCACCTGGGCCGTGTTCTGCCGAGTCGCCGCGTGGAGGATGGTGATCTCGACCAGCAACCCGCCAAGGGCGCTCTCCTCCACACGCCGCAAGTAAGCGTTAAACAGCTTCATAACGGAGTCGCTGTCGTTGGCCTTCTTGATGCCGTGCTGCCGGGCAACGAGGGCGAGACGGTTCTCGTCAAGCACCGAAGCCAGCCTCTCCACAACGAAGAGCAGGTCGCGTTTCAGTAATCGCACCGGAACCGCTGCGCTGATGGCGGCGAGGCTGCGAAGGCCGATGGTATGGGCAATCGCCTGTTCCTTGCGCTGCTTCTCCTGTTCGGCTTTCGCCTTGGCGTTGTCCGTGACCTTCGGAGAGCGCTGCTTGGGATGGTGCACCGGGCAGGTTGGTTCGGTGCATATCTTGCGCAGCTCACCCTTGTCGATGCCATCCGAAACGATGGCTTCGGTGGTGAATCGGCAGGTCTTAAACTCCGGTCGCGTGGCCTCTTGCTTGGTCGCGGGCTTCTCCGGCCGAATTTCAACAT
>Ga0210387_10003750_pt1 | contig 11683 bp, 12 predicted proteins | sample IncBWC7OmetaG_FD_160108 | JGI IMG/M metagenome (GOLD analysis project Ga0210387, IMG submission 160108) | Forest soil microbial communities from Barre Woods Harvard Forest LTER site, Petersham, Massachusetts, United States - Inc-BW-C-7-O ... | reverse complement strand
CGTCGCCGTAAATGTCCTCGCCCTTGCGGGCGTGCGCCTTGAGAACGCCGAAAATGATGTCTTGCTTGCGCGAGCGCCCCATGTTCTCGAGACCCATGGTCTCGGCCAACTTGACGAGATCGCTGATCGGACGCTTTTTCAGCTCCGTCAAATTCATCGAGCTGCGGCTGCGCGCGAGATCGGTCGGTGCGATGATCTCTAAATCATCTCCGCCCTCCGGCAAGTCGCCGTAGTCTTCGTGCATCGGCCGGCCACCGTTGGTGTTGCCGTTGCGGTTGTCGTTGCGAGGTCCGCGGTTGGAACGATTGGACCGGCCGCCGCCGCCTTGTCCGCCGCCACCCTGGCCGCCCTGCTGCCCGCCGCCTTGGCCGCGAGATTGATTGCCTAAGTAGCCTCTCACAGGTTGCTGTCCAGAAAAGCAGCGAGCTGCGATTTGGTCACCGCGCCGACCTTTTGGGCCTCAACGGTCCCGTTCTTGAACAGGATCAGTGTGGGGATGCCGCGAATATTGAATTTTGGGGGGGTATTGGGATTTTCGTCGATGTTGAGCTTGGCGATGCGAATTTTGTCTTTGTAGGTATCGGCAATCTCGTCGAGGATGGGCGCGATCATTTTGCATGGACCGCACCATTCTGCCCAAAAATCCAGCAGTACGGGCTTGTCGGACTTGAGCACGTCCTTGTCGAACGTGGCGTCGCTGGTGTGAACGATACTTGGGTTACTCACTGCGGATATAGCTCCATAAGGGGATTCAATTGAAGATAAAGGGGGGTTATTTGTGGGGGACGGGCCCCAAACATGTAGCGCGAAGTGACGATGCGCGGCCGTTCGGGCACAATACGGGTGGTTTAGCGGTCTTGATTACCTTAAAAGGGTACCGATGATACGGTTAGGGAGCGGATAGACCGGCTCCTGCGTTGGCCATATTGTTATCCGGTCCCCATCATTTTGCAAGTCTATGCAATTCACAAAGCGAAAATGTCAGACGCCCATCTCAGTCAGCTTACATTCGATTCCTTAAACATCCCCGAATCCGTGAAGCGCGGTATCGCCGAACTTGGCTTTACCCGCGCGACGCCGATTCAGGCACAAACCCTGCCGGTTGCCCTCGCGGGCCGCGACGTTGCGGGTCAGGCACAAACAGGCACCGGTAAAACAGCGGCGTTTCTCGTCGCGCTGTTCAATCGCCTGTTGACCGATCCCGGCGCGCCCAATCGACCGGTGAATGCGCCACGCGCCATCGTCATCGCGCCGACGCGGGAACTGGCCGTGCAAATCCATTCCGATGCGGAAGCCATCGGCAAGCACACGGGACTAAAGCTCGCCATCGTGTTCGGCGGCGTGGATTATGAGAAACAGCGCCGCATCCTCGAGGACGGCGTCGACGTGCTGATCGGCACGCCGGGCCGCGTCATCGACTATTTCAAACAGCATGTGTTTGATCTGCGCCATATCCAGGTGGCGGTCATGGATGAAGCGGATCGTATGTTCGATTTAGGATTTATCAAGGATATACGCTTCATATTGCGGCGCCTGCCGCATCCCAATCTTCGCTTGACCATGATGTTTTCGGCCACGCTGTCGCACCGCGTGATGGAACTCGCCTACGAGCACATGAACAATCCGGAGTTGATCCGCATCGAGCCGGACAAAATGACGGTGGACCGCGTGAAGCAGGTGCTCTACTTCCCGTCGACCGAAGAAAAAATTCCGCTATTGATGGGTTTGCTGCGCCGTATCGATGCGCGGCGCACCATGGTGTTCGTCAACACCAAACGCATTGCGGAAGTGCTCGAGCGCACCTTGACGGCGAACGGCTTCGTCGCCCAGGCCCTGTCGGGCGACGTGCCGCAGACCAAGCGCCTGAAAATGATGCGCGATTTTCACAACGGCGAGATTGCCGTCCTGATCGCCACCGATGTGGCGTCGCGCGGACTGCACATACCCGACGTCAGCCATGTCTTCAATTTCGATCTGCCGAACGACGCCGAGGACTACGTGCATCGCATCGGCCGCACCGCACGGGCCGGCGCCGAAGGCGATGCCATCAGCTTCGGCTGCGAGGAATATGCGATTTCGCTGCCCGACATCGAACGCTACATCGGTCATCAAATCCCACGCGCCGCGATTGATACCGTGGATTTGGCGGCCGTCACGGCGCCGCCGCCGGCGGTGTGGCGCGAACGCGCGCCCCGACCCGGTCAGTCTCGCGGCGGCGGTGGGCGCTCAGGCGGCGGCCGCTCCGGCGGTCCGCCTCGCTCCGGCGGTCCGGCGCGCTCGGGCGGCAGCGCCACAAGATCGGGCGGTGGTCGTTCAGGGGCTCCCCGGCACGCTTCATCGGCATCGCGGCCGCCTGCGGCACAACCCAATAGCGGCACTCCGCCGGGAACCGGCGAGGCGGCTGCCAAAGATCCGGCGCGGCGCCGACGCCGCCGGGGACGCGGCGGTGGGCCTGCCGGCGGTGCACCGAATCCCGGCGCGGCGGGGCCTGCGACCTGAGGTTACAGCAGCTCCGCCACCCCATCGATCGCAGCAAAGTCTCCGGTGGCTTGCGGCGGCAAGCCCGAATCCGGACGACGCACGGCGCGCAAGTGCGCAATGCCGTAGCGGCGTGCGCGCTCCAGCACCGGCAGACTGTCGTCGATGAATAGAGTGCGCGCGGGCTCGAACTGCTCCTGTTCTGCCAACCGCGGCCAAAAATCGTGGCTCTCTTTCGGCGCTGCAAACGGATGGGACGAGTACCAGGCATGGAAATACTGCGTCAACGCGACGCGTTCGTCCTTGATGGCCAGGGTCTTTGGATGCGAGTTGGTCACCAGCACCACGCGCTTGCCGCGCGCATTGAGCCGCTGCAGAAATTGCTCCGCGCCGGGCAGAAACACGATTCGCTCGAGGGACTCGCGCTTCAGGCCGGCGATATCCAACTTAAGCTCCTGCGTCCAATACTCGATGCAATACCACGGCAAGGTGTGCGCGACGCCCTGAAACTTCGGCCGCAACAACGCCCCAGCCTCTTCGAGCGACAGACCATTGGCATCGGCGTAGCGGCGCGGAATCAAAGTGAGCCAAAACCAATTGTCGAAGCGAAGATCGAGCAACGTGCCGTCCATATCGAGCAGCACGGTATCGACGGCTTGCCAGTCGACCGCAGAGTTGTTTTGCATTGCAGAGCGCGAGCGACCGACGAATCGATCGTCAGGCGTGTCCGACCGCTTCGCACAGCTCCAAGGTAGCATCCAGCAAAGTGGGAATATCGAATACCACTTCGTCTTCTGCCATGGTGAGCTTCGCCACGCCGGCCGCGGCAATCAGGGCGGCCGGAACGTGAATCTGATCGCGACGCTGCGGAGTCGTCCAGAAGCTCACCCGCGAGTCGCCGAAAGCGCGATTGAGTGCGCTCCAGCGCAGATGCGCGGCGCGGGCCACGGGTGTGTCGCCGCCCCACTGACGCTGCGCGATGGCCATTGGCGTCTGTTCCGATGCCGCACTGCGCGGCGTCATCATCAGATCTTGCACGTAGCGCACCATTTCGTTGGGATCGACGCGCACGGCCAGGGACGCTGGGGGGTGATTGGTCATATTCATAGCCTCTGCTTCCATGGCATCAGTTTTGGGGGTAATCCCCGAAAAACCAAGACCCCCTTAGGCTTATGCGCCTGATTACGGCGCAAGCGACCGCGAAAGGTTAAGCTTCACGCCATGGATGACGGTTTTTTCATGCTGGTCCTGGTTGCCGGCGTTCTGGCGGGCGCCTACAAGCTCTGGCAAATCTCCCTGGATGCGCGGGAGGCCGCAAATCGGATCGCAAAGGAGACCTGTTCCCGCGCGGTGGTGCAGTTTTTGGACGGCACCGTGGCCTTTGCCGGGTTTCGCCTGACGCGCGATGCGCGCGGCAAACGCCGCCTGCTGCGCACCTATACCTTCGATTACACCAGCGATGGCTTCGAGCGCGCGCAAGGCTTTATTGTTTTGTCCGGCAGGCAGCTGGAAGCGGTGGGACTTGCAGGCAGTCCCTCGTGAGCGGTGCACTCAATATCGACCTGCATACTCATTCGACCTACTCCGATGGCTCCTTGACCCCCGCCGAACTGGTGGCGCGCGCAGCGGCGGCCGGCGTCGAGGTGCTGGCACTCACCGATCACGACACTATCGCCGGACTCGACGACGCGGCCGCGGCGGCCGCAGCACATGGACTCAAACTGGTGCCCGGCGTGGAGATATCCGCGTGCTGGCGCGCGCAGGCGATTCACGTGCTGGGCTTGTGGATGGACCCCACGAGCGCGGCACTGCGCGATGCGCTGCAAGCGCAAGCCGAACTGCGACGCGCGCGCATGGCGAAAATCTGCGCTCGCTTGAGCAAACTGAGGCTGCCCGGCGCGGAACTCTTGGCGGTGGTGCAAGAGCATCCGGGACTGCCGACGCGCGCGCATCTTGCCCAAGCGCTGGTGGCCGGCGGCCACGCCGCCGATGCCGATTCCGCATTTCGCAAATATTTAGGCACGGGAAAGGCCGCCCACATCGCGGCCGAATGGCCGCCGCTGGCGACCGTCGTGGGTTGGATTGGCGCTGCCGGCGGCGTGGCCGCCCTCGCCCACCCCATCCGCTATCGGATATCCGCGGGCGCCCGTCGGCGCCTGCTCGGTGATTTCACCGCGGCGGGCGGCACGGCGTTGGAAGTGGTCAGCGGCGGCAACGGAGCGCAGCACGTCGATACCTGCGCCATGCTCGCCGTGACTTATGGACTCAAAGGATCCGTAGGCTCGGACTTCCACAACACGCAAGCCGCTTGGAATCCACTGGGCCGCTCCCTTAAGCTACCGGCTTGCGTCACTCCCGTGTGGCGCAGCTTCGGCCTGTAAAACAACACACAAGCTACCGCCGTGAGTGACGAAGAGAGCAACGTCAATACTGATTTATTCAAGAATATCGAGCGGCTACGCCAGCTGCGGATCGAGCATCGCGACCTGGACGATGTCATTTCACGCCTCACCATGGATTTTAAAGTTGACGAGCTGCAAATGAAACGCTTGAAGCGGCGCAAACTCCTTCTGAAGGATCAAATCGCGAGACTGGAGAGCCAACTCATACCGGATCTGAACGCATGACCGAGATTTGGCTGCACATTGAAGCCTTCTTGGACATTCTCTCGACGCGCAACGTGCTGATCGAAGTCGGCCTCATCGCGCTGTGTCTCGCCGTCGGCGGGTTGATCGGCATGGCGCTGCGCCGGCGCTATCGGCAGCGAACGCTGCAGACACCCATGGCGCTCACCTGGGAATACTTTGCGACGCAAGGCAGTTTGGTCGTCATACCCGTCGCCATCTCGCTGGTATTGGTATTGGTGGCGCGCAGCTCGCTGCATGCGGCGCGTTTCGATGTGACATTGCTGGATGGCGCCGCACGCCTGATCGGCGCGTACATCGTGGTGCGCGTCGGTGTTTTGCTGTTTGCCGCCAGCTTGGGCAATAAATCGTGGATACAAAATTGGGAAACCCGGGTCACGCTGCTGATCTGGCTGGCAATCGCCGCCGAGTACCTGGGCTGGCTCGATCCCCTCATCGCCACCTTGGACAGTTTCGGTATTGCCGCGGGCAAGAGCCGTATCACCGTCTGGTCGGTGTTGAAATTGCTGTTCACGCTCACCCTCTTCATGTTGGCCGCCGCCTGGATCAGCCGCTGGGTCGAGCGGCGCGTGAAGCGGCTCACCGGCGTTGCCATGTCCACCCGCATAGGCATTTCGAAATTCGCCAACGCCTTCTTGATCGGCCTGAGCATTCTCATGGGCCTGAATGCGGCCGGCGTCGACCTGACTGCGCTCACGGTGCTGACCGGCGCCATTGGCTTGGGTTTGGGCTTTGGCCTGCAATCGATCGCGGCGAATTTCGTGAGCGGTTTCGTGCTGCTCATGGATCGCTCCATCAAGCCCGGCGATGTCATCAGTCTCTCCGGCCAGGCAGGCACCAGCACGGAAAATTTCGGCTGGGTGCAGGAGCTGCGCGGCCGCTATGTGGTGGTGCGCGACCGCGACGGCGTCGAAATGCTGGTCCCCAATCAGCAACTGATTTCCAACGCCGTCATCAATTGGAGCTACACCGATCCGCGCATCCGCCTCAAGCTGCCGATTCGCGTGAGCTACCGGGACGATCCGGAGCTGGCCCTCGAGGTGTTGCTGACCGCCTGCGAAAATCAGCCCCGCGTGTTGCGCGAGCCGCCGCCGGTATCGCGCCTGATGCATTTCAGCGACAGCGGCATCGAGCTCGAATTGCGCTTCTGGATTTCTGACCCGCAGGAAGGCGTCAACAATGTGCGCTCCGAGGTGAACCGCGCCATTTGGCGGCTGTTCAAGCAGCACAAGATCACCATTCCGATGGCGCAGCGCGAGATCCTCATGCACCAGGCGCCCTCGGCACTGGATTGATCTCGAGGAACGCCGTGCCGCTCGACATCACGCCGAACATCGTCATTCCGGACGACGAATTGGAATGGAAATTCATCCGCGCCTCGGGCCCCGGCGGCCAAAACGTCAACAAGGTGTCGAGCGCGGTGCAACTGCGATTTCTGCTGCCGCTCAATACCTCGCTGCCGGTGTCGGTGAGAAATCGGCTGCGCGCCATGGCCGGCCAGAAGCTGAACGATGACGGTACGATCCTGTTTGCCGCCCGCAGCGAACGCAGCCAGGAGCAAAATCGCCGCGCCGCCGGCGAGCGGCTCATCGCGCTGATCCAGACGGCCATGATCGAACCGAAAATCCGCAAGAAGACCCGTCCGACCAAGGCCTCGAAGGAACGGCGCATCGACTCGAAGAAACGGCGCAGCAGCACCAAGCAGGGACGCGGCACTCAGCGCTGGGACTAGGCCGGCTACAGGCGGTGAATGGGCCCCAGCACGTTCCAGTGCAGAACGAACCAAGTCAAGAACACGCAGGCAATCGCCACCAGCGTGTACTTGATCTGCGACATGCGGCGCACCGCCGGCAAGCGCCACACCGCAATCGTCGAGGCCACCGCAAAAGCGCTCAAGCCGATCGCCACGGCGCTCAGCACGTCCGCCAGCAGGAAATATTTATCCCAAGCGGATGTGGGCGGCAACGCATCGTCGTTGCCGACGATGCGAAACACGGCGGCCAGGGCTGTAAACAGCACGAACCAATAGATGGCCGCGGCTTTCGATACGCCATTGAGCGCTGTGGTCCCGGGCGGTGCAACGGGCTGCGAGCTGCGAAATAGAAAGCGGCGCGCAAGCCTGAAAATCAACGCGAGAAAGACGCTGAAGACAATCGTCAGGCTGACTGCTAGCAGCGGCAGCACCACATAATCGCGCTCGTACCACGGCACGCGTTGCATTTGCGCGCCCGCAAACACGCCCGCCAGCCGGGCGACGCGGCCGTCGCTGCCGCGAATGGCGAACAGCGTGCCTTGCTCGTCGACTTCCTGCCACAGATCCTTGCCGGCCGGTTTCCAGGCAATGGGGTGGCCGCGAAGGTCTTTGATTTTGTCGACGTGCAACACGCCGTCCTTATCGATTGCGGCATGGCGCTGGGCGAACAGGCCCATCAATTTGAACTGCGTGCTGTCGGCCCGGCGCGTGGGTTCGTACACGCCTTCGACATCCAGCAACTCCTTGCGTGGCGTATTGCTGAAGGTTTGCTGCAGCAACTTTGGGAAATAGCGGTCGGAGAATCCGTTCAGAAGTTCCGTACGCGTTTTGCTCGCCGATCCGGCCGAGTTGTACGAAATGAACAACACCAGCTGGTTGCGGGGTTCGACGAAAAACAGACTGTGGAACGCAACCAAATCGCCCTGATGACCGATCCATTTCAGATCGTTGCGCCACACCTGGTAGAACCCCAATCCCAAGGGAGGCAATGCGTCGCTCGCCCGAAACTGCGGCTGCCACATGGTCTCCAATGTCTCTCGCCGCAGGATGCGATGACCGTCGAGTTCGCCGCCGTTGAGCAGCGCCTGACCGAATCGTCCCATATCCGCGGCGGTAGAGGACAGACCCCCGGCGCCGACGGGACTGAAGCGCTCGAAGCCGACCGCGGGTTGACGTGTGCTCGAGGAATAGCCTTGAGACGGCAGGTTTTCCAGGGCCTTCGGCGGAGGCTGAAGGAAAGTGGAGTGGCTCATGCCGAGCGGCACAAAAATATGCTCCGCCACATATTGCTCGAAGGGCTCGCCGCTCACGCGCTGCACGATATAGCTGCCGAGCCCGACGCCGTAGTTCGAATAAGCCGCAACGGTTCCGGGCGCGAACAAGCGATGCGGCTGGTTCTGAATGAGAAAGTCGCGCAACCCGAGGTAGTGCTCATCGCTCGTGACGATGATGTTGCGGCCGGTTTCCTCGAAGCCGCCGGTGTGCGTCATCAGATTGCGCAGCGTGATGGGCGCCGTGATGCCGGAGTTCGATTTGATCGGGAAATCGAGGTAGCGGCTGATGTCCACGTCGAGATCGAGCTTGCCCTCCTCGACCAGCTGCATCGCCGCCGTCCAGGTGAAGAGCTTGGAGATTGACGCGAGCCGAAAGATCGTGGAGGCCGGGTCCACCGGCTGCTTGGATTTCATATCGCTGAAGCCATAGCCTTTTTGCAGCAACGTCTCGCCGTCTTTCATGACCAGCACCGACGCGCCGGCGATATCGCCGCGTTCGAGCTGCAGCGGAATGATGCCGTCAAAAAATGCCTGCAAGTCGCCCTGGGTGAGAGCATGCGGGTCGGGTGAGCCGGCCGCGGACCCCGACATCGACCACAGCAAGATGGCGCACGCCGCCGCGCTACGAGTAGCAAACGAAAAACGCATCCCCGATCCCCTCTATTGCCCCAAGGTAACTTGCAGAATGCTGTGCCGGATTTGCTCGGACAGAACCACTTGAGCGTCCGCGGCGACGCCGAGCAGCGGCTCGCCGAATTGCAACTTCTTGTCATCGCTCATTTGTATGACGTTGCGCCGCCGCAGCAGCTCGAGAAAATTTCGGAACAAGCTCTTATCGAAGAATTCCGGCGAGTTGAGTCCGTAAAGCACCGACATGCGCTGGGCCATCAAGTAGCAGCGCTCTTCGAGCGCTTCCTGCGTGACCATGCCGCTGCCGGCTTGCAGCAATAGCGCTATGGCCAGATAGTAGCGCTCGATGGTTTGTATCGTGGCTTGCGCCAGCACCGAGAGCCGAATGGCCTCGAGCGAGGTGGGCGGCGGCCGCTGCCATTCGCTGCGATCGGCATTGGTCTGCAACAGATTCAGGCGCACGAAGGTGTCGAGCAGCGAATCCGCCACGCTGCTCACCGCGGTCTCATCCCAACGCAGATAAAGTTCGGCTGCGATGTACGGATAGACTCTCCAAACCAGCCGCTGCAGGTCAGCGGTGCGCATGCGCGCATTGCTGACGAACGCACACGCGAGCAGCGAGGGCATGGCGAACAGATGCAAGATGTTGTTGCGGTAATAGGTTGCCAACACGGCGTTTTCCGCGTTCATGCGCATGATGTCTCCCAGTGGATGCTTCTGCCGCTGCAACATGCCCATGGATTCGGCGTAGCGAATCATTTGCTCGCCGCTCATGGTCGTGACCGTCACCAAGGGAGAATACGGCGCTTCGCGCAACAATTGCTGGTAGAGCTCGAGCTGGCGGGTGAGATCAAGTTCCGCCAGCGCTTGACGCTGCGTGGCCAATACAGCCATGGCGACCAGATTGATGGGCGTCACCGCGGCCGCCGCGTTGATCTCGGTATTGATCCGCACCGCAAGATCCGCGATGGTCGCATCCACCCAATCGTCGCGTTGGGCATCGTGCTCGAGGGTGGCGGTGCGCCATTCCGAATTATGCTTGTTGAGCAGATCGTCGAGCGTAATGGGTTGTCCCAAATTCACGTGCACCGTGCCAAACTTGCTGCGCAGCACGGACGCCAATGCCTTGAGCAGCACGAATATGCTTTCTTTTTGCTTCGGCTGTCCCGACAGCTCGCCGATGTAGGTGCGGCCTTCGACGATGCGCTCATAGCCGAAGTAGACCGGCATGAAGACCACGGGGCGCTTCGGATCGTGCAAATAGCTGCGAACCGTCATCGACAACATGCCCTTGCGCGGCGACAGCAACCGCCCGGTTCGGCTGCGGCCGCCCTCGATGAAATATTCGAGCGGATGCCCTCGCGCCATCATGAATCCCAGGTACTTGGCGAATACCACCGGATACAGTGCATCGCCCTTGAAACTGCGGCGCAGAAAAAACGCGCCGCCTTTGCGCAGAAATCTGCCGATCAACGGCATGTTGAGATTCGCGCCCGCCGCGATATGCGGCACCGCGAAGCCCTTGCGATAGATGATGTATGACAGCAGCAAATAATCCATGTGGCTGCGATGACAGGGAACATAGATGATTTCGACGTCGTCGCCGACGCCGCTCAAGTTCTCGACGTGTTCGAAATCCACCCCGTCGTACAGCCAATTCCACAGACGGCCCAATAACGTGGCCATGAAGGTGACAAAGGTCTGGGAATAATTCGCCGCGATTTCCACCGCGTACTTGCGGGCGACGAGCAGCGCCTGGCGGCGCTGCAGTTGGCGAGCCTGCATCTCATCGCGCACCGCCCGGCGCACCTCCTGGGTCTTCAGGATTTGCATGACCATGGTTCGCCGGTGCGACAAGTCCGGCCCGATGCTCGATGCACGCTGCGCCCGCAGCACCATGCGCAGCGTTCGCAGCGTGCGCCGTACGCTGCGCGACTGGTCCAGGCCTTCGTCGAGCGCGTCGCGCAGCCGGATGGGTTCGCCGAAATACACCAGCGTATTGCGGCCGTTGAATACCACGCTCAGGAACTTGCGAAAACGGCCGACCAGTATCCAGTCTTCGGCGAACAGCAGTCGCCACCAGCTCAACTCCTTGTGCGGCGCCCGGCCCCAAAAGATCGCCACCGGCACCAGGTCGACATCGAACTGCGGATGTGCGGCAGCGGCGGCCACCAGTTGGACCAGATAGCGTGGCGCGCGCGCCGGATTTTGCGAGCCGAAGATGCTCGAGCGGCGCATCAGTTCGAAATAAGCGTGATCGGCGCGTTTCTCGCCGATCATCAAGCGCCGTTCCGGGCGCGGCAGATTGTGCTGCGCGCAAACGCTGCTGAGAACCGCAAGATCGGTTTGGCTCTCGCGCTCCAGCACGTAACATACCGGGCGCGGCCTTGCGGCCATCGCGGCCACGGCATCGTCGGGCTTGATGGTGACCCGTACCCACAGGCCCAAAAACTTGCGCACGCTGAAGCGCCACGCACGGCTCAAACCCGCAAACGGATTCATGCGCGCGGAATGCTACGGAGGGGTATCGCCGCGCTCCTGAGCATCGGCTGCCTTGCGCAGCTTTTCCGAGTTCTCGTCCACAGTTTTTTGAACGTCGCGCGCCCGATCGAGTTGCTGCTTCAAGGGATCGAAAACCGTCTTGGCGGGCGGCGGCGGTTCCGGTGAAGAGCAGGCGAGAATGAACAAAACCGGCATCAGAATGGTCCAACGCTTAACGTAACGCATGTTTACTCCCCATATGCCGGTCGCGAGGACTTCGAGTGTACAATACCCCCATGCTGCGCTTTGCATTCCTGCTGCTTTTCACGGCGAATCTCTATGCCGCGGTACCGGCCGTCGATTTCGACACGGCGGCGCGCATCTACCAGGACGCCGGCACACGCGAACAAGTGCGGGCATCC
>Ga0210387_10003749_pt1 | contig 11684 bp, 11 predicted proteins | sample IncBWC7OmetaG_FD_160108 | JGI IMG/M metagenome (GOLD analysis project Ga0210387, IMG submission 160108) | Forest soil microbial communities from Barre Woods Harvard Forest LTER site, Petersham, Massachusetts, United States - Inc-BW-C-7-O ... | reverse complement strand
CTCGCTCGTCACGGACGCTTGGACGGCTTGGTCAACAACGCTGCTCACAACCCCAAGGTCGAGGGCAAGGGCCTCGGCGCGTCGCGCTTCGAGCACTTCTCGCTCGAAGATTGGTCGCGTGATCTGGCTGTCGGGCTCACCGGAGCTTTTTTGGTGAGTCAGGTATTCGGCGCCCACCTTGCCGCACACGGCGGCGGCGTGATCGTGAATATCGCCTCGGACTTGGGGCTGATTGCTCCCGATCAGCGCATCTATCGCAAGCCTGGCTTAGCCGATCACGAGCAACCGGTTAAACCCGTCACCTATTCGGTCGTTAAAGGAGGATTGGTGATGTTCACCAAGTATCTCGCAACGTACTGGGCGACCTCCAAGGTGCGCGTGAACGCGCTCGTGCCCGGCGGGGTGTACGCCGAGCAGCCGGCGGATTTCGTAGAGCGGCTAACGAACTTGATTCCGATGGCGCGCATGGCCAACCGTGACGAATACCGCGCGGCGCTGCTTTTTCTATGCTCGGACGCGTCGTCTTACATGACCGGTTCGAATCTCGTGATCGATGGAGGTCGCACGTGTTGGTAAATCCGATTGAGCTCTTGGCCCTCGACGTAGATGGCGTGCTCACCGACGGCCGAGTCCGTCTGAGCCCGCGTGGCGAAGAGACCAAAGAGCTTGGTTTTCGCGATCTCGACGCGATCGCGCAGGCTCGACGAGAAGGCCTGAAAGTGGTCCTGGTGAGTGGCGAGCAAGGCCCCATGCTCGAGGCAATCGCTGCGAGGATCGGCGTCGACGAAGTCGTGTCCGGCGCCAAAGACAAGGTGTCGGCCTTGCGTGGCCTGTCCGAACGACATGGTGTTTCGCTCAGTCGGATCTGTTTCGTAGGCGATGCAGATCGAGATGCGTTGGCGTTCCCGATCGTCGGGCTGTCGCTTGCGCCCGCCGATGCGTCGCCAGCTGCGCGTGGCAAAGCGCATCGCGTGCTGACGAGCTTGGGTGGAGCTGGCGCGGTAGCGGAAGCGGTGGCGTTGCTCCTCCTGGGCGCCGAGCAAGCGCGTGGTTCCGCTGACCGTGAGCGCGCGCTGAAGCGTATCGTCGAGGACAGCATTCGCGCGCACCAAAAGCTGCTCGAGGAATCCCTGCCCATCTTGGCGCAGATCGCACAGGTGATCGTGACTGCGCTAAGGGGCGGGCATAAAGTGCTGTTTTGCGGCAATGGCGGCAGCGCCGCGGACGCGCAGCACGTCGCGGCCGAGCTCGTCGGACGCTTTGCGATCGAGCGTGAACCGTGGCCAGCGCTGGCGCTCACCACCGATACGTCGATCCTCACCGCGGTCGGCAATGACTGGGATTTCAAGGACGTGTTTGCGCGCCAGGTTCGAGCCCACGCGCGGGCAGGGGATTTGGTCGTGGGCATCAGCACCAGCGGGCGCTCGCCCAACGTGGTGCGCGCCTTGGAGGCAGGGCGCGAGCGCGGCGCGTTTGGGCTCGCGTTTACTGGTCGCAACGGCGGCCCGATCGCCAGGGCCGCGGATCTCGCGTTCAAGGCGCCAGAGGCCGCCACGCCGCGCGTGCAGGAGCTGCACATCTTGGCGTGGCACGGCATCTGTGAGCTGGTCGAAGCAGAGCTCGTGCGCGGTCGCTCGGAAAACCTAGCTGAAACCGGCAGCTGAGCGCGGCATCGAGCCGCGCGGCATCGAGCCTTCGCCGGGGGCCAGACACGCTGGCCGAGGCTCGAGTCGTGTGTGCAACGCGTCTTACGCGACGGCCTGCATCAAATCGGCGATGCCCGGCGTCTCCGGACCGATCGTCGCTGCGTAGCGCGCCTCGAGGGCGGCGTCGTTCTTTCGGCCGTCGGCGAGCAGCAACCACGCCAGTGTGACGTGAAAGTCTGGCGTGAGCGTATCGCCGTAGTCGCGCAGGCGCTCGAAGACGCTGATCGCGAAGGCGAGGTTTTGCTGCGCCGCGGCCACGCGCGCGAGGCCCGTCGCGATGCCAACGTCGTCGGGCGCGAGGTTCGAGGCGATTCGCCAGGCCGCGAACGCGTTCGCCCGTCCGAGCTGTTCGGCGGCCAGCGCGCCGAGCGCGTTCGGCTCGGCCTCCGTCGGCTCGCGTCGTACGGCCTCCTCGGCCAAACGCAGACCCTCGTCGACTTGACCGGTCGCAAGAGCCAGGCGAGAAAGCCCGGTCCAGCCTCGCTCGTCGCGCGGAGCCAGCTCATTGGCTGCGAAGAACGCGCGCGCTGCGCCGTCCCCGTCGCCGATGGCGAAGGCTAGCTCTGCTTCGCCGAGGCGCGCTTCGAGTTGGAAGCTCGGCGCTGCGCTGGGCAACACTTTGGTGAAGCTGACTCGCGCCTGCTCCAAGTCCCCCCGCGCGCCCGCATGAAAGCCTTCGCTCAGCGCCAAGACTGCGGGGTCGTCCGAGCGGCGCGCGGTGATAGCGATAAAGCTGCCTGAATCGAGCACGACTTCGCTGACCTCGAAGCCGGCGCGCAGCAAGAGCCGACTGAGCGAGCTCAGCGAGAACGCGCGACGAACGGGCAGCGGCAAGCGCTGTGAAACGTAGCTGCGCGCTTCCGCCACGAAAATCGTGGCTCGCGCGGGCAAACACGCGCGTACGTTTCGCAGCACGCTCTCCGGGCTTCGTGCCTGCCCCAGTAAGTCGATGATCGCGGCTCCGTCGACGCGATCGAGCGGCAACCCGTGGCACAGATCAGCTTGTACGAATTCAGCCCGTTCGGCGTAATTGCGAGCGAACGACAAAGCTCGCGCGTCCACCTCGACGCCGGTCACGTGCGTGAATTGTTCGCGCAAGAGCCGCGTGCCCGCTCCCGCCCCACAGCCAGCGTCCAGGATGTGCTTACCGCTCAATGTTCGACAGGCGAGCTCGTACAGGGGCAGTGTGTTCGGTGCGCAGCTCACGAGGCCAGGATAGGCCCGGACACGGCCTTGGACCACGTCGACCGCGGCGCGCGAACCGAAGTGTGCGACGATCTCCGACGCACGACCGCCAACGCCATAGCTTGGTTCGCTCGGGCGTGGTGTCTCGCTGCTACGCAGCTCGCTGGTCGCACGTTGGGTGGTCATTTGGCTCGGGCGGCGGCGTGGAACTCTTGCGTTGCCTTGGGCACTGCGATGCGCCAGGCCTCTCGCAGCGGCGTGAGCACGCGGATCACTTCGTCGACTCGCTGAGCGTCCGCGTTGCGGCTCGCGAGCCTGATTCGATCCAAACAGAACTCGTAAACTCGAGCCAGATTTCCGCACAATTCGGCGGCGACGGCGTGGTCGAGCGCGATGTACAGCTCGGAGATGATGGCGTGGGCTTTGGACAGCAGCTCCCGCGCGCGCCCGCGCTGATTCTTCTCGATACAGGCCTTGGCGCCGTTCAAGAACCGAAAAATGCCGTCGTACAAGGCGAGTAGTAGCTCGCCGGGCGTCGCCGTGACGTCGCGAACTTGGGTGTAACGGGCTGCAGCCGATTCCAACATGGTCGTCCTGATTTTCCTTAGCCGCTGCTGCTGCTACCGCTAGAGTTGGAGTACAAGCGCGTGAGATAGTTCATGTCCGAGTTGTTACCCGCTACGAGCGTGTTCATGGAGTCGAACTCCGCTTGCAACATGGTCTGGTAATCGGCGAGGCGGCTCTGCTCGTCCGTGATGCGAGTCGTCAGGTCCGTCACGGTGTCTTGCATGCTGCTCTCCTCGACGGCGAGCATGCCCGTACCAGTGTCGTTGAACGAATCGATCGCCGTGCTCAGTGCGCTCATTGCGCCGTCAGTGCCGTTGGTGCCCGCGAGCAGCTTGGTGACCGAGCTCGGGTCGGCGCTCAACGCGCTCTCCAGTGTGCTCGTGTCGAGGGCCAGCGTTCCGTCTGCTTGCAAGCTGAGGCCGATCGAGCCGAGCATCGAGTAGGTGCCTGTCCCGAAGGCCGTCTGCAGGGTGGCGCTCAGGCGCGTGGAGATCGAGCGCAGCGTCGTGTCGCCAGCGAGGACCGAGTTCGACGCTGCGGCCTTGCTCGTGCCGGCCGCCGCGTTCACCTGACTAATCACCGTGTTGTAGGCCGTAGCAACGGCCTGCAATTTGGTTTCTAACCCCTGCGGGTCGCTGGCGACTTGCACGTTCACCGGCGTGGTACTGGTCTGAGTCAGCGCCAAGGTCACGCCTTGAATTGCGCCCACGACTTGGTTGGTCGACCGCTGGATGCTGAAGCCGTCGAGCTGAATGATCGAGTCTTGAGCCTTCTGAACCGTGTTGTCGGGGTTGTCGAGGCCGAGATTCACGCCGCCGCCCTGGGTCAGCGTGATGCTGTTGCTCGCGCCGCTGTCGAGCCCGCGTATCTGTAAGCGGTAGTTGGTGCCATCGAAGAACGTCGATGCGGTCACGCGCAGCCCGGCGGAGTTGATCTTGTTGGCTATCTGATCGAGCGTGTCCGTCGCGCTGATCTGAATGGACGCGGGCGCGCCTGTGCCGACCTGCAGCGAGAGCGTCCCGGATTGGCCGAGCGCGGTGCTCGCCGATGAGAACGTGTTCGAATAGGTGCGCTGCTCTTGCGCGAGCTGGGACACGGTGACCGAGTAATTGCCGGGCAGCGCGGTGCCCGATGCGCTGGCAGCGATCGCGGACGACGATGTGGTGGCCGTGTAACTACCTACGTCTTGCGGCGTGCTGAGCGCGCTGACGGCGGCCTGAAGCTGACTCATCGCCGTGCCAACGTCGGACAGCGTGGAAATGGCCGACTGCGTGGAGCTCTGCTCGGCCTGCATCGCGTTCAGCGGCCCAGAGCTCGCGGCGACTAGGCCGGAGATCAAACTCTGCACGTCGATACCCGAGCCAATGTTGCTCAGGCTGCTCGCCGTTGCGGTGCTACTGGTGCTGGGCGCGGGGGCGGGGGCGGGGGCCGGGGTCGCGGGGGCGCTCGTCGCTGCGGATGTGGAGCTAACCGTCATTGGGTCGACTCTCCTCTTACGATCTGAGTACGGTCATCTGGCTCCGGACCTGAGCGCCTTTCGACGTTCAGCTCCGGCATTTGCGGCACAAAAACCACACAAAAACGGACAAGGCCACCTCCTGTAGAAGGCAGCCCTGCCAGTTTCGCGGTCAGAATTACTGCAGCAGTTTCAGAGCCAACTGCGGGATCTGGTTGGCCTGCGCCAGAACGGCGGCGCCGGCTTGCACCAAAACCTGGTTTCGGGACAGGTTCGCGGTCTCCGAAGCCACATCCACGTCGACGATACGTGAATTTGCAGCGGTCAGGTTCAAGGACATGGTGTTGATGTTGTTGGTCGCAACATCCATGCGGTTCATCGCGGTACCGAATTTCGCGCGAGCGGTCGATACGTCTTGAATCGCCGTGTCGATGGTCGTGAGCGCGTTGAGTGCGCCCGTGGCCGTCGCCAAGCTCACCGTGGTGGTCGTGATGTTGTTGAGGCCCACGCCGCCGAAGGTCAGAGTGATCTGATCGCTGGCGGTGTTGTCCAAGCCGACCTGAAACGTCACGTTCGAAGCCGTGGTGTTGATCAGGTTCACGCCGTTGAACTTGGTCGATTGCTGCGTGCGGCTGACTTCCGCCTGCAACGAAGAGAACTCGGTTTCGATGTAGCTGCGGTCCGTGGAGTCCAAATCGCCGTTGGACGATTGGGTCGCCAGTTCGCGCATACGACCTAGAACGTCGTGGATGTCACCGAGCGCGCCTTCCGCCGTTTGCGCCATCGATTGCGCGTCGCCCGCGTTGCGAGCGGCAACGGTGTAGGAGCGGATGTCCGACTTCATGCTCTCGCTGATGGCGAGGCCGGCGGCGTCGTCAGCAGCGCTGTTGACGCGAAAGCCGCTGGACAGCTTCTGGAAGCTGCCGGCGAGCATGCTCTGATTCGAGTTGAGGTTCTTCTGAGCCGAGAGTGCTGCGTAGTTGGTCTGGATATCAATTGACATGGAGGTACTCCTTCTTGGAGATATACGAGGTCGGGAAAACCGACCTCGCCGGGGCGTCATTGCCCTTCGCTCCTAAGGAACGGGGATTGCTCTCGGAGCTTGAGGAGATTTTCGCGCCGGCTCGCCGGTTGGGCGTGGCTCACATTGTCGCACTCTCGACCTCGTCCGGCGCGTGGACCGGTTCGGGCCGGAGCGCTCTTCGCACGAGCTCGAGCTCGGTCTCGAGCTCGCGCGCAGCAGTTTCGATGGCCGACGCAATGTGCTGTTCGCGCGTGACCGAGCGTCGTGCGTTTTCTTGATCGTCCGCGCTGAGCTGTGCGGGGGGCTTGTTTTCGGGCTCGATAGCGGCGTGCGCCCAGGCATCAACGAACGGGATGCGAGCCACGGCTCGCCTCAGCGCGAGCTCTGCGTGCTCGAGCTTCGAAAAATTGCGCACGACTTGCGGCGCGTTGCCCGCCTTCAGAGCGCTGAGCGCGACCTCGGTCAGCCGTCGAATGCGGCGCGCGGCTTGCCGAACGTCCCGCGCCAGACCGGCGTACTCGTGACACCAACTCCGGATCCGCTCGATGGATAGCGGAGGCGCGGCATGCCGCGCCGCCTCGCTCAGCTCTCGAGCGGTGATCCGTCGGATTGGCAGATCGGCGAGGACGTCCGCGAGGCTCTGTTCTTCGAAGCCAGTGATTCGCGCGCCGCCCTCGGTGGCGTTGACCAAGCGCAACTCCGGGCATTCGTCCGCTAGCACGATGCTCGCGAACTCGAACCAGCCGCGGACCGCCGTGAAACCCAAGGTGCTGTACACCGTACCCGTGCCGCCCCAAGCTGCTGTTTCGCGCAGCGGTTCGCGCTCGCGCATCTTGTGCGTGCCGTGATTATGGGTCTGTTTCAGCGCGTCGGACCAATCGAGCTCCAGGTGCTCGCCGTCCGCGGACCTTCGCGCACGCGACTCCGCGTAGGGTGAGCCCGGCGCATAGGTCTGACCGTCAGTGTACGCCAGGTCTTGTCCGACCAGTACGATCGGCGAGCAGCCCAGGCGTTGGGCGAGCGAGAAGGCGAGCGTCGATACGCTGCCCGCCACGGGTAAGCCCTGAAAGCCGAGCAGCACTTGCATCGGTCCGCCCACTTGCGGAATGCCTTCGAACACGGGCAGTAGTGGCCCCGAACCCGTGCGCAGCGTGCGCGGGTGCGCGGTCAGGCTGAACGCACGCACGACGCGATCGAGGTACGGCACTTCTTCGAGCAAGTGGGATACGTCGATCGATTCCATGCAAGCTAAGACTTGCGGTTCGACTCCGTAGCTGGCGAGGGCTCGAGCGCTGGAGTTGACGGCGAAGACGATGCCCTTCTGCGCGGCGTCGGCAAGGAGCTTCCCGTTCTTGCCGAGTGACGGGCCCGCACCGACGATAAACGCCGGTACACCGCGATACTTCCCGGCGAGTGCCAGGAAGCTAGGGTGCTCAGCGAGCAAATCGACGTTCGCGAGCAAGTCCTGAATCCAGACCCTGGCGCGCAGTCGGTGTGTCGCGTCATTGATATTGTTGCGCTGAACCAACTGGGAAAGCGCCTCGCCGAGCTCTTTTGCTTGCTCTGGAAAGAGTTGTGAATATCCGGGGGTAACGACGAGCGTGACGCTTTGGTTGGCATGCGAGAGCCTTGTCCAGAGTTGATTGAGTTCGTGAATGCTACAAACGATGGGCACGTCTCGAAGGTCCGACGGCCCACTCTCGAAGTGAGTGCGCACGATCCCGGGGTCGGGCTCGAACACGGCGAGCCGGGCCGCCGTCAACGCGCGCAACTGGCGTACGGTGTGGCCCACGCCCAAACCGAAAATCACCAGCGTCGCGTCGTCCGTCGCGCGCTTCGCGATCTCGAAGAGAGCGAGCTCCTGATGCGCCGTCGCAAACAATTGCCCGCGCTCGGTGAGCCCCAGCAGACCTGCTTCCGTTTCGACGATTTGCGCGGAGCGCGTCGCGCCGCGCACCAGCGTCTTCAGCTCCTCGCTGAGCCGAGCGTCGCCCAGGTTGTGCTCAAGAAACCGCGCGGCCAGCTCGGCAGAGATCATGAGGGTGCCAATTCCTTGGCAAAAGTGCGTGGCATCCATGGCGCGGGCATTGCGGGCTCCGGCTATGGCTTCGCGCAATCCTGCGCAGCGTCACTCGCGAGAGGGTTCGCTGGTGCGCTAGAGCGCGGCTCGCTCTGCGCGATGCTCTTCGGGTCTTCTTTAGGCAACAGCGAGTCGGGGTCTGCGATTTCGCTGAGGACGGCTTCGCGATTGGCTCGCTCCACGGCCTCGCGCACTTCGCCGCGCAAAATGCTGAGTGAAGAGGGCGCGACGATGCCGAGTTTGACGCCGCTCCGTGAGATCTCCGTGACGACGATCTCGACGTCGTTGCCAATGGCGATGCGTTGGCCCTTGTGGCGGGTGATGATCAGCATCGAGCTGAGCGATGCAGGGGCTATGCCAGCCGCGTATCAGGGCGAGACTTCGAGCTACGAGCTCTTGAACGACTCGACACTCAGGATCTGCTGTGCGACGGAGGCAGACCGAGTCAGGGCATTGTTCAAGGCGGTGAGGTTCGAATAGGCCGAGGCGGCGTCGACCGCGCCTAGGGTTTGACTCTGCTGCTGCGAGTCGAGGCTGGCGGCGCTGAGCACGGACGTGCTCGCGTCGAGCTTGTTGATGATCGTGCCGGCGTTGGCTTCGGCCTGTGAGATCTGCGCGCGCGAAGTGTCGAGGTTCGTCAAACTAGCGGTAATTCCCGCGGTGTCGTTGTTGCTCAGCGCGGTGTACAAAGCGTTGACGTCGCCGAAGACGTCGCGCCCGCCCGCCGCCGTAAACGCTTGCGCGCCGCTGGAATTCACCGCAGTTGGCGTCGAGTTGCCGATGTCCACGACGTGCTGGCCATCATCACCGGAAAAGGCGCCGGTGGCCGAGAACGGAGCGGCCCCGGTTTGGGTGCCCCCGAAGAGGTAACCCGTCGAGCCCTTGGTGTTCCCGAGAGCCACGAGTTGATCGAGTATGTCCTTCACCTGCGTGGCGATGATCGCGCGATCCGAGGAGTCGAGACTACCGTTTGCGCCCTGAGTAGCGAGCTCCTTGGCGCGCGCCATCAAATCCGACGCCTCTTGAAGTGAGGATTCGGAGAGCTCCGCGTCACCGCGCACCGAGCTGATGGTGCTCTGTCGCGCGGAGATCTGAGTTTGCACGGAGGCCAGGCGCGCCAATTGTGCCGCGGCGATGGGGTCGTCCGAAGGGGCGTTTACGCGCAGTCCGGTTTGCGCCTGCTGCGCGACCGACAGCTGGCGTGATGAGAGCGCACTCAGGTTCTGAGTGGCCATCGTGTAACGCATACCATCCGTTACTCTCATGGTTACCTCCCGACAGCGTTCATCAGATCACTCATCATCTGATCCACGGTGTTTAGTACTTTGGACGCCGCGCCGTAGGCATTCTGGTATTTGGTGAGCGCAACCATCTCGTCGTCGAGTGACACGCCGCTCAGCGACTGCTGCATCGTTTGAGCTTGCTGTTGAACAGCGGTCTGAGTGGTCACGTTGCGCTGGCTGCTGGCTCGTAGCTCACCGACGTTGCCCACGAGATCCCCGTACGCGTCGGAGGCGGTTTCAGTGTTCCCAGAAGCGATGGTTTGAGTGGACAGGCCGCTCAGCGCGGCAGCGTTGTCCGAGCCGCCCGGCGTCGTCGCGGCAGAAGACGCCGCCGCGACCCGCTCCGGATGACCCGCGACGTCCGCTGAGAGCGAGATCGCGCGAGCCGCGCCGGTTGCGGTCGGGGGGATGTCGAACAAGTTGTTCCCTGTGCTGCCATCCGAGCCGTAACCCGCCGCGTGCTGCGTGTTGACGGCGGAGGCAACGTCGAACGCGAATTGATCGAGCTGCGCGGACACCGAAGCGATGTCGCCGTCTCGTGCCTGCTTGATGCCGGCGAGCGAGCCACCCGTCAGATACTGGGTCACGTCGCTACCGGGGCTCGGTTGGTTGGAAAGGATCTGCATCGACCCGTCCGCCGCCAAGCCCACCGACAGCGCGCTCACGGTGCTACCGTTGACGATCGTTGCGCCCGACGCCTGCACCACCAGATTGCCTTGATTGTCCGTGTAAGTGTGCACGTCGACGAGCGACGAGAGATCACTCAATTTGGCGTCGCGCTGATCCAAGAGATCGGAAGCGTCATTGCCTTGGGCTTGAGCCTGTTGAATTTGAGAGTTCAACTTGGCGATGTCCGTAGCGCGCTGATTGATCTCGCTGACGGTCTCTTGCCCCTGCTTCAACAGGTCATTGCTGGTTTGAGCCAGTGAGTTCGCGGTCTGATTGACGCGTTGGCTGAATGCGTCAGCGGCGCTCAGCACGTTCGCGCGCGTGGTTGCGTCGGTTGGATTGGCCGCCAACGCCGAGAACGACGAAAATACGTTACCGAGCGAGCTCGCCAAGCCTTGACCGCTCGTGTCGTTGAACAGCGACTCAACCGAGGCGAGAGACTGGTCACGCGTGTTGGCAGCCGCTGCGGAGCCGTTGGCGGTATAGGTGGCGGCCTCGGTGTAGACGTCCGTGGCACGCTGCAGACCGCCGATTTTGACGCTGCCGGTGGTCGCAGTCCCGAGGGCCTGCGTCTCCAGGATCGGTGAACGCCGTACGTAGCCGGGCGTATTGACGTTGGAGATATTCTGGCCGGTGACGTCGAGCCCGTAGCTTTGAGCGGCGAGCGCATCGCGCGCCGTATTGAGCAGCGACATCAGGTTTCCCACGTCAGCCGCTCCAATTCACGCGCACGCCGTTCTGGATGGCCATCGGACGCTGCGAGCCAAAACTCTGTGCGGCTCGCGGGGTCACGATGCCGACGTCGTTCAAGATCGTGGCGACCGCGTCTCGAGCGTGCATCGCGAGCACGCGATTCTTCAGCGCGGCCCGACGAACGCGCTGCAATAGCTCGCGGTCGGACGGCTTTGGCGGCACCTTGCTGGAGAGCTCGCTGAGCCGGGTGCAGAGGGCCAGCTTTTGCTCGGTGATGCCATCGAGCGCGGTCTGGTCGAGGCGAATCAGCACCTGGCATTCCTCCTGGTGCAATGCTTCCAACGCGCACAGCGTTTGCGTCAGCTCGCTCGGTATCGTTGCCTCCTGCACCGCATCTCCTTGTCCGTCGACTAATTTCCGCTACGCGGCCTCAGCCGAGAGCTTCAATCATCTTCTTTGCGACCACGCCCGAATCGATCTGATACTTGTTTTGCGCGATCTGACTCTTCAAGCTGTCGATCTTTTGATGGTCGACGGCTTGGTTGCCGATGTTGGCTGCCATCGCTCGCGCGGGTGACGAGATGGAAATCTCGGCCGCCGCGGTCACCGGCCCGGTGCCACCCGATGTCGGGGCTGGCGCTTCCGCGGTCTTCGCGGCACCCACCTTGGACACGGTCATCCGCTGGTAGGCGTCGAGTACCGGGTTGCCTGTGATTCCTTTCATCCAGTCCTCCAAAACGAAGCACGGCCGGAGAAGCACTCCGGCACACTGTTCTTGAACGAAGGAACGGCAGGCATGGGGGACCCTTTAGAAGAAACCTTTCCGGCCTGAGCCGAGTCCATAAATACTATTCATTTCGAAGGCTTGGTGACTGCTCGCGCGAGGCTCTTTTGGATTTCGTCGGCCAAACCCAGGCCCCCGGCGTTGGAGATGGCGTCCGAGAGCGCGCCCACGATCATCGACCCGTAGGTGTTCTCGCCAGCGGCGGCTTGAGTGCCCCCGCCTGCCGCCGTGGGTTTC
>Ga0210387_10003747_pt1 | contig 11687 bp, 12 predicted proteins | sample IncBWC7OmetaG_FD_160108 | JGI IMG/M metagenome (GOLD analysis project Ga0210387, IMG submission 160108) | Forest soil microbial communities from Barre Woods Harvard Forest LTER site, Petersham, Massachusetts, United States - Inc-BW-C-7-O ... | reverse complement strand
GATGTCGTGAACAACCGGAAATGCGTGCCGATCGGCACCGGAGAAAGCTTCCGCACGGCCTCCAGGTAGGCCGTGAGCCGGTGCGGCTTCGTTTTCACGTCGGCGTCGACCCGGCCCAGGTCGAGCAGCACGCGTTTGGCTCGGGAGGCGACGACGAACCAAGTCTGCGTCGCCGGCACGAAGACCATGTACTGCGCGATGGAATCGGCCAGCGGCGATAACGGCGGCGGTGGCGGCGCCGGCGCCTCCTTTCGGACGGCCGTCGTATCCGTCGGACCCGCCGCGCTCGAATCGCCGCTCGACGTCGTGTCCTCGGCGTGGCTCAACGTCGAGTCGACGGCTACGGAATCGACGGCAGCCTTCGCCGGGCGGGCAGAATGCCTGCACGCGGCGGCCACCGCCAGCGTCACGACGAGCGCGGTTGCTACCTTAAGGCGGAGCCGATCGTCCATTGGTCGTGAATAATACGTATTCGGCGGCGTTTCTCGTCTCGGATCGTACTGGTCATGCGTATCCGATCGGCTCCACGCCACTGGCGATTGGACGCGACTCGGTCAGCCATGTCGTCGTGGACGACCCATCGGTCTCCCGGTTTCACGCGGAAGTTCGTGTGGACGATCGCGGGCGCAAGCCGGTGTACCTGTTTCGCTCGATGGGCGCGGCCGGGTCGAATATCAACGGTGAGCGGGTGAAGGCCGAGCAGAAGTTGGTCGAAGGCGACGTTGTCACGATCGGATCGATCGAGCTGCGCTTCACACAGGAGCCGCTACCGGCGGGCGTCACGATCGTCCAACGGAGCGATGCTCCCGCGGATAGCGGGGCCCTCAAGCAAACAATGGTGGTCCGGTCAGTCGAGCCGCCCACAGAGGGGCCGATCCTCGCATCAGGGAATCGGCAGCGCTTAGCGCTGGCCATTACGGCGGGAGGCGCGGCAGCAGTAGCCGCCGCCTGCGCGGTCATCCTGCTGACGAAATGTCGCTAGCGGGTCGCGGCCGCGGCGGTCGCGGCAGCGGCATGTCGATGGCGTAGCGCCGCGCTCGACCGACGGGCGCTGAAGGCGAGCCAAAACAACGAGAACGCGACAGCGACGATCGTCAGGGTCACGGCGAGTCCGCGCGTAATCTTTTTTCTGAGCGTGCGATCCTGAAAATCGCGCGCCTCGATGGCGCCCATGAACATCGTTTGGGCGCTTGCCCCACGTGGGACGTTGCCGGCGGCGATGTCGCGACGAGGTTCCACGGACACGGCAGTCGACGGCCCGATGTCCGTCGTGAACCGAAACGTCGAGTCCGCGATCGAGATGTCGTCCCCCTCGCGGAGCGTCGCCTGGCGGCTCACGCGGACGCCGTTGACAGAGACCACGGACACCCCGTGCGGGCGCAAGATGAACGCGTCGCCCTCTTTCACGATCTCGGCGTGCGTCCGCGAGACGTCGACGTCCTTCATGACGATCGTCGACGACGGATCGCGGCCGATCGTCGTGTGCTCCGTGACGAGGTACACCCGGTTGCGGCGCCGGTCCTTGAGATAGGGCCCGCCCTTGGCGGCGCCGAGCCCGGTGCGGCGATACGTAAACTCGGCCGTTCCGAGTCGCACGACGTCATCGAACTCGAGCGTGGCCCGGCCCCCGCTGACCTCGGCGCCGTTCACGACGATGACGGCGCTTGGGGAGCCGCGCTCGATCAGGGCCCGACCGCCCCAGCCGGTCTCCTGGGACACGATCGCGTGTCGGGGCTCCAAACCGTGCCCTAAGACGCGCCACCCCGCCTCGGGAGCGCTCCCGATGGTCAGAACGCCAGGGCCAAGCTGGCGTACAGTCGCTCCAAAAGCGAGGTAGGTCATACTCTAGATACGACGAGCAAGGCACCCAACTGCGACATAGCTTCGTAACTGTAATATTTTCAATTAGATAGACGCGGTTTGCTTAAATTGACAATGCCGACAAAGTTACTTAGGATTCGATATAAGTCACTGTGGAGAAAAGAGAAGTCATGGGTTCGTCGATCGAGACACTGGTCAACCGCGAATACCAGTACGGATTCGTAACCGATATCGAACAGGATACGATCCCACGCGGGCTCAGCGAGGACGTCGTCCGGCTGATTTCGGCGAAGAAACAGGAGCCGGAATTCCTCCTGAACTGGCGTCTCAAAGCCTACAAGCGTTGGCTCACGATGCGCGAACCGCATTGGGCCAATGTCACCTATCCGCCCATCGATTACCAGAACGTCAGCTACTACTCGGCCCCAAGGGCGGTCAAGCCGCTGGGAAGCTTGGATGAAGTCGATCCCGAGCTTCGCCGGACGTATGAGCGGCTCGGCATCTCGCTCACCGAGCAGAAGCGGCTCTCGGGTGTGGCCGTCGACGCCATTTTCGACAGCGTCTCGGTCGGCACGACGATGCGTAAAGAATTGGGCGAGCTCGGCATCATCTTCTGCTCGTTCGGCGAGGCCGTTCGCGAGCATCCAGCTCTCGTCGAGAAGTACCTGGGCTCGGTCGTCCCCTACTCCGACAACTTCTTTGCGTCGCTCAACTCGGCCGTGTTCAGCGACGGCTCGTTCTGCTATGTGCCGCCTGGCGTTCGTTGCCCGATGGAATTGTCCACGTACTTCCGCATCAATGCCGCGGGCACGGGACAGTTTGAACGGACACTCATCATCGCGGACGAAGGCGCGTATGTGAGTTATTTGGAGGGCTGCACCGCACCCCGGCGCGACGAGAATCAGCTCCATGCAGCCGTTGTCGAGCTGGTCGCGCTAGACAATGCGACGGTCAAGTACTCGACCGTGCAGAACTGGTATGCGGGCGACACCGAGGGCAAGGGTGGCATTTATAACTTCGTCACCAAGCGCGGTGCCGCGCGTGGCGTGAATTCCAAGATTTCGTGGACACAGGTCGAGACCGGATCCGCCATTACGTGGAAGTATCCCAGCGTAATTCTCCAGGGGGATAACTCGACGGGTGAGTTTTATTCCGTGGCCGTTGTCAACAATCACCAGCAGGCGGACACGGGCACCAAGATGATCCACATGGGCAGGAATACGAAGAGCACCATCGTGTCCAAAGGGATCTCGGCTGGCCATGGGAACAACAGCTATCGTGGCAAGGTGCAGGTCCTCAAGAAGGCCGACAACGCCCGCAATTACACACAGTGCGACTCGATGCTCGTCGGCAACCGGTGCGGCGCGCACACGTTCCCGTACATCGAAGTCGCCAACAATACAGCGACGCTGGAGCATGAGGCGTCGACCTCGAAGATCGGCGAGGATCAGATCTTCTACTGCAAGCAGCGGGGGCTCACCGCTGAAGATGCCGTCTCCATGATCGTCAGTGGTTTTTGTAAAGACGTGTTCCAGCAACTGCCGATGGAGTTCGCGCTCGAAGCGCAGCAGCTCCTTGGCATCACACTCGAAGGGAGCGTAGGGTAATCGTGCTCGATATTCGCGACCTGCACGCCACCGTCGGCGACAAGGAGATCCTTCGCGGCATCTCCCTGTCAGTCGGCGCGGGCGAGATTCATGCGATCATGGGACCGAACGGGTCCGGTAAGAGCACGCTCGCGCAGGTGCTCGCTGGGCATCCGGCGTACGAGGTCACCGGCGGTAGCGTCACGTATGACGGCGAGGATCTCCTTGCCATGGCCCCCGAGGAGCGGGCGCAGAAAGGGCTCTTCCTCGCATTCCAGTACCCGGTCGAGATCCCCGGCGTCACCAATGGGTATTTCCTGCGGGCGGGATACAACGCGATTCGGAAAGCCAAGGGACTCGACGAAGTCGACCTCTTCGAGTTTGACGACATTGTGAAGGAGCGACTGCAGCTCGTCGACATGGACCCCAGCATGTTGAAGCGGGCGGTCAATAGTGGCTTCTCCGGCGGCGAGAAGAAGCGCAACGAGATCCTGCAGATGGCCGTGCTCGAGCCTCGCCTGGCCGTGCTCGACGAGACCGACTCCGGCCTCGACATCGATGCGCTGCGCGTGGTCTCGGATGGGGTCAACAAGCTGCGGCGGCCGGATAACGCGACGATTGTCGTCACGCACTATCAGAGGCTGCTGAACTACATCGTGCCCGACTTCGTGCACGTGCTCGTCAACGGGCGCATTGTCCAATCGGGCGGCAAAGAGCTGGCGCTCGAGCTGGAGGCCCACGGGTACGCCGGAGTCGCCGCGTGAGCTTTGCCGAGCAGTTCCGCGACAGTGGTCCCGCGTGGCTCGCCGGCGCACGGCGTGCGGCGATGGATCATTTCATCGCGACCGGGTTCCCGACGAAGAAGAACGAGGACTGGCACTTTACGAGTCCGGCGGCGATTGCTGAAGTCGATTGGCTGCCATTACGGGACGCGAGCGGCCAGGTCCAGCCCGATGATTTGGCGCAATTCACACTAGGACTCGACGCTCCGCGTCTCGTCTTTGTGAACGGCCGGTATGCATCCGGTCTGTCGTCGCTGAGAGGTCTCCCGTCGCGCGTGCGCGTGCTCGATCTCGCCGGACATTGGAACGACCCAGCGGCCGAGAACTGGCTGACGAAGATCGCCACGCCAACGCGTGATGCATTCACGGCATTGAACACCGCCTTCACCGTCGACGGGGCGATCGTGCACGTGCCGGCGGACACGGTAGTCGAAGCGCCGATTCATCTGCTCTACGTGACCGACTCCGAGGCCGCGAAAGGCGCGACGCATCCGCGGACCCTGATCGTCGCCGACCGCCATGCGGTGGTGACGGTCATCGAGAGCTACGTCACGCTTGGGGACGCCAGGTATTTCACCAACGCGGTGACCGAGATACAGGTCGCCGACGGCGCCAAGGTCGATCACTATCGCATCGAGCGCGAGAGCGACCGGGCGTATCACGTCGGGACGACCGAGGTGAGACAAGGGCGGGATTCCCGGTACCACTCGTTCTCGTTCGCCACCGGCGGCGCGCTGGCGCGCGTCAACCTGTATACCGTGCTCGGTGGCGAGGGTGGCGAGACATTGATGCACGGGCTCTATATGCTCGACGGCACGCAGCACATCGACCACCAAACGCGCATCGAGCACGCGGCGCCGCATTGCGCGAGCCGCGAGGTGTACAAGGGCATCATGGACGATGCATCCCATGGCGTGTTCAATGGGAAGGTCTACGTACAGCCCGAGGCGCAGAAGACCGACGGCAAGCAAACGAACAACAACGTGCTGCTGTCCGAGACCGCACAAGCCGACACCAAGCCGCAGCTCGAGATCTTCGCCGACGACGTGAAGTGCACGCACGGCGCGACCGTGGGCCGGCTGGATGAGGTCGCGCTCTTTTATCTGAGAAGTCGCGGCATCGATCTGGAGCAGGCGCGCAACCTGCTCACGTATGCGTTCGCGGCCGACGTACTGGAGCGGATCGATCAGCCCGAGGTGCGGGAGTCGCTCGAGGCACTCACCCGGGAGCGGTTCGTCGGAGGCGGCGCCGAGCTGGTCGCCGCGGCATAAGGTCATGCCGGACCTCCGCGAGCTTTACCAGAGCGTGATCCTCGATCACAGCAAGTCGCCACGCAACTTCGGCGAGCTGACTGGTGCGGACGCGCAGGCGACCGGCAACAATCCGATGTGCGGCGATGCCGTCACCGTGTGGGTGCGCATGGACGGCGATCGCATCGCGGACGTGCACTTCGCCACACCGCCCGGCACCGGGTGCGCTATCTCCAAGGCTTCCGCCTCGCTGATGACGACCGCGGTCGCGGGAAAAACTCGCGCCGAGGCCGACGCGATCTTCGACTCGTTTCACCGACTCGTTACCGGCGATGCATCAGAGGGCGAGCGCCTCGGGCGTCTCGCCGCCTTCGGCGGCGTCGCGCAGTTTCCCGTACGGGTCAAGTGCGCCACGCTCGCCTGGCATGCGCTGAGGGCGGCGCTGGAGCAAGTCGCGTGATCGACGACGGATTTGTCGCGGTGGCGCGGACGGACGAGATCCCCGAGGGTGAGCTTGTCCCGGTGGACGCGCCGGACGGCGAGCCGGTATGCCTCGTGAACGTGGGCGGCGCGATCTATGCCCTGCATGACCGCTGCCCGCACCAGGAGTTCCCGATCTCGGCCGGCGCCGTCATGAGCGACGGCACGATCGAGTGCCCCTTGCACGGCGCGCGGTTCGAAATTGCCACCGGGCGCGTGCGCTTGGGGCCGGCCGTAGACGACATCGCGAGCTACGCCGTGCGCGTGGAGCGCGATACGATCCTGCTGGGACCCAAAGCATGAACAAGAGCGATTTCCCGCTGCTGGCGCGAGAGCCGGGGCTGCACTATCTCGACTCGGCGGCGACCTCGCAGAAGCCGCGCGCGGTGCTCGATGCGGTTCGCGATGTCTACGAGACGGCGTACGCGAATCCGCACCGTGGAGCATATGCGCTCTCGGTCGCGGCCACCGACCGGTACCATGCGGCCCGCGAGCGCGTGGCGCGGTTTCTGGGCGTGTCCGATCCTGCGTGTCTCATCTTCACGCGGGGGACGACCGAGTCACTCAATCTGGTCGCCGCGACGGCGGATATACATCGTGGCGACGAGATCGTCGTCACGCGGCTCGAGCACCACGCCAATTTCGTCCCGTGGCAGCAACTCGCGCTGAGGACCGGCGCGGCGTTCAAGATCGCCGAGATCACCGAGGATGGCCGGCTGGATCTCGATCACCTCCGCAGTCTCATCACGCCACGGACCAAGATCGTCGCGGTGACGCACGTCTCGAACGCGATCGGCTCGATTACGCCGTTCGCCGAGGTCGTGGGTATCGCAAAGGGTGCGATCATTGTGGTTGACGGCGCACAGAGTGCTCCACACATGCGCGTGGAGTTCGATCGGCTCGGCGTCGACTTCTATGCGTTCAGCGGGCACAAGATGCTCGGGCCCACGGGTATTGGCGGGCTGGTGGGCCGGAGAGAGCGACTGGAGGTCATGCCGCCGTATCAGACCGGCGGCGATATGATCGAGTACGTCGGCGACGACCACACGACCTGGAATATTTTGCCGCACAAGTTCGAGGCCGGCACGCCAAATCTCGGCGGCGCCGTCGGCTTGGCGGCCGCGGTCGAGTATCTCGACGCCATTGGCATGGACAACGTGCGGCGCCATGAACAGGAGTTGACCGCGGCGGCCAGCAAACGACTGACGGCGATCGAAGGGGTGCGGGTGTTTGGGCCGCCACCCGCTGAGCGCAGTGGTGTGGTCAGTTTTACCGTGGCGGATATCCATCCCCACGACCTGGCGACCATTCTCGATCAGGACGGTGTCGCGATCCGTGCGGGCCATCACTGTGCGCAGCCGCTGATTAGGCGGCTCGGAGTGGGCGCGACGGCTCGGGCATCGTTTTACGTGTATAACGATGAGAGCGACGTCGAGGCGCTGGTCACCGGCGTCAAACGGGCGCAGTCCCTCTTCGCCAATGTCTGACCTGTATCACGAAGCAATACTCGATCATTATCGGCGACCGCACGGACGCGGGGCGCTCGCCGAGTCGGATGCGAGCGCCACGAAGGCCAATCCCCTGTGCGGCGAGACGATGCACGTGGATGTCGCCATCGAGGGCGATCTGATCCGAGACATCCGATTCGAGTGCGATGCGTGCGCCATTGCCCGCGCCTCGGCGTCGATGATGACGGATGTCGTCCGCGGTCGCTCTGTCACCGAGATAACAGCATTCATCGCTAAATTTCGGCGGTTCGTCACCAGTAAACCGAGCGAGCCGGATGATTCGGACCTCGGGCCCCTTGTCGCGTTTGGGATTATTCGGCGTACCCCCGCTCGCGCGGCATGCGCGCTCCTGCCATGGGAGACACTGGCCGAAGCGCTGGCGCAGACCCTGTCGCTTGAGGTATCGTAGGTTTCATGCGTCGCACCCGTCCCACGCTCGTTCTCCTGGCGGCCGCTCCACTCGTCGTCGCCGGTGTCATCGCCGCTCGACCGGTCACGCACCGGGCGGATCTGTTTCAAGAGGTCTTCTCTCTCGTGCGCGAGCGCAGCGTCGATTCGCTGTCGACGGACGCGCTGTACGAGAAGGCCGCGCGTGGACTCGTGCACTCGCTGGGTGATCCGTACGCCGAGCTCTACTCGCGCGACGAGCTGGCGTCGTTCAACCGCGAGTCGCTCGGCGGCGCGTATGGCGGCCTTGGTCTCCAGATCGAGGACCACAGCGGCCGCCCGACCATCGTTCGCGTGTTCCCGCACTCGCCTGCCGCGTCGGGAGGGCTTCGGCCCGGCGACGAGATCATTGCGGTCGACAGTGCAGGCGTGCGCGGCTGGCCGCTGGACAAGGTCTCACAGGCCCTCCTTGGGCGTCCGGGCACGCCAGTCGACGTGGCCGTCACGAGACTCGGAGAGGCCCAGCCGATTCGCGCCCGGTACGTCCGCGAGAGCGTCCACGTGCCATCGGTGCCCTTCTCGGCCATGCTGGACGGCCAGATCGGCTACGTGCCATTGCAGGTCTTCAGCGAGTCCGCGGCGCAGGAAGTGAACGCCGCGCTGTCGCACCTCCTGACCGCCGGCGCGAAGGGCATTGTCCTCGATGTCCGCGGCAACGGCGGCGGCGCCGTGGATCAAGCGCTGCTCGTCGCGAACTGCTTCCTCGCCGAGGGGACCGAGCTGGCCAGCGTGCGCGAAAGGGCCGGCCCGCAGGAGACGTACCGCGCCGTACGCCACCCGCTGACGACCACGGTGCCAGTCGCGGTGCTCATCGACGGCGGCTCCGCGTCCGCGACGGAGATCGTCGTCGGCGCGCTGCAGGACCACGACCGGGCACTCGTCGTCGGCACGACGTCGTTCGGCAAGGGCCTGGTCCAGAGCCTGTTCGCGCTCGATGGCGGGTATTCGCTCAAGCTCACCACCGGTCGCTGGTATACGCCCGACGGCCGGTCGATTCAGAAACCCCGGAAGCTTCTGCCGGATGGCGAGCTGGTCGAGATCGAGCCTGACTCCGCCGGGAAACCAAAGCCGGTGTTTCACTCTGACGCCGGCCGCACGGTGTTTGGTGGCGGCGCCATCACGCCCGACCTCGCCGTGCTGCCCGATACGCTCGATGACACCGAGCGGGCGTTCGTGCAGGCCATCACGCCAGCCTCCCAGGGCGTCTACCTGGCCACGTACAGCCTGGCGCGTGAGCTTGGCCGCAACGTCAAGCCAGACTTCACCATTCAGCCAGCGTGGCGCGATAGCCTCTTCCATCGCTTCCAGGACGCGAACGTGCCCGTCACGCGCGCCCAGTTCGACGCCGCACGCTCCTTCGTGGACCGCCTGCTCGGGGATCGGATCGCGGAGCTCGCATTCCCCGATTCGATCGCGTTCCGTCGTCGCGCCGGGGATGACGTGCAATTGGCCCGCTCACTGGATCTCTTGCGCCGTTCGCGGACGCAAGCGGAGCTGTTCGTGATGGCGGGCGGCGCCCCTCCTGCCCCGGCGCACCACGGCTAACACCCTTTTGAGGGTGGATCGTCCAATGGACATGGGAAAACTCGCATCATTCGCCGGCATGACCGTCGGCGGTGCTGTCGGTTGGTACGCTGGCAGCCTCGTGGGATTCATGACCGCGTTCATGCTCTCGTGCGTCGGCACTGGTGTCGGCATGTATCTGGCCCAGCGAGCCGCCCGACGGTATTTCGCGCTCGCCCTCGGCCTATCTCTCACCGTGGCGTCGACCGCCAGCGCGCAGGCGCCCGCTGCGGCACCGGCACCAACACCGACGCCCGGCCAGACCAAAGCCGCGACCGAGTTGATGCAGGTGATGCACGCCGATAAGACGCTGCGGGATGCGATCTCGGCCTCGATCGACGTGCAGATCCAGAACAATCCCGCCATGGTACCCTATCGCGGCGCGATGCAGCAGTTCGCGAATAAGTACGTCACATGGGATGCCATCGGGCCGCAGCTCACCGCTGTGTACGCGGAATCGTTCACGGAGTCCGAGCTCAAAGAGCTGATCGCGTTTTACAAAACGCCGGTAGGACAGAAGGTCGCGTCTCAGCAGGCGACGCTTGCGGCCAAAGGTCAGACGATCAGCCTCGCGGTCCTGCAGGCGCATCAGGCTGAGCTCGTGCAACTACTCCAGCAACAGAGCGGCGCGACCCCGCCAGGGGATACGACCAAGCACTAACACAAATGGACCGCCATCGCCTTGAACGAGGCGATGACCGGCGTGCCGGGATCGAGCCGCAGCTCTGAGGCCGAGCGTGTGGTCAGGGCCGCCACGAGTGGGGTGCCGTCGACCATCACGGTCACGCGAGAGAGAGGGCCGGATCGTTCGACGGCCTCGACGTACCCATGAAACACGTTACGTGCCGAGGACGCGATCGCCGTGGGCGAGAGGACGATCTCGTCGGCGGGCACGACCGCGTGTCCTGGGCCGGGCGAGGCGTCGCCGGCGGCCACGAACGTCATAGCGCCGTCGGACGTGTGGAACTCGACCGTCCCGTCGCCGAGCACCACGACGGTGCCGGCATAGACGTTCTCGGCGCCGAGGAAGGCCGCGACTTCGCTCGAGGCGGGCTTGCGGAAGACCTCCTCGGGTGGCCCTGCTTGCAACACGCGGCCGGCGTCCAGTAGCACGGCAACGTCGCCAAGGAGCCCGGCTTCCGTGAAGTCGTGCGTGACTTGCAGTACCGTCGACCCCAGCTCCCGGTAGAGGGCGCGGACCTCGCGCCGGATCGCCGCCCGGCGGCGGGGATCGAGCGCGACGAATGGCTCATCCAGGAGCAGGATCGGGGGGCGTGGCGCGATCGCGCGCGTGAGTGCCACGAGTTGGCGCTCGCCGCCGCTGAGTGCGTGCACCGGGCGGTTCATGAGCGCGTGAACGCCGAGGCGGCGGGCGACATCGTGCGCGAACGCCAGGTCGCTCGTGCCGTACGTGACGTTGTCCGCGACGGAGAGATGCGGGAAGAGATAGGCATGCTGGTACACGAGGCCGATGCCCCGTGCTTCGGGAGGGACTCCGTGCATGTCGCGATCGGCCAGCCGCACCGTACCTGACGTTGTCGGGATGACTCCCGCGAGCACCTCGAGCAGCGTCGTCTTTCCCGCGCCAGCCGGGCCGATGACCACGCCGTATCCGCGCGCGGGAATTTGAAACGTGACGTCGGTGAGGGAGAACGTCCCCGCCCGCGCGGAGAGTCCGGCGACGTCGATCATCGCAGGCGGTGGAGAATGGCGAGTGGAATCAACGCGAGCAGGACGAGCACGGCCGCGACCGGGAGTGCGCCTGGAAGGCCGTACGTCGTGAACCGGTCGTAGCTCAAGACGCTGGCGACTTGTGGGTTGTACGTGAGGATCACGACGGCGCCGAACTCGCTGACGGCGCGGGCCCACATGATGACGGCGGCGGCAACCAGGCCGCGGGATGCAAGTGGGAGTGTCACTCGGCGGAATACGCGCCAGGGTGGGTCGCCGAGCGTGCGAGCGACGGTCTCGAAGCGGGCGTCGACGCGGTCGAACGTCTCGCGCGCGGCGCTCAAGTAGAGCGGGCACGAGACGAAGAGCATCGCGCTCACGATTCCCGTGGGGGTGCCGGTAATGCGGAGTCCGGCGGCGAATAATGCGGAGCCGACCGCGGTGTGGCGGCCGAGGGCGAGGAGCAGCGCGATGCCCGCGACCGGGTGTGGGATCAGCACCGGGAGATCGAGCAGCGCGGCGAGTGCCGCGCGACCAGGGAATGCGCGGCGGGCGAGCATGTAGGCGATCGGTGTGCCA
>Ga0210387_10003746_pt1 | contig 11687 bp, 9 predicted proteins | sample IncBWC7OmetaG_FD_160108 | JGI IMG/M metagenome (GOLD analysis project Ga0210387, IMG submission 160108) | Forest soil microbial communities from Barre Woods Harvard Forest LTER site, Petersham, Massachusetts, United States - Inc-BW-C-7-O ... | reverse complement strand
GCGGCCAAGGGCCGGGCCGGGAGTCGCCAGCGGCAGCCACGCGCGTCCAAGGGCCTGGCCCGGAGTCGCCAGCGGCAGCCACGCGCGTCCAAGGGCCTGGCCCAGAGTCGCCAAGCGAAGCGCCAAGATGTGACGAATCGTGAGAGCGAAGTCCTAGCGGCGGTCGACGACGCGGTCGATGACGGCGAGCGCCTCGACGTGCGGCGTGTGGGGGAGCATGTCGAACGGCGTGACCGCGCGCGCGCGGTAGCCGCGCGTCGCCAGCAGGGCCAGATCGCGGGCCAGAGTTTCGGGATCGCAGGAGAGATAGGCGATGGCGCGCGGGGCCAGGCGGGCGACCTCGGCCAGCACCTCGGGCGCGCACCCCTTGCGGGGCGGGTTCAGGACCACCACTTCGGCCCGATCGATCTGGCCGAGCGCCTGCGCGGCATCGCCGGCGACGAAACGCGCGTTGGTGATGCCGTTGAGCGCGGCCGACGCCGTGGCGCCGGCGACCGCTCCGGCGTGCGATTCGATTCCGAGCACCTCGGCGGCGGCGCGCGCCAGCGTCAGGGCGATCCCGCCGACGCCGCAGTAGGCGTCGACCACGCGCTCGGTGGGTTGGATCGCCAGCGCCTCGGCGATGGCGCCATAGGCCAGCGCGGCGACCCCGCGGTTCGCCTGGAAGAACGCGCCCGGGGCCAGTTTCAGCCGGACGGCATGACCGGCGATCTCGATCCGCTCTTCGAGCTCGCCGACACCGTCGAGGAGGCGTTCGTTTCCGCCGTTCTCGTCGGAGAAGATCACGTTGCCGCGTGAGCGGTTCTCGTGCTCGACGACGCCGATGACCTCGGGTCGGGCCGCGCGAAACTGTCGGGCCAGCGCCACGCCGTCGGGCAGTGGGCGGGCGACGATCCAGACGGCCAGCACGCGCCCTTGCTGATTGGCGCGCAGAACGACGTGGCGCAGATGGCCGGTCAGCGTTCGTTCGTCGTAGGCGCGGACCCCCGTGTCGTCGAGGAGCGATCGCAGTGCGGCGGCCGTCTCGTCGAGCGGCGGCTCGGCGATCCGACAGCCGGCCAGATCGACGACGTCGTGCGAGCGCGGCGCATAGGCGCCCAACACCAGTCGGCCGCCCCGCTGGCGTGCGACGACCAGCTTCGATCGGTTCCGGTAGCCGAGCGGTCGCGGCGAGGCGACACATTCGTCGACCTTCAGGTCGGCCAGCGCCGGGTGCGCGGCGAGTGCACGCGTCAGGCGGTCGCGCTTCCAGGACAGCTGCGCGTGGTAAGCGAGGTGTTGCAGCAGGCAGCCGCCGCAGGCGCCGAACGCGGGACAGGCCGGCGGACGCCGGGCGGGCGACGGGGCGTCGACCGTCTCGAGCCGCGCCCAGGCGGCGCGCGACTGGCGGGAGACGTGCTCGACGACGCCGGCCACGCGCTCGCCGGGCAGGGCGCCCGCCAGGTGCACGCGGTGCCCGCCGCTCTCGCCGACGCCCGCGCCGTCGTCGTCGAGATCGTCGCAGGTGAGCGCGACCGGATCGCCTGGGCGCATGGCGCCTCAGCGCGCCGGCGGGGCGGCGCCAACAGCCGCCGCCAGCTTGGGGAGCGAGACGTCGTAGCGGTAGGCCGTCCCGCGGTGTCCGTCGTCGAACTCCTGGTGCTCGCAGGCGACGCCCAGCGCGCGCAGCCGCGCCACGAAGATTCGCGCGCCCAGATCCAGGTTGTGCTCGTCGCGGGTCCCGGCGTCGATGAACAGCAGCTTCAGCTGGCGAAGCGCCTCCGCGTGCGCCGCCACCATCTCGATCGGGTCCCAGGCCTTCCAGCGCTTCCAGACCGCCCAGTCGATCTCGCCGGTCTCGAGGTCGAAGGGGAGCGCCGCGCCGCCCGCCCGGCCCGCCTCGGGTGAATAGGCGCCCGCCTGGGCCAGGACCATCATGGTGGTGGAATCGTCGCCGGACTTCTTCTCGGTGGCCTCGAAGTGCTTGGTGAACGGCGGGATGCCGCCGTGTCGGCGCAGCGTCCGTGCGGCGACCGGAAGATCCTTGAGCGCCGACAGCTCGAAGGCCATGTCGCCGGCGTGGCTGGCGACCGCCGCGAACAGCTCGGGGTGGCGCATGGCCAGCACCAGCGCGCCGAAGCCGCCCGACGACTTGCCGCCGATGGCGCGCGCCTCGCGCGAGTCGACGGTCCGAAAGCGCTCTGCGACGGCGGGGATCACCTCACGCGTAAGGTGTGTCTCGTAGTTCCCGAGCGCGGGCGAGTCGAGGTACTGCGCGCCCCCCCAGCGGGTGAAGCAGTCGGGCGCGACCACGATCGCTTCGCCCATGGCGCCGCTGCCGACCAGGCGATCGAGGCGCGCGCCCAGCCCCGGTTGCCAAGGGTTCCCAGAAAACAGCATCTCGCCCGTGCCGGAGTACCCGGCCAGCCAATAGATGACCGGATAGCGCCGGGCCGATTCGCGCGCGTACGACGGCGGCAGCCAGACGGCGATCCGGCGCGCGGTCGGGTCGCCGAGGGGATTCCCGACGAGCGCGCGGCTCTCGACCGTTTCGATCACGACCGACATCGCGCGGTCAGTGTGTCATAGTCCGGCCGGCCGTGACCGCCCCGTCGACGCGAATCCTGCTTCCGTTGCCCGTGCTGACGCTGGCGCTCGCGCTCGGATCGGCCTCTCCGGCGCGCGCCGGCAAGCCGGCCAAGGCGGCGCCGGCCACCCCTTCGTCCGTCACGGCGCCCAAGCTGGACGTCAAGACCTGGACGCTGCCGAACGGGCTGCAGGTTCTCTTCCTCGCCGACCACAAGGCGCCCATCGCCACCGTGCAGGTTTTTTATCACGTCGGATCGAAGGACGAGCACGTCGGCATCCGCGGCGTCGCCCACATGTTCGAGCACATGATGTTCAAGGGCTCGCAGCACGTCCCGCCCGAGGAGCACGCGCGCCTGCTCAAGGAGGTGGGCGGCCAGGTCAACGCCTTCACCACCGAGGATCTGACCGCCTTCCACGACACGGTCCCGCCTTCGTACGTCGGCTTCGCGCTGCAGCTGGAGGCCGAGCGGATGCGGAACCTCAAGCTGTTTCAGGCGACGGTCGACTCCGAACGGCACGTGGTCGAGGAGGAGAAGCGGCTGCGCGTCGACAACGATCCGGTCGGCAAGGCGATCGAGAAGTTTCGCGCGCTCGCCTACACCAAGCACCCCTACAACTGGACGGCGATCGGCACCATCGAGGATCTGGACAAGGTCACGCCGGCCGACTGCCAGCGCTTCTACGACACCTTCTACCAGCCGAACAACGCGACGCTGATCATCGTGGGCGATCTGGACGAGCAGACCGCCCGGAAGCTGGTCGATCGATACTTCGGGCCGATCCCGCGCGGGCCCGTTCAGCCGCGCAACACGGCGGTCGAGCCGCCGCAGACGGCGCCGCGCACCGCCACGCTGCAGATCGAGGTGCAGATCCCCATCATCGTCGGCGGCTACCACGTCCCGCGCGCGGCCGATCCGGATCTGCCGGCGCTGGAGGTGTTGGCGGCGATTCTCTCCGCCGGCGATTCCTCGCGCCTGCCCGAGCGCCTGGTCCGCCACGATCACCTGGCCATCGCCGCCGGCGGGGTCACCGAGTCGATGGAAGATCCTGGCCTCTTCATCGTCTACGCGGCCTATCTCCCCAACAAGGACGGTGCGGCGGTGCAGGCGGCGCTGGCGGAGGAGATCGCCCGCGTGCGCGACAAGCCCGTCGAGCCGGCGGAGCTCGACAAGGCCAAGAACCAGCTGGCGGCGGGGTTCGTCTTCGGCCTGGAGACCGTCGACGGCGTCGCCACCCGCCTCGGCGAGGCGCAGTACGTCGAGGGGGACTGGCGCCGCTTCATCGAGGGGGCGACACGCTACCTGGCGGTCAGCTCCGCCGACGTGCAGCGGGTGGCCCGCAAGTATCTGGTCGACAGCAATTTCACGCAGGTGACGCTGGTGCCGCCCGGAACGCCGCCGGCTGCGGCGCCGCCGCCCGCGGCTGCGCCGCCGGCCGCGGCACCGAAGACGGGGGGGGCCAAGTGACCCGCCGACGACTGAGCGCCGGCGCCGCGGCGTTCTCACTGCCGGTTCTGCTGCCGGTCCTGTTGTCATTTTGCGGCTGCGCCGCAAGCGCGCCGCCGAAGCCGCCCGCGTCGCCCGGATCGATCGAGGTGCAGTACGAGTCGTCGCCGGCCAAGCCGCCCGGACCGGCTGCCTCGACCTTCTGGACCGGCCGCACCGATCTGATCGCCGCGCCGCCGCCACCGAAGCCGGAGGCGCTGGCGCTCCCCAAGATCGATCGCTTCACGCTGGCGAACGGGATGCAGGTCATCGTGGTGGCGCGCAAGGAGCTGCCGGTGGTCAGCTTCGGGCTGGCCGTGCAGGCGGGCGGCTACGACGAGGATCGCAGCACCCTGGGCCTCTCCGACTTCGTGGCGGCGATGCTGCGGAAAGGAACCAAGAACGGGGGCAAGTCCCGCAGCGCCGACGACATCTCGCGCGCCATCGACTTCGTCGGCGGCGCGCTCGACGCGCAGGCCACCAACGAGGGGACCACCGTCTCCTGCTCGGCTCTGTCGAAGGACGCCCCGCTCTGCCTCGATGTCCTGTCGGACGTGCTGCAGCACCCGTCGTTTCCCGAGAGCGAGATGGGGGACGTGCGGGACCAGATGCTGGCGGCGGTCGCCTCGCGCTACGACAGCCCGGGCGAGCTGGCGGAGGCCCACTTCGACAACCAGCTGTTCGGCGAGATGCACCCCAACGGCTGGGTGCTGACCGCCGACGACGTCCGCAAGATCGATCGCGCGAAGCTCGAGAAGTTCTGGAAGACCTTCTACCACCCGAACCACGCCATCCTGGCGGTGGCCGGCGACGTCGACGCCACGCGCCTGAAGGCGCAGCTGGAGAAGGCGTTCCATGGCTGGGCGCGGGCCAAGGCGCCCTCGCGGCCCGGCTGGACCATCCCGCCGGCCACCGGGACGCGGATCCTGCTGGTCGATCGCCCCGACCTGACGCAGGCGACGATCGTGCTCGGGCACGCCGGGATCCAGCACGCCGATCCGCGCTGGTACGCGGTGACGCTGATGAACTACGTGCTGGGCGGCTCCGATTTCTCCTCGCGGCTCATGACCGAGGTGCGCTCCAAGCGCGGCCTCACCTACGGCATCGGATCTTCATTCGGCGCCTCGCTTTACCGGGGCGCCTTTCGGGTGAGCGCGGCCACCAAGAACGAGACGGTGTGGGACGCGTTGCTCGCCTCGGTGAACGAGATCCGGCGCATGCAGACCGAAGGCCCGACCAACGGTGAGCTGGACAAGGCCAAGGGGTACTACGCTGGCAGCTATCCGTTCAGCCTGCAGGCGGCGGCTGGGATTGCCGGCGCGCTGGTGGGCGCCGAGGAGCACGGCCTGGGGATCGGCTACGTGCGCGATCTGCCGCTGCGGCTGGCGGCCGTCGACGAGGCGCAGGCCAAGGCGGCGGCCAAGGACTTCCTGCACCCCGACACGCTCCTGGTGGTCATCGTCGGCAAGGGAGACGCCATCGAGCCGCAGCTCGCCAAGAGCGGCATTCAGTACGAGCGGATCAACTTCAAGGACCCGATCAACGCGGGCGAGCGCGCCGCCGCGAAGCCTACACCAACGACGCCGGTCCCGACGCCGCCCGCACCGACGAACCCGACACCGAAGAAATAGCTACTTTCGCCGGGATCCCAGCGACGACAGCGCGAAGGCGCGGCCCAGCGCCGCCAGCGCATAGCCGCCGAGGACGTCGGCGATGAAGTGCTGCTTGGTGGTCAGCGTGGAGAGCGCCAGCATCGTCGCCATCAGCAGCGCCAGCCGGCCGAGCCGCGGCCGATCGCGCAGCAGCAGCAACGACAGCATGGTGGTGTGCGCCACGTGCAGCGAGGGGAAGACGTTGCCCGGCGGATCGACGTGCTGGACCCAGGCCATGAAGGCGTAGGAGAGGTTGGGGTAGGGGGGATAAAGGACGGGCCGCGGGTACTCGGCGCCGATGAAGAGGTGTCCCATCGCGCCCAGCACCATCACCAGGACCACCGCCATCGCCGTGCGATCGAAGAGGCGCCGGTGGCGGAAACCGCCGATCGCGAGCTGGAACGTCCCCGCGTAGAACGGCAGGTAGCACCAGGCGGTCCAGGGCCAAAACGGGATGGCGTCGTCGAGCCGCGTGCGCAGGAGCTCCGTCGAGCGGGTCAGGTGCGCGTGGCCGATCCCGAAGTAGACGGCCGACTGAAGCAGCGCCAGGCCGAGCCCCACCGACCACCGATAGGCCGGCGACGCCAGCGGTCCGGCGGGATCAGCGGCCACCGCCGCCGGAGATTGTTCGCCCGAGATGGACATCGGCGCTGACGACATCAGAGGTTTATTACCGCGAATTTGAGGTAGTCGCCCTCGGGAAACTGCGGCACCACCGGGTGGTCGAGGGCGGCGCCCCGGATTTCGCGGACTTGGGCGCGCCGCCCGGCTTCGCGCGCCCCGTCGCGGACGGTGGCCAGGAAGGCGTCCTTTCGGATGTGGCTCGAGCAGGAGGCGGCGCAGAGAATCCCCCCGGGCGCGGTGACCGCGGCGCAGAGACGGTGCAGCCGCTGGTAGGCGCGCAGGCCGGTCTCGAGCGCGCGGCGGCTGGGGGCGAAGCTGGGCGGATCGGAGATGACCAGCTCGAACCGCTCGCCGGCCGCGGCGGCCCGGGTGAGAAAGGCGAAGGCGTCCTCGGCGGCGAAGCCTGCGTCGGCGAGCGGCAGACGGTTGCGCTCGAAGTTTCGCCGCGCCGCCGCGATGGCCGGCGCCGCGACGTCGACGGTGGTGGTGGCGCGCGCGCCGCCGGCCGCCGCGTAGATCGAGAATCCGCCGGTGTAGCCGAACAGGTTCAGCACCCGGCGATCGCGCGCCAGCGTGCGGACCAGCGCGCGGTTCTCGCGCTGATCGAGAAACAGCCCCCCCTTTTGCCCGCGCCGCAGATCGGCGCCGAACCGCAGACCGTTCTCGCGGATCTCGAGCTCGCCCTCGGGCAGCGTGCCGTAAAGGGCGAGGGTGCGCTCGCCGTCCGCTTCGTCGCCGCCGCGCCCGCGTGGCCGGCGCTCGAGGATGGCGTCCACGGTCAAACCGGCCTTCCGCGCCGCTTCGCGCAACCGCGCCGGCAGATCGCGATAGAAGGCCCGCGCGCCACCTCCGTCGTACCGGATGCTGAGCGCGCTGCCGTACACGTCGAGGTGCACCCCCGGCAGCGCGTCCGCCTCGCCGTGAACCCAGCGGAAGGCGTCAGTCTCGCGACGATCGATCGCGCCCAGCCGCCGCGCCAGCGCCTCCGCGACCCGCCGATCGATCTCGCGCTCCACCTCCACCTCGTCGTCGGCGGTCAGGATCCGGACGGCGATCGGCGACGTCGCATCCCAGAACCCGCGCGCCAGCGGCCGCCCGTCGGCGCCGGCCACCAGCACCACGCTCCCCTCGGCGATCCGTGGAGAGGCCGCCAGCGCGTCCCGGTAGATCCACGGATGCCCGCCCCGAATCGCCCGCCCCAGCTTTTTCCGCAGGACGACCCGCGGCAAGCCCGTCATTTTACTTAGCCGATCACTTGGCCGGCGGTCGGTCGGCGATGGGGACGGCGACGGCGATCGGGCGGGCCAGGCTCGACGCGATCTTGGCCGCGGCCAGCACGCGCGGCCCGGTCGGGAACACGACGTCGATCTTGCCGGCGCCCGGCGAGCCGGCGACCACCCCGACGCCGAATTGTGGGTGGGTGATCCGCTCGCCCGCCGCGTACTGCGCGCTGGCCGCGTATGGCCGGGACGGTTTCGAGGGGTCGAACGCCGGGGCCACCGGGATGGGGGTGGGGGTCTTGGAACCCTTCGAGCGCCCGGATGAGAAGCTGCGCGTGCTGCGCCCTGCTTTGGGCGCGTCGGCCTCGGCCGTGTCGTTCTCGTTGCGGTAGCGGTGGTGTCCGCCGCAGCGCTTGCAGACCACCTTGGCGATCTTCTCGCCCATCTTGGCCATCACCACGTGCCAGACCTGGCCGCACCGACCGCAGAGCGCTTCGATATCCTGTCCTACTCCCGGCGTCGGTGGCATGGCGCCTAACTTAGCGCGCTTAGAGCTCCGCGGGATCGCGATATTCGCCAAAAACCTCACGGAAGATCCGGCAGATCTCCCCGAGGGTGGCCTCGCGCCGTGCAGCCTCGAGCACGGCCTCCATGAGGTTGCCGCCGGCGGCGATCTCCTCACCGGCTTGGGCGGCGGCGCGCACGCCGTCGAGCGCCGTCTGCACGGCGGCACCATCCCGCCGGGCGCGCAGCTCGGCCACGGCTGCCCGCTGCGCCCGCTCAGGACCGTCGTCGATCTTCAGCGTCGGGATCGATGCGGCGGTCGCGGCACCGGTGGCGTGCCGGTTGACGCCGACCACCGGCCGCGCGCCGCTGTCGATCTGCCGCTGCGTGCGGTAGGCCGACTTGGCGATCTCGCGCTGCGGCCAGCCGGCCTCCACCGCACGGACGATCCCGCCCATCTCGTCGATGGTCCGGAGGATGGCGGTCGCTTCAGCTTCGATCCGGTCGGTCAGCGCCTCCAGGTAATAGCTGCCGCCCAGCGGATCGGCGACCGCCGCCACGCCGGTCTCCTCGGCCAGGATCTGCTGCGTGCGCAGCGCCAGCGTGGCCGACTCTTCCGTCGGCAGCGCGTAGGTCTCGTCGAAGGCGTTGGTGTGCAGTGACTGGGTCCCACCCAGCACGGCCGCCAGCGCCTGGTAGGCGGTGCGGACCACGTTGTTGAGCGGCTGCTGCGCGACCAGCGACACCCCGGCCGTCTGCGCGTGCGCCCGCAGCAGCCAGGAGCGCGGGTTCTTGGCCCCGAAGCGCTGGCGCATGATCCCCGCCCACATCCGCCGCGCCGCCCGCAGCTTGGCGATCTCCTCGAAGAAGTCGTTGTGAACGTCCCAGAAGAACGACAGCCGCGGCGCGAAGTCGTCGACCTCGAGGCCCGCCTCGCGCCCGAGCTCGAGGTAACCGATCCCGTCGGCCAGCGTGAAGGCCAGCTCCTGCACAGCCGTCGCCCCCGCCTCGCGGATGTGATAGCCGCTGACGCTGATGGTGTTCCAGCGCGGCATCCGGCGCGTGCAGTAGACCAGCATGTCGCGCATGATCCGCAGGTGCGGCCGCACGCCGCAGATCCATTCCTTCTGGGCGATGAACTCCTTGAGCATGTCGTTCTGGATCGTCCCCGCCAGGCGCTCGGGTCCGATCCCCCGCCGCTCGGCGGCCACGATGTAGAAGGCCAGGAGCGCCACCGCCGGCGCGTTGATGGTCATCGAGGTGGTCACCTCGGCGAGCGGGATGTCGGCGAAGAGGCGCTCCATGTCGGCCGCCGAGGCCACCGACACCCCCTCGCGCCCGACCTCGCCCAGGCAGCGCGGGTCGTCGGGGTCGAGCCCCATGAGCGTCGGCATGTCGAACGCCGTGGAGAGCCCGGTCTGGCCGTGCGCCAAAAGAAAAGCGAACCGCCGGTTGGTGTCCTCCGGCGTTCCGAATCCGGAGAACATCCGCATCGTCCAGAGCTTCCCCCGGTACATGCTGGCGTGCGGCCCGCGGGTGAAGGGGTACTGCCCGGCGTCGCCGAGCTTGGAGGCGTAGGTCCAATCCGCGCCCAGGTCGTCCGGCCCGTACGACGCCGCCAGCGGAATCCCCGACTGCGTCTCGAATTTCGGGCGGTCGTCCGACACCAACGGCGAGTTTAGTCGATCCCGCGCCGTCCTTCGCCGGACTCGGTTGCCGTGCCCGCCGCGCCGGGACTTGAAGTAAGCTGGTCGGAAGCGGCCCACCTTGCGTCACGCGCCTTGAACTCCGCGATCTCGACTGAGCCGCGGTCGCGCCGATGGTGGGCGTCGCAGGCCTGGCAGACGGCCGGCTGGGGGGTGCTGGGCCTGGCCTCCTCGACGGTGGACGCCGCCAGGGGCTCGCCCGGGTGGCTGGCGCTCGTCCATCCGATCGAGGCGACGTCGTTGTTCGCGGCCATGGTCTTCCTGGTCGTGAGCACCCCGCGCCTGCGAGAGCTGTTGCTGTTTTTGGCGGGCGCGGTCGGCTTTGCCTTCGCACACCGCGCCTGGCTCCGTCTCTTCTCCTTCCGCGGCGTCCCCTTCGAGCAGAGCGCGCTGGTGGCGGCGGGCCTGGGCAGCCTGCTGGCGCTGGCGGCGCGGGCGGCCGCCTCGGAGCGCGGCAGCGAGCCGCGGGCCTGGTTCCACCTGGCGGTGATCTTGCCCGCCTTCGGCATGGCCATGGGGCTCGGACTCGACCTCACGGTTCCGCTGCACGGTTGGGCCCGGGATCCGATCGTGCTGGGGCTGGACGCCGGATTCGGTCAGCCGAGCTTCGCCGTCGGGCGCCTGGCCGACCGCCACCCGGCCCTGCTGACCCTGCTGAGCCTGGTCTATCTGTTCCTTCCGGTGGTGATGGCCGCGATGCTGGTGCTCGAGAAGCGCAGGTCGGTCGCTCGCCAGCGCGGGCTGCTGAGGCCAATTCTGCTGGCGGCGGTGGTGGGGTACGCGCTCTATCAACTTTATCCGGTGGTGGGGCCGGGGCCGCTTTTCGGCGCACGTTTTCCCAACGGCCCCAGCAGCCTCGCCGGGCCCCCGCAGCGCCTGGTCGAGGTCACCGCCATCGCGGATCCGCGCAACTGCATGCCCTCTTTGCACGTCGCCTGGGCGCTGCTCGTCTACTGGCACGCGCGAACGCTGGGCAGGCCGGCGCGGGCGGGCGGAGCTTTCTGGCTGGCGTCGACAATCTTCGCCACGCTGGCGATGGGCCAGCATTACTTCGTCGATCTGGTGGTGGCGGTGCCGTTTGCCGCGCTCATCGATGCGTTGGCCGGCGGGGGCGCGCCGACGCGCAAGATCTTCTCCGCGCGTGGACGCCTCATCGCGACCGCCGGCGCGCTGCTGGCCGTCTGGTACGCGATCCTTCTGCTGGCGCCGCCCGGCGCGTCGGGCGGGTTGCCGCTGCGGCTGTTCGCGCTGGCGACGATCGCCGCCAGCTGGGCGCTGCAGGCGCGCTGGTGCGCTTCAGCGCTGAGCGGACCCCGCGCCTCCGTCTGACGCGGCTGTTTCGGCTGGCTCGGGCCCCGGGGGCGCGTTCCGCGCGGCGAGCTCGCGCGCGATCTCGGCGTCCAGCTCGGCCCCCAGGATCACGATGTAGGCCGACAGCAAGAACCAGGTGAGGATCGTGATGATCACGCCCAGCGAGCCGTCGAGCCGGTCGGTCTTGGCGTAGGTCGACGCGAACCAGGAGAAGAGCGCCGACCCTGCCAGCCAGAGGGTGGTCGCCGCCACCGAGCCGGGCGAGACCCAGCGCCGCGCGGCCGGCACGTGCGCCGGCCCGTGGTGGTACGCCACGCTCAAGGCCAGGAGCACCATCACGGCCAGCATCGGCCAGCGTCCCCAGCGGATCAGCTGTTCTCCGAGTTGCGACATCCGGAAGAACGAAAGGACGAGGGGGAAGACGATCACCGCCGCGATGGAGATGACGCCCGACACGATCGCGCCCATCGTGAAAAGGAACGCGGTGACGTTCAGCCGGATGAACCCTCGGGTCTCCTTCTGCCCGAACGCCAGGCTGAGCCCGGTGATGAGCGCCTTCATCCCCTTGGTCGCCGCCCAGATCGCGGCCAGGATGCCGATCGCCGCCTCCAGGCTCAG
>Ga0210387_10003745_pt1 | contig 11689 bp, 7 predicted proteins | sample IncBWC7OmetaG_FD_160108 | JGI IMG/M metagenome (GOLD analysis project Ga0210387, IMG submission 160108) | Forest soil microbial communities from Barre Woods Harvard Forest LTER site, Petersham, Massachusetts, United States - Inc-BW-C-7-O ... | reverse complement strand
TCCACAGGAAGTTGCCGTAGGTGAGCTCGATCGGGCGAGGCGCGGAGGTCGTTCCGGAGGTGTGGATGACGGCGGCCGGCGCATCGAGATCGTGTCGTTCGTCAAGCGCGGGAGTCGGCCCGGCGTTGGCGTCCGGTCCGGAGGCCGGTGTCTCTGACACGACCAGGGATGCGCCGTCGCAGATGCGCTCGCGCTCGGCGGCGGCGAGACGCAGATCGACGGGCACGGCCACCGCGCCGAGCAGGAGGCAGGCATGGAGGGCCTCGGCGAACTCGAGGCCGGGCGCCAGCGCGATCGCGACGCGCTCGCCCGCGCGGACGCCGCGAGCGGACAGAGCGCGCGCGCCACGCTGCGCGGCGGCGTGGAGCTCGGCGTAGGAGCGTGCGGGCGCGCCGCCGGGACCTTCGACGGCGATCGCCGTCGGGTATGTGCGCGCGGCGCGATGCAGCCAGCCCTCGACGACCATGGGCAAAGGCTAGCTGTAGCCTTGTCCGCTATGCCTACTACGACGTGGACGAGCGCGGGCGAGTACGAGGACATCCGCTACGAGAAGTCCGGGACCCAGGACGCGCCGACGGGAATCGCGAAGATCACGATCGACCGTCCGGAGGTGCGCAACGCGTTCCGGCCGCAAACGATCGTCGAGATCTCCAGGGCGCTGGAGGACGCGCGCGAGGACACGCAGGTCGGCGTGATCGTGCTGACGGGCGCGGGCGAGCTGGCGTTCTGCTCGGGCGGGGATCAGCGGGTGCGCGGCGACTCGGGGTATCTGGCCGAGGACGAGGCGGGCAAGGCGGGGATCGGGCGCTTTCACGTGACCGATCTGCACGTGCAGATCCGCCGGTTGCCGAAGCCGGTCGTGGCGATGGTCGCGGGCTATGCGATCGGTGGTGGGCACGTGCTGCATCTGGTGTGCGATCTGACGATCGCGGCGGACAACGCGAAGTTCGGGCAGGTGGGGCCGAAGGTGGGGTCGTTCGACGGGGGGTTCGGCGCGGGCCTGCTGGCGAACCTGGTGGGTCCGAAGAAGGCTAAGGAGATCTGGTTTCTGTGCAGGCAGTACTCGGCAGAGGAGGCACTTGCGATGGGGATGGTGAACACCGTCGTGCCGCTCGCGCAACTGGAAGACGAGACGGTGAAGTGGTGTGAGGAGATGCTGGCGCTGTCGCCGTTCGCGCTGCGGTTGCTGAAGGCGAGCTTCAACGCCGCCGAGGACGGGTTGACGGGCATCCAGCAGCTCGCGCACGACGCGAACCTCTTGTTTTACGGCAGCGAGGAGGCCCAGGAGGGTCGCAACGCCTACCGGGAGAAGCGCAGACCGGAGTTCGAGCGGTTCCCCAGGCGCGCGTGAGCACGGCGATGCAGACGACGACGCTCACGGCGCCGGGGCCGACCGGCATGACGAGGCGCCCGAGCATGGTGCGCATCTGGGTGATGGCCGCGCGGCTGCGGACGCTGCCGGCGGCGGTCGCCCCGGTGCTGGTGGGAACGTCGTTGGCGCTGGGCGCGGGCGTGTTTCACCCCTTGGCGTTCGTGGCGGCGCTGCTGGGCGCGGTGTTCATCCAGGTGGGGACGAACCTGTCGAACGACTACTCGGACGCGCGCAGGGGCGCGGACACGGAGGACCGGCTGGGGCCGGTGCGGGTGACGGCCGGTGGGCTGGTGCCGCCCAAGCAGGTGCTGATCGCGACGTACGCGACGTTCGGGCTGGCGGTGCTGTGCGGCGTCTACCTGGTGGCGGTGGCGGGACCGGAGCTGATCGCGGTCGGCGCGGCGTCGATCCTGGCGGGCGTGCTGTATACGGGCGGACCGCGGCCGTACGGATATGAGGGGTTGGGCGAGGTGTTCGTGTTCCTGTTCTTCGGCGTGGTGGCGGTGACGGGCTCGTATTTCGTGCAGGTGCAGGAGCTGCCGTGGCAGGCGTTCGGGTGCGCGGTGCCAGTCGGGCTGCTGGCGAGCGCGATCCTGGTGGTGAACAACGTCAGGGACATCGACACCGACAGGCGCGCGGGCAAGCGCACGCTCGCGGTGAGGCTCGGCAGAGAACGCACGCGCGCGCTGTACACGGCGATGGTGGCGGGCGCGTTCGCGAGCGCGCCGGTGCTGTGGGCGCTGGGCATGTCGCCGTGGCTGCTGCTGAGCTGGGCGGCGATCCCGCTGGCCGCGGGCGTCGTGAGGACGGTGCGAACGCGGGTGGACGGACCGGCCCTGAACGGCGCGCTGGCGCGGACGGGGATGTTGCAATTGCTGTTCTGCCTGCTGTTCGCGGCCGGGATTCTCGCGAGCGGCGGGATCTGAGCAAGCGGCAATGAGCGATTCGGGGCCGTGGTTTTGGGTGGGTGAGCCAGAGCCCCGCGCCTTCGTCGATTGCAGTCGGCGCCGCTCACCGCAGCAGTCGGCATTTGAGGAAGCGTGAGGACGCAAGGTGAGACTGAGCCTGCGGCGAACGAACGTGCGCTTGCGCAAACCGTTGGAGACGGCGCACGGCACGGTGCGAGAGCGCGAGCTCGTGGCGATCACGCTTGATGACGCGGAGGGCCCGACGGGATATGGCGAAGGAGCTCCGCTCGAGCAGTACGACCATGTGAGCATCGACAGGGTCGAAGGCGCCCTGGAGCGATACGGGCGGGTGCTGGCCGGCGCGAAGGATCTGACGGGGGTGCAGCTGCTCGAAGCGTGCCGGCGGGTGGACGACCTGCCCCAGGCGCTGGCGGCGATCGACATGGCGCTGTGGGATCGTGCGGGCAAGCGTGCGAACAGGCCGATCGCGAACCTGCTCACCGACGACCCCGCGCGCGCGGTGAGCGTGAACGCGACGATCGGCGCGACCGATCGTCGGGGTGCGGCCGAACAGGCCGAGACGGCCGCGACGGTGGGGTTCGGGTGCATCAAGGTGAAGGTCGGCACGGGCGACGACGCGGCTCGCGTCGCGGCGGTGCGCGCGGCCGCGGGCGCCGAGATCGCCTTGCGCTTGGACGCGAACGGCGCGTGGACGGTCGAGGAGGCCGTGAGGACGATCGAAGCGCTGGCGCCCGCGGGATTGGAGCTCGTGGAGGAGCCGACCCACGGCCTGCACGCGATCAGAGAGGTGCGCGAGCGCGTCAGCACGAGGATCGCGATCGACGAGACCGCGACCGAGCACGGCGCGCTCGGGGCGGGGGTGGCTGATGCCGTGTGCCTGAAGATCGGCAGCTGCGGGGGGATCTCGGGCCTGCTCGCGGCCGCGACGCTCGTGCGCGCCTCGGGCGCGGAGCCTTACGTCGCCTCGACGCTGGAGGGCCCGCTGGGAGTGGCGGCCGCCTTGCACGCCGCGGCGGCGCTCGCCTCACGCGGCCCCGTCCCCCCCTGCGGGCTGGCGACCCTCGGCATGTTCGAAGACGTCGAGGATCAACTGCCGATCAAGCAGGGCAGGATCGCGCTGCCCTCAGATCCGGGGCTGGGCGTCAGACCGTTGTGAGGGCAAGGCAATGAGGCCGGCGCCGCGCAGCGGGCGGCCGGCGCTGCGAGCCGTCCCGGCCAGAGGTCGGTGAGTCAGGCCGTCGCGGGGGCCGTCGCGGTGGTGAGGTCCGCGTCGAGCAGGCCCTCGACGGCGTCTACCGGGATGGGAGCGCCCATGAACAGTCCCTGCGCCATCTTGCAGCCCTTCGCTTGCAGCGACTCCAGCTGCTCGCCGGTCTCGATGCCCTTGGCGATCACCGTCAGCGAGAGCTCCCGCCCGGCGAGCAGGATGGTCTCCAGCAGCCAGCTGCGGTAGTCCTCGGTGTCCGAGGCGGCGAGGGAGCTGCGGTCGACCTTCAGGAAGTCGAGCGGCAACCGCTGCAGGTCGGAGTGGGAGGCGTAGGCGCTGCCGAAGTCATCGAGCGCGATGCGCACGCCCAGTCCCTTCAGCTCATGCAGGCGCTCGGCGGCGATCTCGACGCCGCGCATCACCGCGGGCTCGGATATCTCGAGGGTTAGCAGCGAAGGCTCGATGCCCGACTGCTGCAGCGCTCGCCGTACATCGGTGACGAAGCCGTCGCGGTTGAGCTGCACGGCCGACACTTTCACCGAGACGCCGGCGCTGTGCCCGGCCACGTTCCAGGCCGCGGCGCGGCTGCAGGCCTCCTCGAGCACCCAGCGGCCGATCGGTACGATCAGCCCGGTTTCCTCGGCCAGCGGGATGAAGTCGGCGGGCGTGAGCACGCCCTGCTCGGGGTGCTGCCAGCGGATGAGCGCCTCCAGAGCGACGACCCGCCGGGGGGTCAGATCGCAGATCGGCTGATAGAGCAGGAAGAACTGCCCCTCTGCGAGCGCGGTGTTCAGCTCCACCTCGAGCACGCCGCGACCCTCGATGATGGAGCGCATGTTCGCGTTGAAGAGCGTGTAGCGGTCCTTGCCAGCGGCTTTGGCGGCCAGGTGCGCATCGCGCAGGAGGTCCTCGGGGATCGTGTAGCGCCCGACGGCGACGCCGATGCTGGCGGTCAGGACGAAGCTCGGCCCGAAGCCCTCGAGCTCGACGGGCTCGTGCAGCGCCTCGATCACGCGCCGGGCCAGGGAGTCCAGGCGCACCCCGCGAGCCGCCGATTCCACCAGGATCACGAACTCGTCGCCGCCGAGGCGGCCGACGGTGTCTCCGGTACGTATCACTCGCTCGAGCCGCTGCGCGACGATCTTCAGCAGCTGATCGCCGGCGGGACGTCCGAGCCTGTCGTTGACGTCCTTGACCCAGTCGATTTCCACCGACAGCGCTCCCGCGATGACCTCCGACTGGCGTCCGGCGCGCGCGAGGATGCGCTCGGCGCGGTCCAGCATGAGCGCGCGGTTGGGGAGCCCGGTGAGGGCGTCATAGAGGTCCTCACGAGGAGCCTCGGCCGTCTTCGGCGCCTGCGTCCGCGGACGAGCGGCGCCGAGGAGGAACACCAGCAGGCCGAGCAGCACGCTCAGCAGACAGCCGCCGATCAGCAGCGCGAGCGCGTGCCCGTTCGCGAACACGCCCGCGTCGGCCGCGGGCCCGAAAGCTCTGACGGTCCATCCGTTGTGAAAGCTGGTCGCCGTACTCTGAGCGTTGGCCTGCGGGGCACCTGCGGCAAACGCGACGTTCGAAGAGCCGGCTTGGTGGCGCAGTCGCAGCGCGTACCCGGGCTGACCCGCCAGGGCTTGATGCAGCACGACACCGGGTGTGAGCACCTCGCGCAGCCATCCCACTGAGGCTGCCTCACGGCCCATGACGCTGCGTGGCGTGACGTAGCCCCGATAGACGGGCGTCACGACTTCCAGCGCGCCGGCGCGTCCGACCGAGGTGGGTTCGTAGATGCTCACGCCGGCGTCTCGGGACAGCAGCAGCGCGGATGTCTGCGCGCAATAGTCAAAGCCCGCGGGCGGGGTCACGGCGGCGGACCTGGAGAGGTCGGCCACGGCCAGGCAGTAGTAGGGATGATCGCTTGCGGGAACGATCCGGACGGCTCCACCTGCCGGCGTCGCCGTCCTTGCGCCGAGCGGCTTGACCGCGAGTGCGTGACCGGCGAGACGAGCCTGAAAGACGGGGAGCTCCGGCGCCCGCACCAGCGTCAGCAGCGCGAGCTGATCGAGCTCGGGATAACGGCGCGCCGTACGCGCCCACCGCAGCCACGTCTGGAATTCTGCGGGCGACGCTTCCGGATGGCTCGCGAAGAAGGTGGTCGCGCTGACCTGGAGCTGTTCCTCGTGACGGAGGGCCAGCTTCAACGTGGAGGCGATCGACGTCGAGGTCTGCTGGAAGGCTCGCCGCCCATCGGCCGCGTCGTTACGCGCCACGGCGCGCGCTCCGAGCACCGAAGCGAACACCCCCGCGAGGACGCACAGCATCGCCACCGCGGCCCAAGCGCCCGTGCGGCTCCAGGCCATGTGCTTCACACGTGCGAGCGTGCCCCCACCAGAGGCCGGCGCCGCCGTCGTCGATGGGGCGTCGGCGCTGTCCTGGACGTCAGTGCTGTCCTGGACGTCAGCGTTGTCCTGGACGTCAGTGCTGTCCTGGACGTCAGCGTTGACGTCCGGCGACTCGCTGCCGGAAGGAGCCGAGTCCTGAACGGGCCGCTCGGGCAGGCCGTCCGCAGACGACTCTGCGGCGGCGGCAGAGTCGGGCGCGCCATCGCGCTCGGGGTTGGGTTGGGGGATGCTGTTTGACATGAAGATTTAGCTGTCCCCGACAATTCCCCCGCGGCCTTATCGACCCGGATGCGAGCGTTCCTTGAATCGTGCATGCATTTGGACGAATGACCCATGAGAACCCGCGGTTCAGAGGCATCACGCGAGCGCGCACTGGGACCGAACCCACGTTGCAGCTCGATGCCTCATCTCGAGACCCACCGCGCAGGCTGGTCTGGGATTGGCCGTCTTCAAGCGAAGGTGTTCACAACCGCGTCTGGGCTCTCCAGCGGGAGGCGATGGCCGCCTGGGACCGTCTTCATGACGGCAGCCTGGGGCATCAGGTCGACCATCCTCCGACCGAGGACCTGAAACTTCGTGTCGCGGTGCCCCACAATAATCCTCACCGGCATCGTCAACTCCCCTAGCCGGCCCCACAGCGGCGCCATCTCCCCCGTGCCGATCCCGCGCAGGACCGCCGCGATCGCGTCCGGTCGGTTGCGGAGATAGTCCTCGCGCGCGAGCGCCTCGACGGCGGCGGGATCGTCGGCGAACATCGGCTGCGCGCACCAGCGCGCGACGAAGTCCTCCAGCGACCCTCCTTCCAATTCGTCGGCCAGGTGATGGTCGGCCGCGCTGCGCTTCGATCGCTCGTCATCGTCCTCGATCCCAGCGGTCGCCGACACGAGCACGAGTCGCGACACGCGCTCGGGGGCCGCCAGCGCCACGTGCAGCGCCACGCGCCCGCCCAGCGAGTACCCGCACAACGCGAAGCACGCCGGCGCCCGCGCGAGCACGTGCTCCACGCAACCCGCGAACGAGATCGGACGCTCCGCATCGGCCCGCTCGCCGTGCCCGGGCAGGTCCAGCGCCAGCGGGCGATAGCGTTCGGGGTCCAGCCGTTCGACCACACCGTCCCACGCGCGGTGCGTACCGGCGAAACCGTGCAGCAGGACGACCGTCTCGGGCACACCTGGATCCTATGACCCCCGCCACCGAAACATACGTCCTCCTGCGCGCGTTCGTCGACGAGCTGGCTCGCTGCGGCATGCGCATGGCGTGCACCTCGCCCGGGTCGCGCTGCGCTCCCTTGGTGCTGACGGTTGCACGTGAGCGGCGGCTGCAATGCCACTCGCACATCGACGAGCGCTGCGCCGGGTTCTTCGCGCTCGGGGCCGCCAAGGCCTCTGGGCTGCCGGTGGCCGTGACCTGCACCTCGGGGACCGCCGTGGCCGAGCTGCTGCCCGCCGTCATCGAGGCGCGCGAGGCGCGCGTGCCGTTGCTGCTCCTGACCGCCGATCGCCCTCCGGAGTTGCGCGAGAACGGGGCAGGGCAGGCGATCGACCAGCTGAAGATCTTCGGCGACGCCGCGAAGTGGTTCTTCGAGGTCGGGACCCATGACGCGAGCCCCGAGCGGGTGCGCTGGATCAGGACGCTGGCGTGCCGCGCCTACTGGACCGCCCTGGAGGGCCGCCCGGGGGCGGTGCACCTGAACTTTCCGCTGCGCGAGCCGCTTGTGACCGACGAGGCGCTCCCGGCCGACGACACCGGCCGCGCCGCGGGCAGACCGTACGTGCGGCGCGCACCAACGCTCGCCGTCGGCGGGACGCGCCTGGGAGAGCTCCTCGCCGAATCGCGGCGCGGCGTCGTGGTCGCCGGGCGTCACGAGCGGGAGACCCCGCTCGGGATTGCCGCCGCCGCTTTCTGTGAGGCGATCGGCTGGCCCCTGCTGGCAGACCCCCTGTCCGGAGCGCGACGCGGCGCGGGCGCAATCGCCCACTACGACGCGCTGCTGCGCGACGATTCGTTCGCAGCCGCGCGGCGCCCCGACCTCGTGCTGCGTGTGGGAGATCTGCCGGTCTCCAAGCCCCTGCGGGCGTGGCTCACGAACATGGAGCATGTGCGCCAGGTCACACTCGATCCCGAGGCCGCATGGCAGGATCCGGGGTCAGTGCTGAGCGACTCCATAGCCCTGGAGCCCGCCGCGACGCTGGCCGAATTGACCCTTGCCGCGACGGCGCCCGCCGACTTCGGCTCCGCCAGCGGCGCGGACCTGCAAGACCGCCCTCCCCTGCACCCGGCCGACCACGACTGGCTCGCGAGCTGGCGCAGCGCCGACGAGCGGGCGGCCGAGGCGATCCTCGGCGTCCTCCACGAAGACGGGCTCGACGAGCCGTCCATCGCCGCCGAGCTGGGCGTGCTGCTCTCCGAGGAGGCCACCTTGTTCGTCGCCTCCTCGATGCCCGTTCGCGACATCGAGACCTTCTGGCCCGCACGCGAAGACCCGCCACGGGTGCTCTGCAACCGTGGCGCCAACGGCATCGACGGGACCGTCTCCAGCGCATTCGGCGCGGCGGCCGCCGGCGACGGTCCGGTCGTCCTGCTGATCGGCGACATCGCGCTCGCGTATGACATCGGCGGCCTGCTCGCCGCCACACGACTGGGGTTGAAGCTCACGATCGTGCTGCTGGACAACGATGGCGGCGGGATCTTCGATTTCCTGCCCGTCGCCCGCGCCTCGATGGCGCGCGAAGACGCTCCCGCCACAGCGTCCGGCACGCTCGCGGCGGCGAAGGGCGCGTCCGGCGGGAAATCCTCCGAGGAGGATCTATACACCCGCCACGTGGCCACTCCCACGGGCCTCGACTTCGCTCAGGTCGCAGCCGTGTACGGCTTCGCCCACGAACCGGTCGCCACGCTTCCCGCCCTGCGCACCGCCCTGGAGCGCGCGCTCGCACCCCAGACCGGCTCCACGCTGATCCACGTCCGCACCGACCGCGGCGCCAACGTCGACCTCCACGCCCGCGTCTGGAGGGCCGTCTCGCGCGCGAGCGCCGGCGAGGACGGGACGGTCGCGGGCGATGAGTAGCGCCGCCGCCTACCGCTGGGGGCGCATGATCGCGCGCCGCCGGCGGATCGTGCTGGCCGTGTGGGTACTCGTGCTGATCGCCTGCGCGGCGGCGTATCCGGCGCTGAAGAGCTCGCTCGGAGCGCCCAACTACGGGATCGACGGCGCGGAGTCCTCGCGCGCGGCGCAGCTGCTCGAACAGCGCTTCGCCGGCCACGGCGCCGAGCAGGACGTGCTCGTGTTCTCCTCCTCCACGCACCGCGCCGGCGACCCGGCCTTTCGCGCCGTCGTGGCTCGCGCGCTCGCCACGGCCCGCCACAGGGACTACGTCAGGGGCGTCGCCGGCCCGTACGAACGCGGCGCGCACGGGCAGATCTCGCGGGATGGGCATCACGCCGCGATCGCGCTCGTGGGCATCGCCGGCGATCCGCGCCGGCTGATCGAACGCGCCACGCTGCTGCAGGAAGCGGTCGATCCGCTCGCCGCGTCGGGAGTGCGCGTGTGGCTGACGGGCTACTCGCCCGTCGCGAAGGACATCACGACGGTCGAGAACGAAGACGTCGAGCGCGCGGAGACGATCGGCGTGCCGATCGCGCTGCTCGTGCTGCTGCTCGCGCTCGGCGCGGCCGTTGCCGCGATCGTGCCGCTGGCGATCGCCGGCAGCGGGCTGCTGCTGACGTTCGGGTTCCTCGCAGTGCTCGCGACGACGTTCACGTTCGACAGCTTCCTGACGACGATCGTCACGATGATCGGGGTAGGCATCGGCATCGACTACGCCCTGTTCATCGTCAGCCGCTTCCGCGAGGAGCTCGCCCGACGCAGGCGCCCGGGCGAGCCCGCGAGCGCCGAGCAGATCGAGGAGTCCGTCGGCGCGGCGATCGCGAGCTCCGGTCGCAGCGTGCTCTTCTCGGGCGTGATCGTCGCGCTCGCACTGGCGACACTCGTCGTGATCAGAGCGCCGATCTATCGCGAGTTCGCGCTCGGGGCCGTGTCGGTGGTGGTGTGCACCGTGATCGCCGCGCTGACCCTGCTGCCCGCCGTGCTCGCGCTGCTCGGGCCCCGCATCGACCGGGGTGCGCTGCCCGCCCGGATGCAGCCGCGCGACATACGCCCCGGGGCCGGCGCCGCGCACGGGATCTGGGCGCGCTGGGCGCTCGCCGTGATGCGCCGCCCGGTGCTCGCCGCCTGCACGATCGCCGCGGTGCTGATCCTCGCGACGATTCCCCTGCTGAGCCTGCGCACGGGCGTGGACTTCGGCATCGCTTCGCTCGCGGGCACCCCGTCGGGCAAGGGCGAGCGAGTGCTCGCGCGCTCCTTCGGTGCCGGGGGGCTGGCGCCGATCGAGATCGTGATCGCCGGCCACGGTGGTAGTGGTGGCAGCAGCAGCGGTAGCAGCAGCAGCGGGCTCGACCGTACCGATGCCGCACGCGTCGCCTCGCTCGCACGCAAGCTCGCTCCCACCGCCCACAACGACGTCGCCGCGGTGCTCGCGACGCCCGGCCGTGATGCGGCGCTGCTGACGGTCGCGCCCGTGACGGCGATCGACTCCTACCGCTCCGAACAGCTCGTGCATCACATCCGCGGGACGCTGCTGCCTCCGCTGCGCGCCGGCGGAGGACTCGAGGTCGCGGTCGGCGGCGCGAGCGCAAAGATCGTCGATCTCTCCAACGAAACGCGCGCCAAGGTCCCGCTCGTGCTGGGTCTGATCCTCGCGCTGTCGCTGATCTTCCTGACGGCCGTCTTCCGCAGCGTCGTGCTGCCGGTGAAGGCCGTCGCGATGAACCTGCTCGCGACCGGCGCGACCGTCGGGATCGTGATCTTCATCTTCCAGCAGGGTCACGGCGAAGGCCTGCTCGGCTTCACCAGTACCGGCTTCATCCAGGTGTTCCTGCCGCTCTCCATCTTCGCGCTGCTGTTCGGTCTGTCGATGGACTACGAGGTGTTCCTGATCCGGCGCATGCGCGAGACCTGGCTCTCGAGCGCCGACAACGAGCTCGCGGTCGCCACGGGCGTCGAGCACACCGCGCGCCCGATCACCGCCGCCGCCGCGATCATGGTCGCCGTCTTCGGCAGCTTCGCCACCGCGAACGTGCTCGAACTCAAGCAGTTCGGCCTCGGTCTCGCCCTCGCGATCGCGATCGACGCGACGCTCATCCGCTTCATCCTCGTCCCGGCGCTGATGCGCCTGTTCGGCGAGCGCAACTGGTGGCTGCCGTCGTTCCGGCGGCCCGCACTCGCCCCGGGTGCAAAGAGCGCTCCTGAGAGCCGTTGAGCAAGCAGGTCAAGGACGCAGGGAGCGTGGCGTACTACGTACGCGAGCGACTGAGGACGCAGACCGATCGACGAGCAGATGCTCTCGTCGATCGTCCAGCGCAGCTCAACGGCTCTCAGCCAGTCAGCAGTGGCAGCAAAGCCTGCAGCTTGACCTCCGTCTCAGCCAGCTCCGCCTGCGGGTTCGAGTCGCGCACGATCCCATTGCCGGCGTAACAGCGGGCGACGTTCCCGCGCAGCAGCGCGCAGCGCAAGGCAACGCAGAACTCGCCGTCGCCGGTCGCGTCGGTCCAGCCGACCGGGCCCGCGTACCAGCCACGGTCGAGCCCCTCCAGCGCCGGGATCAGCGGCGTGGCGACATCGCGCGGCTCCCCCCCCACGGCCGGGGTCGGATGCATCAGCCCCGCCAGCTCCAGCGCGTCGATCGGCGCCGCCAGCTGCGCGCGGATCGGGGTCGCCAGGTGCTGG
>Ga0210387_10003744_pt1 | contig 11691 bp, 12 predicted proteins | sample IncBWC7OmetaG_FD_160108 | JGI IMG/M metagenome (GOLD analysis project Ga0210387, IMG submission 160108) | Forest soil microbial communities from Barre Woods Harvard Forest LTER site, Petersham, Massachusetts, United States - Inc-BW-C-7-O ... | reverse complement strand
CCGATCGCTCACGCGTTGGTCGACACGACAGCGCTCTCCGCGGTCCCCGAGAAATGACGCAGCTCAAGCCGCTCCACATCGCCGCAACGTTCACGTTCGCCAATGGCGAAGTCGTGGAAGACATCGTGCTCGCCAGCTTCGACACCCCGCCAGAGCCACAGTCTGGCATCGCGGCGGGAAAAAGCATCAACAAGCCGATCTCACTGAGAAAGCCGATCGACGAGTCGTCCGAGAGACTGAGCGCGGCGATGAAGCAAGGGCAACGACTCCGCACCGTCGTGATCACGGCGGATCGCTTGCAGTATACGTTGACCGGGGTTTTCATCCGCGAGATTGCGCAACGCCCGGGCCGGATGGAAGAAGTCGCCATCGAGTGTGAGTTGATCAAGCAGCAGCATCTCCTCGGCGTCCCGACGCGAGTGCTGAAGCCGTTCTAAAGCCCAGCCAGTCCGAACAGGTGTGTGAGCCCGAATAGGGCAACGGCAATCAGCCCACCGAGCACGTAGCCCGTTCTCACGATGAGCCGCAGCTCGCGATCAATGACGCCACGGATGAGTTGTTCGAGGCGATCCTGATCGAAGTTGAGCACTTTGCGCTCGACCATTTCCTGGACGTGCAGCCGCTCGACGACGGCGGGAATCTGCGACTCGATCCAATTCCAGATCGCCGGCGACATGATCCCCGCAAACCGCGCCGCCGCATCCGCGGGCAACCATCGTCCGAGCTTCCCGATCGGCCGCTCCAGTAGCCTGTTCACGGCCTGCTGAGCCGCATCGTGGATGATATCAGACGCACGCGGCGAGGCCGCGGCGTGCACAACCCACTCCGCGATCATTTCGTCATCGACGAGGCCGAGGAGCTCCCCCCACGTCCGAGCCTGCACGCGCTCCAAGAGCCGCGTCACCCCGTCCACGAGAAACCGCCGGGTCCCTTCGGCGCGTAACACCCGCAGCAGGTAATCGCCCACCGCCCGTTCGAGCGCGGCGGCCCGCTCGCTCCCGGCGCCTCCGACGACTGCGGCAGCGGGTTGGTGCAGAAACCGCGTGATCGCCTCCTCGACCGATCGCGCGATCTCATCCCGCACCGTCGGGTCATCGAGCAACGCCGCCAACTGTTCGACCCCATCGCGCTCGAGCGAGTCGATGACCTTGTCGAACGTCCGCTCGGTGACGATGAGCCGCGCGATGACCCGCTCGTAAAACTGCAGATCATTCACGAACCGCTGGAACAGCTCGTGGAGCGCCGTCCGGATGCGCTCCCGCGCGGCCGGATGCTGCAGCATGGTGCCCACGCCCGACACAGCCATCGGGAGATACGCGGCGACCGCCCCTTCGACCGTGCGGACGACCGCCGCGGGAACGCGTTCCATCACCGGTGCGTCCGATGCGAGCAGCGTCCCCAGATGCTGCGCCAGCTGCCCGCGCACGAGCGTCTCGAGATCGGGCGACGCCGCAAACTCCTCGGCCCACACCGCCGTGCGCTCCGCGAGCTCGGCGCGCCGCTCGTCGGTCAACAGCTGGCTGACCGGCCGCTGGTCCAACTCGGCCCGCGCCCGCTCGATAAAACGCCGCACTTGGTCGGCAAACGCCGGACTCGCCACATGGCCGGCAATTCGGTCGGCGATAGCGTCCGCGGCCTCGCTCAGCGTCGCTTCGACGTGCGGCCGGGACGATTCCGAGAGCATGTCGCGCAGTGGCCCGCGCTCGGTCTCGAGCAAATCGTTAAGGAACGCCGTTAGCCGCTCATCGAGTGCGTCCTTCAATCCCGACCGCTTGATCTCCTCGAGGAGATCGTGCGGCGTCAGCAACCGTTCGCCGACGGTCTTGCCGACGCTTTTCGCCAGGCGCACCTGATTCTTGGGGATCGCGCCCTGAAAGCCCAGGATCTTTCGTCGCGGCCGGAAGAGCATCCAGACCGCCACGGTGTCCGAAAACCCGCCCGCGATAGTCCCGATCGCGACCTGGACCGCGAACTGCAGCCAGGCATTCTGCGCCACTAGAGGGCCGGCGTCGTCGCCTGCACGCGTGTCCCATCGGCAGCTGTGATCTCCGGCAGGCGCTGCGCTTGCTTGTCAGCCAGCACCGGGCTCGCGGCCGGGAGCAGCGTGAGGCGCAGCACCTCGTCCATGCTGGAGACGAACGTGAAGGTCATGTTGCTCCGCACTTCCGGTGGCACGTCTCGGAGATCCTTCTCGTTCCCCTTCGGCAGAATGACCTCGCGGAGCCCGGCGCGATATGCGGCGAGCACCTTTTCCTTCACCCCGCCGATCTCGAGGGCTTTTCCACGCAACGTCACTTCTCCAGTCATAGCCAAATCGCGCCGGACGGCCCGCCGGCTCAACACGCTGGCAATAGCCAGTGTGACCGCGAGACCCGCGCTCGGCCCGTCTTTCGGAATCGCTCCGGCAGGGAAGTGAATATGCAAATCCGTCTCTTTGAACTCTTTGTCCTCGACACCGAGCGCAGCGGCCCTCGATCTCACGTACGAGTATGCGGCGTCCACAGATTCACGCATGACATCGCCGAGCTGCCCGGTGACCGTCAGCCGGCCCGTTCCAGGCATGCGCAGCGCCTCGATCGACATGAGGTCGCCCCCCGTCGAGGTCCACGCCAGACCCGTGACCGCCCCGATCTCCGGCTCCTTCTCCGCTTCCTCGGCCGCATATCTCGGCACGCCGAGGATCTCCTCGACCTTCGCGACGTCAATGATCCACGCGCCTTCTTCGCCCTCGGCCTTTCTCCGCGCTCTCCGCCTCATGATGGCGGCGAGATTGCGCTCAAAATTCCGGAGCCCGGCCTCTCGCGAATATCGATTCGAAATAAATCCGAGTACTTCATCCGTAAACTGCAGGTCTTGCGCCGTAATGCCGTGCTCCTCGAGGAGCCGTGGCATCATATACCGCCACGCGATTTCGACCTTCTCTTCGATGGTATATCCCGCGATCCGAATGACCTCCATGCGGTCTCGGAGCGGTGCCGGAATATCGAACAGGTTATTCGCCGTGCAGATAAAGAGACACGTCGAGAGATCGAACGGCAGATTGAGATAGTGATCGACGAACGCATTGTTCTGCGCGGGGTCCAGCACTTCCAGCATGGCCGCCGTCGGATCCCCGGACGGCCCACCACTGGTCATCTTGTCGATCTCGTCGATCATGAGGACGGGATCGCGCACTTGCACCCGTCTCAGCGCTTGGAGCAGCAGCCCAGGCATCGACCCCACGTACGTCCGTCGGTGCCCTCGTATCTCGGCCTCGTCCCGGACACCGCCGACCGATATGCGATAGAACTCCCGCCCGATGGCAGCCGCAATCGCCTCACCCAGCGAGGTCTTCCCCGTTCCCGGCGGTCCAACGAAGCAGAGAATCGGCCCGTGCGGATCGCCACCGCGCAGCTTTCGCACGGCGAGATATTCGATGATGCGCTCTTTGGCTTCATTCAGCCCATAGTGCCGCCCATCGAGCGCCGTCTCCACCTTGGTCAGCGCGATCTCTTCGTCGCCGGATCGCTTGTGCCACGGCAGCCCCAAAATCCAATCGAGGTACGTGCGAATGACCTGGTATTCGCTCGACGCGGGCGAGAGCATGCGCATCCGCTCGGTCTCTCGTCTCGCCTCCTGTCCAACCTTCTCCGGCAGCTGCGCTTCGTCGATCCGGCGCAGCATATCGACCGTGTCTTTCTCGGCCGGATCCGCTTCGCCGAGCTCCGCTTGAATGGCGCGCAGCTGCTGGCGGAGATAGAACTCGCGCTGGTGTTGCTCGATTTTGATTTCGGTCTGCCGCTTCACGTCCTCCATGACGCGGGCCCGGGCGACCTCTCGCTCCAACCGAGTCAGGATAAATCGCAACCGTTGCCCGACATCGAGGCGTTGCAGCACCTCGTCCTTATCCGAGATCCGAAAGTTCATGTTCGTCGATGCGAGATCGGCGAACCGCCCAGGATCCGAAACGTTCATCTTCAGGATCGCCGGCACTTCGTCGGGGATACGATCGACGAGGTCAGCGAGCGTCTCGGCGGCCGAGACGATGCGCGTGACGAGCTCGTCGAGCTCGCGCGGATCGGCGGGAATCTCCCGAGCGGGCTTGATGGCGGCGACGACGAACGGCTCGAGCTGCCGGATCTCCTCGATGACGATGCGGCGCAACCCTTGGAGCGTGATCTGCACCGTGTCGCCGGGCAGGTTGATGCGCTCGTGCACGCGCGCCGCGACCCCGACGCGCCCGATGAACTGGTTCGACTCGATCGGCTCATCGTGCTCGCCGCTGGCGACCACGAGCGCGACGATCAGTCCCGGCTCCTCGTTCGCGCGCAGCAACGCGAGATTTTCGGGGGCGCCCATCTGCACGGCGATCGTACCCAGCGGGTAGACGATCGTCGATCGGAGCGCCATCAACGGCAAGGTCGGCGGGAGCTCCGACTTGAGGATCTCTTCTTTGCGCTGGGCTCTGGCCATCATTGTCTCAAATCCTAACGGCGAATACGTTTAACGGCTATGTTCGATGAGCTGAGCGAGAAACTCGAGGCCACTTTTGCCAAGCTCCGGGGCAAGGGCGTCCTCACCGAAGCCGACATCAAAGATGGGATGCGCGAGGTCCGGCGCGTCCTGCTCGAGGCCGATGTCAACTTCGCGCTCACTCGGGAGTTTCTGGAGCGGGTCGAGAAGAAGGCTACCGGCGTCACGGCCCTCAAAACGGTCTCCCCGGCCCAGCAACTCGTCAAGATAGTCCATGAAGAACTGACGACTATGCTGGGCGAACGGCGCGAGGGCCTCCGGCTTTCGTCCGTTCCGCCTACCATCGTCCTCATGGTCGGCCTGCAAGGCTCCGGCAAAACTACGACCGCCGCCAAGCTCGCGCGCAAGCTCAAGGCGGAGGGCCGCGCGACCCGTCTGGTCGCCGCCGACGTGTACCGCCCCGCCGCGATCGACCAGTTGGAGACGTTGGGCAAACAACTCGATGTTCCCGTCCACGCTGATCGGACGACGCGCGACGTCGTGAAGATCGCCAAGCACGGCATCGAGGAGGCCAAGAAGGCGCGCGACAAAGTCGTCATCGTCGATACCGCTGGCCGCTTGCAGATCGACGCTGACATGATGGATGAGCTGAAAAAGCTGAAGGACGCCGTGCGTCCGGACGAGATTCTGCTCGTCGCCGACGGCATGACCGGTCAGGATGCGGTCCGCATCGCCCAGGGATTCGACGGCGCGCTCGGTGTCACCGGCATCGTGCTCACCAAGATGGACGGCGACGCCCGCGGTGGCGCCGCGCTCTCCATCTACGGCGTCGTCAAGAAGCCGATCAAGTACATCGGCGTCGGCGAAAAGTCCGATGCGCTCGAGGACTTTTATCCCGAGCGTATGGCCAGTCGCATCCTCCAGATGGGGGACGTGCTGACCCTGGTCGAGAAGGCGCAAGAAGCGTTTGATGAGGCCGAGGCGAAGAAGCTGGAGAAGAAGGTCCGGAAAGAAGGCATGGATCTCCAGGACTTCCTGACCGCCATGCGCCAGATCCAAAAGCTCGGGCCTTTGGAGGGCATCCTCAAGATGCTGCCAGGGGTCAACACCAAGATGCTGCGCCAGGCGAACGTCGACCCGAAGCGCATGAAGCACCTCGAGGCCATCGTCCTTTCCATGACTGCCGAGGAGCGTCGCAATCCCACCATCTTGAACGGCTCCCGCCGGGCTCGCGTCGCAAAGGGTGCAGGGCGCCCTATCACCGAAGTCAACCGGCTCTTGGAGCAGTTCCGGGATATGCAGAAAATGATGAAAAAAGTCGGCCAAATGGGCGGCGGCCGCATTCCGCCCGGCATGTTCGGCATGCACTAGCAAGGGCTGCCGAGCTGGCGCTGGGCGCCCGACTGTTTGAGCTGCGGGCCTCCGGCCCGGAGATGTCCCCGGGTGCCACGGCTTCGCTTCGCTCGCCGGGCGCCCACTGCTAGCCGCCAGTAGCCCGACGAACGACACGATGGGGCAGTTCGTCGGAGCAGTTCGTCGGAGCAGCTCGCCAGAGCAGTTCGCCAGAGCAGTTCGCCAGAGCGGCTCGTCAGGGTGGTCGTCGGGGCGCCTCGTTCGCTTCCGGCCCCTCACCCAAAGGCCGCAAGGCGCGAAGCGCCGAGCGGCTTTAAGTTTGTAGTTCTGTACGACCGGGTGCGCCACGGATCCGCCGTTGGTCGCGAGGAGCCCGGGTTCATAGTTGCACACAGGGAGCACTAGCATGGTTCGCATTCGTCTCCGCCGGATCGGGCGGAAAAACGCCCCGGTCTACCGTATCGTGATCGCCGACAGCCAAAGCCCACGCGATGGCCGTTTCATCGAGATCATCGGCCAATACGCCCCACGCCAGGAAAATTCGCTGCAGGTCGATGCCGCCCGCGCGAATCACTGGCTGGACGTCGGCGCCCAGCCGAGCGACACCGTGCGTTCGTTGCTCCGCCGCGCCGGCGTACTCAAGGCGCGCCACGAAGTCCGACTCGGAAAAACGCGGCAGGCCTCGGCCGTGCCGTTGTCCGAGGGGTAATGCCGCCCCAGCCCGAGCATGTGATCGTCGGGCGAGTCCGCAAAGCACACGGAGTCCGTGGCGAGGTCGTCGTCGAAAGTCTGACCGACGACCCCGCCACTGTGTTTGCCACCGGCCGCCGCCTGCTAACGGAATCCCACGGCGAGCTGCACATCCGCCGCTCCACGCCATTCAAGGGCGGATGGATTCTCCGCCTGACGGAGATCACGTCACGCACTGAGGCCGAGCTGTGGCGCGACCGGTATGTGCTCGCGCCGACGTCCGAGCTCAAACCGCTGGCCGAGGACGAGATCTACTATCACGATCTCGTCGGCCTCCGCGTGCAACTCGTGGGCGGCGAACCGGTGGGTCGTGTCGAGGCGCTGTTCGAGGTCCCACAGGGCCTCATGCTGGACGTGCGCACCGATCGCGGCACCGTGATGGTGCCCTATCGCCCGGAGGTCGTCACGTCCGTCGATATCGCCCAGGGGACGATCGTGATCGACCCGCCAGCGGGACTCCTCGACTGATGCTCACGATCACCGTCGTGACGATCTTCCCGGAATTCTTCACGACCCCGCTCGCCCTGAGCATCCCGTCGCGTGCCGCTGCCGCGGGCGGCGTCGCGTATCGCGTCATCGATTTGCGCGACTACACGCACGATCGCCACCGCAGCGTCGACGACTATGCCTATGGCGGCGGCGCGGGGATGGTGATGCGCCCCGAGCCTTTCTTCGAAGCGGTGGATGCGCTCCACTCCCAACCACCCATCGTGCTGCTGTCAGCGCGTGGCTCACCATTCACGCAGTCGGACGCCGCCCGCTACGCCAGCGGCTCCGAGCTGACGCTGCTGTGCGGTCACTACAAGGACGTCGACCAACGCGTCGCCGACCACCTCGCGACCGAAGAACGCTCGCTCGGCGATTTCGTGTTGAGCGGCGGCGAGCCAGCCGCGCTCGTCGTGATCGACGCCACCGTACGCCTGCTCCCGGGCGCGATGTCCGACCCCGAGAGCGCCCGAACGGACTCCCATTACGCCGGTCCAATCATCAGCGCCCCGAGTTACACCCGTCCGCCCGAGTATCGCGGCTTCAAGGTGCCCGACGTGCTGCTTTCGGGAGACCACCGACGAATCGCCGAGTGGCGCGCCGCCCAGAGTGCTCGTCTGACGGGCATGCGCTCTGGCGTAACAGATCGTGAATAGCTAAGTTAGAGGTCTTATGCACGAATTTAGCGAAACCCAAAAGGAATGGCTGCGGCAGGATCTCCCGGCATTTCGCGCCGGAGATACTTTGCGCGTCAACGTCCGCGTACGTGAAGGCGATAAGGAGCGGTTGCAAGCGTTCGAGGGTGTCTGCATTGCGCGCCGTGGCACGGGTATCAGCGCCACGTTCACCGTGCGCAAGATCTCGAACGGGGTCGGCGTCGAGCGCATCTTCCCGCTGCACAGCCCCATGATCGCGGAGATCACGGTCGTTCGCCGCGGTCGTGTCCGCCGCGCGAAGCTCTACTATCTGCGCCATCTCACCGGTAAGGCCACGCGCATCCGCGAGAAGAAGGTCAAGGTCGCGGTGCCAACGACGACGACCGCGGAGTAATCCGACAGCATGGGGCGGCGCTGGAGCCCCATTGAGCGCGAACTGCGGCAAGAGTACGGGCCGTTGCTCGCGGGAGTTGACGAGGTTGGACGGGGCCCTCTCGCGGGTCCCGTTGTCGCTTGTGCCGCGGTGATGCCCGCCGACAAGGCCGCCATTCGCGGGGTCAACGACTCAAAGCAGCTCACGCGCGCCGACCGCGAGCGCTTCGCGGACCGCATTCGCGACCAGGCAGTCGGTCTCGCCCTCGGTGCCGCGTCCGTCCGCGAGATCGAGCGTGTGAATATCTACCACGCCACGGTGCTCGCGATGCGCCGCGCGCTGACCCGGCTCGCCGCCACCGGCGTCACACCGCACTACGTCGTCGTCGACGGCAAGCCTGTCCGCTCGCTCGGCATTCCCCATCGCGCGGTCGTCCATGGCGACGCGCGCTGTTACAGCGTTGCCTGCGCGTCGATCATCGCCAAGGTCACACGCGATGCCCTCATGCGTCGCCTCGCCGCGCGTCATCCGTGCTACGGCTGGGAGCGAAACGTCGGCTACGGCACGCGGTTTCATTGGAGCAGTCTCAAGGAGCACGGGCTCTCGCTGCATCATCGCCGGGCCTTCTGCGAAGATGATCAGCTGGAGCTGGAGCTCACGCTCGAGGTGATCACGGATGACGTCGCGGACGCGCTGGTCGAATGAGCTCGATATTTCGCGCCGATCTCCTCAGCGGCCAAGTCGCGCTGATCACCGGTGGCGCGACTGGGATTGGCTTCGGGATCGCCGAGATATTGGTCGACCTCGGCGCTCATGTCGTACTCGCGAGCCGCAAACCCGATCGCCTCTCCGCTGCGGTCGAACGCCTGCACGGCGCAGCTTCGTCGGAAACGCTGGACGTGCGCGACGCGGAGGCGGTGAAGGCCGCCGTGAGCCGCGTAGCGGCCACGCACGGCCGAATTGATCTCCTGGTCAACAACGCCGCGGGAAATTTCTACGCGCCGTCCGAGAGTCTGAGCCCGAACGCCTGGCGTTCTGTCGTCGAGATCGATCTTTTCGGCACGTTTTTCTGCTCGCAGGCCGTTGCGCCAATCATGCGGGCCGCCGGCGGTGGCCGCATCGTGAATATCTCGATGACGCTGCACTACCGCGGCTGGCCGCAGATGGCACATGCCACGGCTGCCAAGGCAGGAGTGGACGCCCTGACACGCACGCTGGCTGTGGAATGGGCGCCCGCGAAGATACGGGTGAATGCGATAGCGCCTGGCCCCATCCCAACCGAGGGCGTGCGCAAAGCCTTCACACAGCCCGCGGGAGGGCCGGCCGTCGAAACCGTGATGGATGAGCACGCCCGCCGCAATATCCCCCTCGGCCGCTGGGGCACACCGGCCGATATCGGCAACATGGTCGCGTACTTGGCGTCACCGGCCGGCGATTGGATCACCGGCTCGATTCTTGTTGTTGATGGCGGCGAGTGGTTAGCGCGGAACCCGATGTAACTGTGATGTGGGTCACAAAGTTACTTGGGTTGACACGCCGGTACATTTCTCGCATCAAAAATCAGAAAGAACTCACTCTGGGGGGAGTGCGCATATGGGAATGTCGTCCAAGAAGGTTGCCGCGATCGCGTTAGTCGTACCCGTTCTCGGTGCATGCGTGCACCCGGGACAGTACAAAAAGGACCTCGCCGAAACGCGGTCCGAGATCGCACAGGAGAAGAGCGAGCGCATGGCGGCCGACAGCGCGCTCAAGGGTGATATCGCATCCGTCCAGAGCGACGTGACGAGTCTCCGTGGTGATCTGGCGAACCTGCGCCAGGAATACGGCGCGAAGATCAGCGCCCTCGAATCCGGCATGCAGTTCGACATGCCCGTGAACTTCGCGTTCGACGACGCGACCGTTCGCGATCAGGACAAGGCCGCGCTCGACCGGTTCGCCGCGGTCGTGCAGAAGTACTACGGCGGCTCGAAGGTCACGATCGAAGGGTTCGCGGATCCGGCCGGCTCGCAGCATTACAACCTGGCGCTCTCGCAGCGTCGCGCCGACGCCGTTCGCGACTACCTGTCGTCCAAGGGCATTGATCTCTCGATCATCAAGACGGTCGGCTACGGCAAGACCCGTTTGGTGAACCCGGGTGCCCAGCGGGACGATTCGGGTGCCGAGGAGAACCGCCGCGTCACGTTCGTCATCGAGACGAAGGGACAGGCGACGCCGGACACCAAGACGACCGCTAGCATCAACTAAAGGCTAGCGATCACTTCTTGCGCGGCGCGCCGCCCACTGGCGAGCGCGCCGTGCACGGTGCCTGACCGGCCAGTGCTGTCGGTCGCTTCACCCGCAAAGAACAAAGTCTTCTCTCGAGGCCGCGCGAATCGTTGCGCGGCCTCTATTCCATTGACCTCGCCATAGCTGTACGCGCCGCGCGCGTGCTGGTCGGTCGCCCAATCGTGCGACCAATGCCCGATCACGAGTCCCTCGATCTCGGCTCGCGGTCTCCCAAGATGCTGCGCAAGACTCTCCATCGCACGGTCGGCCACATCGCACCCCACGAGTGCATCAGCCGGAGGCCCACCAGTCCACCCGGTCAAGAGTGGCACCCACAACGGATGCGCGCTCCACCATACGGGAAACACAGCGGTCTTCCCAAAGAGAAACGACATCGCCGGCTCCCAGAATATCTCCTTGAACCGAAACACCACGCGCACCGCGTGCCCACTCGCTAACCCGGTAATCGGTTCGAGCCCGGGCTCGAACACCACGCCGCCTGCGAGCAACACGCCGAGCGGCACGGTGCACACGACCGCGCGCGCGTCGATCTCTCGGTTACCCGCATGAACAGTCGCATGCCCGCGTTGCCAGACAATCCGCTCCACGGGCGTCGATAGCAGAATCGACCCAGGCGGGAGTCGCCCGGCGAGCCACGTCGGCACGCCGTCATATCCGTTGACAAAGCGAAACTGGCGATCCGAGTGATCCGCCGCTGATGCGGCTTCACTCGCGGCGAGCCACCGCTCGCCGACGCGCATGGGATCAGCGGCGTCGTACCCCTGCACATAGCCCATTGCGGCCGCGCGCTCATCCTCCTTGGGATTGAGCGCGTCCAGAAACGCCGCGAACGTCCGGTCAGGTGTCCGATGCGCATCGAGAGCGTGCAGCACGTTGCCGAGGCTCTCGAAGAACGAGCCGTCGCGCTCACCGACGTCCACTTGCTCGCCAACCATCTCCGCGAGCAGGAGTCCGGCAGCCGACGCAATCTCCAACGTCGGCTGCACCATCCCATGCACGAACTCGGCGCCGAGCTCGATCGGCGCCTCGAATCCCGGCTCGTGATGCGTATGCACGCGCCCACCGATCCGGTCGCGCGCTTCCAGCACCAGCGTTTCGACGCCGGCGTCGGCGAGCTTCGCGGCGGCCGCGAGCCCGGCCACGCCGGCGCCGATCACAATGACCATGCCCGAAAGTTACTTCCGCCGCTGCGCGCTCCCCACCAGACGTTCGAAGCTGCGGGCCACGTACGGGTTCGCTCCCAGGAACCCGAGCGCGACCGCTCCCGGCTCCCGGCCGTAGACCATTGGCGCGCCCGCCAAGTAGAAGCTCGTGGGGGCCACACGCGTCAGGAAC
>Ga0210387_10003743_pt1 | contig 11691 bp, 15 predicted proteins | sample IncBWC7OmetaG_FD_160108 | JGI IMG/M metagenome (GOLD analysis project Ga0210387, IMG submission 160108) | Forest soil microbial communities from Barre Woods Harvard Forest LTER site, Petersham, Massachusetts, United States - Inc-BW-C-7-O ... | reverse complement strand
ATAGAGCCGGGTGCCTTTGCCTCCGGCTAGTACGATGCCCAAGACCTTCAGGTGGGAGCTGGTTTGCAAGACGGATTCTTGAGGGTGAAACTTGTGGTTAGCCAAGCGATCCTCCTAAAACTGTCGTTGCGCCGGATGTTATCAAAGACCAAGGTTAGATGGCGGGTGGGAGGGATTCGGGTAGGGATTTTTTGCTTTGGATGGCGGTGCTTTCACCCGCTAGGGCGAAGAGTCGCAGCCCACCGTGATCTAGCTTTGACGTCGACTTCTACAGGGCTCAATCGGCCCGTTTCTCGCAAGCGCCGAAATTGTGTTTTCAATCTTGGCAGCGGAGTACGGTTCGTCGACCTTCTGCTGTCCCCCCACGAACGCAAGGACTCGACCGAGATTATGGGATTGGCGACCAGATCTGCTGTCGCGACATTCTAGCCATCATAGGAGACCTTGTGACCTGGGCTAGTGTCGACATCAAGACGAATCGCCCGATGCGATCGTGGCAATGATCTGCCTTATTATGCTCCACCGGTGATCCACATGGCGATGCTGGCTCGAAGGGTTCCGTTCAGTAGGAGCGAGTAAGTACTTACTTATGAGTGAACTGGCGGAGAGGGAGGGGTTCGAACCCTCGGTACAGGTGTTAGCCCGGACAAAGGTTTCCGAAAGCATCGGGTCCACTTCTTGCCTCGTGTATACAATCATTTCGCATTTTTGGAGTGCTTCCCAGTCGTAGCGGGATTGCCTCGAATCACCTTAACTGACACCTGAAATGAGACCCGAAGGAGCTCGGCAGCACCGGTTGCGACCGGTGGGTGAGCCTCCGAGCACTAGCCAAGCTAGTAGGAAGAAGCGCAGAAAGCGCAGAAGATACAACGGATTCGATTCATGAGCAAGTTCCAAGGGAGCTACCATTCCAAGGAAATGCCGGGGGACGAAATCAGGACGGAGCCTCTGGTCATCGTTCGAAATGTGGACCACCGCACGCTACAATCACCAAGCCCAAAATCGTCACGCCAGCAGCGAAAGTTTTTTGCCGGATTTTTCCAAATTCCCCGAATTTTCTCCGTGCTCGAGCCCCGCTCGCGAGCGACGGAGGAATGTAAAAAGTCCCGAACACATCTCACCCGCGTGAAAACCAGGCCCCTTTTGACAGCACGCCGGCGCGGCACGCCGTCGTTACCATACTAGGCGTTTATTTGTCACAAAAAACCTCCACCCAAAGTAATACCTCCTTCCGTGCTCTGGTCGATGCGGTTCATGGAAGCTAGCGTTGAAGCACATGAAACAACTACTTTTTCTGATGGTCCTGCTCGCTGGCGCGCGTGCTTTCGGCCAAGCGACCTACACAACCGGCGACGAACTACGCGAGAATTGCAAATACGCGGTAAGCGATTCTGATGCCGATCACGCAACGGCTAGGGCTGGCTTCTGCATTGGTTTCATTGATGGATTTCAGCAATTTGAGCAGTTGGTCGATATATCGCAGGGCGCCAACGATGCGAATTCGTCCGCACGGCTGATCTGCACCCCCGATGGCGTGACGAACCGCCAGAACGTTAAAGTCGTAGTGAAGTACCTCGATAGGCACCCGGAGTTTCTCCATAAATTCGCCGCCCTGCTAGTTTTAGAAGCCATGCAGGAAGCTTTCCCCTGCCCCAAGGCCCGAAATAAGTAGGAGCTGAACTGGTAGGTGAACCTAGTAACACCGCGACGGCCCGATCTCCACGCTGTTCAGATGCCGTTTCAGAGACCTCGGAGGTTGTCCTGCCACTGATGGAATCGATACCAGGGATCGTTGTCGGTTCTGACATACTTCGGCGTTGACCGCGAATCGCTCGATTGAACATACGGCACAGGACCGGGCCATCAAAGATGCCGCCCTGAACACCAAAACCAACCATGCGAGGGGTGAATGGATCCATCACGACGAGAACCCAATGCGTTCGTAACGTTGCGGATTCACAGCGGAACAAATCGCAACTCCATAAACTGTCCTTCATGTGGCGAGGAACGTGAGCCACGATGGGCCTCCCGAGTCCGATTCCGGCCGGTAATGAACGCCCAGGATACGGCGAACAACATCCTTGTCGATTTCAACGCCGCAAGCCAACGTGATCTACTGGCGATTCGGGGACAACCCCAGTTGGGATTACGCCGCTTCATTTCAACTACTGCGTCGATGAGTTCTCTATTCGGTCCTTTCGGGCCAGGCTGACGCCTGCACTCGGACAAAAACAACAAGCGGTATTTTCGTTGCGCCAACATGCGGTGGAGATCGAGCAGCGTGGATGGCTTCAACACGATTGCACAACGCAAAACGCGGGCTGGGTTCATGAAAAGGACGCACAACCGGCGAATGAAACGCTCGGCGGCGCTGAGGTTGGGAGCGCGATTGAGAATCAATAGTTGATGTTTGACGAGCACCGACTCGGCAACAACGGAACGAAGGCCTCCCGGCCGCGCTAGCCGGACGACGGTTGACGATTTTCCCGAACCGTGCCAACTCAGCCTGGTTTACCAGGCCCAAAGCCGATAAACTGGTTGAAGGTAGGCCATGACAGACGAACAGAATAACCAACAGACGAACAAGACGAATTCTGGAGACATCACACGCCGCGACTTTGCAACGTTCTTGGTGGGTGCGGGCCTTGCCGCGACGGTACCGTCAGCTGCGGCAGCGGACCTTGAACTGGTTGAGTCGGACGTCGAGATCAAGACTCCAGACGGAACCTGTGACGCCGCGTTCATTCACCCGCTCGCTAAGACCGCGTCCTATCCAGGGGTGCTGATCTGGCCCGACGCCTTTGGTCTACGGCCCTCGATGCGTGCAATTGGCAGGCGTATTGCCACTGAAGGATATTCCGTCCTTGTACCCAATCCTTTTTATCGCGTATCCAAAGCTCCTTTCACGGATGCATCTAAATTCAACTTTCAGAATCCTGACGATTTGGCGAGGATCCGGCCGCTGATGGCGTCAGTGACCGCGCCGGGCAATGCCGAAAAGGATGCCACCGCTTATGTGGCCTTCCTCGATGCACAAAAAGAGCTGAACAAGACTAGGAAGATCGGAACCCAGGGCTACTGCATGGGTGGCGCATTGGTTGTGAGGACCGCCGCGCAAGTGCCCGATCGCATCGGTGCGGGCGCGTCGTTCCACGGCGGCGGCCTGGTAACCGACAAACCCGACAGCCCGCATCTGCTCGCGCCGAAAATCAAGGCTCGCATGTATTTCGGGATCGCGTCGAACGACGACTCCAAGCAGCCGGATGCGAAGGACAAGCTAAAGGAAGCCTTTGCAGCCGCCAAGGTTCCAGCCGAAATTGAAGTCTATCCTGCCCTCCATGGCTGGTGCGTGCCGGATATGCCTGTCCAGAACGGCGCGCCAATCTATAACAAAGCCGAGGCTGAACGGGCCTGGGGAAAACTCGTCGCCTTGTATAAGGCTGCCTTAACCTGACCGAAATCTAAAAGAACCATTCTGACCAATCGCAGGCCTAGCTCGATTCAATATCATTGGCCAATCAGCGGCTTCCGGCTTCGAAATCCGCTTAGTCGAGGTCGTCCATAACCCGGTGTTCCTCTGTGAGTTCCTCAGCAATCGAGGACGCCTCTTTCCTCGGGCAAGGACTCGCCCGAACCGCGACCGACTCAGCCACCCGGCAACGGGGGGAGTCGCGGCAGTACCGCAAGTGGGCGGGCTTCATCATCGCTACGAACGACGAGGCCTGAGAAACCCGAGCCACGAGCGCGCTACCGCCGATTCACGATCGGATAGCGAGCTTGACCGTGCTCCAGCGTTCAAGCACTCGCCCGACGGCTCCAGCCGTGGCGGAAACCACGGACTATATTGGCGGAAAATGAGTGTTCCGTGTCGTGGTGCAGCAGACGGGATTTGCGGTAGACCCCGTTGCCCAACACCACTAAAACTCCTTCCTCGATACATTCGGCGCAATTTAGCCCTGTATTCTCCCGGTTATCTGGCCTGCCGACTTGAGCCGCATTATGCAGTAGTGTGTTTCGTGTGCGCATATAGGTTGCGCCCGTGCTAACGAAAATGCCGATGACCGTCTGTTTTAAAGGACCATTAGATCTGTCGGCCACCGGTGTTGTTCCTCAAATGACAAAAAGGAGCGATTTCAATGAACTCCAGGGTAATGATGTCCAGGCTAAATTCTCGGACGGGCTCTTAGATAGCCTTGTAGATGGTGGACCGAAAAGCACAATTTCTCGTGATCACTTTGGCGAAGCGACAAACCGTTCCACCTCACCGCCACTAGGTACATCGTTAAAGCGCCGAAAGGCGATCTCTCGTCCGGCCTTCTGGAGAACTCCTATATACATTTCCTTGTAAGAAATCGTGTTACCGGATTCCCAAGCTGTTTCCCCTTTCGTATAGAAAGAAACCACCGTGTGATGTATCTTCCCGTCCAGAATCCCTGTAGTGTTCCTCGTCTCGTCAGTCGTTTCCGTAACGGTACCCATTACTGTATCTCCCGATTGGGTAAAGTCGAATAGGATGGTTGACCGCTCGCCGGCCGAGTAGACGTTTTGGATCAGTGCCGTTCCCCACTTTCCTGATATGTTCAGAAGTTTGGCAGATGAGCTGCCACTGCTTTGAGGGGCGGCACCAGTATCAGTCTGTTGCGCTGAACCGAAGCGGTATTTTCCATCGTTGCTCGGTAGTGCTGACTTTGAATTCTTGATCGATGAGGAACTAGCCTCCGTGCGGCTTTTCTGGGGAAGCAGGCTGTGACCGAGTTTGAAGTATGCGAGTATGCCGAACAAAAACAATACTACTGCGACAGCAAGAGCTTGCAACGGCGTCTCCGTCCAAGTTTTCCGAGGCAGGTCTTGCGCCACAGAAGACATGAGTCGTTCTATATCTGCATCAAAGTCTTCCCGCGAAAGACGCAGAACTTGCCGATCCACTAATCCTGCGATGTCGCTGGGTAGTTCTTCGCGCTTCGGGAGCGGAGTGTTGCCCACAAGCACAGGAATCACTCGTATGCCACGCTTCAGTGCTGCGGCCACTTCCATTCTCGGGTAGTCTCCAGGATTGTCGATGCGGCGCGCCCCCTGCTCATCAGTTAGTGAAGCCCAGTAATGACCGATCATCACCAGCATAACCGCGCAGTTTTGAAGATTCTCTTCTATCGTGTTCGCAAAGAGATCGCCAGCTTTCAGGCTGTCGATGTCCATGAAAACGCGCTTCTGCCAACGCCGAACAAGGTGCTCATAAACCCGATCCGTCATATCGGCTGCGGAGTCATCTCGGCGGTAGCTGATAAATATCCTTTGCATAGCGGAGGGGGCTGCACTTTGCCGGCCATTCTACCTCAAGTCTCTCGATTGCAGCGCTGATCCACAATGGACCGTGAGCCGATCTTTCACAACGACCACTCTTTCGCGCTGCGCAGCCGAAGGTGTAGCACCCAGCTCAAGAGCACCCATCATCTCTAAAATTCGGTAAGGCTGCTCTTGCGCATGGCAGTGAATGCATCTATTTGCTTGTTAAAATTCTGCTGATTGAGTCCTTCGTTCACACCCGGTCCGTAGTGCTCACCTGTCGGTGGCGAATTACTAGAATCACGCGGCAAGTGTTGCTCGGTGGGACTACAAGGGCCCCAGGCATGTTGTTATTGATTCCCAACCATGTCTGGATGTTCGCATCCCTATTGCACGCTGAAATGAATATGATCGCCGCTTGGTTCCGCGGGGAAGGCGCAGGATAATCTGTCTGTTGTTTAGGCACCTGCTTTGCTGGGCCTGGTGGGTGATGGTAACTTCGTCTCCCGGCCGAGTAGCAGCCGTCGCCACCCTGCCATCCGCACCCTTCGATGAGCGATTTTCGCTCGGTGCAAGTTGGGTGTTCTCGTTTCAGCCGGTGCTGGCATCTATTTGTCGATCTCTGTTCCCTCTTACACAGAATTTGTTTTCCGTTTGCGATACAGTTGGCAGAGCCTTAAAGGAAAGGTATGCGTATGAATCGAGCCCGCATGCTGATTGTGCTAATCACGCTGATCGTGTTGGCGGTCACCCTTGGGGGTGCGTTTCTGACTCGCGGGGTGATGGCGTATCTTCCGTTTTTGCAAGCGAGGGACGGGAGCTGGACAGGCGCCTATGTACCGCACGGAGTTGTGGATCAACGACCCTGGCAGACAGCGGCAACTCTGGCGGCCTTGGCACAGTCGGCGGAGGAGAGGGAAATCGCCCGGGACGCCGAGCGCCTTGCGGATCACGAAGTCGACCAGGCGTTCTCGCAGTCATTGCGGCTGGCAAGCCTTGAGAAACCAAACCTCAGTGGTAAAGCGTTGGCATTGCAACAAAGGGTTACCGAAATTCGGGAGACCATCGAGAACGACCAGGCTCGAATTGCGTCACTCAGTGCAGGCGCGGGCACGAGACCAGCGGGTGCAGTTTCCAATGGCAGCGACTTGGAGATTGCGAAGGCGCAACTTGGCCTCGACCAATACGAACTGACCGACTCAATCGAAGACCTGGCCCGCGAAAGCGGAGATCAGCGAGTCAAGCTTCAGCAGGAGCTAACGGCACGCCAATCCGCCATGAAGCAGTACTGGGATAGTGCCTCTAAGGACGATGGGCAAACCGCGGTAGCCTCAGCTGAACAGTACAAGACGTTAGCCCAGCAGCTATCAACGTGGCGATCCCTCCGCAACAGGAAACAACTGATTGCTCAGGCCGAGCAGTTGGCTAAGGCCGACGTGTCCGCGCTGACAGAAGATCAAGCAAGGTTGAAGACAGAAACCGCCGGCCTTGGCGACAAAGCCGTTGGAGAATCAAGTTCGGAGCGAATCAACCGTCTGCGACAGATAGGCGCTCAGCAAGACATCCAGAGCATCCTCAACGATCGCGTGGGAGCGCACCAGCAACTGGCGGCACTTTACGGGCGATGGGGAGAGCAAGTCGAGATACAGCGAAAGATTGTGGTTCACCTGATATTGCAGTCTCTGGCTTTGATTGCGGCGATCTGCATGTTGGTGATCCTGGCGAGCTGGGTTCTCCAACTGGCATTGGAGAAAGTGGTTCACGATCCTCGCCAAAAACAGACGTTGAAAACAGTTCTAAATCTGGGAACACAACTGGTCGGCCTCTTACTAATCCTGCTGACCATTTTCGGCGTACCACAGCAGATGCCAACGATCCTGGGTCTGGCGACCGCAGGACTGACCGTGGTCTTTCAGGACTTCATCCTGGCATTCTGCGGTTGGTTTGTTCTGATGGGACCAAACGGAGTTCGGCTTAGGGACTGGGTGGAGATCGATGGCGTCGGTGGCGAGGTCGTACACCTCGGTCTGTTCCGCACCTGGCTGTTGGAGACAGGAAACTGGACCGCCAATGGTCATCCTACGGGAAGAAGAGTCTCATTCTTAAACGGCTATGCAATCCGCGGCAAGTATTTCAACTTCTCCACCGCAGGACAGTGGATGTGGGATGAGATTAAGGTAAGTGTTCCTCCCGGCACGAGTGTTCATCCTCTTATCGAAGGGATCTACGAAGCAACAGTGAAGTCAACGGAAGCGGATGCGAAAATGGCGGGAGCGGAATGGAAGAGGGTGACCGGCGAAGAAGGCTCGCCCCAGTTCAGCGCTATGCCGTCGGTCAATCTCAGGCCGGCGGGAACTGGTATCGACATCGTGATTCGCTATATCACTCGTGCCGGAGTGAGAGTTGAGAGCCGGAATCATCTGTTTGCGATGATCGTTGAGCTGATGCAGGGTGAGTCGAAAGAGGAGAAAAAAGAGGACAGGAATGTTGGCCCACTTTCCCCGCTGGCGGAACTGAAAGGCTGACCCCGCGCGTTCGACGACTCAAGAACGGGGCTTTTCGACAAGATTCTCCCGCGATTGGGAGTCACGAAGCTGTGCAGAATTGACCATTCCTTCATCCGTTCTGGTCAATCGATCTCCTGGATGTTCCAGGCGAATATATTGCAAGCCCCTCCGTCGATCCTTCGATCTCGTCCATCCTGATCCTTCGACGCCCTTGCTGTTTTCAGTTCCCCGAAAAGTCGGACAACGGCAAACTAGCGATGAATCATTCGAACAAAGGCGGAACACTGTCTGCGGAGAGTGACAAGGGAAGGCATGCTGATCAACGAGAACACTTTTCCATCAGGCACGTAGCCGACACAGAGCGGCGCTCAAAGCCGGGTTTTCTCGATCGTTCAATAAGCCATTAGGTCGAATACCTATCTGCATTCCATATCGGTTGGGGGCGAACAATGGATAGGCCGGAGCCCATTGCGCCTCGGGCTGTAAATCGTCGGAAAAAAAGAACACGGTCGCGTGTTTTTGGGGAACGGAGATGGCACTTTTCAACCAGAACTCACTTACAGCTCGGGGGCAGTTGGTCGAATGCGATAGCGGTTGCCGACCTAAATGGTGACGGCAGACCCGACATTTGTAGTTGCGAACTGCGTTCTCCGGCAACGCCTTAGGAGGTTTTCCGCTTCAGAATCTTCCAGAATGTTGTACGCGGATTAGAAAAGACCGAGGAAAACAGACCGTCCGTTCCGGTCGCCTCTGAGCCGGGGTCGCGATCCAAGATTTCTTCTGCTGAGCTCGCGGAAGGTAATTCGTCCGAAAGTAGAGGGGCGACGATTTGCAGGCCCTCGATTTCGCGGCGGACACAAGCGAGCGCTGCTTCTTTTTCCTGCAAAACTTCACAAGCGTCCTTTAAAAGAAAATCGCCCGAAACTAAAGAGGCGACGATTTGCAGGCCCTCGATTTCGCGGCGGACGTGAGCAAGCTGGGCCTCTTTCTGCTGCAAAACTTCATTAGCGTCCTTCATCAGCACTCCTTGGGAGACTGGCCCATCACGGCGTTCCGGTTCGTGAAGGCTAAACGGTCATCTAGCCTAAGAATATGAGGTCTGCTCGAGATACTCAACCGGCAGGAAGTACAGACATTCAGAGGCAACGCAAAGCGAATGGCGCGCAGTGGGTTCCGGTGCAGCGCATCAGCGTCACCAGCAATCAACGGTTTGCGGACGAAGGGGGCCCCCCATGGAAAGGCAATCTCGCGCAGACCAGCCGCATTGTTGACATAAAATCGCGATAGCACTCAGCGACCGATCCCACGAGATCTTTCATGACCATGACAAGGCGGACAGAAACCCGCCGGGTGGCTAGCTGCCTGCCACTGATGGAATCGATACAAGGGATCGTTGTCGATGCTGAGATACTTCGGCGTTGTTTGACCGCGAATCGCTCGATTGAGCATCCGGCACAGGGGCGGGCCATCAACGATGGCCGCCCTGAACACCAAAACCAACAATGCGACGGGTGAATTGATCCATCACGACGAGAACCCAATACGTTCGCAGGGTTGCGGATTCACAGCGGAACAAATCGCAGCTCCACAAACTGTCCTTCATGTGGCCGAGGAACGTCAGCCAGGATGGGAACCCGACTCCGGTGCGGAGCTGTTCAGCGCAGTTCGAACAAATCTCCCTGTGAGAATAATGAGACCCGCTAACCCCCGTTTTACGACTGCAATTTCCCGCAGCAATTTCCCGCAGCTTGACAATCCCGCAACCAGCGAACATAATCTTGCGCGAGTTTTGAGCAAGCTGCCCCTGTTTCTATTATAGGAATCTCATATTCGTCCGGCTTTTTGCTTAAGCATTTCGGCCACCGCTGAAACCTAGGTTCGGTTCCCTGAAGGAGAGATTCTCATGAAGCTCCCCATCGCTCGCGTGGTGGCTGCATTCTCGCTGCTGGTTGTTTCACTAACCTCACTGACCTTGGCACAGACGCCAGCTCAAACTGCGTCTGCCCCAGCGGCAGGGAGCACTTCGTCGTCGGCGACGCCGTCCGCGGAGGCAATCACTCCCGCAGTGGCCGGAACCGGCACCACCGATTTCCTTCCTCTGTGGATCAATAGCACCGGCACGCTGGGCAATTCCGTTCTGTTTCAGTCAGGGACGGGAACGACGGCGAAGATCGGCATCAACACGACGGCTCCGGCCGTAACCCTGGACGTGAACGGCGCCGAAAACGTCCGCGGTACGCTGAACCTGGCAATGACGGGCACGGCTACTGCGACTGCGGGCAAGAACTCGGTGCCGCTGGATTTCACGGCATCGGTGTTCAACAGCAGCACTGCGACCGCGAGCCCGCAGAAGTTTGTCTTTCAAGCTGAGCCGGTGAGCAACAACACAGCATCGGCTGCTGGCGCGCTCAGCTTGCTGTACTCATCGAACAATACCACTCCGTCCGAGACCGGATTGAAGATCAGCAGCAAGGGCGTCCTCACCTTCGCCCCCGGCCAGACCTTTCCAGGCGGTGGCCCCTTCTGCGTCGCGACGGCCGGCGGCTTCGGCAGTGGTGGCACGACTTTCGTCGCGCCAAGCTTTACTGTGCCAGCGGAGAACAAGTGCGCACCGTGGTCGGGCTTCACGAAGACCGCTTCCACGGTCATCTTAACGACGAGCGGCGCTGCATGTCTTTCGACCACTGGTAAGACGCTCACGGTCAGCGTTTCCAGCGCCGACCCGGACTTCTTAGGTACCAATCCGGCACCGGATTACATCCAGTTGACCCGGACGTCCTCAACGGGATCGTTCAGCGGTGGCACAGACCAGGGTCAATTCGCTGGAAGCGCAGACCAGGTAACCTGCACGTCCGGTCTCTTGTCACTCCCTGACGTCCACGACTAACCGGCGGTCATGCACTGGTTTATGAGAAATGGAGGTGGGTTAAGAGCCCTGTTTGGGGTCTGATTATTTTCGGCGAATCCGCTTTTTCATTCGCGCTTGGAGTGATGATGGCGTAGCTACGCCCAGCTCATACATTCTATTTGATGCGTAATTGTGATATCCGGCCCATGCCCAAGCGGACGCTCCACCAGCGCTACAAGGTGATCAAAGAAGGTTTCTGAGGTCGTTCTCTTGGTGTAGGAGTGTCCCCGAGCCAAATATCCTATGTGCTTCACGCGACCCGTCTCGGTCAAATCGGCATTGTATGTCATCGCCTTTCCCCCTGAAGGCGCGTGCCTCGTCTACTCGCCAAAGAATCATACCGTTTGTTGACGAGATCAGGCGATTTCACGTTTTGAAGTTTTGACCACAGGTCATTGAGCGTTATCGCGATGTTGCAACAACAACTCCTGAGTGGGCGATGGAATGGGAGCGGTCAAACTGCACGCAGAGTACGAAGAATACGATCATCAAGACCCAAGTAGCTAAGTGTAACCATGGAAGATAACTCTCGGGGAAGAACTGCCGATGCAGTCGCCAAACTTTGATCTCGTTAATCGGCGAGCGAACTGACCTCGGCGAAAATGCCCAAATCGAAGCGACATATTGTTCGCTGTATGGGAGGTGTTGGTTAACCTGGTTGGTAATTCGTTTCAGAACCATCCACTGTGCTAGACCAGCGAAATAGAATGTTCCGAAATAAAAAAGAATTTCCATAATGTGCGGAGCCGCAATTGCGATTGCTCCCCATTCAAGCGTAGTGCGCAGTTCCAATTTGTCTACGTTACTTTGGATTGCAAATGCTGGCTCGCTCACGAGCTGTGTTTCTCAACTGTCGCTGACTGGCGTTTACACTCATCCTATGAAAGAGGATGACCGTAATTGCTGCTCTCTTGGATTCAAACGACCCGGAGAATGGGTAGTTGGGCGGTTTGATTTCAATGCTGCCCTCTTCGGATGGTCTTATTTTCTCAC
>Ga0210387_10003742_pt1 | contig 11692 bp, 8 predicted proteins | sample IncBWC7OmetaG_FD_160108 | JGI IMG/M metagenome (GOLD analysis project Ga0210387, IMG submission 160108) | Forest soil microbial communities from Barre Woods Harvard Forest LTER site, Petersham, Massachusetts, United States - Inc-BW-C-7-O ... | reverse complement strand
CGCGCAGCCGATCCGGCGTGATGCGCACGTTGGGCTGACCGAGCGAGGAGAAGAGGCCCAGATCCTGCACGCCTTGGACGCCGGACATCACCTCGACGATCTGCCGTGCCTTCTCCTCGTTGACCCGCAGGTCGGGGCCGATCACCTTCACGGTGTTCTCCCCCTTGACGCCCGACATCGCCTCCTCGACGTTGTCCGAGATCATCTGCGAGAAGTTGAAGACCACGCCGGGGAAGGTGTCGCGCAGCTCGCCCGCCAGCTGTTCGGTCATCTGGTCCTTGGTCACCCCCCGGCGCCACTCCTTGTTGGGCCGGAGCGGGGCGAACAGCTCGATGTTGTAGAAGCCGGAGACGTCGGTGCCGTCATCGGGGCGCCCGAGCTGCGAGACGACGGTGCTCACCTCCGGGTGCGACCGCTGGGACAGATCGCAGGGGCCATCGGAAGGGCAGCCGAGGATCACGGCGCGCATCCGCCCCACGTACTTGGCCGACTGATCGAGAGAGATCGACATCGGCAGCGTGGCGCGGATCCAGAAATTCCCCTCCTCGAGCTTGGGCATGAACTCGCGTCCCAGCGAGGCCGCCCCCAGCAGGCTGATGGCCACCACCGTCGCGCCGATGGCGATGGCCGTCCGTTTGTGCCGCAGCGAGAAGGCGAACAGCGGCCGGTAGAGGCGATCGAGCGCCCGCATGACGGGGTTGTCGTGCTCGTGGGCGCCGCTGAGCGAGCGCCCCAGGCCCTTCTCCGCCAAGACCGGCGTCAGCGTCAACGCCAGCAGGATGGCGCCGCCGATGGCGAAGGCGTAGGTGTGCGCCATCGGGGAGAAGATCACGCCGGAGACGCCGGTCAATGTGAAGAGGGGGATGAATGCCACCCCGATGACCAGCGTCGAAGAGAACATGGGGGGGCCGACCTCGGCGGCCGCCTCCTCGATCCGCGCGCGGACGCCGCGCTCGTCCGGTGTCGACAGTTTGCGAAAGATGTTCTCCATCATGATGACGGTCGAATCGACGACGATGCCGAAGTCGACCGCCCCCAGCGAGATGAGGTTCGCGGGTGTGCCGGAGGCGACCATCCCGATGAACGCCAGCATGAGCGCCAGCGGAATGTTGAGCGCCGTGATCAGCGCGGCCCTCCCGTGTCCGAGGAACAGCCAGAGCACGCCGGCCACCAACACCATCCCCACCAGCAAGTTCTCGATCACGGTGTGGGTCGTCAGCTTCACCAGCTCGGCACGATCGTAGTAGGGCTCGATGTGCATCCCCGCCGGCAGCGCGTGGTCCCGCTCGATGGTGGCGACGCGCTCGTGAACCCTGGCCAGTGTCTCCAGGGAGTTGCCGCCGTAGCGCATGAGGACCGTCCCCTGGACGATGTCGGGCTCCAGATCTTTCCCCACGATGCCGAGACGCGGGGCGGGGCCGACCGTCACCTCCGCCACGTCGCGCAGGCGGATCGGCGTCCCTTTCTGCTCCGCCATGACGACGTCGCGGATGTCGTTCAGCGAGCGAATGAGGCCGATGCCGCGCACGTTGTAGGACTGCTCTCCCATCTGCAGGCGCTGTCCGCCGACGTTCTGATTGGCGTTGGCGACCGCGCCCACCAGCGTCGAGAGGGTCAGCCCCTGGGCTTTCAGGCGATAGGGATCGACCTCGACGTGGTACTCCTTGGTGTGGCCGCCGTAGCCGACCACGTCGATCACCCCCGGCACCTGCCGGAACTGCCGCTCCAGGGTCCAGTCCTGCGCTGTTTTCAGCTCGGCCAGGGAGTAGCCGTCGCCGCGCACCACGTATCGAAAGACCTCGCCGATGGCGCTCCAGGGCGAGAGCTGGGCCGTGATGCCCGCCGGTAGATTCACGAAGCCGAGCCGATTGAGCACCCGCTGCTCGGCGACGTGATAGTCGGCGGCCCAGGTGAAGTAGCACTTGACGTCCGAGAGCCCGAACAGCGATTGCGAGCGGATGTGGTCGAGATCGATCATCCCGTTGAGGCCGTTCTCGAGCGGGATCGTGACGTAGCGTTCGACCTCCTCGGCGCTCCACCCGTTGGGTTGGGTGATGATCTCGATCATTGGCGGCACCGGGTTGGGGTACGCCTCGATGTCGAGCTGCTTGTAGCAATAGAGGCCGAGCGCCAATACGCCCGCCGCCAGGGCCAGGATCATGAGCGGCATGCGGAGCGCTGCCGCGACGATGCGTTGGATCACCGGCGTCTACAGCATGCCGGAGAGAAGGATCGCCCCCGCGGTGACCACCCGGTCGCCGGCGGCTACGCCTCGCACGACCGGCAGATAGTCCTCGCCGTTGTCGTCGTTGACCGCCACGATCCGCCGGACGAACTTGGCCCCCCCGCCCCCGAGATCGCCGGCGAACACGAACACCACCGTCTGGTCGGCCATGCGGAGGACCGCGGTGCGCGCGATCGCCGGTGCCCGGTCGCCGTCGACGGCGATGCTCACCGTCGCGTACATCTCGGGCTTGAGGAGCCGCCCCGGGTTTTCCACCGAGCAACGGACGTGGGCGGTGCGCGAGGCCGGGTCGAGCGTGTCGGAGATCCAGTCCACACGCCCCGTGAACGGGCGCTCGGGATAGGCAACCACGCGGATCGACACCGGCGCCCCCACCCGCAACTTTCCGAGGTCCATCTCGAAGGCGTCCGCCATCACCCAGACGCGGTCCAGCTCACCGACGGTGAACAGCTCGACGGCGGTCCCGCCCGCGTACTGTCCCTGCACCTCGGCGCCCGGGTTCACGTTGCGGGCGACGACCAGCCCCTCGATCGGCGCCCGCAGCGTGTACTCTTGCGTCACCGCGTCCGCGGTCCCGCCCCGGAAAAGCCGGGCCTTTTTGCGGGCCCGATCCATCTCCGCCCTGGCCTTGCCGAAGTTGTCCTGCGCACCCTCGAAGTCCTTCTGCGCCCCGGCGTGAGCCTCGTAGAGGTCCTTCTGCCGGTTGAGATCGTGCTCCGCCGCCACCAAATCCGCCGCGGCCTTGCCGACATCCGCGAAGGCATTGCCCACGTCGGGGGACTCGATCACCGCCAAGGCCGCCCCCTTCTTCACGCGGGTTCCGGGCTCGGCCAGGATGCGCGTCACTCGTCCGGTCACCGGCGAGAAGATGTGCGCCACCCGGAGATCGTCGAAGGCGATCTTCCCGCTGGTGACCAGCTGGGTGCCCATCGGTCGCACCGCCACATCGCCCACGGCGATCTGGGCGTCTCGCACCTGTCGCCCCGTCAACCAGACCTCGCCGGCGGGTGGTTGCGGCGACGCAGCCGATTCGGCCCGCTTCACCAGGCAGCCGGGCAGGCCCGACCCCAGTACGATCGCCAGCCCACAATGACCAATCAATGACTTTCCGAGCCTATTCATGATGACAACTCCGTTGCGGTCGCCGCTTCCAGTTGAAAGACGGCGTTCCAATAGTTAGCCAGGTCCTGCCAGTATTCGGCGCTGACTGCGCTGAAGGTTCGTTGCGCGTCCAGATATTCGAGCAGCGAGGCGGCCCCCTTCTCGTACTGAAGCGCCGTCAGCTCGCGCGCGCGACGGGCGCGATCGAGCAGGCGCCCCTCCATGCGGGCCACCAGCACCCGCGCGGACTGGAAGCCGGCAAACGCCGCCTCGACATCCGAGACGACCTGGGCTTCGGTTTTGGCCACCAGGGCCTGGTGGGCCGCCAGGTCGGCATCGGCGCGCCGAATCTCCCCCTGTTGCTGGTAGAAGAGGGGAATCGACCCGCTCAAGCTGATCTGCACCGTCGGCGGGGAGATCGGCTGCGCCCCCGCCGCCCCTCCCCCGGTCGACCCCTGCTGCTGATACTGCACGCCGATGCCCAAGTCGGGAAAACGTGAACGGCGGGCCAGCCTGGCCGCGGCGGCGGCCCGGGTGCTCTGGTCCCGCCCGCCGAGAAGGTCCGGACGCGCCCGACGTGCCGTCTCGACCAACGACGCCTCGGTGGCACCCGCCAGGGCAGCCGGAACCCGAAACCGGATCTCGGCCGGATCGACGTCGAATCCGATCGCCGGGCTGCGCTGTCCGACCAGAAAGGCCAGCGCCACCTTGGCCTGCACCAGCGTTTGAACGGCGGTGTCGACGGACTGTTCGGCCTCGAGCCGTGCCGTCTCCGTGCGGGCCAGGTCGACCTCCGAGATGGCGCCGCGCGCGAAGCGGACCTGGTTGAGCAAAAAAGTCCGCTCTGCCGACTCCCGAATGTCACCCGACACTTGCAACATGGCTTTGGCCGTCGCTGCCGCCACGAACTGCGCCTTGACCTGCAGCTCCAGTGAGCGCTGGACGTCCAAACGGCGCATTTTCGCCGCGTCCAGCGCCGCCCGCGCGACGCGCCCCCGCAAGCCACGCTTTCCGCTCAGGGCATCCACGATTGCGTTCGAGTCACCGAGCCCGACCTGCCAACCGTTGTGGGTCTCGAACAGATTGTCGGCAAAAAACGAATGAAGGTAGCCGGCCTCGGCGGTGGGATTCGCCACCGCCGTTGCGGTCGACAGATCACCGACTGCCGTTTCGACATCAGCATCCGCCAGCAAGAGATCGAATCCGCCTGCACGAAATCGGGCCAGCGCCTCCTGCAGAGTGAGTTGCGCCGGGAGACCCGTCTCGCCAGCAGGGCCCGGGCCGGAAATCACGGGCGCGGAAACGAGAGAGCCGCCGATAGCCAAGGACATTGCGATTCGAGCCCCCTTCACTCGGCCGGGCCCCTGTCGGCGTTGGCCGCCACGATGGCCCGTACGTCCAATCGATGCCGTGAGATCTTCTTGAGGACGGTCTGGTAGGAGACTCCCATCGCGCGTGCGACCTCGGTGCGACGGCCCTTCAGCTCACGGATCAAAGTCGTCATATAGTCGCGCTCGATCTCGGTCAGGCTGGGGTACGAGCCGGCCGCCTTGGCCGCGGCCGGCAGCGCGGCCACCTCCACCTTGCGGCGGAGCGACGGTCCGACGGGCTCGTCGTAGAACACGATCGCAGACGCCGGAATCTCACCCTCGCCGCCGCCTCTCAAGGCGACTGAACGCTCGACCACGTTGCGCAGCTCGCACATGTTGGCCGGGTAGGTGTGGGCGGCCAGCTTCCTCTCCGCCTCCTCGGAAAAGCAGAGAAAGGGCTGCCCGATCGTCTGCCCGTAGTGCCTGAGGAATGCGCGCGCGATCCGGGCGATCTCGTCTGCCCGATCGCGCAGCGGTGGAACCACCAAACGGAAGACGTCGAGTGTGTGGATCAGCTCCTGACTGAGGTCCCTCTGTTGCAGCAGCTCACGGACGCTCAGCCGTGTGGTCGCCACGATGCGCAGGGCGCTCCGGTCGCTGGTGCGCTCGGCGATGGTCTGGGCCACCCAGGCCTGGCCCGCGCTCTTCAAGTCCTCGATGTCCTCGATCACCACGGTGCCGAGGTTCGGCCAGCCTCGCATCTCGCCGACGTTCACGAACCTCGCGGGGATGATCCGAAAACGGTTCGCCCTGGCCACCGGGTCCTCCCGATGAATGAAGCGGGCCAACATCTGGACGCCGCAGCCTCGCTCGCCCTGAATGACGATCGGTGTGGTGGGGACGGCCGCGAATCGTTTGGCCAGCGCAACGACCGAGGCCATTTGCGGATAATCCACCAGCCAATCGATTGGAGCATCATTGTTGCGGGCAGCCGCACGACGTCGATTGAGAGCCCTAATGGCCAGCGCGCTGGTGGCGAGCTCGATCCCCTCGGTGTTCATATGGCCTCCTTCATCACGGGGCCGAAGGTACCAATCGAGATCGTTAAAACAACGTTAAAACCAGTCGTTACGCGGATGAAACAATTGACGGCTCATTTCGTCAACCGGCCGCCGCAAAAGGCAATGCGGCGCCGGCGGCGCTTTTTAACCTCATTTTAACCGCAGCGTGTCGAATGCTGGGGCGCAGGAGGTAGAGGCATGAAGACAGTCGACTCAGGATTTTCCAGAGTGTTGGGTTGCGGCGGAGCGGGACTCCTGGCACTGCTCGCCGCGAGTGGATGCGCCACGGAGACGGGTGGCGGCCTTTCGGCGTCGCTGACGCCGGACCAGTACGCGCAGATCTCGATGGAGCAGTGCGCGGGGGTCCCCCCCAAGGAGCAGGAGCTCGGGGTGATGGCGTATCGGGACGCGGTGGGGAACGCGCAGCCGCTGAAGGAGACGTACCTGGTCGGCAAGACCAAGTTCGAGCACGCCCGAGGCGTCCAGATCGCCGTGCGGGCTCAGCCGAACATCACCGGTCCCTGGCTCGCGCGGGTGGCCACCTGCCACATCGCGCTTGCCCGGTCAGGGCGCATCACGCCGAGCGAGAATGATCCTCTGATGGTCGCAGGCGCCACCGTGCAGGTCGACGAGGCCTACACGGGATACGTGGTGAACGTGCGCGTCACCGACGACAAATCAGCCGCGGAGGTCGTGCGCCGTACGACGCTTGCGCTCACGGCTGCCTCGGGGCCGGCGACCGCCCAGCGCTGACCCGCTGAGACAGTGTTCGACATCACATCCGGCATGTCGCACGCCCCCCGCGTGCCGGAATCTTGCGAAGTTCGGTCGAGGATGCTTCGCGCACTCGAAAATAACGGGGGGCCCGGAAAGGCATGAACGTTGCGTCTTCAATTGAGAAGGACCGGCCGGTGGGTACGGAGGGGGGGCCCGCCGACATGATCATCAAGACAGCCAAAGAACCCTGGACCTCGCGTCTGTCGGCACCCATCGCGGCACTCCTCGGAGTCGTGATGGCAGTCACAGTGACGGTGCCGGCGGTGGTCATGCTCGGCCGCGAGGATGTTGCGAATGTCGCGATCCTCTATCTCTTCACCATCGCGGTGGTGTCGATCCGGTTGGGATATCGCCCCTCGATATTGGCCGCCGTCACCAGCGCGATCTGCTTCGATTACTTCTTTTTGGTTCCCTACCACAGCCTGGTGATCAACCACGTCCGGCAACTGGTGACGTTCGGTGGCATGCTCGGCACGGCAATCTTCATCAGCACGCTGAACGAAAAGCTGCGCAAGCAGGCGCGGGCCGCCCGGCACAGTGAACGGCGCATCGAGCATCAATACACGTTGGTCAAGGCGCTGTCCGACGCCCAGTCGATTGAGGCGCTGTGCACCAGCGCGGCGCGGCAGCTCGAGCTTGCCAGCGGAGCGAGGGCCGACATCCTTCTGCGAGGGGACGGCGATAAGTTCGACCATGCCTTCCGCGCCGGAGGGACCTCGGCGTTGGCGGTCGAGGACCTGGCTGCCGCGGAATGGGCGTCGACTCGCCTCGAGGTGGCCGGACTCGGCACGCGAAACTTCCCCGGGGCGGCGGCGACCTATTTGCCGCTCGGGGCGGCGCGCGGATGCGTCGGGGTGGTGGCGTTGCGTCCCCGCGCCGGCACTTCGACGCGTCCGTCCTCGCTGACGGTGTCGATGGCCCGCCAGATCGCCATGGCCATCGAGCGGACGTTGCTGTCGGATGAAACGCGCACCGCTCAACTGGACGCCGAAACCGAACGGATCCGGAGCGCCGTGTTGAGCTCGGTCTCGCACGATCTGCGGGCCCCTCTGGCGGTCATCGCGTCGGCCTCGAGCACGCTCGTCGAGCACGGCGATCGGCTGCCTGGAAGCGGCCGCGACGAGATGGCCCGGATCATCCATGACGAGGCCCGCCGGCTCAACGAGCTGCTCAAGAGCCTTCTCGACGTGACCCGGCTGCAGTCGGGCTCGCTCCACGTCAATCGCGATTGGGAGAGCCTGGAGGAAGTGATTGGAAGTGTTCTGGGCCGGATCGAGAATCGAGCGGGACGCCATCTGCTCACCAGCGTTCCCAGCGACTTGCCACTGCTGCGCATCGACGCGATCTTGATCGAGCAGGTGTTGTTGAACTTGGTCGACAATGCGATCAAGCACTCCGCCAGCGATTATCCCATCGAGATCGAAATCGCCGCGCGCGGGGTCGAGTCGGTGGTGGTGTCGGTCATCGACCACGGGGCGGGGATCCACCCCACGGAGATGACCCGGATCTTCGACAAATTCTATCGCGGCGGCCCTCCCACCGGAGGCGGGCTCGGTCTGGGGTTGACGATCGCGCGTGGCATCGTGAGCGCGCACGGCGGGCGCATCTGGGCCAGCTCGACGGCAGGAGGCGGCCTCACCATCCAGTTCACGCTTCCTCTCGATGTGGCAGCCCCCGGCCCAGTGGTGGGAACCGAACCGATCGAGGGGCTGGCCTCCTAGCGGCCCGCGTGACCGACGGACCCACCATACTGATCGTCGAGGACGATCGGAAGATGATACGGGTCTTCGCGGCGAGCCTGGAGACCGAGGGCTATCGGGTGTTCAACGCCGACACCGGGCAACGCGCGCTCGAGGAGGTGCGAACGCGCAACCCGGACCTGATCCTGCTCGATCTCGGACTGCCCGACATGGACGGTCTGGCCGTGGTTCCGCAGATTCGCGCCAATACCACCGCGCCTATCATCGTCGTCTCCGCGCGCGAACAGGAGAGCGACAAGGTCAAGGCCCTCGACGCCGGCGCCAACGACTACTTGACCAAGCCCTTCTCCGTCCCGGAGCTCCTGGCGCGCATTCGCGTCGGCCTCCGGAGCCGTGCGCAGGTGGGCGACACCGCCGAGACAGTGGTCACCTTCGGCGACTTCCGACTCGACCTGGAGGGACGGCGGCTGACGCGGGGGGACCGCCAGGTCCGCCTCTCGCCCACCGAGCTCAAGCTGTTGGCGACGCTCGCCCGTCACGCCGACGAGGTGGTCACGACGAACACGCTCCTCAAAGAAGCGTGGGGATCGGCGTATCGAACGCGCAACGGATACGTCCGCGTCTACATGCACGCCCTGAGACGGAAGATCGAAAACGATCCGACGCGCCCCGAATACCTGATCAACGAATCGGGTCTCGGGTACCGCCTCCGCACCTCCAAGGACTGAGCTCGCTCGCCGCGAAAGCGCGGTCAAACCGCATTTCGCAACTGTCCGATGCGCCAAGCGCGCCGTGTCTGTTTCAGGGACGTTTCGCACACGTTTCAGCTAATCGGCTGCGGCCATTGGTGTTTTGTGCGGCCTTTTAACGCGGCTTTAACGCCGAGGTTGGTACGGTCGCGCTCAACGATGTTCAAGCAACCAGCAACTCAGGAAACGGCTGATTCACGCGTCGTTCAGAGCCTGCGAAAGGGGGATTACGTGATTATGAGACGTCCGAAGCGCTTTCTTTTGGTCACAACGGTGTTTGCCTCGGCGGTGCTAGCCGGGACCCACGCGGCCGCCCAGCCCGCGCCACCAGCGGATGCACCCGCCGTGGTCGCGCCGCCGGTCGCCGCACCACCGCCGCCGCCGGAGCAGATTCCGACGCTTCCGCCTGTGCCGCCGCCCGCCGCACCGGCGGCAGCCCCGGCCCCGGCGGCAGCCACGCCTCCGGCCACGGATCCACCGGCCCAAACCACCAACGACACCGAGCCGTTCGCCTGGGGTGACTTCACCTGGCTCAACGGCAACAGCCGTCAGACCAAGGCGCCCCTCGACACGAAGTACTTCACGCCCGAGATCTTGATGGACGTCAACTATACGGCGTCACTGAACAACCCCATCGACGACACGGTCGTGGGCTCCACGGCGCTCTCGCGCAACAATGAATTCACCCTGGCATTCATGGGCTTCGGCGGCGACTTCCATTACGACAACGTGCGTGCCCGCATCATGACCCAGTTCGGCGTGCGGTCGACGCTGGTTCCCCGCAATGACTTCAGCGCCACGCGCGGGCAGTTCGATCTCTATACGGCACTCCGCTACGTCAGCGAAGCTTACGGCGGTATTCACCTCCCGTACATGCACGGGATCAACATCGACGCCGGCATCTTCATGTCGTACATCGGCCTGTTCTCCTACGACAACTACGAGAACTGGATGTACCTGCCTTCGTTCACCTCGGACAACACGCCGTGGTTCTTCAACGGCATCCGGGTCCAGACCTTCCCCACCGACAAGCTGAAGGTGGAGCTCTGGATCATCAACGGGTGGCAGACCTACGCGAAGTTCAATTCACTTCCCGGATTCGGCACCCAGATCCTCTACCGGCCTGTCGAGTGGATGTCGTTCATCACCAACGATTACGTCGGCTGGGACACCCAGGACGGCCCGGGCCGCATCCGTTTCCACAGCGACAACAGCTTTCAGATTCGCGAGTACCAGGACACCACGGGGAACTCCCCCATCATGCGCGCCGCAATGTCGATCACGGCCGACATCGGCGGCGAGTCGGGCGGTGCGGCGAACGGCTACGTGACGCCGTTCGGGGGGACCGGGAGCGAAAAAACCGGCTGCACCCAGAGCAACCCGTGCACCCAGCACTTCCTGAGCGCGATGCTGTATCAGCGCGTCTGGTTCAGCAAGCAGTGGGCGGTGACTGCCGGCGGCGGCGTGATGAGCAACCCGGGCCGCTACCTGGTGCTGGCGCCGACAGGCAACGCATCCCCCGTCGGGATCGTCCAGCCGCTGGGCACCGCCCCGGCCTCGGTGCCCTTTGACCTGAACCCTGGAACGACGTTCAACGCCTGGGACTACGAGGCCGGGTTCCAATGGATGCCGAACGAGCAGTTCACGTTCGATTGCGAATTCAACCACCGCCAGGCCGACGTGAACTACTTCGCCGGGCACGGTGGCGTGACCTCGCCGGACGGCTACATCACCACCACGACACCGGCCGGCTGGCAGCCGGACCTCGTAAAGGCGGACACGCGAATCATCTTCGCGGCCCTCACCCGTTTCTAACCTCGGCCTCACAATCGGAGATGCAAATCATGAAATCCAAGACTGATGTGATGCGTAAGTTCGTTCTCATGAACGTCCTTGTCCTGCTCGTGAGCCTGGCGCTGTTCGGTGTCGGTTGCCACGAGGGATCCGAAGGCGACCGCTGCAACCCAGACCTGATACCGTCCCAGTCCGAGTGCAACTCTGGGCTGACCTGTCAGGTCCCCTCGACCTGCGTCGAAGCCTACTGCTGCCCGGAACAGCTCTCGTCGAGCTCGAACGGCTTCTGCAACGGAATGCTGTGCCCGATGCCGGACGCCGGGACGCCGCCGATGACGATGCCGGACGCCGGAACCGACTGAGTCTGGTCCCCGGATAGGTGGGGTGCAGTTGGGGGGATAGGGCGGAGCGACGCGCGGGTGGCGCGCGTCGCTCCGCCCTTTGGTTATTGACCTGGCTGACAGACCGCCGACGAATTGCATTCAGACGAGCAGACGAAGCCCGTGAGGGAGGCGCAATCGGTGGCGGATGTACAGGGCTGGGCGCATATCTTGCCGAGAGAGGTACAGCCACCATCGGCGCCTCCGTCGACGAAGACGGCGTAGGCCAGGCATCTGAGAGGTGAGTTGCAGTCGCTATCGGCGCTGCAGGAGATTCCTTCTAGACCGGACGTTCGGGGACCGCAGGCGGCCAGCATACCGAGGAGGGTCAGCATCGAGACGGTCAGCGCACGCATGAGTGCTGATTAAACTGCTCGGCACCTCGTGCGCCAGCGGCGCCCGTCACGAACCAGCCCGGAAGGGCAATTCGGACCGATCGGCACACTTTTTAATCGATCTTTAATCTCGGGCGTTTCAGTCTGTTCGGGTGAGGATGCGACGACAGTCTTTGCAAGACAGCGGTTCCAACCTCGGCCGGGCCGCAATTGTGATGGGCGCGATGGCGCTGGGGACTT
>Ga0210387_10003741_pt1 | contig 11692 bp, 7 predicted proteins | sample IncBWC7OmetaG_FD_160108 | JGI IMG/M metagenome (GOLD analysis project Ga0210387, IMG submission 160108) | Forest soil microbial communities from Barre Woods Harvard Forest LTER site, Petersham, Massachusetts, United States - Inc-BW-C-7-O ... | reverse complement strand
AAGTCGTAACAAGGTAGCCGTAGGGGAACCTGCGGCTGGATCACCTCCTTTCTAAGGAGTTTCATTCACCTTTTGGATGAACACCTTAAGGTCAAAGCCCACACGATCGAGAATGCTCGGTGTCGCTTCGCTAGACACTCGGGCAAACGTTTCAGAGGTAATAGGATTCAGTTTTGAGGGACCGAGAGTTTTTGCCCTCAAAGACATGGTCGGCTGTTGGTGAGTCGGCAGGGCTCATACTCTGCCAACCGGGCCAGTAGCTCAGGTGGTTAGAGCGCACGCCTGATAAGCGTGAGGTCGGCAGTTCAACTCTGCCCTGGCCCACTGTAGTGTGGGTCGGCAGGGCCCCTGCCCCGCCTCCACGCTTGAGTCGTCCGGTGAGAACCGGAGACCGGGCTTACCGCAACCACGCAAGCATCTCCCTTTACGGGGCTGTAGCTCAGCTGGGAGAGCGCGGGCTTTGCAAGCCTGAGGTCGTCGGTTCGATCCCGATCAGCTCCACCCCAATTCGTTTGGAGCGGTCGGAAGCGACCATGTCTGGCAAAAACATCAAGATTTTTCCGAGCCGTCGTTGGCTCGGTTGAACGTGACCACGGCGTCACTGAGGCGAAAGCCTCGCTGGTTCTCTGACAATTTAGTTTTAGCGTCCAATTGCTAGCGAGCTGATTCAACTGAATCAGTTCATTTTTGGAGAGGCGCTCGATGCACGCAATGGCGTGGTCGGCGACCTCGAGCGAATTGCGCTGGTCATTCAGAGTTCGTCAGTCGGACTCTGGGTATCAGTTCGATGCGTGCCTTAGGGATAAGGTCAAGCTACAAAGGGCGCACGGTGGATGCTCAGGCGATGAGAGGCGATGAAGGACGTGGACAGCTGCGAAAAGCTTCGGTGAGCCGCTAACAGGCTATGACCCGGAGATCTCCGAATGGGACAACCCGCGCAGGGACTACCTGCCATCCCGTAGTGAATTCATAGCTACGGGAAGCCAACCTAGGGAACTGAAACATCTAAGTACCTAGAGGAAAAGAAAGCAAATAGCGATTCCCCCAGTAGTGGCGAGCGAACGGGGATCAGCCTAAACCAATTCAGTGCAAGCTTACTGGCGTTGCTGAATCGGGGTTGTGGGATTCTTCGGGAGGAACAGTAACACCTCCGACGAGTTACAAAGGTTCGAGTTAGTAGAACGGCATGGAATGGCCGGCCAGAGACGGTGACAGCCCGGTATACGAAAACTCGAGCTCTCGTGAAGAACACCCGAGTACCGCAGGACACGTGCAATCCGGCGGGAATCTGGGACGACCATGTTCCAAGGCTAAACACTACTCATCGACCGATAGTGAACAAGTACCGCGAGGGAAAAGTGAAAAGAACCCCGGTTAGGGGAGTGAAATAGAACCTGAAACCGTGTGCCTACAAGCAGTGGGAGCACTATGACGCGCAAGCGTAATGTGTGACCGCGTACCTTTTGCATAATGAGCCCGTGAGTTACGATGCGTGGCAAGGTTAAGCCGCAAGGTGGAGCCGTAGCGAAAGCAAGTCTTAACAGGGCGTACAGTCGCGCAACGTAGACCCGAAACCCCTGCGATCTACCCATGTCCAGGTTGAAGAGCGGGTAACACCGCTTGGAGGACCGAACGCACCTTAGTTGAAAATAAGGGCGATGAGGTGTGGGTAGGAGTGAAAGGCTAATCAAGCGGGGAGATAGCTGGTTCTCGCCGAAATATATTGAGGTATAGCCTCGGGTGAATTGCGTCGGAGGTAGAGCACTGGATGGGCTAGGGGTCCTACCAGATTACCAAACCCAACCAAACTCCGAATGCCGACGACAACTGCCCGGGAGTCAGGCAGCGGGAGATAAGTTCCGTTGCCGAGAGGGAAAGAGCCCAGACCGTCAGCTAAGGTCCCTAAATCAGAACTAAGTGTAGAAGGATGTGGGAACGCTTAGACAACCAGGAGGTTTGCTTAGAAGCAGCAATCCTTTAAAGAAAGCGTAATAGCTCACTGGTCAAGCGAGCCTGCGCCGAAAATGTAACGGGGCTAAGTTCTGTACCGAAGCTACGGGTGCTCGTAAGAGCGCGGTAGGCGAGCGTCGTGAAGGAGATACACGGTGGACGGTGACGACCACTAACGGCCTTCACGAGTGATTATGCGGGCATGAGTAGCGATAAACCGGGTGAGAAACCCGGTCGCCGTAAGCCCAAGGTTTCCTGGGGAAGGATAATCCTCCCACGGGTTAGTCGATACCTAAGCCGAGGCCGAGAGGCGTAGGCGATGGAAAGCAGGTTAATATTCCTGCACCACCAAGGTCAGCGTTGAAGCGAGCGGGGACGGAGAAGGGTAGCCCAGCACACCGCATGGTTGTGTGTGTTCAAGCCCGTAGGCTGAGTTGTTAGGACCCGATAGGGACAAACGACGACTCTTAAGGCCGAGAGGTGATGAGGTCTGGTCCTAGACCAGGACACTGGGTAATCCCACGCTTCCTAGAAAAGCCGCGCGCAGAGCTCCTTTGGTGATCGTACTGTAAACCGACTCAGGTGGGCGGGGTGAGAATCCCAAGGCGCGTGAGAGAACCCTGGTTAAGGAACTCGGCAAATTGACACCGTAACTTCGGGAGAAGGTGTGCCTCTGGCGGTTAGCAGATTTACTCTGCAAAGCTGTTGGAGGTCGCAGTGAAATGGCGGTTGTGACTGTTTACTAAAAACACAGGACTCTGCGAAGTCGTAAGACGACGTATAGGGTCTGATGCCTGCCCGGTGCTGGAAGGTTAAGGGAATATGTCAGGGGCAACCCGAAGCATTGAACCGAAGCCCCAGTAAACGGCGGCCGTAACTATAACGGTCCTAAGGTAGCGAAATTCCTTGTCGGGTAAGTTCCGACCTGCACGAATGGCATAACAACATCCGCACTGTCTCGACCAGGGACTCAGCGAAATTGCATTGGGGGTGAAGATGCCCTCTACCCGCGGCAAGACGGAAAGACCCCATGAACCTTCACTGCAACTTGGCAGTGAATTTCGGGTTGATCTGCGTAGGATAGGTGGGAGGCTTTGAAGTCGGGTTTCCGGATTCGACTGAGCCAACGTTGAAATACCACCCTGATTAATCTGGAATTCTAACCTGCACCCGTGATCCGGGTGAGGGACACTGCCTGGTGGGCAGTTTGACTGGGGCGGTCGCCTCCTAAATTGTAACGGAGGCGTGCGAAGGTTCCCTCAGGCTGATTGGAAACCAGCCGGAGAGTGCAAACGCATAAGGGAGCTTTACTGTGAGACTGACAAGTCGAGCAGTTGCGAAAGCAGGTGTTAGTGATCCGGTGGTACCAAGTGGAAGGGCCATCGCTCATCGGATAAAAGGTACTCTGGGGATAACAGGCTGATCGCGCCTGAGAGTTCACATCGGCGGCGCGGTTTGGCACCTCGATGTCGGCTCATCGCATCCTGGGGCTGGAGCAGGTCCCAAGGGTTTGGCTGTTCGCCAATTAAAGCGGTACGCGAGCTGGGTTTAAAACGTCGTGAGACAGTTTGGTCCCTATCTGCCGTGGGCGCAGGATACTTGAGAGGAGCTACCCATAGTACGAGAGGACCTGGGTGGACGAACCTCTGGTGCTCCGGTTGTCACGCCAGTGGCATAGCCGGGTAGCTATGTTCGGAACAGATAACCGCTGAAAGCATATAAGCGGGAAGCTGGCCTCAAGACTAGGTATCCCTGCCGTAAGGCACTAAAGGTCCCACGTAGACTACGTGGTTGATAGGCCAGGTGTGGAAGCACAGCGATGTGCGGAGCTAACTGGTACTAATAGACCGTGCGGCTTGACTTATTCTCTAAGGCAAACATTGTAATTGGTATCCAGAGTCCGGGCGAGATCAGTAATGCTGATCTTCAACGAACTCTCGGTTCGACTCACCTGAGGCGGTGGGTCAATCGTGAGACAGCGCAATTACAGCACCAAAAAGCTGGCGCGGACGCCCAAACATTTCCGGTGGCAATATCGAAGAGGCCATACCCGATCCCATCTCGAACTCGGAAGTCAAGCTCTTCGGAGCCGATGGTACTGCAAGGGCAACCTTGTGGGAGAGTAGGACGCTGCCGGGCTAATCCCTTAAGGCTCTGAGGAGAAATCCTCAGAGTTCTTTTTGTCGTCGAAGCAGGGCGGCTAGCCGGCCGCTGTTGAGCTTTGCGGTGGGCCGACTCAGAAGCGTACGTCTTTGAGTGCAATGAGCGACGGCTCGGTCCATGTTCGCGGCGTGCAGGACCCGCGGGAGATGTGCTGGCGATGCCGTCGCCCCGCGCGTGTTTGTTACTGCGCGGCGGTTCGTCCGATAGCGACACGCTCGCCGGTCGTGATTTTGCAGCACCCGCGCGAGAGCGACGTGCCGATCAATACGGCGCGCATCGCGGCGCTGTGCTTGTCGAGCGCGACGTTGCATGTCGGACTGGATTTCGCGACGGACCGGCCTCTGCAGGTTGCGTTGAGCAATGCGGACGCGCCGCCCGTCTTGCTCTTCCCGGCTCCGGACGCGAAAGACTTGGCTCGTGAACCACCGCCCGGTCCAGTCACGTTGGTGGTGATTGACGGCACGTGGTGGCAGGCTTCGAAGCTCTTCAAGCTGAATCCATTTTTGTGGGCGCTGCCGCGGTACAGCTTGGCGCCCGCCAAAGAGAGCCGCTATCGGATTCGGCGCGAGCCGGCGGCTCACTGTCTATCGACCATCGAAGCGCTGGCGGCTGCGCTTGGAGTGCTCGAAGGTCGAGCGGATGGGTTGCCGGAGCTATTGGAGCCGTTCGAGGCGATGGTCGAGACACAGCTCGAGTTCGTGGCTCGCGAGAATCGCCCACGGCATCGACGCAGTGTCGTGGCGCGAGACAGGCCGCTGGTCCTACCCATTCTGAGTCAACGGCCTGAGTCTTTGGTGGTTGGTTACGGAGAGGCGAACGCTTGGCCCCACGGCGCGCTTGGCGCGCGGGCGCCCGAGGTGGTGCATTGGGCCGCGGTGCGACCGTTTACCGGCGAGCGTTTCGAGGCGTACGTCGCTCCGAGCGGCCCGCTCGCTCCCTCTTTCGAGCTGCACAGCCAGCTGGTCGCGGATCGGATTCACGCAGGCGAGTCGCGCGCCGAGTTCGCGCGCCGGCTGAGCGCATTCTTGCGGCCCGACGATGTGCTTGCGACGTGGGGCTTCTACGCGCCGGAGTTGCTTCGCGCGGAGGGGATCGCTGTGCCGCCGTGTCTCGATTTGCGTGAGGCTGCGATTCACACTCTCGGTCGGCGAGTTGGGCAGCTCGACGACTATGTCGCTGCGCTCGGAGCGAGGCCATGCGACGTGTGGGCGACCGGCCGTACCGGGGCCCGGCTCGCCAGTATGGAGGCGCTGGTCGAGCGTCTGCGCGGTGCTCGGCGCGATGACTTGCGGGTTCGTCGCACGACTGCGCGGGTTGAAAGCTTGGAATGAGCGTGCTCGCGGATCTCCCGCGGCGCACGCGGATTGTCGCGCTGCTCGGAGTGGTGAGTGTCGCGGGCGGCGGATTGGGATTGGGTTTCGCGCCGCTCGTGCGTTCGGGCGTGGCCAGCGCCGCGGAGCGGCGTGGGCTGGAGGTCACAGTGGGTGAGCTGAGCCTCGGCGCTGGCGCCATTTGGCTCAAGGACTTGGAGCTCCGTGTACCGCGTATGCCAGGCGTGAAGGCGCACGTGAACGCGGTGCGCGTCGGACTCGGTTGGCACCTGAACGCTACGGAGATCTCGGTGCATGGCGGGTTACTCGAGCTGTCTGGTGACCTGGACGAGCTGCGCAATCAGTACGCGGCCTATCGCGCGGCGCGTCCGAAAGAGGCGGGTGCAAGCGCGAGTGGTCCTCGCTACAAGGTGGACGGGGTCGATCTGACGTGGAGGTCGCCTGTTGCGCCTTTGCAGCACGTTTGGGGCTTGAGCTACGAGCGAGAGGGAGAGCGCGAAAGCGTCGCGCTCGACTTGGCGCGCATCGTCGGTTCGGGAATCGAGGTCGAAGCGCGCCATCCGCAGGCACGGCTCACGCGATTGAACGACGAGCGCCAGCTCGAGAGCATGCAAGTCGAAGGGCTCGACGTAAGCGTTGGGCTCGAAGCAGCTCCGAAGTCGCTCCCGGCCGGCGCTGCAGTTGCCGCCCCGATAGCGTCGAAATTCCAGCCTGACCCCGCGCGCGGAGTGAGAGTGCGCGCCGCTCTTGCCGAGCTGTCGATGCTTGCCGCGCACTCGTTGCCAGAGGGTGCAGCGCTGGAGCTCGAGGGAGTTCGCCTGCGCCTTCAGCGCGGAATCGAGCAATTGAACGTGGGTCCGAGTGCGCTCCATGTCGCCCGACTCGGGACGGAAGTGGACGTGTCCTTGGTGCCCAAGGCAGAGGCGTCGGGTACGCCGCTCGAGCTCAAAGTCTCACTGCCGCTCGGGCCCGGCGCTGTGCGGGCCGAGGTGCGCGGCGGGCCGGTGAGCTTGCGCAGCCTGGGCGTTCGCGAGGGCGACTTTGGCCTGCTCGGTGTGCAGAGCGCTTCGCTTCAGGCGAGCGCGGAAGTCACGCTTGCCGGAGACGGCGCGAGCTTGGCGTTCTCCGGCAGCGGCGTGCTGGATCAGGTATCGCTCTTGCGAGTGGAGCTCTCACCGTCGCCGCTCAGCGGGATTCATCTCGGGTTTCGGGCGCGCGGAACGACCACACTCGACGGCGCAAAGCTCGTTCTGGATGATGGCGAAGTCTCGCTAGGCGACGTTCGCCTACAGGGCAATGGCGTGCTCACTCGAAACGAGCGCGCGGTGCAGACTCATTGGTCGGGAGGAGTACCGCTGGCCTCCTGTCAGGCGTTGCTCGATGCCGCGCCGCGGGGGCTCGTGCCGCTGATCGCGCCGCTGCACATGACTGGCACCTTCGCCATCAATGCCGAGCTGGACTACGACTCCGAACGCGCGAACGACACCCGCGTCCGGCTAGGGGTCGCCAATGACTGCCGGATTGGGCAGATCCCTGCTGATTTGTCGCCCAGCCGCTTTGCTGCGGCTTGGCAGCGCGAGGTAAAGGGCGCCGATCGGTTGCCGATGGAAGTAGAGAGCGGCCCCGGTTCGCCCGACTGGGTGCCGATCGACGCCATCTCACCGTTCATGGAAACCGCGGTGCTGGTGTGTGAGGACGGGCATTTCGAGCAGCACCACGGCTTCGACTACGAAGCGATTCAGAACTCGATTCGCGATGATTTGATCAAGGGCCGCTTCGTGCGAGGTGCGAGCACCATCACCATGCAACTGGCGAGGAACCTCTACCTCGGCAAAGAGAAGACCTTGGCGCGAAAGCTCCAAGAGGCCGTGCTCGCGCTGCTTCTCGAGCAGGAGCTGAGCAAGCGCGAGCTGATGGAGCTCTACCTCAACGTGATCGAATATGGCCCGGGCATCTACGGCATCGGGCCTGCGGCGCGGTACTATTTTGCGAAGCGCGCGACGGACCTTTCGCTCGGTCAGGCCCTATATATCGCCTCGATTTTGCCGAACCCCGAGCGGCAGCATTTCGACAAGGATGGACGAGTAAGCGCGGCTTGGACCAAGTACCTGCAGCGCCTGATGGTGATTGCCAAAAAAATTGGGCGCATCACCGACGAACAGCTCACGGCAGGCCTCGCCGAGCAGGTCGCGTTTCAAGTCGCGGATTCGGGCGGGGGCTCGCCGCCGGCGAGTGCACCGACGCCGGAGGAGGGCACCGACACTCCGACGGAGCTATCCCCCTGAGGATCGCCGAGAGTCCGGTTTCCCGAGGCGCGCAGTCGCGCGAAAAAAGCCTTCAGCCTCGCTGCGCCCTCCGCGGCCAGCACCCCCGGCACGACTTCGAAGCGATGATTGAGCCGTAGATCTCGACCGATCTCGAAGAGGGAGGCGAGTGCGCCGGCCTTGCTGTCGCTTGCGCCAAACACGACCCGGCGAACCCGCGCGTTGACCAAGGCTCCTGCGCACATTGGGCACGGCTCCAGAGTGACGAAGACCGTAGCGCCTTCGAGACGCCAGTGACCGAGCTTTGCCGAGGCGGCACGCAGCGCGAGTAGCTCGGCGTGCGCGGTTGGATCGGCTCGCTCCTCGCGGCGGTTGTGGTCGCGCGCGAGCTCGACGCCCGTCGCACCTAGGATCACGCAGCCAACCGGGACGTCGCCGTGCGCTGACGCGAGGTCAGCCTCCGCCAAGGCTTCGCGCATCCAGCGCTCGTCGTCGCTAGACGCTTCACCCAATACCGTGTTTTGAGCCAAGCGCCCGAACTTTGCCACGGCTCGCTAGGAACGCGTTCGGCTATCCGTTGCTACAGCAGCGATGGAACGCGGGGTACACTCAGACCGCGTTTTGGCGGGCGCGACTTCGGCGACGCACCTCGTGCGCAGCGAGCACGGGTGCGAGCAATAGCCCGCCCGGCGCGACGAGCACCAAAGCCCAGAGCAACACTCGCAACACGCCAGCCATCAGTACCTCTCATGTGCAGCCTGCGTGCCACTTTGTAAAGCGGGCGGATTGTCAGAAAATTGGGCACAGTCTCACGAGTGTGGTCGCGATCACCATGACCGCCGTGTCATGGCTGACGCAGAACCGTGCTCACGCGCTCGGCTTGACCCATGTTCGGCGCTTCGTATCGTGCAGTCGGTGACCTCCGAGTCCTCGATCGCCTTGCGCGTCTTGTATCAGGATGAGTCGTGCGCGGTCGTCGATAAGCCGTCCGGTATGATCGTGCACCGCGGTTGGGCGAACGACGACCAAGACCTGATGCGCCTGACGCGCGACACGCTGGAGCGCTACGTGTACCCGCTACATCGCCTGGATCGCGGCGCCAGTGGCGCCGTGCTGTTTGCCCTGGACGAGCACGCGGCGCGCACCCTGAACCGCCAGTTTGCGGCCGGCGAAGTCGAGAAGCGTTATTTGGCGCTGACACGCGGCCACCCGCCGGAGCACGGCGTGGTCGACCACGCCATTCCGCGGGCGCCCGGCGAGGAGCGAGTATCGGCTCAGACGGCATACCGGCGGCTCGGCACATTCGAACGCTACGCCTTAGTGCTGGCGCTACCGAAGACGGGCCGGCTGCACCAGATTCGACGGCATCTGAAACACCTCTCCTGTCCGTTGATCGGTGACGTGCGCTACGGCAAGGGCGAGCACAACCGGTGGTTTAGAGAGCACTACGCCTTCGAGCGCCTGGCCTTGCACGCGGCCGCGCTTCGGTTCCTGCATCCGGTGACCGGCGAGCGCACCACCGTTCGCGCGCCAATCGAGGGTAGCTTCGAGCGCTGTCTGGAGGCCTTGGAGCTAGCGATTCCGGCACGAGCGGCAATTGCCGCCGATTTCGAGGAGCAAGCGCCGCGCTGAGCGGTCGCGCCTGGGCAGATGAACCGCCGCTGGTTTGCATGCCAGAAAGCGGCCGCTTATCGTGATCGCGTGTCCTCGCCCTCTGTGAAGCTTCTCGTTTTGGGCTTGCTGCTGACAACGCCCGCCTGGGCGGGCTGCGGTGCTGCGGCGGGTGCTCCGGCAACTAGCGTCGCGAGCGCCGGTCAGCGCCTGGCGGGTTCGTGGCGCCTACAGAGCTTCGGTCCCGAGGTGTCCCTCGATCTTCCGCTGCAAGCGGTGCTCGGGGCCGAGCTCGGCCAGCTCGTCGTGACTTTCAATCAGGGTCAGTACACGGCCGTTGGCCCGGGCGTGAACCTGGCCGGGCGCTATGAGGTGACCAGCGCCGACGGAGATCAATTGCAAGTGATTGTGTACGACGCTCAGGGCATCGCTTATCACTTTGCCGCGCAGTTTGCGGGAAATCTGCTGCACTTCCACATCGACGACAAGCCCTGGGCGGGCGTTGGCGCGCTCGAGCACAGCTGAGCCTCAGTCTCGACGCGGTCTGAGGCTCGGCTTCGCCTTTGCGCGCGCTCGCGAGGAGCACAGGCAGCTCAATGGGCCGAGCGCTCGAGGAGCTCGAGCATGCCATCGAAGGTGTCGCGCATTGCCCAGGCTTGAGCACCCGGATCTTCCAGCTTGGCCGCGCGCCGTTGGCCGTCTGAAAGCGCGCGCTTCGGGCCGGCGCAACTCGTCGCCAGGCGCTGCGTGAGATCGGCCGCCGCCCCCTCGTAGATCTGATAGCAGGCCGAGATCTTGCCGTCGTTGTAGAGCGGCGCGCCCACCTCGATCGCGCCCTGTATGGTCTTGAAGATCAGTGTCTTCTGCGCGTCCGTGCAACCGTTCAGAGTGCTGAGCGGGTGATGCGGGATTTGACGAGTGACCTGCGCGCTGGCGGCTTGATTCTGAATCGCGAGCATCGCCGCGGAGAACAAGCTCATCGAAATCGGGTGCGGGTTGTCGACGAGCTCTTTCACGTATTTCGAGGGCAACCCGAAATTCAGGTTCTGGCCGCTTTTCATGAAAGCGGTGGCGACGCCGATCACCTCCCCCCGATCGTTGAACAGCGGGCCGCCCGACGAGCCTGGCGCGATGGGGGCCGAAACCTGTAGTACGTCGAGCCCTTCGTGCACGTGCCGAACCGCGCTGATCAGCCCATTCGATACCGTGTCTTCGAGTCCGAGAGGGTGGCCGATCGCCAACACGCTGTCACCGGGGCGGACCGCGTCGCTGTTGCCGACCGGGAGCACCGGCAGACCGCGCGCGTCGATGCGCAAGATCACCAGATCGTGCAAACGATTCGCGTTCATGATCTCGACCACGGGAAATTCCTTGTGATCGGAGAACACGACCGTGACCTCGGTGGCACCACGCACGACGTGAAAATTGGTCGCCACCCAACCATCTGAGCGCACGACGAAGCCGGTGCCGAGAGACTCCCCCGCGCGTACCGAGACGATCGCAGGCATGGCATGCGCCGTGATGTCGGCTGGGCTTTGCACCGGTGGACGCTGGCTCGCGCCCGCGCCGCTCGAGCCGGACACGGTTGGCGGTGCCGCGTGCGCTTCGGCCGCCGAACGCGTGGCACACGCGGGACCCACGAGCGCCACCAACATCAAACCTGACCCAAGGCCAATCCGCACGGTGCTCTGAGCATAGCGCCGACCGCCGACCGCCGCAGCTACAGGCGCTCTTTTGGGCCTGAATGCACGTCCCGCTGCGCGGGGGGACGAGCTCCGGCAAGATGCGCCTCCGATGAGTAGTGCGTTGCCTCTGCCAAACCCCGCGCCGACCCGTGCCGCGTTCATTTTCATCTTCATCACCGTGGCGCTCGACATGCTGGCGCTTGGTGTGATGGTGCCGGTGCTCCCAAAGCTCATCGTCGCGTTCAAACACGGTGACATGGCAGGAGCCGCCGGCAGCGCGGGGGTTTTTGGTTTTGCGTGGGCAGCCATGCAATTCATTTTCTCGCCCATGTTGGGCGCGGTTTCGGATCGCAGCGGTCGACGACCGATCATTTTGCTTTCGAACTTGGGGCTGGGCCTCGACTACGTGCTGATGGCGCTCGCGCCATCTCTGTCTTGGCTGTTCGTCGGGCGATTGATCTCGGGCATCACATCGTCGAGTTTCTCGACGGCGGGCGCGTACATCGCCGACGTGACGCCGGAGCACGAAAGGGCGGCAAAATTCGGCATGTTGGGCGCTGCGTTTGGTCTCGGCTTCGTGGTTGGACCCGCGCTCGGCGGCTTGCTTGGTGGGATTAGTTTGCGCTTGCCGTTTTGGGCTGCGGCCGCGCTCAGCTTGACCAATGCACTCTACGGATTTTTCATTTTG
>Ga0210387_10003740_pt1 | contig 11692 bp, 12 predicted proteins | sample IncBWC7OmetaG_FD_160108 | JGI IMG/M metagenome (GOLD analysis project Ga0210387, IMG submission 160108) | Forest soil microbial communities from Barre Woods Harvard Forest LTER site, Petersham, Massachusetts, United States - Inc-BW-C-7-O ... | reverse complement strand
AACAAAGTTCCTGTTCTTCATGATTGAGGCAATTAAGCTGAAAATAACGTAATTGGTCAATGCAAAGTCGCGAATTCTCGATGACACTCACCCAAATGCTGATATCATGACAAGCAGCGAATATATAATCGAGTGGATAATTAATGCGATTTGATCATTGCGTTGTAGGGGGTGGTTCCCTGGGAGCGAAATTTAGATGCCTTGCATCAACGACCGTCAACCGACACTCACTCAGTTGCATGACCTGTACCCAGCCGAACGCCGCGATGGTCGATCCCAAGAGCATATCCAAGGTAGTAAGGACCTGTTTTATAATCCAAATTAATTAAGCATCTAGCGTAAATTGATAAGTTAGCTCAGAAGACATACGAAAACTCCCTTGAATGTGTTTCCCGATAAGTCCATTGCAAAGGTGTTGAAAACAAGGCAGACATACAAATCTCACTGATAGGCAGCAGCAGAACCTGCGAGAGCGTATGTAAACCATAATTGATGGGCGACAACAACAGAAGGCTTGATCAATGTCGTGGATGATGATTCAGAGAATAAGCGAAGAGTCGAATCAATCGACAACGGTAGACGGAAAAAAAGATAAAATGCAAGCACGGGCACAGCCTGGAGAGAAGGACTGTGGTAGGACGTGCTGCATTATATATTTCCGGCCATGCCATCGCAACCTTATGATGGGCGATGATGTTGAGCTCGAGGCGATGCATAACCATTGTAACCTATCTTGCCTTTGTGAGATATTGACATGTGTTAATAACCACTCATCCATGTGCATGGATGAGTGGTTACTGAAGCTTACTGAAGTCTTGCTCAAGTCTTGCTTTCCTTGACTTCATGTAATGACCGTGACTCTCTGTTTCATCTAGATCTTATCTTATCAACGACTTCCTAATTTGGGTGGATTGGTTGAAGCAGTCACGAGGTATTCAATGCACGCGTCGTCGATGCTTCAGACATCGAGCTCATCTACCTGCTCACCTTCATCCACCACCTGTTGATTCCTGCTTTGATATTACGACTACTCCCGACAATCTAAGCACGCCAGGAAACGCCGTCTACTACCGCTCTGTTATCTGTTTACACGTTTGAACAGCACTCCGCATCTAGAATCTATTCGCAATTCCTACTACTCAGCAGTTAACACATGCCTGCACCTCGTCCATCGCAGAGTGCAGAAGCCGCTCGTGCTGCCGCGTTACAAGCTGAATTCAATGAGAAGAAATGGGTATGGGTCCCAGACGACAAAGAGGGGTACCTCGCGGGTTGGGTCAGCAAGGAGGAGGATGATATCGGTGTGATTATCATGGCTGCCGGGGGAGACGTCAGTTTCTCTGATTCTCAACATTTTTCGTGTGGACATCTGACGCATCCGTTGTATCTAGTTCCGGAAGGTACCCTTGTACGCCCTGTCCAAAATGAACCCCCCAAAGTTTGACCGGGTCGAAGATATCGCAGATCTGACGTTTCTTAATGAAGCCAGTGTCGTGCATAACCTTCGTTTGAGGTATGGTTCAGGGGCTATTTATGTGGGTGTTCAACTGGTCTGCATCATGCCTTATGAATTGACGCAGTGACGTTCCAGACATACTCAGGCTTGTTTCTAGTCGCCATCAATCCATACCAGAGCCTCCCTCTCTACTCGGATACCATCGTTCAGCAATACCGCAACAAGCGTCGGGATGAGAATCCTCCACATATCTTTGCAGTCGCCGAACGCGCTTGGGTCAACATGGGAGAAGAACGGGAGAACCAGAGTATCCTAATTACGTGTGTCCTCTCCCATCTTATCTTATTTCGTTTCCTGAAAAGCATACCAGTGGTGAATCCGGTGCAGGAAAGACCGAAAGCACAAAGAAGGTCATCCAATACCTTGCCGCAATTGCAACAGACGTCCATCTCCCCTCCCACTCTCGCTCACCAACTCTGGGGTCATCAACGTCCTTCGGTGCCTCCATGCCTTCGACAGGACTCCCGAGGAGCAGTTCCTTCAAGAAAGGGCATTCTGTTTCCCCGTCCGTCTCAGGGAACATCTCACACATGACCGCCAAGGGCCGCCTTGGCCTTTTAGAACGCCAGATCCTCCAGGCAAATCCGATCCTCGAAGCTTTCGGTAACGCGCAAACGCAAAGGAACAACAATTCGAGTCGGTTCGGCAAGTTTGTGAGGATCACGTTCGCCCCTGATGGGAGTATTGCTGGGGCAAACATCGATTGGTATTTGTTGGAGAAGAGTCGTGTAGTCGTAAGGAGCGAGGCAGAGAGAAGTTTTCATGTGTTTTATCAGTTAATGGCGGGAGGTGGAGCTTTGAAGGGTGAGTTTTGTCTTTACCGACTGAGCGTCGTCTCACGTTTCTTTGTCAGAGAACTTGCTCCTTGGCGGAGGGGTGGAGGACTATGAGTATCTGAACAAAAGTAGACGGGAGGTTGATGGGGTTGATGACAGAGAGGAATGGTCAGCTTTAAAGGTGTGTTTATTCAGGATATTGCTGCAAAATGAAACCCATCGTTGTTCGCAGGCCGCCCTGGATATTGTCGGGTTCACATCCGCCGAACAACTTGATCTCTTCCGTATTGTTGCAGCCATCCTCCACATTGGTAACATCACCATCACCGCAACCCGAGCTGACGATGCTGTTATGCCCGACCCCTCTCAAGCCGAGCGTGTGTGCCATCTTCTTGGCATCCCCGTTCCGGAATTCACCCGAGCTGTCCTCCGTCCTCGTGTTCTCGCTGGTCGCGAATGGGTCTCCCAAGCACGAACAAGACAACAGGCCCTCGACGAACTCTCCGCCCTCTGTAAAACGCTGTACGAGAAATCCTTCGGGCAACTCGTAGACAGGATCAACCGCGCGCTTGACCGCCCGTCATCCAAATCGACCTTCATCGGGGTCCTCGATATCGCCGGGTTTGAGATTTTCGAGATCAACACGTACGAGCAGTTATTGATCAACTACACCAATGAGAAGCTGCAACAGTTCTTCAATCACCACATGTTCGTTCTGGAGCAAGAGGAGTACGCTCGGGAAGGGATTAAGTGGGAATATATGAATTTTGGGCTTGATTTGCAACCGACGATTGATCTGATCGAAGCTAGTGGAAGTGTTATTGGGCTGCTGAGTTGTTTGGACGAGGAGTGCATTATGCCCAAGGCGACAGATTTGACGTTTACAAACAAGGTGCACGGAATGTGGGCCGGCAGTGCTGGGGAGGCAGAGGACGAACCACAACATCCTGGAAGAGACAAGTATGAGCCATCGAGGTTCGAACAGGGGTTCATTATTCAACATTATGCGGGCAACGTGGAGTATCGGACGGATGGGTGGTTGGAGAAGAACAAAGACCCGCTGAACGATAACCTCACGAGGGTTTTGGCGGCATCTTCTGAGCGGTACGTTTCTACCCTCTTCGCAGAGTTTGGCGATGCGCCAACAATGTCGACTGGACCTGGTGGGGTGGGGAATGCGTTGGGCAAGAAACGCGCAATGAAGAAGGGAGCGTTCAGGACGGTTGCGCAGAGACATAAAGAGCAACTGTCAAGTCTCATGGCACAGTTACAGGCTACGCAGCCGCATTTCGTAAGATGTATCGTGCCGAATGCGACCAAGAAGCCTGGACGCGTCGACGTTCCCCTCATTTTAGATCAACTACGTTGCAACGGTGTCTTGGAGGGTATCCGGATCGCACGTCTTGGATACCCGAATCGACTGCCATTCGTCGAGTTCCGTCAACGGTACGAGGTACTTACCCCTGGGATCATCCCTCGAGGGTATATGGACGGTAGAGAGGCGTGCCGCCGTATGGTCAATAAGCTGGAACTTGATGACGCGATTTATAAGATCGGAACGTCCAAGATTTTTTTCAAGGCTGGAGTTCTGGCTGAGCTGGAGGAGCGGCGCGATTTATTGCTTTTTGAAGTCTTTTCAAGGTTGCAAGCTGTTGCGAGGATGTGGACTGCAAGGAGGCAGATGAAGAAGATTCTCAATCGCGCGGTTGCTATTCGTACTATTCAACGGAACGCACGGGTTTATGGTGAATTAAGGGAGTGGCCGTGGTGGCAGCTGTATACTAAGGTACCAAATTATTTCACGTCTTGGAAGAGTCTCAACTGAATGAATTCACATAGGTTCGGCCATTACTTGCCGCTACTCGTAACGATGACGAGCTTCGGAAGAAAGAGGCAGAGTTAGTGCTGATCAAAGAACGGGCGGAGCGTGACAAGCAGGAGCGAGAGGCACTTCAGAACCTTAAAATGACATTGGAGACGGAAAAAAGGAAGATCGAGGATGATTTGGAAGCGGAGCGTGCTCTTGCCTTGGACAAAGATGCTTTGCTCGAGAGAAGCAAGAAACGTGAGGGCGAGCTGGAAGAAGAGGTTGCAGCGTTACAGTCCGACCTCGATGTGCTCGACTCGCAGCTCGACCGTGTAATGAAAATTCAAAAGGAAAGCGAGGAGAAGCACGAGGCTTTGCGACAAGCATTCGACCAAGCGGCAGAGCACCTTGTTCGACTGGAAAGCGAGCAGCAGGAATGGGCAAGCTCGGAGGCTGATTTGACAGATCAGCTCTCAGGCGCTCAGGAGGAGATTGAAGTGTTACGCGGCGACCGAGATGATCTCCAGAAACAAAGTGAGGAGCTGAAGAATCTGGCGTTGCAACGAGAGGAAGACTTAGCCAGGGCAAAGGAGCGTATGGAGATTGTTGTGGCGGACCTGGAGGGCCGGCTCAATGTAGAGCTAAGAAACAAGTTAGTTTCGCCGGGCTATTAAATGTGATTTATCTCATTGCGTATTTGCAGGGACTTGATCAAGGGCAAAAGCGATGACCTTGAGCACGACGCTCGACAGGCAAAGGAACAGCTTGCTGAGATGGCCCGCACGGCTACGGAATATTCTACCATGATTCAGAAGAGGGAAGAGCACATTGCACGCTTAGTTGACCAGCTGGAGTCGTCGAAGGGAGAGCGCGACCATTCACTCAAACAAATTATCGAGTTGCAAAGTGACATCGACACCTTGTTCGCAGAACTGGAGGCCGAGAAAGGTGATCGCGCTCATGGGATCGCCGCTCGGGCCAAGCTTCAGGAAGAGTTGGATGAATTGCGCACTCTCATGGACGCCAAAACCAGCGAGGAAACTCGTCGAAACGAAGTCGAAAAGAGCAAGGAACAAGAATTGGCGGACCTGCGCGGCCAAGTTAGCAAGCTGCAGCAGGACCTTAGTGAGGCGCGCCGGTTAGCATTGGAGGGTCAAAGCAAGCTCAAGCTTGAGTTGGACTATTCCGTGCGGGAACATAGTTCCTTGCAGCAGAGTCACACTTCGCTTTTGGAGCGGGAACGGATTGCTCAATCTCAGCTGATCAAGGTGCAAGCGACGCTATCTGAATTGGAGAAGGCGAAACGAGTGATGGAGTCCGAACTCCAGTCCCTACGCTCTCGCCAAAATGACTCCGAGAGTCAACTCGCTGACGCTCAGAGGGTAAAAGAGGTAACCGTATTTCATTTGCTCCAGGGGACTTTGCTTACAATCGGCCAGGGTCTTGAACGTCATCTCGCAACAGCGCAAGCTCGATATCAGGACTTTGAAGATGTCGTCTTACAAATGGAACGAGACAAAAGCTCGCACGATCGACAACTGGAGGCCACCCGGAAGCAACTGGAAGGCGAGTCAACCAAACGCGCCCAGCTCGAGCGTGCCCTATCAAGTCAAAAGACCGAACTCGCCAAACTAAAGGATCGGAATGTTAAGCTTGATCGCGAGTTGAACAAAGCTCTTACGGAACTGAAGGCGCGGGAATGGGAGGTCAAACAACTGGAATCGAGACAAGATAAGACGATTGTTGAACATGTTCACGTCCTCGAAGAGGCGAAACGCGTCACGGATCGACAGTTAGCCGATGCACAGGTGGACCTGCAGAAAAATGCTGCCTACATACGATCACTCGAAAAGATCAAAACTCGCCTCACAAGCGAAGCCGAAGACTTGGCCCGCGAAACAGAGCGAGAACGCGTCGAGTTGAAGTCCAAGGAGAAAACTTCAAAGGCGCAGGAAGAAAAGGCAGCCCGAGCCCTAGCAGACGTCGAAAAGGAGCGCCGAGCTAAAGAAGCTGCAGAGTTGCAATCCCGTCGGCTCCAAACTGATTTCCGCAACGCGCAGCACCAGGTTGCCGAACTCTCTCAGCAGTTAGCGATTGTCCAACGATCCAAAAACAACTTAGAGACGGAACTCGACAGGCTCGCCGATGAGACAGAAACTCCTAATTCGATGGCCAAGATGCAACGCCAATACGAGACGCGGATTGCCCAACTTGAGGGTCAATTGGGCGAGGCAGAATCTGCCAAGCTGACTGCTGCAAAGATTAGAGAGCGTGTTGAACATCAGCACGCTGAAATCCGCCAACTTGTGATGACAAACGGCCCTGTAGATGCAACCTTCCAAGCTCGACTTCTCCGTGAGCTTCAACTAGCGGACGATGAACTGGAAAAGGAAATGTCTTCTCGCTCCCAGCAGTTGCGACCGAACAAGACCAACGACTTCCGTTCGCTGGCTAACGTTACTCCTTCCAAGCGACATCCGGACTCTAGTGCCCTCGAGCGAGTTCGGAGAGAGTCCCACTCGGAATCACCGCGGACACCTGACAGACAAGTCAGTGCACTCAAGCAACATGTGCAAGTACTAGAGATTCAGATGGCAGCTTCGGAACGTGTTAGACGCCACCTTGAGACATCGATACGAGAGATGACGGCTGACTTGGAAAACAGCGATGGTTCAAAACAGTTCCTGCAACAATATCGTGCCCGCCTTTCGAAGGAAAATGCGAGATTAGCGGAGTTATTAGAAGAGGAAGGGGAGGCTCGCCGTGCTGCCGAGGCGTCCCAGGTCAGTGGCGTTCAAGCAATATGGACTAAGTTCCAAACCTCTATATCTGAGGAACGCGAGAACTACTCTCGATTGGAGGAATCTCGAAAGGCTCTGGTAAGCCAACTAACCATTACGATCGATCTCATTTTTTCACAATTTGTTCGAACAGCTTGTCCAACAACGCACTGCACAAGGAGAACTCGAGACCCAACGCGCTCATGTACGAGAGCTCACCCAGTCCAAGAAACAGCTGCAATCCGAAGTCAAAGAGCTTCATGACCAGTTGGAGACTGTCAAAAACGAGGCGTCCAGTTTGTGCAGTCGTGATTGTTTTTTGTTTCAGGCTGACCGTTATTACAGATGCGAAACGTCAACTACAGAAACGGCTTCAGGAAGACCAGATATCTTCCTCGACGTCTTCCGCTGCTCATTCTGGTGCGAAATCTTGTATTCACAACCAGCGTGATGTCTCATAGTCACACTAGAATTGCGAGCCGTTATCGAGTCATACAAGGCAAAAGAACAGTCTTATCAAGAACGCCTTGAGGCAGCTGAGATTGCCAGAGCAAAGTCTTCACGTGCTGAAGCATTTAGTATGTCGGCGTGTTAACATATCTAAGATAACTCTGACTTTCGCACTCCAAGCGCGGCGGTCTCTTGTGGATATAGAGAAATCACAGGGGGAGGCACTGGCAGAGCGGCAGATCGCAGAGGGGAGGTTACAAGTAGCAGAACAAAGGCTACGAGAGTTGGAAGCGAAACTCGAAGAAGAGGGGCGCGAATCCTCTGATATTGACATGCTCCGCCAGCGACTTGCCGAGGAGTTGGAGGATGAGCGAGAACAGCACCAGAAAGACATTGCGGCACGGGATTTCACAACCGATCAAACTCGCAAGAAGTATCAAGGTCAGCACCACAATTTCTGGCCAACCTTTAACTGACAACGGATTCGGCGCAGCGGAATTGGCACAGCTGAGTGAAGGTGAGTGTCTCTATTCCTTGCTTACGAATGTTATTCCTCACATTTGGGTTTTACGCAGAGCTTCAATCGCAACGTGACGGCATGAGCCGACTTCGGGAAGACAATAGAAAAATACGATCCGACTATGACGAGCTACAACTCAGGTACGACGATGAAGTATATAATAGCGGCGGATGGAAGAAGGAGAAGGAGCGGATGGAAACAAAGATCGGAGACATTAACAAGGCTTACGAGGCTTCCACAGCTGCCCAAGCAGAGCAGCAGTCTCAGATCGTGTCGCTCCATTCCCAAGTTCGGGAGCTCCGCAGCGTACTGAACGACGCGGAGGCGGATCGAGCTTTGTTACAAAAGGCTCGTCGCGCATTGCAGGGAGAGCTTGAGACGATCAAACTCGATCACGTCGACACCAACAAGATGTCATCCGACAGGGAGCTACAGAAGCTTCAACTCAGGAAACAAGATCTTGAACGGTCGTTGGAGGAACAGGAGGATCGCGTTACCAATGCATTCGACCGAATGAAGAAGGCTGAATCCTACGCGAATGAATGTCAGGTTGAACTGGGCAAAGTTCGAGTGGAAAATTCCGAGTTGGACAGACTCAATGTGAGTGATGTTCCTTTAATGTTGGCATTACTGTCTTCAAATCGATATCTAGGCACACCTCGAAAAGCAGGTCAAGGAACTCAATGTTCAGATTGTTGACCTCGAAACAAAGTCATATGCAAACTCTCCACGGCCTGCGACCACTTCGCGACGGATGGAGAGTCGTATTGAGGAGCTTACAAGCCAACTAAATCAGACCAATAAAGACAAGAGCGACACCTCAAGGATGCAACGCTCTGCAGACAAAGTAGCCCGCGACGCCAAATTCCAGTTGGCAGAGAGCGACCGGCAACGAGCGAAGCTAGAAGACGAGCGAAAGGCATATGAAGCCCAGATTTTAAGCTTGCGGCAGGCTATGGATTCTCTAGTGCGTTTCTTTCCTTCAGTTACACATTTTATTCATCAGTTTCCTTTTCAGCAAACTGGGGAAAGCAATCTCCAGTCCGCCAAGCGCCGAGCAGAACGTGAAGCCGTGGATTATAAGCAGAAAGCACTGAAGTAAATTCTACAACATCTTCATCGATCCCGTTGACACCTGACTTTCTCTACTTTGTCCAGTCTTGAGCGAGAGGTTGAGAGGCTGCGCAATCGTCTTGATCGTCCGACGTCAACACTACTGGATCGTGGGTCTCCTGCAATCTCACCTCGCAAATAGATGCACAGAGACGTCCCTATCGATGATAACGCGGAATCGTTTACGACCATACCCCTCATCTGCCCTGTATTTCATGTCAACATTTGTATAATAATCATCGTTTGCATTTATTACTAATATGAATGATTACCTGGATTTTGCAGTTCAATCTTGGAGAATTCTGCAGAGGGAATATGGGGCAAACTGGAACGGGTACATTCTTCGGCTCTGAAACGAGACGCATTCGTATACTATAGCTAGTAAATTCTCGCAACGCTGGGTCGCACCAGTAGAAGGAGCTGCGCGATCGACTGAGTGGTTGGGAGAAAAGATAAATTGATTGAGGTCAAAATGGCAGACCTTTGCCTTCGTATAGATATTTCAGGTTCGTTATCCGATCTTGGATTATGTAAATAAATAACCTCGATTACATATCTCTTTGAAATCAAACTTGAATCAACTTCCCGAGCTTCATGGATTCCAGCAATACCACGGCCAGTACCAGCATCCTAACTCACCTCAACCCTAAGTCTGGACCATCCGAGTCGAAATTGTCCAATCAACACCTCTCATACCCAACCCCCTCCGCCCGCCCTTCCACTCCACCCCCCACCGCCTCTTCCTCCCACCAACCTCGACAGCTCCTCAAAGACAGACTATATGTCGGGAACCTCCACCCTACAGTTGACGAGTACGTCCTGACCCTCATCTCCTGTTTCTTGTGCCTTTCTATCCACTGGGTCTGACATGATATCTTCATCGTCTAGATACACGCTCCTCCAAATCTTCTCCAAATTCGGCAAAGTAACAAAACTTGACTTCCTCTTTCACAAGACGGGCCTCATGAAAGGAAAACCGCGCGGATACGCATTCGTGGAGTACGAGAACAAAGATGTACGTTCCGTTTACCTTGTCCTTCCTTCAATCTCAAATTGCTCACCCCGGGTTGCTCTTTCCCTTGTGCATACCTTGTATCATACCCTTATCGACGCGATTGATCACAAAAAGTCACCCGGGGAGGGATATCGATAACGACTCTCATCGACCAATGCACTAACAATATCTCCATCTTATCGTCCACAGGACGCGTTAAAAGCCCTTGGAACAGCTCATGACAAGCTCCTACGGGGTCGCAAGCTCGTCGTAACATTCGCACACCAAGCCCCGCTTGACCAAGCCATCACGGGACCCTCCGCCTATGGAAGTGCAGGGAAGCACAGAAAGAACGTAACGGAAGCAGGAAAGCCCACCACACTTAGTATGCTCAAGAGTGCGATGGGTGGGCGACACGATGCGTGAGTGCTCTCCTTTTTTATTCGATAATTCAGGGTGTCATTGTGCTAACACATGGATAATGGTAGGACGAAAGATAAAATCGCGTTGATGGAGGCCAAGCTCCGGCAGATGGAGAGCACGAAACCCAAACCTCCCACTACCGACACCTCTTCTTCCTCATCCTCAACAACGCCAACGCCATACCACCCTTCCCTTCCCCTGAAACCCCCCATACCCATCCCATCGTCTCTCACCAACCACAGCCGATCCCCATCAAACCCCAAAATGAGTGCTCGCGCAACATCTAGATCGAACACACCTCTCCCTTCACTGCCGATCCTCCCGCAATCACGATCTTCTACTGAATCAAGGACAGCGAATTTGAATTCACTTCCGTTACTCTCGCGATTGTATGCTCATCCGCAGATAGAAAGTTCAAAGTCTTTGGGGTTGGCCGGAGTGAGGATAGTAAAGGCAAAGGAGAAGTGAGGGTGGTTGGAAATAGTATGATTGACGATGATAATTATGTTCTGTTCATATATATGAGCGTATCATCATTCTCCTAAAAAAACACGAATTTTAAGTCTGCCTACGGGAGATGAATGTTCTGTTACATATCGAACGAATCATCAATTTCTCAGTTCTCAGTACTCATGCTTGGAATTCTCAAACTCTTAGGTCAAGTCATTCGTAATCACTGGTGAGCACTCAACAGCTAAGATGTCAGTAATGTCATGTGTGATTAAATGCAATTCATAACATGGACATGTAAGGAAGCAAAAACAGCTCAAACCACTGTGCCAGCGTTCGAGGCAATACGCGGCCACAAATCCGCCTACATAACCAGACCGGACAACATTAACACAATTCTACATAGAAATTGACAACACGCACACATTCTTTTGCTACAGGTCCAGTGATAGCTGAACCCTTCATTTCACCCTTGGGGTTGACGATCACGCCTGCGTTATCCTTCGCAGGAATTAGCTTGCGTTAATCAAGCAGCGAAGAAAGAGAAACATACCTCGAAGTAGAGGAAGACGCCGTCTCTTCGGCGCCACGCCTTGCGTTGGCGTACGACTACAGCGGGCATGGCTAGATGGAACAAAAGCCAATGGTCAGCGCATCATGGTCACCACCACTAACTACCTAACGCCAAGTGCACATCATCTCCCAGCACATCAAGCTCCCCAGCCCATCCCTGCGCAGCAGCTCAAAAAAAAGTCCAAATCACTCACTCTTCTTCCTCAGCTCTGGCTTTCCCTTCTTCACACTAGCGACGACCATATCGCCGACACCAGCATCAGGTAGCCTGTTCAAGTGCGCACCAAACC
>Ga0210387_10003739_pt1 | contig 11692 bp, 6 predicted proteins | sample IncBWC7OmetaG_FD_160108 | JGI IMG/M metagenome (GOLD analysis project Ga0210387, IMG submission 160108) | Forest soil microbial communities from Barre Woods Harvard Forest LTER site, Petersham, Massachusetts, United States - Inc-BW-C-7-O ... | reverse complement strand
GTCTTTATGCTGCCGAATACTCGCATCTCCATCGAAAGGCCGCCAAGAAAGCGACTGCATGATTTCAGCGATCGGAATCTGGGTTGTTCGGAAGGAAGCGGAGGAACTAGGACGGTGCCTTGAGGTCAGGCTGGGCGGCCACCTCGGCGGTCTGGACTGTAGCGGCGGCGAGACTAATCACCTTGCGTTCACCTCTCGATGGGCCTCGTACCGGCAATGGGTCCTGGTAATGACTACGGGCATCGCTGTCCGTTATCTCGCAGGATTGATTAAGGACAAAAGGACCGATCCAGGCGTGGTGGTAATTGATGAAGGTTGCCGGTTTGCGGTTTCCTTGCTGGGAGGTCATGAAGGTGGAGCGAATGATTTGGCTTATCGCGTGGCGAACCTTACTGGAGCTGTGCCGGTCGTCACCACTGCGACCGAAACGCTCAAGCCGCTCGTGGTTGGGCTCGGGTGCCGCAAAGGTATTCGAGCCGATGATATCGACGCAGCGGTCCGCCAGGCCCTCCTGACGGTGTCGCGCACGCAAGCGGAAGTCCGTGAAATTGCGACCATCGATGTTAAAGCTGAAGAACCGGGTATTTTGGATTGGTGCGACCAAACGGGCGTGCCATTAAGAGTTATCCCGCGAACGCTGATTCGTGAGCGACCATGGGTCACGAATGCTTCGGCTTGGGTGCGCGAAAAGGTTGGCGTTGATGGAGTTTGTGAGCCGTGTGCCTTGCTGGCAACTTTTCGCGGACGGCTCATTCTTCCTAAAATAGCCTCGAACGGTGTTGCGGTGGCAATCGTCGAGGAGGCCTCGGGATTATGAGATCCAGTGGCAAGCTTCATCTCGTCTCGGTTGGCCCGGGCTTGGCCGAACTGGTTCCACCGCTCGCTGAAATTGCCCTGCGTGGCAGCGAAGTGATCGTCGGCTATGAACTTTATCTAACTTGGATCAGGCCATGGATTCACGCCAAGGAAATCCATGCACTTGGTCTGACCCAGGAACGAAAACGTGCGTCGTTGGCCATCGAGCATGCACGGAACGGACGCGTTGTTAGTCTGGTTTCTGGCGGTGATATTGGCGTCTATGGGATGGCCGCGCTCGTTCTTGAAGAAATGGTCGAGGAAGACACCTTCGAGTTAAGCGTTATTCCCGGGATTTCAGCCGCCACCAGTTGTGCCTCGGTGCTCGGCTCACCGTTGTCACACGATTTTGCCGTGTTATCTCTTTCCGATTTGCTTTGTCCGTGGGAGTGGATCGAGCACCGAGCTCGCCAAATGGCGCGGGCGGACTTGGTGGTCGCTTTGTACAACGTACAGAGCAAAAATCGGCAGGAAGGCGTTTACCGGATCCTTCGTCTCTTGCTGGAAGACAAAGCCGCGACGACCTGGTGTGGCGTCGTCCGTAACGCCTATCGGACGAATCAGGAATCTTACATCTGTACCTTGGCCGACTTGCTCGAAAAGAAGTTCGACATGTTAACCACCATTATCGTCGGGAACCGGTTTACGCAGCGAAAACGCGAGTTCATTTTCACGCCGCGCGGTTACCGGGATTGGGACGAGGCCGCGGGCATCGGACGCTTTGTGACACCTGCGTCTCTCGAAGGACGATCGTCTCACGGCCTGGTCTGGGTATTTTCGGGAACGAGTGACGGCAACGCCCTGGCAGCCAAGCTTTGCGAGATCGGCTATCACGTTATTGTCTCTACGGCCACTGAATACGGCCGTGAAATTATTGGTGAACGCCTGCCTTGGGTTACGGTGCGATCGGGAAAAATGGGTGTCGAAGGCCGCCGGCGCGAGATCGTGAATTCCGGTGCTCGGGCCATTGTAGACGCCACGCATCCATTCGCCACCGCAATTTCTTTACAACTGATGCAGCTTGCCGAGCAGATAATGATTCCTTATCTGCGGTACGAGCGGCCTCTCGCAAGGAGTTCATATCCTGGCATTTTTTGTAAAACCGTGAAGGAAGCCGCGGCGGAAGCGATTGCCCGGGGAAGCCGAGTTTTTTTGACTACGGGCACGAAAGACCTGCCCCTTTTTCTGGAAAATGCAGGAGCATCTCGTTGTGAGTGGTACGTGCGGATAACCCCGGAACCCGAGTCCCTGGAGCGCGCCCTGAGCCTGGGAATACCGCGGGCAAACATCTGCGCGATGCAGGGTCCGTTTTCGAAAGAATTCAACGAAGTACTCTGGAAGAACTGGCGGATCGACTGTGTTGTCACCAAGGAGTCGGGCGAAGTGGGCGGTTTTCTCGCGAAGTCCGAAGCCGCTTATTCGCTTGGAATCCCGCTGATCGTCGTGGAGCGGCCGCCAATCGACTATCCGATCGCCGCCAATGATTTTGCAACGCTAGTTGGCCAGTTGCAGCAGTTGCTCAGTGCCGAAGTCGTCGAGCAAGGGGAGAAGTCGATCTGATGGCGTGCTGTGCAAATTCTTTTCGGTTCCTTCCGCCTTACCGCCCACTATGAAAATCCCAGTCACGATCATCACCGGTTTCCTCGGTTCCGGCAAAACAACTCTTATCTGCGGGTTATTGAAAAAGATTCCAGATCGTCGTTTGGCTGTGCTCATTAACGAGTTCGGCCAGGTCTCTGTCGACGGCACCTTGTTGCGCGCAGCCGGACAGGAGCATGGCGCCGAAATTCACGACCTCCCAAACGGGTGCATTTGCTGCACCATCAAGGATGATTTTTTGCCGGTGATGAAGCAACTCCAGCGCCGGAAGAACGAAATCGATCATGTCCTGATCGAGACCTCAGGATTAGCGTTGCCCACGCCGGTGATGCGGGCGTTGGCGTGGCCGGAAATTCGGAATGACTTTCAACTGGATGCGGTGCTCACCGTTGTCGACACGCCGCAACTCCTCGATGGCAACCTCGAGAGCGGAAAATCGATTCCTGGAGTCGAAGCTGCCGACGCCCCGCAACATGCAGCGTCGGTAGATTTCATCTTGAATCAGCAGTTGGAAAATGCGGACGTGGTGGTTCTCAATAAAATCGATGATCTGGCCGAAGACTCGCTCCTGAAGGCCGAAGAATTGGTCCGGCAAAAAGCCCCGAATGTCCGGTTCCTCGAACTCGCTCACCATGCGGAACTCGATACCCGCCTTTGTCTGGGACTCAACTTGCATGACGGACTCATCCACGAGGGTGTGCACACCTTGCACGAACCTCATCATGGCCCGGTGCAACAAATGCCGACGGAAATGGATCGGCCACTCGAAGATCAAGGACAGTTTGACGGCCACGCTCATACCGGGCTCGGCGCACACGAACACGGCGAACATACTCATCAGCACTTTCATGAGCATGACACCGGCTGGCAATCTTTCGTGCTCGAGAGCGACGAACGGCAAGACGCAGAGAAATTAAAAGCAGCGGTCCGTGAAATGACTCTCCAGCAACCGATTTTGCGGGCCAAGGGATTTGCCTCGGTCATCGGCAAACGGCACCGGCTGATCGTGCAGGCGGTACGGAATCGGGTGCAAACCTATTTCGAGCAAGAGCAATCCGAAGAGTCGCATTCTACTTTGGTCGTTATCGGGTACCATCCTCGCCGCGATCAAATCACCACCTTGATGAGCGAACTAACAAATTCCGAGTGGAGTTAGCTTACAAAACTCAAGACCCAAAGCGAACGCAAGTTTTCCAGTTTGACGATGCATTGGACAGCTGCACAGCCCGGTTGTTTAGACACTGAGCGGGAGTTGATCCTGATCGATCAAACTCCCGGGGAGATCATTTTCCTCAGCGCCGCCGATACCGATCTTTCGTGCGTCTCTGCCGTATGGCAAGAGTGTTTTGGCAAACGGTTACGGATTGCCCACGCCTTTTCGCTTCGGCAGCCGGTCGCGGCCGATCACTACATTGAGACGGTCGTACGAAAAGCAAAACTGATCGTCGCTCGCCTGTTGGGGGGCCAAGCCTATTTTGCTCACTTCATCCAGGGACTGTTGGATTTGAAAGAAGCGCCTGTCCGCCCGAAATTTTTGATTTTTTCCGGGACTGGATCGGACGATGAAGCGTTGGCTGTGCTAAGCGACTTTCCTCCGCCTGTCTGCAAGCAAATGTTCGAGTTCTTCAAGCACGGCGGCCTGGAAAACATGCGGCGTGCGGCGCAGGGCGTCGAGCAGTTGCTCGCGAATCGCGATGAACTCCTCGACGCGGTACCGATGCCGGAATTCGGGATTTACAAAACGTCCGCGAGGCCCGCGACTGCCAAAGTTTGGCTTTGTTTTTATCGGGCCTGGCTGCAGGCCGGCGATCTTGAGGTAGTGGACGCCTTGTTTTCGGCGTTGGAGGAGAAAGGTCTCCAGGTCCATTGCCTTTACTCGTTGTCGCTCAGGAGTCCGGCGGCGCAGGCTGAGCTACTGACTCAAGCGCAAGATTTCCGTCCGGATGTTGTCGTGATGATGCAGAGCTTTTCTATCTGTTTAAATGATGGTGAGCACGTGTCTTTTTTCGAAGAACTGGATTGCCCCGTCCTGCAGGTACCTGTCGCCCTCTGTTCTAAGGAGGCATGGCTCGGCAGTCTCGGCGGTTTGTCCCCGGCGGAGGCCGCGATGAACGTCGCCCTACCCGAGATTGACGGCCGTCTGTTCGGCACCGTGATCGGTTTTAAAGAGGAGGTAATACGGCTCGCGGAAATCGAATTCACGCTGAAGCGGTTAAAACCCGATCACTCGCAGATCAGCCATGTGACCGATTGGGTGAGGAATTGGGCCTCATTGCGCCAAATACCCCCCTCGGACAAAAACCTTGCTATTATTCTCTCCAATTATCCGAATCGTGATGGTCGCATCGGAAACGGGGTGGGACTCGACACGCCGGCCAGCACTGTGAAATTGTTGTCCCGTTTGCATGCGGCAGGATACCTGGTCGAACCTTGCCCGCAAGATGGCGAAGAGTTGATGCGCTGGCTACAGTCGGGCATCACCAATGATCGCGAGCGATCTTATGGGAAGCCATGCTACCAGGAAATGGATCGCGAAGAATTCGAAGCTTTTCTCGGATCATTGCCGGCGAAACGTCGAAATGAGCTTGGCCGGGACTGGCAGTTGGCTTTCTCGAATAACTTACCGGTAGCAGGGATAAAACTCGGCAACGTCTTTGTCGGGATCCAACCTCCGAGGGGTTATTCTCTCCAACCCCAGGCGATTTATCACAGTCCCACTTTGCCGCCACCACCGGAATATCTCGCTTTCTATCTCTGGATTCGCGAAACATTCCGCGCGCACGCGGTGGTGCATCTCGGCAAGCATGGAAATCTGGAATGGCTGCCTGGCCGGAGTGTTGCGCTTGGCGCGGATGATTATCCATGGCTTTGTCTTGGACCGCTGCCTCATTTCTATCCTTTCATCGTCAACAACCCTGGAGAAGGCTCTCAAGCCAAACGGCGAACCGCTGCCGTCATTGTCGATCATCTGACGCCGCCGTTGACCAGGGCCGGATTGTACGGCGACCTGGAAAAGGCGGAACGCTTGCTGGAAGAGCATGCCCATTGCCTGAGCCTTTATCCAAGCCGCGCTACCGAGCTTGAGCGCGAAATCAGTCAAACGCTGGAGAATTCGCGTTGGGGAAACGATTTGCCGAGTGGCAAAAGGTCGGTCGAAGCAATTGGCAGCTTTCTCTGCGATATCAAGGAAAGCCAGATCCGATCGGCTTTGCACGTTCTGGGAGAGAGACCAACCGGGGAGCGAGAGGTCGATTTTCTTCTAAGCCTGGTTCGGGTACCCAGCGGGAATCGGCCAGGTCTGTTGGAAGCATTGAATTCGAGTGGCGCTGACAGTATCGGCGATGTGAGCAGCCAGTCTCTCCGCGCGGCCAATCTTGATGATCTCACCGCGGCCGAGCGCGACCGGTTGGAAGCCAGGGCGCGGACATGGCTAACCGATGTTCTGAAAAACGTCGGAGGGCCGCGCCCGGCCAGAGCCGGTTCTCCTGCCTCCAGTGGTCCTGCAGCTCAAAGCGAGCAGCGCCGTCCGGAAGGGGAAAGCGAGGGCTGCTCCTTTGGCGGCGAGTCGAGTCATGAGCGGGAAGTCCGATCCTCTCCGGATGGCGATCTACAGCGATTGCGGGCCTTCGTGTTACGGCAGGCGATCCCGAGATTATCGCAGTGTGAAAACGAGTTGCAGAATCTGCTCGATGGGCTGAACGGATGCTTCGTTCCGCCGGGCCCCGCTGGAGCACCGACTCGCGGTCGAATCGATGTCCTGCCAACAGGGAGAAACTTCTTTTCGATTGACCCTCGCGCTGTTCCCACCCAGACAGCCTGGCACTGCGGCAAGGCCATGGCGCAGCAATTGATGGAGCGCCATCGGCAGGAAAACGGAGAGTATCCGCGCAAACTTGCGTTGGTTATCTGGGGCACCTCCAATATGCGCACCGGCGGGGACGACATCGCCCAGGCCTTGTGCCTGTGGGGATGCGAACCGGTCTGGGAAGAAGTGTCCGGGCGCGTGGTGGATTTCCGAATTCTGCCGTTGAGTCTTCTCGGACGGCCCCGCGTGGACGTCTTATTGCGTGTATCGGGATTGTTCCGTGACGCTTTTGGCGAGACGATGCGGTTGCTCGCAACCGTTCCAAAAAGATTGGCGGAACAGGATGAGCCTCTGGAGTTGAATCCAATCCGTGAATCGTGGCTGCGGGATCGGCAGATCGCGATCGCCCACGGCATTGCCGGCCATGAAGCGGCTCGGATCGCCGCCCTTCGCGTCTTCAGCTCGGAACCCGGCGCGTATGGCACCGGGCTGCTTCCGCTCATCGATGCAGGCAATTGGGAATCAAAGCGCGATCTGGTGGACGTCTTTTGCAGATGGGGCGGATTCGCCTTTGACAGCGATGGTTCGGCTGACGAACAGAGAGCCTTGTTCCGTGCCCGCCTTTCCGAAATAGAAGTGGTGCATCAAAACCAGGACAACCGCGAACACGACATTCTTGATTCGGACGATTATTTCCAATTTCAAGGTGGGCTGCATGCCGCCGTCGAACAGCTTCGAGGAAGCGCCCCTGCGACTTATCATGGCGATTCCTCTCATCCAGATCAGCCGCGCGTCCGCAAATTGGAAGAAGAAATCGTCCGGGTCATTCATAGTCGCGTGCTCAATCCTCGTTGGATCGAAGCCATGCGGCGACATGGATATAAGGGTGCTTTCGAGATGGCCGCAACCGTGGATTACTTGTTCGGCTATGGGGCGACCACCAATCTGATCAAGGACATTCATTATCAGGAGGTCGCGCGACTGCTCTTGCTCGATCCTGAACAAAAGAAGTTTTTTCAGCGTCACAACCCTGCGGCGCTGGAAGAGGCCTCTGAACGGTTGTTGGAAGCGGCCGAACGCGGATTATGGGAGTCCCCGGACAAGGATACGATTGCTGGGCTGGAATCCAACTTACTCGAATTGCAAGGACAACTCGAATGATTTCTTTTCCTTTCACAGCCATCGTGGGTATGGAGGACGCGAAAAAGTCGCTGATTTACCACGCAATCGATCCACGCATCGGAGGCACCCTCTTGCTCGGTCATCGTGGTTGCGCGAAGAGCACATTGGTCCGGTCATTCGCCGAGGTTCTGCGGTTAGTTTCTCCCGAAACCGCGCCATTTGTTGAAGTCCCTTTGGGAACGACCGAGGATCGCCTGCTGGGTTCGGTGAATGCCGAGCTCCTGGTCGAAAACAGGAAGTGGTCAGGGCGAATCGGATTGATTGAGGAGGCACATGGCGGCGTCCTCTATATCGACGAGATCAATCTGCTACCGGACCATCTCGCCGACTACATTCTCGACTCGGCAGCCTCCGGCCAATACCGGATGGAACGCGACGGGTTCACCCGGTCCGTCGAGAGTCGGTATATCCTGGTTGGGACGATGAACCCGGATGAAGGGGATCTTCGACCTCAGCTCTCTGACCGGTTCGCGCACGGGGTCTTGATTCGGGATGAATTCAAACAACAGCAACGCGTCGAGATTGTGAAGCGTCGGATCGCCTTTGATGACGATCCCGAGAAATTTATCGCGGGGTTCACGCCGTCGATATCCGAATTGGCGAACCGTGTCGCGCTCGCGCGGCGGCGGATAACAGGGGTCTTTGTTTCGGATGATCAACGATCGGCAGTGGCTGCGACCGGACGAGAGCTCCAACTCGAGGGACTCCGCGCCGAGTTGGCCGTCATTCGGACCGCGCGGTGTGCGGCGGCTTTGGATGATCGCCTGTCAGTCGGAGAACGCGATCTTCAGGAGGCGTGGCGCCTTTGCCTCGGACATCGGCGGACCGAACAATCCGGCGCGCCGAAGTCGCCGTCGTCCGCCCCTGCAATGCGCCCGCCCTTGTTCGGAAATAAATCCAGAGAAACATCCGGCGCGCCGCTGGAATCACGGCCCGATCCGAAGGTCTTGGGTTTGTTTCGACCCGATTCGCATTTTCAGTTTCTACATTGGATTTGTGGAAGCAGGGCAAATTTTGCGTCCAGCTGGGACCGGTTAATAGATGCCAAGGTTCTTGCCCGGCCACGAGGTCCGATTGCCTGGCTGGCCACGCTCTTGTTTTCCATCAGAAGCGGCTGGCTCGATCACGCTAGCCCAATGCAGCTCCAACATCGCGCGCCTTTCACCAGGGAAAACTTCTGGTGTTTCCTGGATGCGAGCCGCTCCACCGGGATGAATCAGTTCATCGACGCCGGACGTAACATCCTAGCGGGAGTGCCGTCGCGCCTAAAATCAGCGCGCTTCCATCTTATTGTCCTTGCGGCTGGAGAAATCCGATGGGCCACACGAAACTCGGGCGCGGCAGCTTTTCAGAACGCACTGAAATTGCTGCGGGAAGCCAGCGGGAAGAGCCTCCTCATCGAAGGGATTACTCGTTTGCATCGTGGCAAATTACGAAGAGGAATCGCCCTCAAAGATCGGGTGGTGATTCTTTCGGACGGCTTGAACAGTCCGGCACCAGGGGAAAATCCCACCGAGAGTTTGGCCAGATTGCGGCAAATTCTGCGGCGGCTTACCCGGACCGGCACACCTTGCGCCTGGCTTCACCCAACAGCTAAGCGCGGCATGAGGCACTGGATTCCCCAACTCCTACGTGGGTTGGCATTTGTTCGTTTCGAGATCTGAGCGACACCGAGAACACTTAGTCTGAGGCTTGGCCGGAAGGCCCTGCCCCGAAGTGGCAAAACAGAGCGCTAAGATAATTGTGAGGCGCCTCGATGGGCGAATGGCTTTTGTCCCGGAGGGACAGCGCGATCGTAGCCAGGCACGAAGTGCCTGGAATCATGAGGAAAATCGCCCCGTCCCACCGGGACGATTGAACCGATCTCAGCTTAGATCAGACGCAAGTAATAAGCACTTCGTAAAGCAATGTTTTAGTATTCGAAATGCCAGAATATAATCGGCCTTGGTCAACACCTTTGGCTCTCCCAATATTCACTGTATTTTCAGCACCAAAGAGCGTGCCCAGATGTTGAGCCTGACCTGAGGGAACGGCTCTGGCCATTCTTGGGCGGAATTGCCAAACAAAACGGTATCACGCCCAGATGCATCGGCGGGGTTGCAGACCACGTTCATCTGCCGCTGTCATTGCCAACCACAGTTCCCATCGCCAAAGCCATTCAATTTATAAAGGCTGGATCATCGGCCTGGATTGACCAGACTTTTCGACAACTGGACAACTTTAGCTGGCAACAGGGTTATGGCGCTTTCAGTGTGAGCGGCATGAGCATTCGACGCGCTGTCGCTTGCTCATGCCGGGCCCAGTTTCGCAGCCCAAGGTTTCAACTCGAGAAGGTAAGGCGGTACGCCTTACTTACGGCAGATAGGCGGGACCTACTAATCTCACCACCGGTCCGCCCGCAGCAGTAAGTAAGGCGTCTCGCCTTACCCTTTTCGCAAGCTAACCGTCCCGGTTCCGACCTGCTGGCCACCATCAGCTAATGCGGAAGGAACTCTTGGCGACCAAGATAAAACAAATGTTGAACATCGCGAACTCCATCCAGTGTCACAGCTCCGGGTGCTATATCTAATATTTTTGTTATATCCATCGGATCCGCGTAACGAAGTGGAAAGGCGGCGGCTGCCCACATCGTCTCCTGAATGCCTGCAGAATAGGATTCTAAGTTCTCCTCTCCTGCACGATTGGGACCATGATGGAGGCGAGTTTACGGCCTTAGATACCTCGTAAAGAGCTCTTTTGCTTTTCGCTCGCCGGAGGGTTCGCACTTGGTGTCGGGCCGGTGGGAGCCAACTTCACCTGGCCCAGGTCACTCACTAATTGCTCATAATCCGACCGATGGGTCAGCCCATTCGCGGCGTCTTCGTAGGATTTCACCATCTTGGCACTAAACGCGCTGCTACCCGCCGGAGGAACATAATCGAAACGGTACACCCGGAAGTATGGATTATGCGCCGAAATGAAGCTGGCCGCACGCCATTGCAGCACCAAGGACTCGGGGCGGGCTTCGTTTTCTAGATAGGCAACCGCTTGGTCAACGGGACTAAGCCCACTGGCCGCAGCGTAATCCCGTGTCGAAAAATTGTTCCCGCACCCGAGGGAAATAATTACGACCTGGTCATTCTTTGAAAAGGGGTCGCCCCAACCTTGGATGATGGATTGCAGAGTTGTTTGAGCGAGGGTGCTGTTCTGCGTGCCCTGGCCGCCATCGTTGAAGACAGCGCCGCGCATCTGTCGAGTGCTGCCGTCTGACTGCCATTGATCCCACACCACTTCCGGCGCGTGCAATTTTCCGAAATAGATGGCAGCAGAAAGGGCGGAGGAGCTGATCGCATCGACCAGTTCAACGTTCCCGTTCTCCCGGAGTGGCTTGTCGTTGAGGTCGCGAGTTCGAAACCAGAGGGTCCGTTCGCTGCAAAGATCGTAAGAGGCAATCAAGAGAAGCGGGCCCGAATACATATCCCCCAGCGTCATTTGCGGGTTCTTGCCGGCGGACCGCAACGCATCGAAGAGGGAATCCTGGAAAACGTCTCGCTTGAACTTGGCCGCAAAGAACGGGCAAATGGGGAACGGATTGACTCCTTTGGAATTGAAGAGTCCGACGCCAGTCGTTTCGTAGTAATTGGCGACGCGCTGCGCAGAAATACCGGCAGCCAGCATTCCGGTGATGATGGCCCCCGTGCTGGTGCCGGAGAATACCGAAACAATGTCCCCCAGTTTAGTAATGTGACGGCTGTTTTGCAGCCGCTTTTCCAAATCGGCCAGCACGAGCGCGGGGGTGATGCCCATGATTCCACCCCCATCCACTTCGATCAATATGTGAGTAGGTTTGTCTTTAGCCAGCGACCGCTGAACGATTCCGCCTTTTAACCAGTTGTTAATGGGGCCGGGCTTCTGTTCGCTGGTCCCTTGCACCTTGCTGATCTGGGAAAGATGAGACGTAACGTCGGGGGCACAACCGGCAATTTGGATCACGGCAAATAGCAAGGCCAAGTGCCGCATTATCGCAAATCGGTCGGGAGTCGTTCTTTGTTCCAAAGGAGTCCCTGACCCTTGAGCGCGGTGCTGAAATTCTATGCTTTGTGGTGGGAGATGACTCCTCTCTGGTCCGATAGCTGGTTCGACCGTCAGAAACACGTCGCTTTCCTTATTGCTCGTCATTTTGCACTTTGCTTCGGTCGGGTTCCGGATCGATTGCTTCCTCGCGAGTTTGGTCTCTGAGTCTCTCTTAAGGTTCCTCTTGCCCGGACGTCA
>Ga0210387_10003738_pt1 | contig 11694 bp, 22 predicted proteins | sample IncBWC7OmetaG_FD_160108 | JGI IMG/M metagenome (GOLD analysis project Ga0210387, IMG submission 160108) | Forest soil microbial communities from Barre Woods Harvard Forest LTER site, Petersham, Massachusetts, United States - Inc-BW-C-7-O ... | reverse complement strand
TTTCATTGCATCATTTATTGGATGGCCTGATGACAAGGACACAGGTCATCTGTACATCGAAGGTGATACCGTTGCTGTAACCAAGGGCTATTCGTACAGCGCTTTGCTCGGCAAGTGCGAGATGCTCATGGAACAGGTGAATGAGCCATGAGTGATACTGACAACGTTCCTAAACAAGTTATCATATTCCGCAAAGACCTCCGCATGAGGACTGGAAAGATCGCAGCACAGTGCGCACACGCAGCGATGAAAGACCTCTTATCTATCATAACGTACTGTGGTTACGCTGACGCACCATACGAGGTTAGTCCAGACGAAGAACAGTACCAGTTTTACTTTGGCGAGCCGTTATGCTTCAAGAAAATAGTCCTGACCGTCGACTCTGAAGCTGAGTTGCTCGATATATACAAGGAGGCTCAAGACAAAGGTCTCCGTGCACACCTCATTACTGACCGAGGTCTAACTGAGTTCAATGGCGTTCCAACCAACACATGTATCTGCATCGGCCCTCATTCACCAGAAAAGATCGATGCAATAACTCAGCCAAGGAACCTGAAACTCGCATGAGGTTCAACAGCTGCAAAACAGGATGGAAGTCCATCTCCCTCGGAGAAGCCAAAGCCCGCGCGGGTGTTTCAAAGCGCGGTATGACTCAAGAAGAGAGGGACGCGCTCAAGCCTGCCCTGAAGCCACTCAAGCCGAAGATCACATCCAAGAAGCGCAGGCTGGCGCCCGGTCTACGCGGACGGTATGAACGTGCCGTTCAGATCGAAGCCTGGGCTTTACTCCGCACCGGTCCGTGGACCTTAGACGATCTGAAGATGGGTATGAATATCACTGAGTCTTTAGCCAGGGACACGGTGAACCTTTGCCGGATCAAGATCGTCGGTTTGCAACCGCCTGCAGTCGGGAACCGAGGGCGTGGCAAGTCTCTCTACCAGCTTGATCGAACAATGGAGATTGAAGACCCGGCCCTAGTCCTGAAGAAATACGGAGTTTAAAATGATCACGATCCTCCTTGGCATAGGACTGACAGTCATTATTGGACTGCTGAAGTTCGCAGGCCTGATCAAAGCGGGGCCATCACTGATCTGGTTACCCCTGACGCTCGCGGTTTTGTTTGAGATATGTCTAGGCATCTGTGGCTGGGTCAATGACTTCCGCCGGAAGTAGACTTTACATCAGTTTTCAAACACGATACCGTATAAAGGTATGAAGGTGACCTTATGAAGACCGCCCAACGCAAGAAGAACGAGCTTCTGAACGTCGACTACACGATCAATCTCGTGAAGAAGACGTGGCACAACTCAAAAGTTTGGTATCAACGAGAAGCAAGTATCGCTGTACAGCGCGGGTCATACCTTCCCATCCTCGGTCGTAATGACCAAAATCTGTATTTGCTTCGGATGTGGATAACCACGCCGGTACGGCGAAGTAATTACGAATTAGAAAGCGAAAATAGTCTACTTTTGCATTTGTTCGCTCGCGGCGATGATGATGCCGCTCTTCATACTCACCCATACGTATTTACCACGACTATCCTTTGCGGTTCGTACATGGAGTACATGCCTCCGTTAGATTGGAACCCAAAGAGCGTACGAGGGCCAGCGTGGAATGAGTACAGGAAGTTTCGCCAAGCGGGAGATACAGTAACCAAAGAATTAGACGAACTCCACTGCGTAGGTGAGTGTGAGCCGGGAACGATGACGCTGTTGCGTACAGGCAAGCGTTCACGTATCTGGGGCTTCCACCCACCGGGTAAGCCGTTTGTTACGAGCGAAGAGTTCTTGGACAGTCGCAAGTGAGCGACGATCCTCTATTCGACAAGACCGTGGACGACGTCGTATCTCGTTATAGAGATACGCTACACGAACTCGCACAAGGCCCTTCAAACAGAGAGTGGCCATGTCCGCACAAGAACACTCAGTTGGACGAACGTAACGGACGTCGCTTTTGTTTAGACTGTTGCCACTGGATTGAAGGAATAGAATGAACTGCGATCATCCCGGTTTCGTTGTCGTAACAGCTCATCAGTATAGATCCTCGATCGAGGCCAAGAAGAAGTTTCTCCAAAACGAACGTGATCGGATAGAAAACCTGATCGTCAATAAATTCGTAGCAATCATCGAGTGGCAGGACAAGAAGTTCTACAGTCACTGGTGGAACCGATTGTTCAATCGCATTGCCAGCCCTTTAGATCCGGTAACACGTGCTCGGCAAATGCTTGACTGGTATGATGGATGGAATCACGACTTGGCCGAACCGTTCTTTTCAGCCGCTCAGGAAACGTTCCCTTATTTCTATAGGTTTGAACTTTGGATCAATAACTGCCGTAAAGCACTAAAGCCTCTCGTGAACTTAGCCACAGATACTATTGTACACGTAACTTTAGATGATGCGCAATTCTTCGAAATAAACACCAAGCAAGGAAGGTCACCTTAGAGACCTAGACAGACCACTAAAGAACACGGAATGTGGTCATATGACCAAGAACCGTGTTCAGATCGGTAAGGAGTGCATCGCGGATGACCTCCACGATGAACAACACTCAGACGCTGAGTTTCTCCAAGCTGTCCAGGTTGGAGACAAGCAAACTACCCCGGTAATCGATGAAGACGCTCTCACGCAGATCGAACGCTTCTGCACCAAATACAAAGGTTAAATCATGACGTCTGCTTCCTTTTTCGTCATTGTTATCGTTGCTTTAGCCTTCATCTGTTTTCTCAAGTGGTTCCATGAGAACTGGGAAGACATCTGCACCGAAGTAAGCCCGTACAGCGGTTACCAACCAGAGTACCAGGCTCCGAAGCGACCCCTGTGCCAGGAGGATCATGACCTGATCGAGCTCTGTATCTATGTCGGTATTGACGAACAGGGTATCACTCGGCGCGAGTACGATATGGTACTGACGCCTGCGCAACAGCGCTCGGTTGTTGAGGCTGGGTACCAGGTTGTATACGGCTGATTTGTGAAAAAAGAGAAGTACGTTATTAGAGAAGTAGGGTTTACATGGTGCCTACAGACTTATGACGGGTCTCATCTGTGTATTCCTCCTAAAGCAATAACAGGAACGAAGAGCCAGATCTCTGCGATTGTAGCTCACATCAGATCCGTACAGCGCTTACGAAAAATAGAGATGGTGCCATTAGACCAAGCAATGACTGAATACGACGCATTTATGAAAGATGTACATGAGCGAGTCACTAAACTCACCAAGTGAAAAGAAGCGCGGTCCTCTGACCCACTTCATGTTCCTGTGCGACTCTGATGATGAAGATGGCCAGACAACGACCGCTCCTTTAATCCTCCCGATTGCCTCTGCTGCCTTCGTCTTCGACGAACACGGTGTTTGCACCGTCATGATTGTTGGCTCAGATCGCGGTTCACCTATGTCGATCAACGGCAAGATCCGGGTGTTGTCAGCTGAGGAAGTTGTCAATGAACTGAAGCGGTTGATATGAATCCCGCATCTGATCAAAAGTTCAAGGAATGGGAAGACAGGATCCGTGAACTTGTGCGTTATGCAGAAGAAAAGCGCCTTCTAGGGTGTGCGGAGTGCGCCAAAGCACTGCTTTTGTATGGAATGAAAGTTCACAGTGACGCAGTAGCGGCGGATCTCCATCACATCGACTTCGATGCCTTCACGGATGAGCTAAAGCGTCGTGGTGCGCTCGTTCGCAAGACGTGTACGTCTGACAAACCGGAGGCAAAGTGAGTGACGACGATGATATGTGGAAGGAAACGGAAATTGAGGCACACAACACCAAGTGTCCGGATTGTGGCACTGAGTTCGAGGTGGTCAGGCCTGGAAAGATCCAGCCGAAGTGCCTATGTGAGGCTTACCGAGTCCAAGGTCTGCAGCTTGAAGAGTCAGAGAGACAGCTTGTCCTTGAGCGCGCCGACCTTCTGAAGGCGAAGCGTGTAATCGCTCAATACGAGACATTTGAGGACCTCGTAAAGCAGTTCCTGAGCACCAGGGACCCACTGGCAGCACTTGATGTCAGGAATCAGATCCATGACTGCTTTAAGCACATCCGGATTGAAAGGAGTAGACCATGACCACAACCCTGACCGAGGCAGTGAGGAGCTTGATCATTGAGGAAATATGGAAAAGTTATCACCGCGATAATCCCGTCAATCTGAGCGATGAGATCATGGCCAAGCTCGCGCCTTTACTGGAGGCTGCGGAGAAGATGCGAGCGGATCTAGGTCCAGTGAAGCACTATGACATCGACTACACCACCAGCAAAGTGACTCGTATTCCATTTCCGTACGACCAGGCCCGCGCTGCCATCATCGAGGGGGCGAGATGAGCCACGATGATCTCATCAAGATAGCTCAGCGATGGCTATTCTCATATCATCGCTGCGGCGTTGTCATTACCGACATGACCAGCGGATCACCTGAGACCCCAGATGCCATTGGTTGGCGCGCTGGCTTATCCTGGCTCGTTGAATGCAAAGCATCGCGTGCCGACTTCTTTGCCGACAGGAAGAAGCACTTCCGTGTCCGAAGTGAAAACGCCATGGGTGCTTACCGGTATTTCATGTGTCCATCCGAGATGCTGCAGATATCGGAAATTCCGAGCGGATGGGGCTTGCTATGGGCTAGACCTAACAGCGTCACGGTTATGATTGACGCCCCTACCGTAGCCGCTCGGTCCTGCCGTTACGAAATCGATATCCTCACATCAGCGCTGAGACGAATGGTGCTTACTGAAAAAGTACAAGGAGTCGCGTGCCGCGTCTATCAAGTCGATGGAAGCGGTGATCCACGAGCAACTATAGCAGTGAGCGCACCATGACCACCCCCGACAACCGCCCGCGTGTGCCGCCTGTGGTGGGCGGGATATACAGAACTCGCTCAGGAAGAATGACGGGCGATCTCGGCCTAGGATATCAAAACCTATTCAGTGACGGGAGACTCCATTGGCGAGGTGACGGGCGTCATTTCAGCTACGAATACGATGACGATCCAAATCTCGACCTCGTCGAACTCGTGGCTATCGCCGTGCCCGTGGCCGAGCTGGAGCAGTTGAGAAGGGCGCAGGCGCACTGTATAGCTCTCACCGATGATATTATGTCTGCAAAAGCGTTCACATGGGGTGATTGGCTCGCTGCACATCGCGCGGGAGTGAAGTCATGACCATTCTAGCTTACGTCTTACTCTACCTCATCGCTGGCACCTTTTACGGTACCATACTTGAGTACTTGAAGCCGACAGACTTGCAGGCGAATTGCTCGCCAGAAGATCGTGCACAGCTTGAAGCAGCTCAATTAGAAGATCCAACCGCATACAAGTACTGCATGCTCGGTGGTCAGATAAGCGCTTTCCTCATATGGCTGCCGTTCTGGCCTTTGGACCTTGTAACGGATGCGTTCTATCTGCTCGGTCACCTTCGTAACCGGCCCTAGACTGAATTGTTCATAAACGATACAAAAGGGGAGGAGAAGGCACATGGACAAGCGCATCAAAGCGTTCGTTGAACTAGTCCGCAAGGAGTGCCTTAGCCTCAACGTTGAGTTCCGTATCACCAAGACGAAGCAAGTCGACAATGGGGACCACTGTCTCTGCAGCGGTTACTTTGAGGACGACTCTGGAGGGTCACGCGCTCGTTTAGTGGTAGCGGGGAAGCACCCGAACTGGTTCGAAACGCTTGTTCATGAGTTTAACCACCTGAGGCAGTGGAAAGAGCACGATCCTATTTGGCTAAATGAACATATACACTTTTGGGCTTGGGTATCAGGAGAGACGCCGAAGCTTTCACATCGGAATGTCGTCATGTCCGTTCGCCGTTTACGGAACCTAGAGCTCGACTGCGAGAAGCGCTCGGTTCGTATGATCCGTAAGTACAAGCTTCCGATCGATATTGAACATTACATCAAGGGCGCGAATGCCTACGTGAAGTTCTACACCCTCCTGGGAAAGACGGGAGCATGGTGCACCAAGTCGACCTATCGGACCAAGAAGATCATGCGTTACATGCCTACGCGGTTCATGCCTGAGCGCTGGTACCGAACGTTGGATAAGCAATTTGTAGCAGATGTCTTTGAACACTGCTATAGTGCTAGTAAGAGACGTAAGGCTTTGGCCCAGTTGATCGCGGCGTGAGCCTATGGACAATCTAACTTGTGAATGGCGAGGTGCTTGGATGGATATCCCGAAGACCGCGTTTGAACTTGGACAGGACGCCCATATTGCGCGGTTACCTGTTAAAGAGTGTCCGTACGATAAAATGGTAGCTAAACAACACTGGTTGGAGTGGAGAAGGGGTTGGATTTCGAGTAAGGCCGCAGCTGAGGCCGCAAGTATACAGTTGTTCGACAAGTCTGAACTTCTGTATGCCCCTGCCAGTGACGTTACAGACGTGAAGACGGACAATAAAGAGACCTTGATGGGTAAATCCGGAAAGCCGGACCCATTCAATACCCCAGAACCACCTAAGAAGAAGCCCCCATTCTTGCCTAAAGACCGCCCATGGTCAAAAGAGGCGGAAAACACTGATGATGACGAACCGGGCTGGGAGAGCTCCGGCGAAGGGTGGAAAGACCCGAAACCAAAGGATGACAAGTGAACACTAATTCAGCAGGTAAGGGCGACAGAGCCCGTGGTAACTCCAAGGAAGAGCGGAAGCGTTACCAGGACAACTACGTCGCCATCTTCGGAGATAAAGGGATCACTTCCACTGCTCCTGTGAAGGGGAAGCGGGTTAAGCTGAGCCGGAACCCTTCGTCTAGCGAACTGACCCACCGGGAACTCGCTAAGACTGATACAGGCATTCGCATCTGATAGTTGACTGGGTGTGTTAACGACCGTATTGTATACAAAGTACGGAGTTTATATGCCCAAGAAGAGCGAACAGGTTAAAAAGACGGTAGCTGCGTTGAAGTTCCTGGGCTTCCGTGCCAAGGTTCAAGAGAAAGCCTCTACTAAGAAGCTCTCCGGTCTGACGTTCAGCAAGGACGAAGACAAGGAGCCTAAGACCAAAAAGCTCGGCACCCTCTGTGAGAGCCTCCAGAGTGCGTCTAAGCCCGCTATCACGGCCAAGTCTCCGATGGCTATGGATAAGTCCATGGTATCAGGTCCTTTATCGCCTAAGGACGTGCTGTATCGCTCTGAGCTCTGGCTTAAGAGCGGTGAGCCGCCTGAAGGCACCATTGTCCGCTGGTCTGACGGACACGATTACCTCAAGCTGGCCGTAGGCTGGTCTCTGATGCCCGACAGCTCCAACCCGAACATGGGTGGACCTAAAGCTGACGAGAAGGACACCCCGCCTAAGGCGAATCCTGAAGCCGAGCACCCGCATACTCCAGCTGAGCATTCTGCTGACCCAGGTACTCAGGACAAGATCACTCAGAACTCGGACAAGAAGAACGTCGCTGAGCCGTTCCCTAAGGGACCGGCATACGTTGAGGGTTCCATGGACGGTGCGCCTTATCATGTCATGAAGCAAGACACGATGGGTATCTACAAGTCGGTTTCGACCCACACGTCTGAGTCTGACGCGCGGCGCGCAGTTCAGACGCACACGGACCACGAAGGTCGCGTGGCGAATCCTAACTTCCTGCACTCCATGGTGCGCTGGGAGCAGAACGTCCGACCAGGACACGAGGTTCACCTAAAGTTCGAAGGCGGTTCAGCTCGTGCTCGTGTGACGAAGGTTAATGAGGGGTCTGTGAAGGCCCGTCTGATGCACGACACCTCGAGCCCTCTAACCGCGCACTTCACTGGTGCTGAGGTTACGGTTCCGCGCGCTACTTCGGCTCTCAAGGATCCGACAAGCAAGTGGAATAAGGGTAACGGGGTGTTTCCGATCACCGAGCTCACACCTAAGGTAGACGTCGTGAAGTGGGCCGCCATTGGCGAAGCTCAGAAGTCCAATGGGCATGCACAGGACTATCGCGTTGGGGACATCCTCTCGATCGCGTTCCCTTCGGGCCAGGTTCACGAGCCAATGGTTGTTGAGAAGGTTGCGAAGATTCACAATCGCATCACTCTGAAGCACGGTCTGCCCGGTGAGGGTAAAGACGGCTACGTACTCGACATGGCTGGTTTCGCGGGTAAGGTTACCAAGCGTTCCACCGCCCCGATCATGAAGAAGAACTTCAAAATCTAGCTGATCCACCATGTTGTGGAAACAGTATCGGGTCTGTACCGGCTCCAAGTGCAAATCCAGGCTTTAAATAGAGCAGGAACACACCCTCGGACATTAAAATCCGAGGGTGTTTTCTTTAATGAAACTCAAAGCATTAAAATTTAGACCACTTTATTTTAATCGGGTTGACCGTCGTTATAGTTGGCTTTATAGTCATCCCATGACACCGCAACTGCACTTCACTAAAGATCAACTTATTCGGTTCGCACTCATAGCAGAAGCCGGATACCTCGACAACGGTTCTCCTGCATTATTCCAGGCGTTAGCTAAAGTGAACGTCGCCTACGTAGATGGCGCGTCCGCTAAGCAGACCGATACGCAAGCCTGGGTCGGTCAGGTTAAGATGCCTGAGGGTGAGACCACTGCGTTTGTGGTGTTCCGAGGCACCAGGCCTGAGAAGGTAAAGGATATTCTGACCGATATCCGAGCGTTCCCTAAGAATCACGTCTTCGGAACCACGCGTGCGGATGTACACCAAGGTTTCCTAGATTCCGTCACCGAGGTTGCTCCAAAGCTTTTGGATATTCTTAAGACCGTAGACGCGGATCATATTTATTGCGTTGGTCACAGTTGGGGCGGCGCTGACGCCGAGATATTTTCAGTTATTGTAGCTGAGAGTGGTGTAGCGAACTGCTGCGTTAATTGCATAAGCTTCGAAGCCCCTCGCGTAGGTCTTAGGTCTTTCACTAAGTTGGCAGGGTCTTTAGCCATACCTACGCTACGGGTCCGTAACTCGGATGACGTTGTTCCGAGCCTGCCATGGGGCTTTGAGCACGTTCCTGCTCAAGAACTCCATCTGATGTCTTCAGGCCTTGTAACCAAGAAGTGGTATTCCTGGGCTATCCGCGCTTGGTCCTTGTTTAAGGGACAAATAACCAATCACTTCATGTACTCGGTACTCGCCTCGATCGAGCGCCTTCCGTAAAAAGGTCACCTTGCTGACCGCGTGCCGAGAGGGATGCTGTAACAGGAGACAACAGTATGGCTGCTTTGCCCATAGTAGCTATCAGTGAGGACATGCTTCAGAGGTGCACCCGGCACGAACTCACCCAGCACATCTATGGTTTATACCGTAGGCAAGATGCGCTCGACGACCACGAAGCCCGTCTTCGGCTCCTACACTGCGCTTTAGTCCTTCCCGCTATGGAAGCCCCGGTTTCACGGAAGGACGATCAGTGGTTGTCGACTGAAGATCTCGGTTTGATCACGGCGCATGCTTTGCACCTTCAGCGCCGTTTGGACGAGTACCTCGTAACGTTCCACGATATCTACAAAGCCGTGGACAGGCTGTCCCCGCGTCCCTATCAGAAGAGTGGCCTGTACCGGAAGGGCGCTAGTCGGGAGCAATGGCTGGCTCGAAGGGCTGAACTCGCTAAGATACGGCGAGCGAAGCTGCCCAAGACCACTACCGTTAAACTCGTGAATATCGACGGCATTACCAAGACTATCAAGGAGTGGAGTAAAGATCCAAGGTGTTCAGTTAAGTTCACTGCTATCTACAAAAGAATACGTGATGGATGGAGTTGTGCTGATGCAATCTTTACGCCTGCCGAACAAGCCAAGGTCGCGGTCTAAGACCATGCCGATTATAGGCGGTCTCTCGTATCATCCGACGACACCTCGCCTCGCATTACCGAGGGCCAAGGCTTTATACCCATTCGATAAGCATGCCTACCGCCTGATCCTGGAGATTGTCCGGGTAGGTTGGGAAGTGCCAGGTTGGGACATTGGCATGCAGTGCTTCGGTACAGGTAATGACCGGTACATATCGGTTACGGAGATCTCGGGACACGTTGCTGGAGCTAACTTCTATCTGAAGTTCAATCGCCTATCACTGAGCAAAGCCGCCAATCATTTCCAGGACGAGATTTCTCTCTCGCAAGTGTGCATCCCTCACGTAAACGGAAGACCTCCATTTCGACTTGTGGTTACGGACAACCCGGATGAAACCAAGCTCAGCGTCTACGCAGGGGATTCGTGGGATGCGGAGTATCCGCTCTTCTATGATGGTACCGTTTCAGATAAGTGGGACTATGTCCTCAACTCTAAGAGCGAATTCGTTCAGGAAGAGACGTGGCAGAATACTGACAACGGGATGCGCGCTCGAGCTACTGCTGGAGTAACCTATGATGAGGGGCTAAAGGCCGCTGAGAACCTTCTCGAGCGCATTGTGGCTCGCGTAGTGACGCTCCCCTCACGACACGTGGATATCGGTCTTCTGGCTTGCCCTGAACCGGACAAGCTAGCTAAGCCTATTGAAGCATACGCTATCATCGGTGACTCTGCGCTCATCCGAGTTCAGGCGCATAAGCGCGGAGTCGTGTTGAAGCCTTGGGCTGACTACGCCATGTTGCCAGACCGCCCCATCCTTCCTTTAGACCTAGCTACGAACACAGACCTTCCTCGGGCAGCTTTCGTGAAGTACACCTGGCTGACCTTATTCAAGCCTGACCCTTCGGATCTGGAGAACTACACGATCTTCCGGGAAGGCCTTGACGAAGGCCGTCTTGTAAAGGTAACCCTCAAGCTTGCCAATGACGCCTTCGTGGCAGACCTCGAAGCCGGTTTAGCTATTAAACGGAAGTTCTGGGCAGACCATGCGCAACTGAGCAAAGAGGAAGTGAGTGCGTCCTGGCTGGCTGTAGCTCGAAGCATGGTACCTTTAGACTATTATACTGATGGTAAGTACAAGAAGCCCCTCTTGTTACTGACCCGGGAACTAGGTCTTGACGAGGTACAGTTGATCGAGTAACGGGCTTGGGTACCATGCTTGTTATGGAACCAATCCCGTATTTATACAAAGAGTCCTATGTCGGTAACGACACTCTCTTAGAATTCCGCCTCACTAGTGGTGGTTTCCAGCGGGACGTCTCCACCGGATACACGTTCGTACTGAATTACGAGGTGGATGTTCTCGGCACTGTAAAGACGCCGATCTCCTGTTCTTCAAGTGAGACCAATGCAGTATGGGCTTCCGGTATCGTAACCGTTCGTTTACCTGAGTCTGCTACGGTAGACCCAGTGCGATATAATGTCTGTTTGACGAGTACACTTGCAGGTAAAAAGCGAACTGAGGCTACAGGTGTGGTTCTGGTTCTGCATCAGCCCGGTGTTGCTGACGCCTAAGCCGCCTCGTCGTTCTTCAGACCATGCTTCTTCAGTTCTTTACCTGAGAGTGCATACTTCTTCGAGCCATACATTTTGGGCTTGCCATAGATGCTTTGAAGGCGGTTCAAACCAGCGACCGTGATCGGACCCTTGAAGACCGCATCCCGAGGAATGCCCTTTGAGTAATAAGGTTCGTGCACAAATCCATTGCTCATATACTCGCGTAAACGCCAGGCGACGCCCTTGATCATAACCGGAACGGTCTGGATGTAACGCGCCGGAACAGGTGCCAGGGTCACGTGGCACCAGATGCCGTCGATCTGGTGCAATTGATTGCCATCCGGAAGCTGCCAACGCGTAACTGGTTTATCACTCTTCTCGCGCTTATAGCTTTGAGGCTTGTTGCTCTGCTTCTTTGAAACCTCACAGAG
>Ga0210387_10003737_pt1 | contig 11695 bp, 11 predicted proteins | sample IncBWC7OmetaG_FD_160108 | JGI IMG/M metagenome (GOLD analysis project Ga0210387, IMG submission 160108) | Forest soil microbial communities from Barre Woods Harvard Forest LTER site, Petersham, Massachusetts, United States - Inc-BW-C-7-O ... | reverse complement strand
GTCCTTATAATCCGTCCGAGATATGAATCTGGCGCGCCTGCGTGCCAGCACGACCAGGAGAGAATTCATGTACCCCCCGCGTAATTTCGGAGCTGACAGCTATGCTCGCGTCGGCCTCGAAACCAGTGTAATGAGCGCAAATCCGCATGAGTTGGTCGCGCTGCTGTTCAGGGGCGCACGGCACGCAATCCGCATGAGCCGCGTGCATATGCAAAACGGCAATATCGCCGAGAAAGGCAAGTTGCTGTCCCATGCAATCGTGATCATCGGCGGCGGCCTGCAGCAGGGGCTCAACCTAGAAAAGGGCGGCGACCTCGCGCAGCGCCTCGACTCACTGTACGACTATATGAAGCGCCGCGTGCTCGAGGCCAATATTAGCAACGACCCGGCGTTGCTCGATGAAGTCGACGGTCTGCTCGCGACCATCGAGGACGGCTGGAACGGTATCAAGATACGGGTCAATGGTTCGGCCGTACCGGCATAGCCCGGGACTATTCGCTGAGTTCAACATGGAATCGATAACGACCGTAGATCAGTTGTTCATGTGTTACGACACCATTCTCCAGGTGACCGGGCAGATGCTGAGCGCGGCGCGCAAAGACGACTGGGATACCTCAATCGAGTTACAGAAGCGCTATTCCGCGCTGGTTGATACGCTGCGACCCGTGTGCTGGAGTTTCACATTCGACGCGCAGCAGCGCGCACGCGTCGAGGACCTGACTCGCCGGATACTTTCTGACGAGACCGAAGTCCGCAATCTCGCGGCACCCCGCCTCGCGCGACTGTCAGCGCTGCTCGCGAGCGGCCGGCAATCCCAGGCAATGCAAAAGATGTACGGCCTGTCGGCGCGCGGTTAGGCAAGCGCGCGCCGCCTGCGCCGGCGTCATTGGATGGGTCCGGGACCCGCATGTGTGCAAGTCCGGCCCTACACCACATCCGCTTTCGAACCTCGGCGACACTCAAGCCAAAGTTTTGTACGTCGACGGGCATCCGCCAAACTCCACCGCCTTGCCTGAACACAACGTCATGGGATGGTGATTCGGCACACAGCCTCGGCATCGAGACCGTTACGCGGAATGCTCATCGCAAGCCTTGAAGCGGTCGCCCGAGCGTCGGTAGAGGCAATCCATCAAACAGACGCCCAAATACCGTTCACTTTCCCGGGGCGGCGCCGATTGCAAAATTTTATACTTTGGTCCTAGCTGCGCTGGCTGGGAATGATCCTGTTCACGGTTGCGCCCTGCAAAGAAAGCCATCGTCCACAAAACGAGGCTGGCTTCACAGCACCATAGCGGACGCGAATGAACGTTACCACCTCGGACGATAGCATTGGCATTCTTGCCAACCACCCATGGTCGACGCAATTTACCGTGATCGGGTACAAGGACGGGGCTTGTTCTTTTATTCCGAAGGATTTCTTTCGGAATTGGCTCGATGAAGAAGCCTTGGCAGGCTCGTTCCAGATTGGCCGTTGTTCTGGGCTCGGAGTCGGCTCCATCGTCAAGTACGACCAGGGACTCCAGAAACTGGTGATTGGAAAGAACGTGTCGGGTGGACTGCGGCTGCGATTCTTGCTGAATGGTCAGCATGAAATCCGGACCATCTCCACGACAATGTTCTCCGTGTATGGCACCGGAATTGAAAATGTTCCAATGCCCCAATACGATGACACGGTCATCCACAACGACGTCTGGATTGGGGACGAGGCGTTGTTCCTCGGCGGCAGCGTTATTGAAAGCGGGTGTGTCATTGGAGCGAGATCAGTCGTTCCGCCCAACTTTCGCAGCGAGCCTTACGGAATATATGTTGGGTCCCCTGCGCGTCTTGTGCGATTTCGCTTCTCCGAGAAGGTGCGCGAAAAATTGCTGCAACTCGCGTGGTGGGACATGCCCCTGGACTGGGTAAAGAAAAACAACCAGGCCTTTCTAGTCGATCTGACCACAGATGAAGGGCGTGCGTTGGACGTGATTGCAGAGCTGCAACAGGCAAAAGACAACGCAATTCAGGACATAAAGATTCATGCTGGAAATGGTGTCGACGCGCTAAACCATAATCGGCAAGCCGACGACGCGCGGCAGCGCGAGCATGGGCTCGATGGCGTCGCGCCCGCAGCTGAAGCAGCATCGGTGGGCAGCTTGACCGGCGACCAGGCCGAAGCGCTCGCGGATGAATTCATCGCGACGCTGACTACGCTGTCCGACTTGGGGCAGCACCAGGAGGTCGAGGCGCTCGCACGACAAATGACGACTCTCTTGCCGGCGCACGGGTACGGCTGGAAGACGCTGGCAAGCGTGCTGCTCCTGCAAGGGCACACCGAGCAGGTGCTCGCTCCCCTCCAGAAAGCGTTCGAACTGTTGCCCGACGACGCCACCGTCGCAAACGACCCGCATGCGCGCGCCACGCGGCCGGACCCGGCGAGAGAAAAAGGGACCATCGTCGATCCGTTGCCAGCAGCCGCCCTGCCCACCCGCACCGAAGCGAACCGGGCGGTCACGCTCCTCAATAGCGGCCGCGCGGCCGACGCAGCCTTGGCCGGACGACGCCTCACCGAGCGCTACCCGTCGCATGCGCTAGGCTGGAAAGTCCTTGGTGGCGCGCTGTGCGTGCAGGGCAAATTTGACGATGCGCTCGGCCATTTGCGACGCGCCAGGGAGTTGTATCCCGCAGATCCCGAGTCCCTTCAGACCCTCGCCGACCTACTTCGCCAACAGGGACGAGCCGCCGAAGCCGAACTGGAATCCCGGCGCCTTATCGAAATGAAGCCTGACCTTGCCGAGGGTTATTGCATTCTCAGCTTGAGCCTGAGCTTGCAGGGCCGTTACGCGGAGGCCGAAACGGCTTTGCGGCGCGCGCTTGAACTGGCCCCCGGCAGTTCGCAGGTGCTCGCTTCGCTCGGCTTCGTGCAACTTCAAAGAGGCCGACTTTCGGAAGCCGAAACCACGCTCCGCCGCGCGCTTTCGGTCGATCCTGACTCCCTCACGACCCACAGCAATCTGCTGTTCTGCATGACCCACAACGAGAACGTGGAGGCGGAGGCATTGGTCGCGCAGCATCGCTACTTCGGCGAACACTTCGAAGGCAAGCTCCGTGCGCACTGGAAACGTCACAGCAACAGTCGAGACCCGGAGCGCCGCTTGCAAGTCGGCTTTGTCTCGGGGGATTTGTGCAGCCATGCGGTAGCCTCCTTCCTTTCGCCGCTGCTGCCGCATCTCGCGCGCGACCCCGGCCTCATGCTCCATGCCTACTACAATCACGGCGTTGACGACAACGTCAGCCGAGCGCTTCGCCCTCACTTTGCCACCTGGACTCCCGTATTCGGTATGAATGACGCGGAACTGGCGGACAAGATCCGGGCCGATGGCGTCGACATTCTGATCGACTTGTCGGGCCACACCGCACGCAACCGTCTGCTGAGCTTCGCTCGAAAACCGGCCCCGGTACAGGCGAGCTGGATCGGCTACCCGGGGACCACGGGCTTGAGCGCCATGGACTACTACATCGCAGACCGCATGCTGGTGCCGCCTGGCGAACTCGACAACCAATTCGTCGAAAAGGTCGCCTATCTGCCCGCTAATGCGCCGTTCGTACCGTCCAAACTGGCACCGCAAATCAATGCGCTGCCAGCACTCGACAAAGGCCATATCACCTTTGGCAGCTTCAACCGGCTGAACAAGCTGCGCCCGGACGTCATCAGGCTGTGGGCGCAACTGCTGCGCGAAGTGCCTACCGCACAAATGCTGTTGGGCGCGACACCGGGTGATGGCACCGACAGTCACCTGATCGACTGGTTCGCACAGGAAGGCATCGGCCGCGATCGCCTCGAATTCCGTCCACAATCGGAAATGTCGGTCTATCTGCAGCAGCACCATGGCGTGGATATCTGCCTCGACACGTTCCCTTACGCAGGCGGCACGACGACGTTGCACGCGGCCTGGATGGGCGTGCCGACGCTCACGCTGCCCGGTCGAACGGCCCCGAGCCGCGTCGGCGGGTTGCTGATGGCGCAGCTCGAGCTGCAGTCGTTTATCGCGTCGGACAAGGCCGATTTCGTCAAGAAAGGCGTCTATTGGGCGAACAACCTCTCTGCGCTCGCCGAGCTGCGCGCAGGCATGCGGGAGCGTTGCACGCACTCAGCCGTGTTCCGCCCGGAGGTCATCGCGAACGCGTTGTCTCGCGCGCTGCGAATCATGTGGCGCCGCTGGTGCGAAGAAATGCCGCCGGCGAGTCTCGACGCAACCCAGGAAGCAGCCTGAGCAGGCTAGCAGGAAACTCACGACCTCGCCAATGGGCGCAGTCGATCCACTGGAGCAATCCGCACTATGAACTCCGGCACACAGCTTCGCGTAGTCCAGCAGCAGACAGACGAACGCATTTACGTCACGCAGCCGCATCTGCCGCCGCTAGCCGAATTCATCCCGTATCTGGAGAAGATCTGGGACAGTAAGATCCTGACAAACGGCGGCCAATTTCACCAGCAGCTTGAAAAAGCACTATGTGAATATCTCGGCGTGCAGCATCTCGCGTTGTTTGCAAACGGCACGCTTGCGCTGGTTACCGCTCTGCAGGCACTGCGCATTACGGGCGAAGTCATCACCACCCCTTATTCGTTTGTGGCGACTGCCCACTCGCTGCTGTGGAACGGGATCAAGCCGGTATTCGTGGACGTCGAGCCGAACACGCTCAATCTCGATCCCGCGAAAATCGAAGCGGCCATCACGCCGCAAACCACGGCGATCATGCCGATCCATTGCTACGGCCATCCCTGCGATGTCGAAGCGATCCAGAAGATCGCCGACAACTATAACCTCAAGGTCATCTATGACGCCGCGCACGCGTTCGGCGTGCAGAACGACGGCGGGAGCGTGCTCCAGCATGGCGATCTCGCGGTGCTCAGCTTTCACGCAACCAAGGTCTTTAACACGTTCGAAGGCGGAGCAATCATCTGCCCGGATGCGAAGACCAAGCAGCGCGTCGATCACCTGAAGAATTTCGGCTTTGTGGACGAAGTCACGGTCGTCGCGTCGGGGATCAACGGCAAGATGAGCGAGATCAACGCGGCATTTGGCCTGCTGCAACTCAAACATGTTGATCACGCGCTCGCTCGACGCGGGGAAATCGACGCGGCCTACCGCGAGCAGCTTCGCGGCGTGCCGGGCATCCGCTGCCTGCCGAGCGCCGGAGAGAAGGTCGCCAACTATTCGTATTTCCCGATTCTGGTGAATGCCGAACATCCCATTAGCCGCGACGACCTGTATCAGAAGCTGCGCGACAACAATGTTTACGCGCGCCGCTACTTTTATCCGCTGATTTCAGATTTCCCGATGTACCGAGGGCTGCCGTCGGCGCGCCGCGACAATCTTCCTGTCGCATCCGATGCAGCGTGCAAGGTTTTGTGCCTGCCAATCTACCCTTCCTTGTCGAACGATAATGTCGAGCGGATCGTGAGAATTATTGCCGACTGTTGAAGCTGTGAGCTGCAGGCAGCGTCGAGCAAAAACCGTCGGCGTCGTTTGTAGATGCAGGAGTTTGTTCGCGGCCATTCGCCAACCGGTGCGCCAACAGAAAACAGAAATTTGGGGTGTAGAGATGAGCAATGCGCTGGACAGGCATGTCGCCGCCTATCAGGGCGACAACCTGTACGACTTCGATAACGAGGTCCTGCTGACCTGGTACCCGCAAAGGGTGCTACATCACGCCAGTGCAGCGAACTCGCTGCTTGAACTGGGGCTGGGGCATGGCTACAGTACCGACATATTTTTCCGCCGCTTCGGGCGGCATGTGGTGCTGGAAGGCTCGCCTGCCGTCATCCGGAATTTCCGCGAGAAACATCCTGACACAGGGGCGCAGATCGTCGAGACCTATTTCGAGGAATTTTCCACCGAAGAGCGCTTCGATGTAATCGTCATGGGCTTCATCCTCGAACACGTGGACGATCCTTTATTGATTCTGCGTCGTTTTCGGACGTTTCTCGCCCCCGGCGGGAAAATGTTCGTGGCGGTGCCGAACGCCGAAGTGCTCAACCGCCGGTTGGGCCACCTTGCGGGACTGCTGGACGATGTTACAAGCCTGTCGGAGAACGATCAACTCCTTGGCCACAAGCGCTATTACACCGTGCGAAGCCTGACCGACGAAGTGGCGCAGGCAGGCTGCAGCATAGACCGGCTGGAAGGTATTTATCTTAAGCCGTTCACCACCCGCCAGATCGTTTCGCTGCAATTGGACCGGAAAATTATCGACGCCATGTGCGAAATCGGCGCGTCTTACCCGGAACTTAGTTGCGGCATCCTCGCGGAAATATCGGCCCGATAACGGGCGGCGACACGTGAACCCAACGATGAAAATACTGATTGTAGGTGGCAACTCCTCTCTGGCGCAGGTGCTACGCCCGGTGCTCGCCTCGTTCGCCGAGGTGTTGACAGCGGGGCGCAGCGGTTGCGACGTGGCGCTGGATATGTCCTGGCCGGATGAGCAGTTCCACCTTCCGGCGGGGGTGGACACCGTCGTTCATCTGGCCGCGCATTTCGGCGGCAAGGACTTCGAAGCAATGCTGGCCGCCGAACAAGTGAACGTGCTGGGTGCACTCAAGCTCTGTCATGCCTGTTCCCGCTCCGGGGTCGGTCATCTGACGCAGATTTCCAGCATCTTTGCCGGCCTGAGCGAAGACTCGCCGTTTTACGGCAGCTACGCGCTTTCCAAGCGCCACGCCGAAGACGTCGCCCGGATGTATTGCGGCAGCGTCGGCCTGCCGCTGACGATTTTGCGTCCGCCGCAACTATACGGTGAGGGGGAGGCCTTCCGCCGACACCAACCCTTTTTGTATTCGATCATCGACCGTGCGCAGCGTGGCGAGGACATAACGTTCTACGGACAGAACGATGCGCAGCGCAACCTGATGCATGTCGAGGATGTGGCCGAAATCATTGCCCGGGTCGTCCGGCAGCGCGTCGAGGGGCACTACGTCTGCGCCAGCCCGACCAACGTGCGTTATTCTGAAATCGCGGCCACGGCCATCGCGGCGTTCGGCAGCACCAGTACGTTTCGTTTCGACGCCGATCAGGCGGACATTCCCAGCAATGCGTTCGCAGCAGACAACGAGTTGTACAGCCGGATAGGTTATTTCCCGCGAATTTCACTGGCGCAGGGCATAGCCAGGGAAGCGGCACGCAGAAAGGCGCTGACATGAAGCGGGTGCTGGTTTCCGGTGCCAGCGGCATCGTCGGCTATGGCGTGTTGCGCTCGCTACGGCAAGCGCAGCCGGCGTCCTTTCTCGTCGGCACGTCGATCTATGAGGACTCCGTTGCACCCGCGTTCTGTGACGTGTTCGAGCAGGCGCTACCCACCAGCGACCCGGGGTATCTGGAGTGGCTGCTTGCCACGCTTCGCCGACATCGCATCGACCTGCTGATTCCTGGCATTGAAATCGACATGTATCACTGGGCCGAGAACGTGTCCGAAATCAGCCAGACCGGCGCGCTACCATTGCTGAACACGCCCGGGCTGATCGCGTTGTGCAAGGACAAATGGGGCTTCTACGTGCGGCTGAAGGAAGCCGGAGTGACATGCGCGATCGAAAGCTCGCTGGAGCAGGATTTCGGCGCGCTGGAGGCGAAATTCGGTCTGCCGTTCCTGCTCAAGCCGCGTCGGGGCTTCGGCTCCAAGGGCATCGTCCGGGTGACCTCGGAAGACGTTTTCCTGAAACACCGGGAGGAAATCGGCACCGTGCTGATGGCGCAGCCCATCGTGGGCAACGACGCCGAGGAATACACCATTTCGGCGTTCTGCGACGGGCGCAGTGGCCATTTCGCCACCATGACGCTAAGGCGCACGCTCTCCCGTGATGGGTTTACCGACAAGGCGGAGGTGGCTGACACGGCTGAATTCGCCCCCGTAATCGACGAACTGTGCCGGCTTTTCCGACCGCTGGGGCCCACCAACTTCCAGTTCCGGCGCTGCCCGGATGGGCCAAAGCTGCTCGAGATCAATCCCAGAATCTCTTCGTCCACCGCCATCCGCACCGCATTCGGCTACAACGAAAGTGCGATGGCGTTGGAATACTTTCTGGATCAGCGCGACCCGGTTCAGCCCACCATCCGGTGCGGCCGGGCTGTGCGCTACACCGATGAGCAGATTTTCTATGAAGACGGCATTCATTTCTGACATCCATGGCAATTACGAGGCGCTAAAGGCTGTGCTCGCCGCGCTGGACGGGATGGGCGTCAACCGTGTGTACTGCGCGGGCGACGTCGTCGGCTATTACTCACAGATCAACGAGTGTTGCCGCGAACTGAGAGAGCGCGCCATCCCCTGCGTGATGGGCAACCATGACTGGTACATGGCCGGTGGCGGCTTCTGCCCCCGGTCGCGGAGCGTGAACGATTGTTTGGCGTATCAACGCACGATCATCGAGACCGAACATCTGGACTGGCTGCGAACCTTTCCAGTACAGATGCACATCGATGAAATCCGGATGGTGCATGGCGGCTGGGCCGACCCCATCGACGAATACCTGAAACCGACCGCCGACTATTTTGAGCAGGTGCATGGCCATGTTTTCGTGTCCGGCCACACGCATCTGCAAACCGTGCAGCGTTTCGGCGACAAGACTTATTGCAATCCCGGCTCGGTAGGGCAACCGAGGGACGGAGACCCACGCGCGGCGTTCGCCGTCTACGAGGCGGGGCAATTCACGCTGCACCGCGTTGAGTACGACATGCAGAAGGTATTCGACCTGATGGATGCAGCCGGTTTCAACGACTACTACTACGGCAGCCTGAAAACTGGCGCGCGCAACCTGCGGCGTCTGGCGGACTGAGGCCGGGATCGGGAATTTACATGTTCAGATGGAAAAAGCTTGGCAAGGTGTTTGATCCCCAGGATCTGAAGACCGGAAGCTGGATGCACGAGTTTGCACAATCGCCGTCGACGCTGATCGGGGAGGATCACGTCAGGGTGTATTTCTGCTCGCGCCCGGCTCCCGGCCCGGACGGGCAGTATCTCAGCTACATATCCTTCATTGACCTCGAGCGGGACAACCTGCTCAACATTCGGCGGGTGTGTGAACAGCCCGTGTTGAGTCTGGGGAAATACGGCACTTTCGACGAATTCGGCACCTACCCGGTTTCGGTGATCCGCGACCGAGGCGAGATTCGCGCTTACTACGCTGGATGGACGCGCTGCGAATCGGTCCCGTTCAATGCTGCGATCGGCCTCGCGACCAGCCGCGACGGCGGCGAAACCTTCCGGCGTTTAGGCGACGGGCCGGTGCTGTCCTACAGTCCCGACGAGCCCTTCCTGCTCGGCAGCCCGCGCATCCGCAAGTTCGGCGAGCGCTGGCATCTCTGGTATGTGGCGGGCAAGGAATGGCTCAGGACCGATGGCAAGCCGGAGCCGGTGTACAAGATACGTTCGGCCTCGTCGGACGACGGTGTGAACTGGCTAAAGCATGGCAAGGACCTGATCGCGGACAAGCTGGGGCCGCACGAATGCCAGGCCTGCCCAGACGTGAGCTACCGCAACGGGCAGTACCACATGTTTTTCTCCTACCGCGACATTCGCAACTACAAGAGCCGGGAGGGCGGCTATCGGATCGGCTATGCGTCGTCGCCGGACATGATCGACTGGAAGCGTAACGACGATCTCGTGGACATTGGCCTGTCCGAGACCGGCTGGGATTCGGAAATGGTCAACTATCCGCACGTGTTCGAAGTAGACGGGGCGACCTATATGCTGTACCAGGGCAACGGAATGGGGCGCGCAGGGTTCGGCCTCGCGGTGTTGGACTCATCGGAAGAGTGGGGGCTGGCATGAGGTGGAGGAAGCTGGGCAAGATCTTCGATCCGACCGAGCACGCGCTACCCAGCCGATGCGTAGAGTTTGCCCAATCGCCGCAGGCGCTGGTGTTAGAGGACCGGGTCCGGGTGTACTTTTCTACACGGGAGCGGGACTGCGTGGGGAAATTCGTGAGCCATGTCGCCTTTGCCGATTTCGAGCGCGACATGAGAAGCCTCATCGGCGTTTCCACCGAACCGGTGATGGTACCAGGCGGCCTTGGCTGTTTCGACGAGCATGGGATCTTTCCTATCAACGTATTGCGGGACGGCGACCGCGTTCTGGCATACACCACTGGTTGGAACCGCAAGATCTCCGTATCGGCGGATGCGTCGATCGGCCTCGCCATCAGCCATGATGACGGCCTAACCTTTCAGCGTCATGGCGCCGGACCGCTGCTAAGCGCTTCACTGAAGGAGCCGTTTCTGGTGGCCGACGCCTTCGTCGCTCGCCATGGCGGTGTCTATCATATGTGGTACATCTTTGGCACCAAGTGGCAGAAGTTCACCGAGACCGAGCCTCCGGACCGGGTCTACAAGATTGCCCACGCCACCTCGCCCGATGGGGTCAACTGGAAGCGCGACGGGCGGCAGATCATCGGCGACCGGCTGGATGCCGACGAATGTCAGGCGCTGCCCACGGTGATCGCCCTGAACGGTGTCTACCACATGTATTTCTGTTACCGCCACGCGTACGGTTTCAGACAGGACAGCAGTCGCGCCTATCGGCTTGGCTACGCCTCATCCACGGATCTGGAGAACTGGGTGCGCGACGACAGCTCGGCGGGCATAGACGTTTCCGCCGACGGCTGGGACGCGCGGATGCAGTGCTATCCGCACGTGTTCGAATGTGACGGCAAGGTTTACCTGCTCTATAACGGCAACGAATTTGGACGCCACGGCTTCGGCCTTGCGGTGCTGGAAGCATAACTGCCCGGAAGGGAATTCAGGAATGAAACAAGGAATGTCGGCGCCAAGAAACTACAACCGCGAGCTGAACGACGCGGACAACGCTGCAAGCGAAAAATACGCTTACAGCTTCGACTTCGACGTGATGCATCCTTACATGATCCGCTCGTTCGAGCCATTTTTCAGGCCCGGCAGCTTGCTCGAACTGGGGAGTTACAAGGGCGATTTCACCACGCGTCTTCTTGAGCGTTTCGACGACGTTACCTGCGTGGAAGCCTCCGATCTGGCGATTCAGGAAGCGCAAGGCAGATTGGGCGGGCGGGTGCAGTACGTCAACGCATTATTCGAGGAGGTCAGCCTTCCCAGGCGTTACGACAACATCGTACTGACCCACGTGCTGGAGCATCTCGATGACCCGGTGCGCATTCTGCGCCGCATTAACGACGAATGGCTGGCCGAAGGCGGGCGATTCTTTCTGGTGTGCCCAAACGCAAACGCTCCTTCACGGCAAATCGCCGTCAGGATGGGTCTGATCTCGCACAACGCCGCAGTCACCCCTGCGGAGGCCGAGCACGGTCATCGCTGCACATACACACTGGACACGCTGGAGCGCGACGCCGTTTCGGGCGGTCTGAACGTCGTGCACCGTTCCGGCATTTTTTTCAAGGCACTGGCGAATTTTCAGTGGGATCGGCTACTCGCCACCGACATCATCTCGCCGGAATATCTGGAGGGCTGCTACAAGCTTGGGCAAGTCTATCCCGACCTCTGTTCCAGCGTCTTCCTGATGTGCGAGAAAGGAAACACCCATGGCTAAGCCCGTTCTGATCTTTCCGGCGGGGATGCCGCGTTCGCTTGCCTACCTCGAACGTGCGTTGGCCGAAGGGCAGCCCGTGATCGGCTCGTCTTCGCTGGGGCACGACCCTGCGAGGGAACGCTACCCGAGATGGGTCCATCTG
>Ga0210387_10003736_pt1 | contig 11698 bp, 8 predicted proteins | sample IncBWC7OmetaG_FD_160108 | JGI IMG/M metagenome (GOLD analysis project Ga0210387, IMG submission 160108) | Forest soil microbial communities from Barre Woods Harvard Forest LTER site, Petersham, Massachusetts, United States - Inc-BW-C-7-O ... | reverse complement strand
CTTGTCCGAGTAGATTGCGTCCTGCTCCATTGCGGGGATGTACACCAGCCCCGTCATGCGGCTGAAGGCCATGGGCAGCCAACTGTGCGCACCGATGGGGCTCGGCGCGAGCAGGAAAGGACCGTTTTCATAGCGGCTATTGGGCGCATCGATGGGGCGGCCCGTCTTCTGATCGATACCTTTTGCCCAGGTCACTTTGACAAAGGGCTCGGCCGAGATGAACTCTCCAGTGCGCCGGTCGATGACATACAGGAAGCCGTTCTTGGGCGCGGTTATCAGCACTTTACGCGGCCTGCCGCCGATCGACAGATCCGCGAACTCCATGTCCATGTTGGCGTTGTAGTCCCAGCTCTCGCCGGGATTTACCTGATAGTGCCATTTATACGCTCCCGTCTTGCCGTCGAGCGCGACGATCGAGGCGAGAAACAGGTTGTCGCCCATGCCTTGGCTGCGGATTTTTCGGTTCCATGGCGAGCCATTGCCGCTCCCCACAAACACCGTGTCGGTCTCGGGGTCATAACTCATGGCATTCCAGACGGTGCCCCCCCCGCCGTGCTTCCACCACTCGCCGGACCAGGTCTTGGCCGCCATCTCCATGGCTTTGTTCTCGAAGCCGTCGGCCGGATTGCCGGGCACGAGATAGAAGCGCCAAAGCTGTTTGCCTGTCGCGGCATCGTAGGTTGTCACGTAGCCGCGAATCGCGGCCACATCGGCTCCGCCATGGCCGATGATCACCTTGCCGTCGAAGACCCGCGGTGCGCCGGTGATGTAGCGGCCGTCATCCTTGTCGACCGTCATTACGGACCACAGCGGTTTTCCCGTTGCCGCGTCGATCGCGATGAGGCGGCCGTCCTGCGTGCCGGTGTAGATATTGCCGTTCCACCACGCGATACCTCGGCTGCCCCAGGCGAGGCGAAGCTTCTTACCGGCGGCTTCGGGAGCCTTCGGATCATAGGTCCACAACGCCTTGCCGGTCGCTGCCTCCACTGCGTGGATGATGCTATACCCCGTGCAGAAGTAGAGCACCCCGTTGATCTCGAGCGGCTGCGAGACGGAATTTCCCAGCGGCAAATCCATCGACCAGACCAGCCCGAGCTTGCTCACACTGTCCGCATCGATTTCGTGGAGCGGACTGAAATGCTGCTCACCGAAGGTGCGCCCGGGACCCGGCCAATTCTTGCCGTCGCTGCCGTCCGACAACTGCGCGGTGCCGTAAGCGGAGTGCGGCATCTCCTGCGAAACCGCCGCCGTACATTCGTTCACGAGCACGAGTGCCGCAAGGCAGCCTATTCCACGGGCGATTTTGGACATGAAGCTCAACTGCGAGTACCTCCGACACCGCTCAAGTCGTGCGAGCGTCGCAATTTCGACGGCTGCAGGCTTGATCCCACGAGACTGCGTAAACCCGCGGCGCGGATGAAATCTCGACGCGTGTCGCGCCAAGTCAAGCGCATGATCGAAAGCTGATGAAAGCTATGCCAACAGCCCATGAAGGAGAGTGCGATATGCCCAGGAAAACGCTCGGCCACCTCGCCCTGCATTACCGGACAAAGGAAGAGGGTCCGGCAGCCGCGAAGCTCCTCGACCTGCTCGGTTTCGCCCGCTTGCCCAGCCCGAAAGGCTATCCGTTCTATCACTACGTGGTCGACGGAGAGGCGACCAACAATGGCGACGGCATCCTTTTCATCATGGAACAGCCGCAGGCGCTGAACGAGCTCAACAAGGTGATTCGCGAAGCTTTGAAAGTGGATCAGCCCGGCGAGCATCCGGTAGTCGCCAAGGTGCGCGCCGCGCACGATTCCGATCCGGAATACGATCTGCATCTCGGCGTTCTGTTCGACTCTCTGGAGGAAATCGAGCAGAGGATCATGCGGATTCGTGATGCGGCGGCGAGCGACCCGGATCTGCGAGGGCGGGTGAAGATCATTCTGAATCGCGCGCGACCCGGCACCACGGAGGTCGACGAGCGTATGGACAAGTCGCCTATATACGGAGGAGTGAAGCGCTTCACCTACGGCCGCAACGGCATCCAGGCGTTCATCGAGACGGATTTGTTCATCACGGGCGCCCTCGGTGACAAGTTCGTGTTCGAGCTCGACTACGTGTTCGCCGGATATCCGGACAACATCCTGACCAACCCGGCCGGGGTGCCGCGCGAAGAGCTCATGGCGGGGTCCACGGCGGATTGACCACGCCGCCGCGCGTTGCTCAGGACCAGCAGCTCAGCTCGTTGCGCAGTTGTTTCGGTGAAGCGGAAAACCAACGGGCGCAGCTGCGCGACAATACCGAGGCCTCGGAGTAGCCGAGCAATTCGGCGACGCGGGTGAGCGGCACGTCAGGCTGAATCAGATATCGCAACGCGATATCCCGGCGGACACTGTCCTTGAGGCTTTCGAAGCACTCGCCTTCCTCCCGCAGCCGGCGCTGCAGAGTGCGCGGATGCAATCCGAGCACCGAGGCAACCTGATCGTTGGTGCACTCATTGGCAGCCAGCAGCCGCGCGATTATCGCTCTGACGCGGGTACTCATGGTCAGCCGTACGGCGGGAAAGCGACTCTCGATATAGCTGGTTGCAAGCTCATAGAGCTGCGGGTCCGGTTCCGATATTGCGCAGTCCAGATCCCGATCGGAAAAGAACAGTCCGTTGCAGGGTGCACCGAAACGGACGACGGCGCTGAAACAATTGCGATAAACCGAGCGCGACATGAGAGGCGCGTGCGAGAACCATACCTCCCGCGCCTGTGCATGACCTTTGGTGAGGTCCACCGCAGCGTGCTGTGTAAGCAGCAGCGCCTGCTCGACGGCTTGGCGCTGATAAGGCAGCCGGCCGAGCAGTATCTCGAACCGCATGAAACTTCGCCGATTCGTCGGGTCCCTCTCGATGCAGATCTGGACGGCTGAGCTGTAAGCTTGCAGGTGGGCGGCACAATAACGATAGGCATCGCCGAGCGTGTTCGAGTTCGCCATGACGACCTGAATCGGCCCGAGCACTTTCGCTCCGTTTTGCGCCGATGCCAGGCGAAGGCCGAAATCAGGGCACTTCAGCTCGCTCGCTGCGCGCTCGAGCAGATGGACCATCATCCGGTAGGACACCACCGCATGGCGATTTTCGAGCGCAGCCGATTCGATCTGCGACTTGGCGAGCAGCGCCTCCGGGTCCCCACCGAGCCCGGTAACTACTTGATGAAAATTACGCAGCGCATCGCTGCGCACTACGGCGGCGCTGGTGTCGGCGGTTGTCGTCTCCGTCGGAACAATCTCGAACGGATGTATCTCTATCAATGCGTCTCCTCCCCTTTCGAAACCAGCATCCGGCTGCGCACGACCACCCGCGCGCGCTGCCGCAACACTTTGCCGGTCATAATCCAGGCTGCCCAGCCAGGCAGCCGATGATTGTCAGGATCACGACTCGACCACCACAGCTTAGCGTATTAGTTAGTGCATCTGGTGGCTCGCGAATCACAGTTTGCTCTCCACACTCAGCCGGGTCTGGCGCCCGCAAACCGCAGGATTTGGGGAGCAAGTTTCGGCCAGTTGGCGAACAACCCCTCCCCTCGCCGCGCGGCGGCCATCCTGTCGATCCATTCACGATCGCCCCAGGGAGGCTCCTCGAGGATCGAACCGGGAATCAGAGAATGCACTTGCTCGCTCGTTCTACGCAGGTGATGGAGGTCGCTCGCGCCGCTTCGTAAGACCACCACGGGAACGGCGAGGGCCGCGAAATCGGCCGAGGTCATTCCGGGCACCGGTGAGCCCGGCGCAGGCGTAAACGCATCCGCCCAACGCTGCATGGTGCTGATGAATTCCGCGGGGTCGAGTGCCAGCAACCGACCCCGATTAGCGGGGTTGCGGGCAAATTGCTCGCGCCAAGAGGGCATCGCCGCGACGGCTTCCATACCACCCGCGGCCGCGGTCAGCGCCGCATCGCCGCAATATACGCCGACCAGGGCAGCGAGACCGATCCCACCGCCGGTGATCCACCATAAGAACAGTCCCGCCGTTGTCCGTGGATGACGGGTTGCCGCGCGCAGGGAAACGCGCGATCCGGCGGATCCGCCGGCGAGAATCGTCGGCCCCAAATCAAGCTTGCGAATCAGCCCGGCGAGAATATCGGCGTTGAGATCGGATTCCGAATCACCCCGGAAGGCGAGATCGGATGCGCCGCAATTTGGCCTATCCCAGATCAGCGCCCGCAGACCGCCTGCGGCAAGCGCCTGAGCCAACTCGCGCACACCGGGGTCGTCCTTGGAGAAGCGTCCGCCCGGGGTGATCGCGATCGCCCTGCCGGTGCCGATGAGCTCGTAGTCTATCCCGATACCGTCGATTTCCGCGCGAGGCATCCAGATCTCCTTGCTTCTAGCCCGTGTTGCGACCGGCAACGGAAGCCAACGGGCCGCCCCTCGAGCGCTCCTTGCGAGTTACCTCCATTCCTTCGAGCCTATCCTGAGCCCGCCACTCCTCGAGGACCTTGAAGAATGCGACCGAGCCGGCGCCATAGATGTCGTTGAGAGCCGTTGCAGGCGTGTCCTTACCTTCCTGATTGTAGTAGCTGGGTGGGCAGGACTCGAGAAACGCGCGCCGCGGCCCCCGCTGGGCAATGATCTCGTCGACCCACTCGTCCTCGGCTTGTTGCGTGGGCTCGAGCGTGCTGACCTCGTCCTCGAGGCAGCGCTTGAGCAGATAACCGAGATGGATTGCCCGCTCATCGATCAGATGCGTCAAGTTGACCGTTACACCATTCTGGGCGAGCCCGAGAATGAACAGATTGGGGAAGCCGCGCGTCTGCATGCCGTGCATGGTCCGAGTGCCTTGGCTCCAGCGCTCGCTGAGCGCCAAACCATCACGCCCATGGATATCGTAGCCGATCATGCCGGCGAATTCGGACAGCCACTCGAATCCCGTGGCATAGATCAAACAGTCGAGCGGGTACTCCTTGCCGGCGGCGACCGCTCCGGACGGCGTGATCCGCTCAACCCCCTTGCCCGCCGTGTCCACCAAGGTAACGTTGTCGCGGTTGAAGCTCTGCAGATACTCATCGCTGAAGCACGGACGCTTGCACAGGTAATTGTAGTAGGGCTTGAGCGCCTCCGCCGTCGCCGGGTCCTTCACGATCGCGCTGATCCGTCGCCGGGATTTCTCCATCTTGGCGAACAGCGCCAGCTCCACCTTCGCCGGATCGGGTGTGCCGCCCGAAGAGTTCAAGACGAATGCCAGATCGGCCAGGATGTCGGTCCAACCGTCGCCCACCAGGTCTTCTTTTTCAGGGATACCATTGACCAAGTTGTTGAAATTGACCATGCGACGCCGGTGCCAACCGGGCGTCTGCGCACGCCTGAAATCGGCGTCGGTGGCAACGTTATTGCGCGCGTCCACCGACGAGGGGGTCCGCTGGAATACGTACAGGTGCTTGGCAGACTGCGCCACCTGAGGAACGCACTGAATCGCCGTGGCGCCGGTCCCGAGGACGCCCACGCGCTTGTCGGCAAGGCCCACCAGGCCGCCGCGCTCGTTACCGCCCGTGTACTTATAATCCCACCGGCTGGTGTGGAAACTGTGGCCGGCGAAAGTCTCGATGCCGGGAATACGCGGGAGCTTCGGCTGGCTGAGAATCCCGGGGGCTACGACCGCGAAACGTGCGGCGATCCGATCACTGCGGTTGGTCGACAAGATCCAGCGCGCGGCTTTCGAGTCCCAGCGCAAGCCGGTAACGGTCGTCTGCAGCAGGGCAGTTCGATAAAGGTCATAGAACCTCGCGATCTTGCGGCAATACTCGTAGATCTCCGGCGCCTTCGCATATTTCTCGAGCGGAACGTAGTCGAGCTCCTCGAGCAGCGGCAGGTAGATGTACGATTCGACGTCGCAGGCCGCGCCTGGGTAGCGATTCCAGTACCAGGTGCCGCCAAAATCCGCTCCCTTTTCGACGATACGGATGGACTGCACTCCCTGCTGACGCAATCGCGCCGCAGTCGTCAGACCGCTGAGGCCGCCGCCGATGATGAGGACGTCGATGTCATCATGAACCGGATCACGCGTGAAATTCGGATCCGCATGAGGATCCTCGGCAAGATGGGCGAATCGCCCGGCTAACGGTTGATACTGCCCGGTGGCATCGGGGCGCAGCCGCTTCGCGCGCTCCTCGACATACTTGCGACGCAGCGCATCCGCATCGAAATTCAGGGCGGCGCTCTTGTCATTCTTGTCTTGCATTAACCTTCATCCTCTCGAGCAGTCGCCACCATCGCAGTCGATCAGACCGTCATCTCGAGGATCTTGTCGCCCTTGCCGTCGTTCTCGAAGAACCCGAGGCCATAATCGCCGACGATCGTCGTGCGCTGCATCCGGCGCTCGTACTTCGGGTCCATGCCGCTCACGCGGTGAAGCATGCGCCAGTTGTCCCAGATCACCATATGATCGGGCTTCCACGAATGGAAGTACGGATGAATCTTGGCAAGCATCTCTTGACACACCGCTTCGAGCAGCGAGTCGCCTTCGGGGTCCTCGTGGTTGCGGATACCCACCGCCATCCAGGGCGACACGTGCAGCACCTTCTCGCCCGACTTGCGCTGCCACACCGCCGGATGGATCGCGCGCGGTAAGTTCTTGGCGTAGGCCGACGACGCGTAGGCGGATTCGTTCACGCGCAACTCGCGGAATCCCTTCGGCACGCCAAAGCGCATGTGCGCATAGAGCAAGTCGAGCGTGTAAATGACGTGCTGGCCCTCGATCTTGCGCCGGGTCTCCTCCGACAGAGACTTGTATAGCTCGATGCCGTCGGCGAATCCGGTGCGTCCGCCTTCCGGCGGGATGGTCACCGCGCGCAGGACGCCCGCGCGATTGAGCTCATTGTTGTAGCAATGGTCGAAATGCCAGGGCAGCCACTGCGCCAGCGGCTCGCCTTCGATCTCGACGACGCCGCCGCTGGCAGGGTCGTACTTCATGTCGATCACACCGGGCGCTTTCTTCTGGTCGACGCGGGCGACTACCGGCACGGGATGATCCTTGAGCGGACCAAACACATTGCTGACTGCGAGATGCATGTCGGTTGACGCCTCGACACCTTCGAACACGATCAGCCCACGCCGCTCGAAGAGCTCGTTGATCTCCCGGCGCACGCCCTCGTCGGCGAGAAGGTCGCTGTCGACTCCGCTGATGACGGAACCGAACGAGAACTCCTCGCTCAAGTTACGGATCTTGATTCCAGCCATTTCGACGACTCCGCTTTTTGATTTTCATCGGGAAAGCAGATCAGCTCGAACGTCAGTTGCGACTAATACACAAAAAGTTGCAGCAACTGCGCGACGTCACTTCCATGACGTCCTACACTCTTTCGTTAGACCCCATTTCAAGTTTATATTGCCCCTCCCACCCTTGCAAGGGCAGTTCGGGCGCTGCCGCGCTCCGCAGCGGCGCAGGAACTCTTGCGATTCGCGATGTGTTCCAAGAGCGAGGAGGCATGTCGATTTCGTTTGCGCACGCCTGATATCGCTCATCTCATGACGGCGATTGCGGTTCCATGCGAGGCCTGAAGGCGGGCTCGGGGGATCACGCCCCCAGGTTGATTTTGTAAACCCTCGCCGCGTTGCCGCTCATGACTTTCTCTCGAGCGCTGTCGTCGAGTTTCGCGAGCCCTTCCGCGACATAATCGAGCGGCGCCGGATGCAGGCAGACAATATGCGGAAAGTCCGTCTCGAACATGCAATTGTCGACGCCCACTTGCTCTATGACGTGGCTGATATCGCGCTTCTCGAACCAGAAACAGGCATAAAAATTCTTCCGGAAATATTCCGAGGGCTTATGCAGCAGATTCGATTTTGTGATCAGCGAACTGAATTGATAGTCGAGCGACTCCATGACGAACGGAACCCAGCCTATTCCGCTCTCGACGGAAACAAACTTGAGCTTGGGGAACCGGTCGAGAAGTCCGGAATAGATCAGGTTGCCGATGACTCTGCCGTTGTCCAGGAACATCATCGATCCCGCCAAACCGGAACGGAGATTGACGGACAGCGATGGCCAGCCGGCGGTGCCGATCCAGTCCATCGATTGCTCGCTTGCGCCGATGTGGAAATTAATGGGCAGGTCGAGACTTTCGCAGGTCTCCCACAGGGGATTCCAATACTCCACGCTCAGATCCGGCAGCGGGTTGCCATTCGCGTCTCGATGCTTATGAGGATCCGAGTTGATGTTGATGCCATGCAGGCCATTGGCATGCGCGCGCTTCGCTTCAGTGACAGCGGCGCCGACGTCCCACCAGGGCAGCGTTGCCATGGGAAACAGCCGCTGGCCCGATTCCTCCTGAAACTCCACCATTGCATCGTTGTAAATCTGAGCGGATATCAGGCGGAGCTCGGGATCCACAGTCGCCGTGTTCTGGCCGCCGAAACCCATGACGTTCGGGTAAACGATTTGCGCGTATATCCCCGCCTCATCCATCAAGGCAACGCGCGCCCGCGCATCGTAGGAGGCAGGAATCACATCGGCATTTCGCCACTCGACGAACTCGATGCCCGATGAGTGGCGGCCGTCCTTATGAAAGACGCTGGACGCGGATGCACCCAAACCGATGGGATGATTTCCGTTGATGACCCACGATACCTTGCCGTCGACGGTGCGGATCTGCGGCACGCGATCCTTGAATTTGGCCGGCGCCCGCTTCGTCCAGAGATCCTCCGGCTCCGATAGGTGAGTATCGACGTCGATTACCTTAACGCTTGATTTGAGAACAGAATTTTGCGTGCGTTGAGCCATTGACGTTCCTCCCCCGGTATTTGCGCCGCAACGTGAGGACCTACCTTACCGGCCGAATATCTGCGCGAAGGCCGACGACCACGGCGAGATTGGTGTTACACCCACTCTTGCGACGAAACACAGCGTAACGCTCAAATCGCGAGAAAGTCAATTTGGCGGCCGGCGCATGTCGCGCGTGGGCGGGAGGGGTGGGCCGCGCACTATCGAGGTATGGGCTCGAAACGTACGTCCACGCTCTGCGGGCCGCGCATGACGAAGAACCTCACCCGCCGGTATCGGAAGCCGGGCACGAGCTCCATTCGCGCCGCGCGGTCAAGCACCGCATTCAAGGCGCAAGCGGTCTCGAGCCGCGCGAGACTCGCGCCGACGCAGAGGTGGATGCCGTGGCCGAACCCGAAATGGGGCTTGGTATTGAAATCCCGCCGCTCGAGGCTGAATACGTCGGGAGCCTCGAACACGTCCGCATCCCGGTTCGCGGAGGCGTAGCCGACGGCCAGGGTTGCGCCGGCAGGGATTGGACAGCCACGGATTTCGACGTCGACCGTGGGCACCCTGAACATGATCTGAGCCGGGCCGTCCAGACGTAAGGCCTCCTCGATCGCAACCGGCACGAGACTCCGATCCGCGCGCACCCGCTCGTACGCTCCGGTTGTCGCGCACAAATTGAAGAACAGGTTTCCGATCAGGTGCTTGGTCGTCTCGGTGCCCCCGACGATCACATCTTTGGTCATGTGCGTCAGTATCTTGTCTTCCGAGAGGGGCTTGCCGTCGCCGTCACGCGATTCGATGAGCCCGGTCAGTACATCATCCGGGCGATGCATCGAGCGTTGGCGTTGCCGGATCACCTCGCGCGCAGCCGCATCGAACTCCGCCACGACCGCGTTCGCGGCCTCGACTTTGCGGGCGTCCGCATCGGTACGCAGCATGAACGCTTCCGAATAAGCCGTGAATCGGGTGTGGTATTCCGCGGGCATACCGCTGAGTGAGCCGATGACGCCCACCGGCATCGGCGCCGCCAGGTCGGCAATGATGTCGGCACTGCCGCCGTCCGCGAACCGGTTCACGAGGGTCTGGCAGGTCTCGCGGATGAGGGGCTCCATGGCGCGAACCTTGGCCGGTGTGAGCAGCGCCGCGAGGACTTTGCGCACGCGCACGTGCTCGGGCGGGTCGGTCTCGCCGAGGTTCAGTTGATCCGCCGAGCGTGTGTCCAGATGGCGCGGGATATGGCGGCCCTGGCGGAACGTTTGCGGGGCACGGCATACGTCCATCACGTCCTGATACCGCGCAAGATAGAATAAGCCCGGTTTCAGCTCACTCACGGGAGCCTCGCGCCGCAGACGCGCGAGCACGGACTGGTGATCGTCAACCTGCGCCGGATCGAGTGGGTCGTATTCGATAGCCATGCCGCCTCTCGGACTCCCCGTTGCCTGTCGTCGAGTATGTCAGCGAGTAACTTTACGGTACATACCGTCACTTCTTTTTGTTGTGCATGACTTTTAAACTATCTCCGTGTAGGCTGTTTCCAAAAGAGTGTGCGTGCGCTCCGGGATGAGTGCAGGCATTGCTTTGACTGCCCAGCCGGCAATAGCCTCAAAGAGTAATGGAGATCATGAGCACGACAGGCACTGCGCGAAAACCCAAACAAGACGCGGAATATGAAGTCGGCGAAATTCAGTCACTGCGGAGCCAGCTCAAAAGGCTGACCAAAGAGCGGTTGATATCGAGTGCGATTGAGTTATTTGCGAAGAACGGCTTTCGCGCCACCAGCGTAGGCGATATTGCAAAAGCGGCCGGCACCACGCCGACCACTTTCTATCGCTATTTCTCGAGCAAGTCCGATATCGCCCGTCTTCTTCAGGACCACATAAACGTCGACGTCAAGTCGACTTTCGAGCGTCTCGACGATGTGAAACGCCCGACCAAGCAGGCGATTCGCGGCTGGGTCGATCAGTACGATCAGATGTGGCAACGCAATCATGTGCTGTGCGACGCCTTCTGGGAGGCAACCAGCACCGACCCGCAGCTCGCTGCCGAGTTGGTCCCCATCACGTATCGATTGACCGAATCGATCAAATTGGTGCAGTCCCTCGCGGAGGGCGAGACCAAGAGCAAGTTTCAGACCCGGCTCGTGCTGATGTACTTGCTGATGGACCGTCTGCTTTACCTCGTGAACATTCAACAGCGAAATGCGAATGGCTTGCGCATGCTCGATGAGTTTTCGGAAATCCTGCGCAGCGCGCTGTTTTCAAACGACAAATAATCCAAGGGCCCTGAGCTCGCGCCGCCTTCCGGCTTATGCCACCTTCTCGCGCCGGCCGAGAGCGTAATCGCCGGCGATGGTGGTTCTGCGCATCCGGCGCCGCTCGCCGGGGGGCACACCGCGGGCACTGTGGAGCATGCGCCAGTTGTCCCACAGCACCATGTCATTTTTTGCCCATTTGTGGATATAAGCGAGATCCGGACGGATAGCGTAGGCAACGACCTCGCGCAAGATCGCATCGCCCTCCTCGTTCTCCATGCCCTCGATTGCGACGGCATGCCACGGCGAGATATTGAGCACTTTCCGGCCCGTTTCCGCCTGGGAGTACACAAGCGGGTGAATCACGCGTGTTTGCACCGACGGGTGTGCCGCGGCCATTCTGATGTTGCGCGACAGGCGCAGGCATTTGTCGGGCCGCTCGCCGAATTTTGCCTTGCTCGAATCGATGGCGTATTGACATATTACGCTCAGATTCTCGATGCGCTGCCGCAGCTCGAGCGGCAGCAACGCATACACCGCAACGCGGTCGATGAACCCCGTCTCGCCACCGGTATTGGGCAGCGTCTCGGGCCGAAGAATGCCGCCGTGATTGATTCGATCCATATACGCCAGATCGAAATGCCAGGGAAGGAAGCCGCCGCGCAGCTCCCCGTTGATCTCGTATAGGTCGCCGTCCTCCTCGTCGTATTC
>Ga0210387_10003731_pt1 | contig 11704 bp, 1 predicted proteins | sample IncBWC7OmetaG_FD_160108 | JGI IMG/M metagenome (GOLD analysis project Ga0210387, IMG submission 160108) | Forest soil microbial communities from Barre Woods Harvard Forest LTER site, Petersham, Massachusetts, United States - Inc-BW-C-7-O ... | reverse complement strand
AAACTGACCTTTCCGCCGAGGGTCGCTGTGCCGGCGTTCAGTCCCGTTGCCGGCACTTATACGAGCGCGCAAACGGTGACGATCTCCACGGCGACCAGTGGCGCATCCATCCGTTATACGACGGACGGCAGCATCCCAACCGAAACCAACGGCACGCTTTATTCCGGCCCGGTGAGCATCAGTGCTGCCACCACACTCAAAGCCGTCGCCTTCGAGATCGGGTACACCGACAGCCTGGTCGCTTCTGGCGCCTACACGATCAGCCTCACGGTGTCTTCGAGCAACGGCTTCTCCAACACCCCGCTGTCCCCGCCGCAGTCCGGGACTTTCACGGCGACGTTCGATGCCTTGCCTTCGCTCTCCCCCATCAATGCCGTGATCGCGTTGTCCAAGGGGGCACAGACCGCCTACACCGGCCTTGCCTGCATCGCGCGATTCAACACCTCCGGCGATATCGACGCCTATAACGGCACCGCCTATCAGGCGGCTTCCATCATCCCGTACGCCAAGAACACAACCTATCACTTCCGGATGGTGGTCAATGTGCCCGCGAACACCTACTCGGTATATGTCACGCCTCCCGGCGGCTCCGAGTTGACGGTGGGGCTCAATTATAAGTTCCGCAAAGCCGTGACCAGCCTGGATACGTGGACGATCGATGTGAACTCTTCCCCGGGTGGCTCGGTGACCGTGAGCAACCGCACCATCATCGGAACCCAGCAAGTCGCCGCGCCGACGTTCAATCCCCCGGCTGGCACGTATACGAGCGCACAGGCGGTGACGATCACCTCGGCGACAAGCGGCGCCCTGATCGCCTATACCACGGACGGCTCCACCCCAACCGAGAGCGGTGGTACCGTCACCCACGGTACCGTGTTGTCCAACGGAGGCTCCGTGTCCATCAGCGTCACAACCACGCTCAAGGCACTCGCGTTCAAAGGCGGCATGCTGGACAGCCCGGTCACCACCGGTGTTTATACCATCAGCCTGCCGCAAGTGGCTGCGCCGACGTTCAATCCTCCGGCCGGCACGTATACGAGCGCGCAGACGGTGACGATCACCTCGGCCACGAGCGGCGCCTCGATCCGCTACACGACGGATGGCAGTATGCCGTCGGAGACCGCCGGTACGCTCTATTCGAGTCCGGTGAGCATCAGCACCACGATCACGCTCAAGGCGATCGCCTTTAAGAGTGGCATGGCGGACAGCCCGTTGACCACAGGTCTCTATACCATCGGTCTGCCGCAAGTGGCTGCGCCGACCTTCACTCCCCTGGCCGGCACCTATACGAGCGCACAGTCAGTGACGATTACCTCGACGACCAGCGGTGCCTCGCTTGCCTACACCACGGACGGCAGCACACCGACCGAAAGCAGTGGCAACGTCACCCACGGCACCTTGTTGTCTAATGGGGGATCTGTTACCATCAGCGTCACGACCACGCTCAAGGCGATGGCCTTCAAGAGTGGCATGGCGGACAGCACGGTGACTTCCGGTCCCTATACGATTGGCGCACCGCAGGTGGCTGCGCCGACCTTCAGTCCCCCGGCCGGCACGTATACGAGCGCGCAGAGCGTGACGATCACCTCGACGACGAGCGGCGCCTCGCTTGCCTACACCACGGACGGCAGCACGCCGACCGAAAGCGGAGGCACGATTACTCATGGCACCGCATTGGCCAACGGAGGAGCCGTGTCGATCAGCGCCACATGTACGCTCAAGGCGATGGCCTTCAAGAGTGGCATGACCGATAGCACGGTGACGACCGGTGTTTATACGATCAGTGCTGTGACGAGATCCCTGACCGGCACCTCGAGCGATGGGTGGCATGCGCTGGCGCTGACTTCAGCCCAGACGGGAACCTTCACTGCAACGTTTGACGCGACGCCCACGGTCTCGCCGGAAAACGCGGTGGTTGGATTGTCGAAAGGCGTGGCCACAGGCTATGCGAGTATCTCCTGCATCGCGCGTTTCAATACGTCCGGCGATATCGATGCCTATAATGGCACCGGCTACCAAGCGGCCTCGGTCATCCCGTACGCAAAAAACACCGCTTATCACTTCCGCCTGGTGGTGAACGTTCCCGCTCACACCTACTCGGTCTATGTGACCCCGGCGGGCGGATCCGAACTGACGGTCGGCCTCAACTACGTCTTCCGCGTCGCGCAGGCCAGCCTGGACACGTGGAACCTCAATGTGAATGCCACGCCCTCGGGCTGTTCGCTCACGGCCAACAACCTCACCCCGTAACCGGATCAATATAACCAGTCGTTTCAGCGCCCGCCGTATCCAACGGCGGGCGCCATGCTTAATAAATGGAGCCATTCCATGTGCCATCATCAGGGCAAATTGAGTTGCGCGTCATCCGCCGGCTTGGGCTGCGGGCAGGGTGCGCTGGATCCTTTTGCGTCTGCATGGCTCAAGGCTCTCATTGCAGGGGGTCGTTGGCATAAGCGCGGGATCGCCCAGAGTTTTTCCAGCTTGTAACACCGCGACAGCGGCAAACCAGAAGATATTGTTTAAGCAGCTATTATTCTAGCTATAGAATTAACTATATCGTTGATTTAACAATGTAAGTAGAATCGAATAAAATACTATCGATCACCAACGAAATTACTGTTTTTAACGGCAGGCATCTCGGTGGAACGGCCCGCGCGAAGCCCTCTCCGGCGACTCAATCGGCATGATTCATGTTTTCAACCTGAGCCAGACCTTAAAATAAAATGAAAATCCTACGCCTACTGACCTGCAGCCTGCTCATTCTCTCCTCCAGCGCCAGCCTGCTCCAGGCTGATCGCGTTGCCGACTTGCAGAACGAAAGCACTCCCCCTGGCGCCGTGATGACTCCGCCGTGGCACAAATATACTGGTTTCGTGCCTGCTACCGGGGGGCCAACGGGCTACACGCCGGCACAAATGCGGCATGCTTACGGATTGGACCAGCTTGATACCACGGGGCAAGGGCAGCTCATCGCGATTGTTGACGCTTACGGCAGTCCGACCATGCAGGCCGATTTGGATACATTTTGTGCGACGTTGGGCATACCAAGCACCACCATCCAAGTGTATTACCCGCAGGGTCAGCCGGTGGCAAATAGCGGCTGGGCGACGGAGACATCGCTCGATGTCGAGTGGGCGCATGCCATCGCCCCCGGCGCGACGATTGTCCTTGTTGCCTCCCAATCTAATTCCGACGCCGACCTTTTTGCCGCGGTTGATTACGCGGTAAACCTTGGGGCCACCCAGGTTTCCATGAGCTGGGGCGGCCCGGAATTTTCCACGGAAATGTCCTCCGATTTTCATTTCAACGTACCGGGCGTGACGTTTTTCGTTTCGTCCGGCGACAATGGCGCAGGCGTAAGCTATCCCTCCAGTTCTCCGTATGTGGTCGCGGTCGGCGGCACCACGCTCAACCTTGATTCTTCCGGCAATATCACCTCGGAGACGGGCTGGTCGGGCAGCGGCGGCGGTCCCAGCGTTTACGAAACGGCGCCAAGTTACCAGGCGGGCTGGTGGAACGGGACCATGCGCGGGGTCCCTGATGTGGCCTACGATGCCGATCCAGCCACGGGCGTTCCTGTCTATATGACCGGGCCCGGCTGGCAGCAAGTTGGCGGCACGAGCATGAGCGCCCCGCAATGGGCCGCGCTTTCGGCCCTCGCGAATTCCCTGCGCCAACAATCGGTCAACTCGGCGCCCGGTGTTTGCTACTCGCTGGCCACCGCGAATTACGCGGCTTACTACCACGATATAATTTCCGGGAGCAATGGGGCGTATTCGGCCGGTCCCGGCTACGACCTCGTCACGGGTTTGGGCACGCCGGTGGCCAATAACCTCGTTATCGCGCTGGCGGGAGGTTTCTCCTCCCAAGTCGCCGCCCCGGTCTTTTTCCCGCCGCCGGGAAATTATTCGAGTGCGCAGAACGTGAAAATCGTTTCAGCGACCCCTGGCGCATCCATCCGTTATACCACGGACGGCAGCATTCCCACGGAAACCAACGGCACGCTTTACTCCGGCCCGGTCACCATCGGCAGTAACACGACCTTCAAGGCGATCGCCTATGAAAGTGGCCTGACCGACAGCCCGGTGACCGGCGGTGCCTACACGTTCCTTCCATCGGCCGCCGCGCCGACGTTCAGTCCTCCGTCCGGCACCTATACCACTGAGCAGACGGTGATGATTACCTCGGCGACGAGCGGCGTATTTATCCGCTACACAACCGATGGCAGCACGCCAACGGAAACCAACGGCACGCTTTACTCCGGCCAGGCGACGATTGTGGCCAGTGCCACGTTGTCAGCCATCGCCTACGGGAACGGCTATGGTGACAGCTCTGTGGCCAGTGCTGCTTACACGATTAACCTCCCGCCATGCCCGACCGCGCCGACGTTCAGTCCTGTTCCCGGCACCTATGCGAACGCACAAAGTGTGACCCTCACCTCAACGATCAGCGGTGCCTCGTTCCTTTACACGACGGATGGCAGCACGCCCACCCAAACCAACGGCACGCTTTACTCCGGCCCTGTGAGCATCGGCAGCACCACGGTCCTCAAGGCAGCCGCCTACAAGACCGGCGTTTATTCCATCGGGCCGGTATCCGGCGGCATCTATACCATTACTTCTTCACCAGCCGTCGCCCTGAATGTCTTGTACGAGGGATTTGCCTTGGCCAACAACGGAGGGATCAATCCTACCGGAGGCTTGGCCCAGGGCAGCGACGGCAGTTTCTACGGCACGACCCAATTTGGAGGCAACAGCAGCGGTGCTGGTTATGGCACGATCTTCAAGCTGACGCCGGCTGGTGTTTTTACCAGCCTGCATGCGTTCAACGGCACCGATGGAGCCAGCCCTTGGTCGAGCCCCATCCTGGGCACCGATGGCAACTTCTATAGTACGGCCTCCGGGGAATGGACCAATAGCAATCATGGCACGGTATTTAAGCTGACGCCGGCGGGCACTTTGACCACCCTGGCTACGTTTACTGGTGCCAATGGGGCCGGTGACTTTGCGGGTTTGGTGCGGGGCAGTGACGGCAACTTCTACGGCACGACGATGGGCGGGGGCAGTAGCAACTTGGGCACGGTCTTCAAAATGACCCCGGCTGGTGTCTTGACCACCTTGGTTTCGTTTGATGGCACCAACAGCCAATCGCCCATGGCGGGTCTGGTGCAGGGCAGCGATGGCAATTTTTACGGCGCAACCATGGGCGCATCCGTACAAGGAGATCTTGCCGGCGGAGGCAACGTTTATGGCATACCCAGTCAGGGCGACTTGGGCACCATCTTTAAGGTGACCCCGGCGGGCGTTCTGACCACCTTGGTCTGGTTTAATGGCACCAATGGGCAAGCGCCAGAGGCCGCCCTGGTCCAGGGCGGCGATGGCAATTTTTATGGCACAACCTATATTGGTGGCGCCAATTATAATCCGGCCAATAACTTTTTTGGCATAGGCACCATCTTTAAGGTGACCCCGGCAGGTGTCCTGACCACCCTGGTCGCGTTTAATGGCCCCAATGGGAATGCCCCTCATACGGACTTGATCCGGGCCAGCGACGGTAACATCTACGGCGCGACCGTATTTGGAGGCAGTAACGAAAAAGGCACAATCTTTAGGATAAGTCCGGCGGGTATCGTGACTACCTTATTTTCATTCAATGGTGCCAATGGTGACTTTCCTTATGGGAGGCTTTTGCAGGGCAGCGATGGCAACCTTTATGGCACAACCAATACAGGGGGTATTGCCGATAATGGCACGGTCTTTCAATTGATCCTTCCACCGCAGTTGGCTGCGCCAACCTTCAGTCCACCGGCTGGCACCTATACAAGTGCGCAAATGGTGACAATTACCTCGCCAACGAGCGGCGCCACGATTGTCTATACAACCGACGGCAGCATGCCGAGTGAAGTCAACGGCACGATTTATTCCGGCCCGCTTGCCATCGGCAGTGCGACGACACTCCAGGCTTTCGCCTACAAAGCCGGCTTCACCGACAGCCGTATCACTTCCGGCAACTACGCGATTAGTGTGACGATTTCGTCAACCAACGGCTTCTCCAACACCCCGCTGTCCCCGCCGCAGTCCGGGACTTTCACGGCGACGTTCGATGCCTCGCCTTCGCTCTCCCCGATCAATGCCGTGATCGCCTTGTCCAAGGGAGCGCAGACCGCCTACACCGGCCTTGCCTGCATCGCGCGTTTCAACACGGCCGGCGATATCGACGCCTATAACGGCACCGCCTATCAGGCGGCTTCCGTCATCCCGTACGCCAAGAACACAACCTATCACTTCCGGATGGTGGTCAATGTGCCCGCGAACACCTACTCGGTCTATGTCACGCCTCCCGGGGGTTCCGAGTTGACGGTGGGGCTCAATTATAAGTTCCGCACGGCCGTGACCAGCCTGGATACGTGGACGATCGATGTGAATGCAACACCGGGCGGCTCGGTGACCGTGAGCAACCGTTCCGTCTCCGGATCTGGCGGCACCGTCGCCGCGCCGACCTTTAGTCCCGGCGCTGGCACTTATACCACAGCGCAAACCGTGATCATCAATGATTCCACGAGCGGTGCCTCCATCCGCTACACGACCGATGGCAGCACGCCGTCGGAAACGGCTGGCACGCTTTATACCGGATCGATCTCCATCAGCATCACGACCACGCTCAAGGCGATGGCCTTCAAGAGTGGCATGACCGATAGCACGGTGACGACCGGTATTTATACGATCAGTACTGTGACGAGGTCGCTGACCGGCACCTCGAGCGATGGATGGCATAATCTGCCCATCGTTCCGCCCCAGACGGGAACCTTCACCGCAACGTTTGACGCGACGCCTACAGTCTCGCCGGAAAACGCGGTGGTTGGATTGTCGAAAGGCGTGGCCACAGCCTATGCGAGTATCTCCTGCATCGCGCGTTTCAACACCTCCGGCCAGATCGATGCGTATAACGGCACCGCCTATCAGGCGGCGTCGACCATCTCGTACGCAAAAAATATCGCCTATCACTTCCGCCTGGTGGTGAACGTTCCTGCGCACACCTATTCGGTCTATGTGACCCCTGCCGGTGGCACCGAACTGACGGTCGGACTCAACTATGCCTTCCGCAGCACGGCGGTCGTGTCCAGCCTGGACACGTGGGATCTCGATGTGAACGCCACGCCCTCGGGCTGCTCGCTCACGGCCAACAACCTCAATCCGTAACCTAAGCGACAACTGTTTTCTTCAGCGCCCGCCGCCTCCAGCGGCGGGCGCTATGCTTAAAAAATGGAGCCATTCCATGTGCGGCCCATCAGGGCAAATGGAGTTGCGCGTCGTCCGCAGGCTTGGGCTGCGGGCTCAGCCAGACGCAGGCGCCCACCAGGATTTTTCCAGCTTGTAACACGGCGACAATGGCGAACCCAAGGATAGTGTCTAAGTAGTTATTATTCTAGCTATAGAAGCAACAATACGTTGATTTAACAATATAAATTGAATCGAATAAAATACGATCGATCACCAACAAGATTACTGTTTTTAACGACAGGCATTTCGGTGCCAGTGGCACTCTCGGGCGACCCATCGGAATGCTGCATGTTTTTGACTGAAGCCAGACCTTTATGAAAATTAAAATGAAAACCCTCCGCTTACTGACCTGCGGCCTTCTCGTTCTGTCCGCCACTGCCGGCCTGTTACGGGCCGATTACGCTGCCGACCTGCGCAGTGAAGTTATTCCACCTGGTGCGGTGATGACTCCTCCATGGCAAAGATACCTTGGCATCACTCCCGCCATCGCGGGCCCGACGGGCCCAACGGGCTACACGCCGCAGCAGATGCGGCACGCCTATGGATTCGACCAGCTTAACACCACGGGACAAGGCCAGGTCGTCGCGATCGTCGATGCTTACGGCAATCCGACCATGCAAGCCGACTTAAACACGTTTTGCGCGGCATTTAATATCCCGAGCACAAACGTCGGGGTGTATTATGCGCAGGGTACGGCCGGCAATGATCCGGGATATCCCAATTGGGCGGTTGAAACTTCACTCGATGTCGAATGGGCACACGCTATCGCCCCTGGCGCCACCATTATCCTCGTTGTCGCCCAGTCCGCCAGTGACGCTGATCTTTACTCGGCGGTTGATTACGCGGTGAGCCTTGGGGCCACCCAAATTTCCATGAGTTGGGGCGGCCCGGAATATTCCACGGAAACCTCCTCCGATTTTCATTTCAATGTCCCGGGGGTGACGTTTTTCGCTTCATCCGGTGACAATGGTGCCTATGTCAACGGCGCACTCGGCGTAAACTATCCCGCGAGTTCCCCGTATGTCGTCGGCGTTGGTGGCACCAGCCTTGGCCTTGATTCACCGGGCAACATCACCTCGGAGACGGCTTGGTCGTATGACGCTTCTAAAGGCACGGGAAGCGGTGGCGGCATCAGCGTTTATGAGCCGGTCCCAAGTTATCAGGTGGGCTGGTGGAGTGGCTCCGGGCGCGGCGTTCCCGATGTGGCTTATGACGCCGATCCGGCCACCGGCGTATCTATCTATCAAAGCACGACTGGTTGGATTCAGCTTGGCGGCACGAGCATGAGCGCCCCCCAATGGGCCGCGCTTTCGGCCCTCGCGAATTCCCTGCGCCAACAGTCGATCAACTCGGCTCCCGGCGTGTTCTACTCGCTGGCCACGTCGCCCACCTCGCCCAATTATGCCACCTACTTTCACGACATAACCTCAGGGTGCAATCCCACCTATTGTGCCGGTCCCGGCTACGATCTGGTCACGGGCTTGGGCACGCCGATTGCCAATGAACTTGTCCCCGCGCTGGCCGGAGGTTTCTCCTCGCAAGCGGCGGCCCCGGTCTTTTTTCCGGGAGCGGGCGTTTATCCAAGTGGAAGCGTGCAGAATGTATCCATCGTTTCCGCGACCCCCGGAGCCTCCATCCGCTACGCGACCGATGGCAGCACGCCAACCGAAACTTCCGGCACGCTTTACTCCGGCCCCGTTTCGATCAGCGCGAACACCACCCTCAAGGCGATCGCTTACAAGGGCGGACTCACCGACAGCCCGGTTAACAGTGGCAGCTATACGTTTCTGGCCCAAGTTGCCGCGCCAACGTTCAGCCTGCCCGCCGGTACTTACACTTGTTCCAAAGCCGTGGCGATTTCGACCCCAACCAGTGGTGCGTCGATTCGTTATACGACCGATGGCAGCACCCCCACTGAAACCCTCGGCACGCTTTATACCGGCCCGGTGGGTATTTATTTTCCAGCAACCCTTCAAGCCGTGGCTTATAAGAGCGGGCTCATGGATAGTTCGGTGACCAGCGCCAACTATGTGATCAACAATTTGAACCTGTTCTACAGTGTGACCAGCGCAGGCCCTTTTGACGCGGCCCTGGTGCTGGCTACGGACGGCAATTTTTATGGCAACGTTAATGATGGCACCATCTTTAGGATAACCCCGGCGGGCGTTTATACTACCTTGGCTTTACTGTCCGGCGCCAATGGGGACAATCCGTTTAGGGCTATGATCCAGGGCACCGACGGCAACTTTTACGGCCTCGCCTATCAGGGCGGCGCCAACAATGACGGCACCGTCTTCAAGATGACACCGGCGGGCGTTCTTACCGCCCTGGCTTCATTTAACGGCGCCAACGGGGCCAATCCTTTGTCGGTCTTGGTTCAGGGTACCGACGGCAACTTCTATGGCACAACCATGAACGGGGGCAGCAGCAACCAAGGCACTGTCTTCAAGATGACGCCCACGGGCGCTTTGACCACGTTGGTTTCATTCACCGGACCAAATGGGGCCAATCCCCAAGCCGGTTTGGTGCAGGGCACGGACGGCAACTTCTACGGCACCACGCCCAATGGAGGCAGTGCCAACGATGGCACTGTCTTTAGGATAACCTCCTCGGGCGCTTTGACCACATTGGTTAACTTCAATGGCCCCAATGGGCTCGCGCCATATGCGGCCCTCGACCTGGCCAACGACGGCAACTTCTACGGTGTAACCGATATGGGCGGCAGCACCTATGTTTCTGCCTCCAGTCCGGGCTTTGGCACTGCTTTTAAAATGACCCCCGCAGGCGTCTTGACCACCTTGGTCTCGTTCGATGGGAGCGCGGTGGCATTCCAGGATGCAAAATTGGTGCAAGGCCGGGACGGCAATTTTTACAGCGCCAACTATTATGGCGGCAGTGATACCTCAGGATATGGCAACGTCTTTAGGATGACCCCGGAAGGCGTTGTGACCATCTTGGGTTGGTTTAACCTTGCCGATGGAATGCATCCTTTCGCCGGCCTGGTGCAGGGCGCCGACGGCAATTTCTATGGCACCGCCGAAGCGGGCGGTTCCTCCGGCTCTGGAACCATTTACCAACTGGTTCTTCCGCCGCAAGCGACGGCGCCGACGTTCAGTCCCGTTGCCGGCAATTATACGAGCGCGCAGTCGGTGACGATCTCCACGGCGACCAGTGGTGCATCCATCCGTTATACGACGGACGGCAGCATCCCAACCGAAGCCACCGGCATCCTTTATTCCGGCCCGGTGAGCATCGGTGCCGCCACCACGCTCAAAGCCGTCGCTTACGAGGCGGCGGCTTACACCGACAGTGCTGTCACTTCTGGCAACTATACGTTTGGCGTGACGGTTTCATCGAGCACGGGCTTCTACAACACCCCGATGTCGCCGCCGCAGTCCGGCACCTTCACGGCGACTTTCGACGCCTCGCCATCACTGTCCCCGAGCAATGCCGTGATCGCCTTGTCCAAAGGGACGCAGACGGCCTATGCCGGCCTGTCCTGCATCGCGCGCTTCAACACTTCCGGCGATATCGACGCCTATAACGGGACTACCTATCAGGCGGCTTCGGTCATCCCGTACTCTAAAGCGCTGACCTATCACTTCCGGATGGTGGTCAATGTGCCCGCGAACACCTACTCGGTCTATGTCACGCCACCCGGCGGCTCCGAGTTGACGGTCGGGCTCAATTATAAGTTCCGCGCTGCCGTGACCAGCCTGGATACGTGGACAATCGATGTGAATGCGACCCCGGGAGGCTCGGTGACCGTGAGCAACCGCACCATCATTGGAACCCAGCAAGTCGCCGCGCCGACGTTCAGTCCTCCGGCTGGCACGTACACGAGCGCGCAGACGGTGACAATCACCTCGGCGACGAGCGGCGCCCTGATCGCCTATACGACGGACGGCTCCACGCCGACTGAGAGTGGCGGCACGGTTACTCATGGCACTGTGTTGTCCAACGGAGGTTCCGTTGCCATCAGCACCACGACCACCCTCGAGGCGATGGCCTTCAAGAGCGGCATGACGGACAGCCCTGTGTTTTCCGGCCTCTATACCATCAGCTTGCCGCAGGTGGCTGCGCCGATCTTCAATCCCCCGGCCGGCACGTATACGAGCGCGCAGAGCGTGACGATCACCTCGGCCACGAGCGGCGCCACGATCCGCTACACGACGGATGGCAGTATGCCGTCGGAGACCGCCGGTACGCTCTATTCCAGTCCGGTGAGCATCAGCACCACGACCACGCTCAAGGCGATGGCTTTCAAGAGTGGCATGGCGGACAGCCCGGTCACCACCGGTGTCTACACCATCAGCCTGCCCCAAGTGGCTGCGCCGATCTTCAATCCCCCGGCCGGCACGTATACGAGCGCGCAGAGCGTGACGATCACCTCGGCCACGAGCGGCGCCACGATCCGCTACACG
>Ga0210387_10003730_pt1 | contig 11705 bp, 11 predicted proteins | sample IncBWC7OmetaG_FD_160108 | JGI IMG/M metagenome (GOLD analysis project Ga0210387, IMG submission 160108) | Forest soil microbial communities from Barre Woods Harvard Forest LTER site, Petersham, Massachusetts, United States - Inc-BW-C-7-O ... | reverse complement strand
GCTGCCATCCACGACGCATCGAGGAAATGTAAAACATCAAGAGTTACAGCGTGGGTTTGTGTCCAATCTACGCCCCAAATCCACGCAGACATGAACAGGCGATGAAAGGCTGCCATATACGAGATCGGCTCAGAGCGATGAAGCTTAGCGTCATCCTTTGTACACACAACCCGCGGCTGGAGTATCTTTCCCGCACGTTGGAGGCGCTACGCTCCCAAACCGTGCCGCGTGCTGACTGGGAGCTCGTGCTGATTGATAATCGTAGTGCCGAACCATTGGCTTCGCGTATAGATCTCTCATGGCACCCTGAGGGGAGGCATTTTCGCCAGGAGGAACTTGGCCTCACTCCCGCGCGATTAAATGGAATCGCCGAGGCGAAGGGCGACTTACTGATATTCGTGGATGACGACAATGTACTCCAACGTGATTATCTGGAAACGGCTTCGCGAATTTCAGTTACCCATCCGCACCTCGGAGCCTTTGGCGGTAGTGTTGAGGCTGAATTCGAAGTCGAACCTGATCCGCGTTTCCAAGCGATGCTGCCGAGCTTAGCCATCCGAAGCGTCAAAGATGCCAAGTGGGCTAATTTCGGGATGGAGTCACTTCCTTTCGGAGCGGGTCTTTGCGTCAGAGCGAAAGTAGCGCAGGCTTACGCAGCAAAGGTGAGCGGCTCAAAGATTAGGCGATCCCTGGGACGTCGAGGCCCTAGCTTGATGGGAGGCGAGGATCTCGACCTAGCGATGACTTCTTACGACTTTGGGATGGGGGTTGGGTTGTTTGGTGAGCTAATCCTGACGCACCTGATTGATAAGCGTCGCCTGTCGCCAAAGTACCTCCACCAGATCTTTGTCGGAGGAACTTACAGCTTTTACATCGTCAGATATCTGCACACTGGAATTGCTCCGCGATATCGCGGAGCAAACGGCTTTTTTATAGACTCGCTCAAGCGACTGGTACGGACTTGTCTCGGTCGACCGTGGACACCTGCCGAAAAGGCCGCACGGGTAGCGGAAGGGCGTGCGGCTCGAGATATTCGGCTTCTCAAAATCGAGCGGCAAATGGAGACTCAGCAAAGGTGAATGGGCAGCGAGAGATGGCAAATACCATGTAGCTGCACGGCAATCCGCTTATTACGAATGACGAGTTTAAAACTGGAACGTGACAGATTATGACTTTAAAGGTTTCCATTGTTATCAATAACTTTAATTACGTCGAATATATCTCGCCCTGCATCGAAAGCGCAATTAATCAGACTTATAGAAATATCGAAGTCATAGTTTCTGATGACGGGAGCACAGATACTTCCAGAGCTGTCATAGAGTCTTACGGATCATCCATTATAACAACATTCAAGCACCATGGAGGGCAAGCGTCGACAATGAACGCCGGCTACAAAAGAAGCAGTGGTCAGCTTGTCATTTTTCTGGATGCGGACGATGTCCTCTGGCCAGCGTGCGTTTCCGAGGTGGTTCGTCATTGGCGCTCGGACCTGATGAAGTTGCATTTTAATCTAGCGGTCATTGATGCGTCTGGAAACTCGATCGGACGTCTCTATTTCAAGCCGCCCCTTCCCCGCGGCGACTTTCGCGAGCAACTCCTAACTATTGGCACCGCACCGAGCATGCCCACGTCCGGAAATGTGTTCTCTCGCGCGTTCCTTAATCAGGTCATGCCCATGCCGGAGGTGGGCTGGGAACGCGACGCGGATGCCTATCTTTGCAATCTCGCAGCACTCAGTGGCCCAGTCGGCGCAATAGACCAACCGCTCGGAGGTTACCGAATACATGGCAATAATGTCTCGGCCATGCTAAAAGAAGGTAAATTGAACAAGGCAGCTCTCCGGAAATTCCTTCAGCGTGAGATTTTAACAGACCAGAGCCTGACCACCTACGGGCAGAAAATCGGCGTTCATTATCGCCCCGGAACCTTGACTGAGTCTCTGCCGCATATTCAGCAATTGTTTCTCCACGAAAAGCTTTTTAGGGAGGACCATTGTTTTGGCGACAAAAGTGTTGGTAAACTTTTTATAAGGTATATAAAATTACTCTTTGCGTCAAAAAATTTGTTACTCTATAAAAAGCCCATCATCGCTGCTTGGAGTTTTGTGGTGATGCTGTTGCCTAAGTCACTAGCCCAACCCGTAATTGTTATGGGGTATAAATTTGGGGTGGTATTGGCCGCTATAAGAAGACTATCACTACCCACCCGCATTCCGTTGCTAAGAGTTCCTGTACAAACTTAGGCGGAGGCGTTTCGCCGTAGCAAATTGGTGCCATCTCATTGGGGAGGAACGGATCGGCGAAGCGTGTCTCTCGTATTTCTTTTTCTCACTGAAAGGATGCGCATTTCTTCAACTCTTCACTTCACAAGAATCCGTTATAGCTAAATCATGCACAACGTTATTTCGGCGCGCAGCGCAAACACGATGAAATTCTCTGATTGCTATCAGGTTTTGCGACAGGCAATGAGACGCTCTGTTGGAAAATCCGGCCTGCTGGCCAAAGACTCTGGCCGACCGACCCCCGTGACATCCACAAGCAAGTCGCTGATATATAGCGAAATTGTAACTTTGGGAGATCGTTGAGGAATGGGATGGTCATTCCGAAATTTGGAGATTTATATGAATCCTGCAACGATCAATCTTTCGACGCATCCGCACGGTGGCGATCACATTCCTGTCGCCGGTTTGCGTGCCCCTGAAGAACTACGCCGACCCTTCAACGAATTAGCCGAAGCACTTTTGAAGGCGGCAGATGGTCGCGAAGTGATTTTTCTTCAGAACTACGGAAATTACGGAGACAGCCTCATCAGATACGGTACGATTCGCTTCTTTGAGGACCTAGGCCTGCGATACCGGGAATATGACATGATGAAGCGAACGCATAAGTTAATGGCGTTGGGAAACGGCGTATTTGATCGGCTTACGCATCGGCACTTATTTGTGTATAGCGGCAGCGGAGCTTGGGCCGACGCTTGTAGAATAGGCCTAACGAACGTTCACAGGCAATTTGCCGCGAACAAAGATCTTTTTATACTTCCGACAACATTCCAATATTATGGGCTTCCGAGCGATGTCCCCGTGTTCGTTCGAGATCGATTTGATAGCTGGAATACTGTTCCGCATGCGAAATTCTGCCACGATATGGCTTTTTACTTGGCTCTTGTGACGCCGGGGCGGCTTCTCGCTGATCGGGTTGTTCCTAACCTGGGGCTATGCTTGGCTTTCCGCACGGACAATGAGGCGCGACAGCATGGCCTGGCTGCCTTACGCGGAAATGTGGACATCAGCGCCTCGGGTACCCACAGAAGTGATCCACTCGTATTTCTACGCTTCATCGATCAGTATTCCGTTATTGCGACCGATCGCCTCCACGTGGCGATCGGAGCAATGCTATTGGGCAAGCGAGTTTTGATTGTCGAAGGAAACTATTTCAAAATTAGAGCTATATTCAATTCAAGTATTAAGGGGATCTTCAGCAATTGCGAGCTAGTTCAAGATAGTGAGATGTACGTACTAGCGGATAGTTTTGACCAAAACAATGGAGTTATCTCGCAAGATATTTGAGTTGCGATAGTTCATCAATGGCTAACGCCGGGAATTTTAGTCAGTCGACTCCGCACACGCGCTGGAGCTGAGTTTTTAAAGTCTGCGGCGAGTTGCTTACTTCGGCTCGAGACTCGAATTGCTCTAGTGCATCGTCTCATAAGTGGGAGGGATACCGTTGGCTTCAAAAGGGTTGGATGCCAGGCGTGAGTGAGGAGCGTATCCGCTGCCTGCGATACGTTACGAACGAGCAACGACGCAGACGGCCCTTTTCAAGCCAACCCGGAGGGTCGATGGCGCTTTGGCCCGACTTTCCGCGTTGCTCGTTCCTCACGTACGGATCTCAGTATGCTCGTCACTCGCGCCTTGAAAATCGGCCAAAGCGCCGACGGCGATATGGCTCCCACTTGTTTGAAAAATTGCGGCTCATTGGGCGGCAACCCAAATCTGAGCAGGGCATGGCGCTCCGCCAAGATTATACTAAGCTTTCCGCAGGATAAAACCAACGGAGGCGTTGGCGCAAGCGCTCGGAGTTTGTGTGCACACAGTTGGCAAATGGCGTCGACGTTTTGCCGCTAAGCGGATGGCTGGATTAGTCGACGCACTGCGAAGCGGAGCGCCCCGAGAGATATCAGATCAGAAGGTTGAGGAAGTGGTCAACAAGACCCTTGGAAACAAGGCCTCCGGCTCGGACTCACTGGAGCAGTTGGCTGATGGCCAAAGAAGCCGGAATTTCTCAACATTCGGTACGACGCATCTGGCAGGCCTTTGGTCTAAAGCCGCATTTGGTGAAGAGTTTCAAACTTAGTACCGATCCGATGTTTGTCGAAAAGGTCCGTGACTTCGTAGGGCTCTATCTCAATCCACCCGAGAAGGCGATCGTGCTTTGCGTGGATGAAGAAAGTCAAACCCAGGCCTTGCAACGCACGCAACCGATCTTGCCGATGGGGCCGGGTCGTCCTGAACCCCAAAAGCCACGACTACTACCGCCAGGGCATCGTTTCACTCTTCACTGCCTACGACGTGGCCACCGGACGAGTGATCGGCAAATGCCACAACCGTCACCAGGAAGAGGAATTCCTCAGAATTCATGAATCTGGTTGATCGCCAGTTACCGCCTGGAACTCAGATTCATATCGTTTTGGATAATCTGGCCACTCACAAAACTCCTCGGGTGCGCAGGCGCATATAGGTTCGTAGCCTGCGAATCTGCCGATCAGGACGAAAGGATCCATTGAGCAGACCGAAGCTGTGAAGCTTTCGAATCCAATGTCAATCCACCACGTCGTTTTTCGTTGGACCTGGCACGGGCTTAACGTGATGCGCATTGACCACCCGAATTTCAAAACCGGTACTGCTCTAAAACCTCATAAAACTGATGCGGCAAAATGCCGGTTGATTCCAGTGCGACAGTTTCAATGCCACAGCGCTTTAGCCAAGTTGCCAATTCATGAAGGTCTGGAATAAAGGCTTGGAAAGTTCGTACCGTTGCTCGTCTCAATCGCAGGACACTGCTACAAGATGTTCTTTGCACCGACATCGATTCCCGCCGCGTTTGGATGGACAACGGGTAGCACTTGTAAATTAACACTTTTATTGGAGTTATTCTTTTTCCTGCGCATAGTCAGAAATAGGGCAGGCTCGGCCCAGTGGCGGAATCGGTTTACTAATCTCTACAACGGTGTCGAGCCTCCCTGATTTCCTTCAGGAGGCCCCATACAATTCACCGGCAAAACACCGGAACTATGCTAGCTATGGGCACCAAACAAGCGTCGTTCTTAGCTTGCCGCTCCCGCCCCGCTGCAATATGCGCGCGCAGACAACAATTTCCCGTTCCTTGGGAAATGCGACTTGTCTGGAAATTCGTAAATAATCGCGCTGCGCAATGTGAGTTTTCGATATTTAGCAATCCTTTCTACATCATTCGAAATATTTGTGCGTGCGTTCCCGATCCACACTGCGGCCACTAACCGATCCTTCCGACCTCCGCGATGATTGGCATCACTTGATCAGGATTCCATTGCAGTTCGACATGAATCGCAAACTCGACTCGATCGATAATTCTTCAGGAATCAGTCTCCGAATGCGATTGACATTGTTATGTCTCCGGCTAGTTCTACGTTCTCAGCATTGAGAAAGTAGAGTTAATTTTTAGGCCCGTTTTGATCATGCCTGACTTTTTATCCATATTGACAACGCCCTCAGTGAGGTTGCCTGCTGAAATTTCCCTCGTTTGCCTCGGATGATTGCTCCCGATGCTAGTCGATACCAAAAAGCGGGTGCCCGATGACTTTTTGCAGTTCCATGTCTGTGTTATCGGCAGCGGTCCCGCCGGAATCACCCTGGCCCGGGAAATTTCCCGCTCCGGGCGTCGCGTCTGCCTCCTGGAATCCGGCGGACCCAAACCTGCGGAGGACACCCAAAACCTTAACGCAGGTGACGTCGATTCAGTGCACGGCTATCGGGAAAAAGTCTTGCGGGAGGGACGCCGTCGGCAGTTTGGCGGCACCGCCAATCTCTGGAATCACGAGGTACGCGGGGAATCCGGCCGGCACATTCGCTACGTGCCGCTGGATGAAATCGATTTCGAACGGCGCGACTGGGTACCGGACAGCGGCTGGCCTTTCAGCCGCCGGGAGATCCAGCCCTTCTACGAGCGCGCCCAGAAGGTTTGCGGCATCGGGAAATTCGACGATCGATCTGCTTGGGAACCGGGGGCAAAAACGAGTCAGCCATGGCAAACAGAAAAAATCGAATCGGTCATTTCCCTATTTGGATCCTCAGGGATTTTTCTGAAGCGTTATCGCCAAGAACTCGCCAGGGATGAACGGGTAACCGTTATTCTAGATGCCACATTGCTCCACTTCGAGATGTATCCCCCCTCGCGGGCCATCATCTCGGCGCGGGCCGGCACCCCGGATGGACGGAAGTTCCGAATCCGAGCCGAAGCCTTTGTACTTGCTGCAGGCGGCCTGGAAAACGCCCGCATTTTACTGCTTCAGAATTCCTTGCAGCCCGGCGGGCTCGGCAACCAGCACGACATGGTCGGACGCTGTTTTATGGATCACCCAGCGATCAGGCTGGGAGTGCTCACTCCATCCTCCAGAGCAGTTTTTGAACAAGCCCGTTTTTATGATCAGCACGATAACGGAGGGCAAGCCATGATGTACCAATTGCACATTCGCCCGGAGGTGATGCGCAGGGAGGAAATGCTCAATCTTTGCGCCGTGCTAGTGCCACATTTCAAGAATTTTAGGGCCAACGGCCCGGCCATCCTGCACCAGCTCCTGACTAGAATCCCGCGCTTTCTTTTGAGGCATCTATCAGCAGCAGCGCCTCGCTCTGGCCTCCCGAACGGCGAGGAACCACCCCAGCCGCTCCGGCAGCGCCTGCTCCAACAGTATTATTCGCTGGGTCAATGCGGATGGTCCAGACTCGGCCGCCTTGAACGCCGCTTCGCGGAATTTGGAGTCCACTCCCTCGTCGAGCAGTCGCCGGACCGCTCTAACCGCATCATATTGCAGGACCAAACCGATGCCTTCGGCCAGCTAAAAGCCAAAGTGCTATGGCGCTGGAACGAGCTGGATCTGCGCAGCATCCGACAGGCGCAACTAATTATTCGCGAGCAGTTGCCCGGCGCCGGTATCGGCACTTTCATCCCGCTGGAAGAAATGTCCGGTTCCCAACCCAGGCGATTCAATAGCCCCCATCACTTCATGGGCACCACCCGGATGCACGACAACCCCCGTAACGGCGTGGTCGACGCCGATTGCCGGGTACATGGCGTGCCAAATCTCTTCATCGCCGGGAGTTCGGTTTTTCCCACCGGCGGTTTCGCCAATCCGACCCTGACTATTGTCGCCCTGGCCCTTCGGCTCGCGACTCATCTGGAGTCCGAACTCCAAACCTCGTCGACTAGGTGGGTTCGTCTGCGGAATACTTAGTTTTTCCGAGGAATTGTAAGACATCGCCCCACCAGATAAGCAATAAGCCAACAACCTGCTAATAAGCCGCATGCCCAAAACTACCGACTGGAATATCGGAATTCAAATACTTCGCGGCCTTGCCGCCACGATGGTGGTCTTTCAACATTCGTTAGAAGAATCGCTGGTGATTTCTACGAAGATAGCTCCAGATTGGCTCATTCGACTCGGCGCATGCGGCGTTGATATCTTCTTCGTGATTAGCGGCTTCATCATTTACAGCGTGACATTCGGACGAAACCCCGCAATCCGGACAAGCACTCCTCTTTCTCTTAAAGCGTTTCATGCGGATCTTTCCCCTCTATTAGATTTGCCTTCTGGGCACTCTTGCTTTGTGGTTCAGCGGTTATTTCTATCGAAGGCTTCACCTCGATGCACCTATTATAGGATCCTCTATCTCTCTCCTTCCCAGTCGAAAACTGGTCATTGATGTTGCCTGGACGCTCGTCTACGGAATGTACTTCTATTACCTGTTTGCAATCACGCTTAATCTGCGGAAGGCACGAATTTCCGTCCTCACGACAACTGGCCTCGTTTGGGCCGGTCTCGCCAATAGCAAGCTTTTGCCGCCTGGGGCTCTGAAAGACTTTTTGTCGAACCCGATTGCGCTTGCGTTTTCTTTCGGACTTTTTCTTGCGTACTTCATCCATACTCGGGTCAGCGAATGGGGATGGTTGCGATATATGTGGGTGCCGGGAGTGCTTCTGATGGCTGGCGCAGCGGCTTTCGCGGCGAATAACAGAACCACGGCAGGACTGGCCCCGAATGTTCGTTATCTGGCGTGGGGGTTGCCCGCTCTACTGGTGACCGTCTCATTCATCAAGTCGGAATTTCATCAAACGCTTTGGACCAGAATGCTCCTGCCTATTGGAGACGCATCTTACTCCATATATTTACCTCATCCGACGATGATGCTCGTATTCGCCTCTCTGATAAAGTTAAACATTCTAAAAGGCTTTGCTCATCCGATAATTCTTCCTTTCTTGTTGGTGGTGATCTGTCTGGTCGTCGTTATTCTGACCCACTATACAATTGAGCGTCTCATCCTATCCTGGCTATGAGGTTTTCTTGGCAATCGAGATCGTCCACAGGTTCATCCACTTGCCAATGTCAATTTCTCGGTGTCCATCAGAGCCTCGTCGACGTCAGAATCGGCGTCGAGCACGAAGCTCGCAAGTTAACTTGACCTTGGTCCATTCATGAGCTCCAAACCTAAGGCACACACCAAGTCTGCTAGTAGCACGATAGAGGTAGCTTCGCTTTTTTTCCACGATGTAGATGAGATCGATGCGCAAATATAATTCTTGTCGGCAAAAAACCATCATCTCACTGGCGCCCCTCAATTTGCCTGTCAACAGGTATGTCGATCTGTTTGCCAAAGCGATCTCTGAACAGGAATATATCATTCGTGAATTTCGATGGCGTCCCACGTCTCTGTGGAAAACGAACGTCGCCATCCTTCACTGGCCTAATGAATTTTTTACCACGGATGGAAAGTGGGCCACCACTAAATCACTTTTTAAACTCGCCGCGATTCGGCTCTCTAAGTATCTTTGGCGTACACGGTTCATTTGGGTTGCCCACAACGCGATCCCACACGAGAAAAAGAAGTTAGTCCCTCGGTTGACGCGGTGGTTCATTCGCTCCCTGGATGGGATCGTGTTCTTGTCTGCTTATTCGCGCGACTTGATCGGCGATCTGTATCCGGAAAGCCGAGGGCGACATTCACTTGTCACCGTCCTCGGCCATTATCGCGACGCCGCGGTGAAACCACTGACACCCAGCCCGATTCCCAGTGGCGATGTCAAACTCGTTTATATCGGCCTGGTTCGCCCCTATAAAAACCTTGAAGCGTTAGTTGACGCTGCCATAGGGGTGTCAGGGCTTCAGCTTTTGATTTCTGGCGTAGTGATGGACCGCGACCGCTCGCTTGGAGACGCACTCCTGACCAAAGTAGGGGAGACCAAGCATGTCACGTTGGATCTTCGAGATACACCCATCGATGACGCGAAATTCGAGACGATTGTCGACTCCGCCGACGGCGTGGTTTTACCCTATCGCAACATTCTAAATAGTTCAGCCGCACTTTTTGCTCTGTCTCGAAATCGACCGGTACTGGCCCCGAATATCGGGAGCCTGCCTGAGCTACGCGGAACTGTTGGACCGGATTGGATATATCTTTATGATGGAGAATTCAATCAAGGTGTGCTGATTGAATTCTTAGCCTGGATACGAAGGACAAGGCGCGGTGAGTTCGCACCTTTGGATTCCTACGCCTGGAGCCGTATCGGGCGAGACATAGGAGAACTCATTGAATTGATCCGACATGCGTAATACTGCTAATCTGTTAAGGTGGATGTGTTTTGATTGACGTGGCGCGAATGAGGGACCGTGCTTCGCAGGAAGATGGGTTATCGGGGCGATATTACGCCAAGCATATCCTTAGACGCGACTCGAGGAGAGCCTATATCAATGGTCGGTGGAGGCATGCTCGGTAGTTGCGTGACGACTTTGAGCATGATCTGCAGCAGGAATCAGAAGCAAGACAAATGTTAACGTGAAAAAGGATCCAATGAGCTGGATTCTTGTCTTTTGACAATGGTACAAATTCATTACTCATCGCAACTCTTTCCCCAAGTTCTATCAGATGAATGACGGACGACTAATCGACAGCAAGGTAAGTACTCATGGTTGGACTCGTGTAATGAAAAACGTGGCTCGTAATTTCTACAAAACCGTTTTATGTGGTCCTCGGAAGGCGAAGATGCTTCCATTCACCTCTGAGATATTCGGTCCACCCAGAAATATGGCTCGTACGCCGGAGTACTGCGCCCGGATGGGCTTTCTCTGGAAAGAAGTATATCCTGCCCACTTGAACCGCATTGAACCACCCGATTGCATCAATTATCCCGCCCAGCGGATGTTGGAGCATGTTCCTTCTGTCATTCCGGCTTGCGGCGTCGCTGTTCTGAAAAACGCACGCGTTATGATGGACCAGGGATGGGTGATAGGTCCGAGCGACACATTCCTTCCAGATCATTCGTGGTTCGCACCAGTTCCTGAGAAGTGTCCTGTTTACCAGACACTGCGACTCAAGCCAGATCGCCATTTACACGGTGTCACTTTGTTGCTAATGAGCGACTTTGCAAATGTCAACTATGGGCATGTCCTACATGATTCCTTCCCGCGACTTCATCTTTTTGAACAGGCAGCGACGCATCGCATCGACGAAGTTGATTGGGTTATTACTCCTAAGCTGTCTTCGGACGGCAAACGAGGACTGTTTGCTTTGCTTGGGATAGATAGAGCTAAAGTGCTAACGAGGGAAGATGCAAATATCCTATCGTGCGAAACTCTGATTGCCCCAGATTTTCCTGGAATTCGGCGCAATAGTCCTTCTTGGGTGGCTGCTTTTTGGCGGAGTAAGACGGGCTCAGTGGACCGTGCCAAGACTCGGCGTCTTTTCGTTGCCAGGAGAAACACTTCGCGCGAAATTTCAAATGAGCGCGAAGTGATCGCCGTTTTGGAGGAATTTCGCTTTGAGGTGTTGAATCCACAAATGAGCAAGGCATACCCCGCATTCCAAGAAGCACAGATAATCGTGGGGGCCCATGGTGCCGCTATGGCCGATTGCCTTTTCTGTCAAGATGGCGCCGCCATGGTCGAGCTGACGCCAGCTGATCATATCTTTCCATACGATTACACTATTGCTAGAGCTGCACGGATGAGATACAGCTCCATTTTGGGAACCTCAGATCCGAACAGCACAAAAAAAGACTTCATTATCGATACGACTTTGCTTAAGCGGACTGTTTCGGAACTTCTGACTTCGCAATGAAGGGCAGTTGGATAACTGCCTTCTATTCTTAGTGTATTTTGCCAAAAATATTCCGAAATAACATATATATTGCCGGAGGATTGCGATGAAGATGAGCTGGCGGCTGCGTCGCTCGTCGGTAACGTATCGACTCAGATATGCTCCCTCCTCGGGCCTTGCCGACGGCCCATTTTGATTGCGACAATACATGCTATTTCGGGGACAGGACGCTAGGGAGTCGGCCTGTTTAGCAATCAATGCAGACTCGACCGAAATCTCATCGTTTTGTCCCCGGCCTTTGCGGAGACACAACTACCTTCTGCTCCGTTCGGAGCCTCTCCACTCCTTCGAGTTCGAATCT
>Ga0210387_10003728_pt1 | contig 11711 bp, 5 predicted proteins | sample IncBWC7OmetaG_FD_160108 | JGI IMG/M metagenome (GOLD analysis project Ga0210387, IMG submission 160108) | Forest soil microbial communities from Barre Woods Harvard Forest LTER site, Petersham, Massachusetts, United States - Inc-BW-C-7-O ... | reverse complement strand
GTCCCGGAGACTTGGTTCGTGCGCGCCAGGTCGCCAAGGAAATCGCGGCCACGCTGCGGCAACGTTCTTAAGCCCGGGCCGCCCTTCCGCGTTGGGCGCGCGAATGTCCCATGTTACAATCTCAAGGTTTCCGTGGGCCGGTAGCTCAATGGTAGAGCAGCTGCCTCTTAAGCAGCGGGTTGTAGGTTCGAGTCCTACCCGGCTCACCACTTTCCTCAGCGTTCTGTAGTCGACCTCCATTAAGGCTGGGCCACCCTTCAAACCGTGCTATATTCCCGACCTCATTGAATGCTGCTGCGGAGGCATCGCTCCTGTCTCTAACTTCTCGAACCTGCCGCTCGTTACTCCACGCCATTCGCGCGTCCATCTTCATTGTAATTTTGGCGGCACCGCTCAGCGCGCAAACGACTCTGCCTGACGCGCAGAAACAGCTCGCTCACGACATCTATAAGGAATTCGTCGAGATTCAGTCTGGATATACGACTGGTTCGACCACTCCCGTCGCCGAAGCGGCGGCAGCGCGTCTGAAGGCCGCGGGATTTTCGGATGCGGATATTTTTATCGGTGGCGCCAGCCCGAAAAAAGCGAATCTGGTGGTTCGCTATCACGGCACCGGCGCGCGCAAACCGCTGCTGCTCATCGCGCATACCGACGTCGTCGAAGCCAAGCGCGAAGACTGGTCCATGGATCCGTTTGTGCTCACCGAAAAGGACGGCTACTTCTATGGCCGCGGCACCGGCGATGATAAAGCGCAGGCCGCGGTGTGGATCGCCAACCTCATCCAGTACAAGAAGGAAGGTTTCAAGCCTGATCGCGACATTATCGTTGCGCTCACCGCCGACGAAGAAGGCGGCGGTCCCTACAACGGCATCGAATGGCTGCTCAAAAATCATCGCGAGCTGATCGACGCGGATTTTGCGTTGAACGAGGGAGGGAAGGGCGAATCCGTCGACGGCAAGAGAGTTTCAAACGAGCTGCAGGTCAGCGAAAAGTACGTGGTCAATTATCGCTTCGAAGTGCACAACAAGGGCTGCCACTGTTCCATGCCCGTCGCCGACAACGCCATCTACCATCTGGCCTTTGCGTTGGCGCATCTTTCCGAATTTAGTTTTCCGTTGAAGACCAACGAAGTGACCGCCGCGTATTTTCTACAGATGTCAAAAATCGAAACCGGCCCGGTGAAAGACGACCTCGCAAAGGTTGCTGCGGGCTCGCAGGAAGCCATGCAGAAAGTTGCCGCCGCTTCACCCGAGTGGAACGCCACACTGCGCACCACCTGCGTCGCGACGCAACTCGAGGGTGGCCACGCCATGAACGCGCTGCCGCAACTTGCCGCCGCGACGGTGAATTGCCGCGTGCTGCCGGAGGATTCGCAGGATTACGTTCTGGCGTCGCTCAACAAGGTCGTCAACGACGATCAAGTCGCCATCAATCCGATCCTTCCGGTGAGTAGCGGGCCGGCTTCGCCGATGCGCCCGGACATTCTCGCCGCCGTCACCGAAACCACCCAGAAGACTTGGCCTGGCGTGCAAACTGTTCCAATCATGGTGGCGGGCGCCACGGACGGCCGCTTTCTGCGCGTAGCCGGCATACCCGCCTATGGAGTTCAGGGATTTTTCTACGATCGCAACGACATCCGTTTCCATGGCCGCGATGAACGCCTGGGCGTCCAGTCTTTTTACGAAGGCCAGTTGTTCCTCTACGATTTGGTCAAAACTCTTTCGGAGCCGGCAAAATAGGTTCGTCTCAGTAATCGCCCGCGTTTCTGGCAGGGAAAACGCCTGCAGATTTCGCGGCGGACGATTTCGCGGCGGGTTTCAAAGGCCGCGGGATGGAGGCGGGCTCACGCCGTTGGGATGATCGCAGATGGGGTTGTCGGAAAGTATGAAGCCGTCCGAAGCTGAATTCATCAGTTCTGGAAGAACGACCTGAACTTACCTACAAACGGCCAAGTAGGTAGAGGACCAGAAGAATCACAAGTATCAAACCAACGGCACCGCTAGGGAAATATCCCCAGCTTCTGCTGTGGGGCCACTTCGGGATGGAGCCAATCAGAGCAACGATCAGCACTATCGTAAGGATCAATAGAAGCATGGTCTCCCTCTACGGTAGGACGAATCTGGCAGCCAAACCCAGAACATTCAACTTGACTCGCAGTTTGGGCCAGAAGCGCCCTCGATCGGTATACATTTCTAGCGGTATAGGCTCAAGCTATTTCCTGTAGTGAGATTCCCGCCGTCGTGTATTGCCAATAGGCCGCAGACCTAGCAAAATCCTACGGTTAACTTCATTGGGAACATGGCGCATTGTGGGTGAGTGTCGCGACAATCGCCGCTAAAGGTTTGCATGAGCACCACGCCGGCCCCGACCATCATAACCACCGCTTTGGAAGAGCCGATTCGCGCTGAACTTTTCAGCGTCGAGCGCTTGGAGCAGCATGCCGAAAGCCTGGCCGCGGCGCAGGAAGTGGTGGACGCCGACTCGAGTTCCGGTCGTGCGCTCCTTCCGCGGGTGCTGGAAAATGGCCGGCGATTACTCGAATATTACCGCGCTACGGCCCGCGCGGTGGAACTCGAACAAAGCATCACGCCTGCGGCCGAATGGCTGCTCGATAATTTCTACATCGTAGAAGAACAACTCCGCGAAATTCGCGACGATCTGCCCGTCGGATTTTATCGCAAGCTTCCCAAACTAGTTTCTGGGCACTTGGAAGGATATCCCCGCGTGTATGGCGTGGCGTGGGCTTACGTCGCGCACACCGACAGCCGGCTCGATCCAGAGGTGCTGCATCGTTTCATCATGACGTATCAGCGAGTGCAGCCGCTGAGCATCGGTGAATTGTGGGCGGTCGCGATCATTCTACGCATCGTGCTGGTGGAAAATCTCCGGCGAATCGCTGAACGGATTGTGTACAGCCGCCATGCACGTTTGAAAGCCGACGCGCTGGCCGACCAGGTGCTTGGCACCGGCGGACAGCAGGCCGTCTCGCCTGATCAAGTGCTGCGCAGCCTGGGAAACATGCCGCTGGAGCGCGCCTTCGCGGTGCGTCTGATCCAGCGTTTGCGTGACCTGGACCCTAAAGTTGGGCCGATCCTGGCCTGGCTGGACGAAAGACTGACCGCGCAGGGCACCAATTCCGACGAAATCGTTCGCGCCGAACTGCAAGAGCAAGCGGCGATGACTGTGACGGTGCGCAACATTATCACCAGCATGCGGCTGACTTCGGAGTTCGACTGGCATTCGTTTTTCGAAAGCATCAGCCTGGTGGATTTGGCCCTCCGCCAGGGCAGTAACTTCGAAGAAATGGATTTCGCCACACGCGATTACTACCGGCATGCGATTGAAGATCTGGCGCGGGGCTCAAATCACACTGAAATTGAAATTGCGGAGCGCGCGGTACAGCGCGCCAAACGGGCCCGCGGCGAATCCCATGGAAATGGGCAGGGGCCTGACGAGCGCCACTCCGACCCTGGTTACTATCTGATTTCGCACGGCCGCGCCGAATTTGAAAAGGAACTCAGTTTCAAGATTCCCTGGCGGCGCGGGCTGCTGCGCCAGTACGTGCGGCACGCCGTCCCGGGATATTTGGGCACCATCGCAATTCTAACCGCGATCATTCTGGCCATCCCGTTAAGCCACGCGAAGGAACTAGGACTTACGCTGCCGTATCTGGTGTTGATGGGGATACTCGCAGCGATTCCAGCTTCGGATTTGGCGATTGCTCTGACCAATCGCGTCGTCACGGATTTGCTCGGACCGCGCACCTTGCCACGAATGGAATTCCGTACCGGAGTGCCAGACACGCTGCGAACAATCGTGGTCGTTCCGACCCTGCTTACCTCGCCAGAAAGCACCAAGCGACATGTGGACGACCTCGAAATTCATTACCTCGCCAATCCCGACGGCGATTTGCGGTTTGCGCTGCTCACCGACTGGACCGATGCGGACACCGAAACGGCGGCCGGTGACGATGAGCTTCTGGAGAGCGCCATCACTGCCATCGCCGAGTTGAACGCGAGGCATGGGGCCGGGCCCGGAGGCGCTCGATTTTTCCTGTTCCATCGCAAACGCCAATGGAACCCGCAAGAAAATAAATGGATGGGCTGGGAACGAAAACGCGGAAAGCTCCAGGAACTCAATCATCTGCTGCGCGGCTCGGCGAAAACTTCTTTCATAGAAATTCCCGGGCAGGATGTGCATTCCTTACAGGGCATTCGCTACGTCGTCACGCTCGACGCCGACACGCGTTTACCGCGCGGCACCGTGAGCCGGCTGGTGGGCACCATGGCCCACCCGCTGAACCGCCCGGAATTCAACGCGGACTTGGGCCGGGTCGTGGACGGCTATGGCATCGTCCAGCCGCGCGTCACCCCCTCGCTGCCGACCGGCCACGAAGGATCGCTGTATCAGAAGATTTTTTCGGGACCCAGCGGAATCGATCCCTATGCTGCGGCCGTGTCCGATGTATATCAGGATTTGTTCCGCGAAGGATCGTTCACCGGTAAAGGGATTTACGACCTCGACGCCTTGGATCAATCGATCGACGGCAAAGTGGGCGAAAACACTTTGCTCAGCCATGATTTGTTCGAAGGTACCTTTGCACGCGCCGCGCTGGCCTCCGACATCGAGCTTTTCGATGAGTTTCCTTCGCATTATGAGGCTGGCGCCCTGCGGCAGCATCGCTGGGCGCGAGGCGACTGGCAGTTGCTTCCCTGGATTCTGGGATTCGGCAAGAGCTCCCAGAGCGGCCGCAAAATTTCGATTCCAGCGATCAGCCGCTGGAAGATGATCGACAATTTGCGCCGCACGCTTTCGGCGCCGGCCATGTTTTTGACCATGGCTGCCGGCTGGCTGTTGCCGCACGTTTCGCCATGGATGTGGACGCGGTTCGTGCTGACCATGATTGCCATTCCTCCGCTGATACCGTTTCTGGTTGGATTGAATCCGCGATTTGGCGGGATCTCCAAACGCAGCTATTTGCGCAACGTGCTTTCCGATCTTTCACTGGGAGTTTCGCAAATCGGGCTGACGCTGACTTTTGTGGCGTATCAAGCCTGGTTGATGGGTGACGCGATTGTGCGCACGCTGGTGCGCGTGTTTATCACCCATCGGAGCATGTTGCAGTGGGTGACTGCCGCGCAGGCCCGCCACGCCGTGGATCTTAAGCTCACCGGGGTCTACAAGCGCATGGCCGGGAGCGTGGTGCTGGCGCTGGCGGCGGCCGCCGCGGTTCGGCTGGTGCGCCCGCACGCACTGGAGGCGGCAGTTCCATTTGCGCTGCTGTGGATTGCTGCTCCGGCGATCGCGCGTTGGATCAGTCTGCCGCCGGCGGCGCAGGACGTTGAACCCATCTCCGTGGATCATCTTCGCGCGCTGCGGTCCATTTCCCGGCGTACCTGGCGCTTCTTCGAGAAATTCCTGACCGATGTGGATCATTGGTTGCCGCCTGACAATTTTCAGGAAGACCCGAAGCCGGTGGTGGCCCACCGAACCTCGCCAACGAATATTGGCTTGTGCCTGTTGTCGAATTTGTGCGCACGCGACCTGGGCTGGATCGGCACCGAAGAAGCCGTACAACGGCTCGAATCTACGTTTCAAACTCTGGGACAAATGGAGTTGTACCGCGGCCATTTCTACAACTGGTACGACACCGTTCGCTTGCAACCCCTCGAACCCAAGTACATCTCCAGTGTGGATAGCGGAAATCTGGCCGGGCATCTGCTGGTGGTCGGGCGAGGCTGCCGCGAACTGGCGGAAAGCGTCTGCATCGAGCCGACCCTGTTTGCCGGTGTGGGTGACGCCATCCAGTTGTTGCGGGAATCGCTGGCCGCGCTTCCGGACGAAAAAAGAACGCACACCGTAACCCGCAAACAATTGAGCAATGCCGTGGACGCCTTGGCCGCGATGTTGGAGCCGGTTCCGGCGAGTTCGCGAGATTGGGCGCTACGGTTTGTGGAACTGCGCGAGCGCGCACAGACTGTGTCCGACATGGCCCAGACCCTGGCTCAGGAACTTGCGGAGCCCGCCGATTCGGAACTGCGCGTCTGGTCCGAGGCGGCGCGGGCGTGTATCGAGAGTCATTTTCGGGACGCTCGCATGCTGCTTCCGATGTTGCGGCTGGACTACCAATACATTCGCGCGCTGGCCGAAAGCGCGCCAGGCAAAGCTCCGGAATGGGATGCGGTCGAGCCGTATTTCCGTTCGGTGCCGACCATCGAGACCGCCTCGGAATGTTTTGAATCGGCCTTGCGCGATCTCACGGCCTTGCGCGCCAAAACTTCCGGCGACGCTTCGAATAAAAACGATGCCCTGTCCCGCATCGATGAGTGGGCTGCGGCGCTCGAAGGCGCCGCGCATGATGTTTCAGCCCTTTCCCGCCGATTGCACGCGCTGGCGCAAACCGCGGACAATTTTTTCTCCGAGATGGACTTCCGATTCCTGTTCGACGAACCCCGAAAGCTCTTCTCCATCGGTTTCAGGCCCGCTGACGGAACATTAGATGCCAGTTGTTACGATTTGCTGGCTTCGGAGGCCAGGCTTACCAGTTTCATCGCCATCGCCAAAGGCGAAGTTCCTTCGTCGCATTGGTTTCGGTTGGGCCGCGCGCTGACGCCGGTCGGCCGCGGTTCGGCGTTGATTTCCTGGTCCGGCTCCATGTTTGAGTACTTGATGCCGGCCTTGGTGATGCGCTCACCCGAAGAAAGCATGCTGTACCAGACGTACGAGCAAGTGGTGTTCCGGCAAATGGAGTACGGCGCGGAACGCGGGGTCGCGTGGGGAATTTCGGAATCGGCTTTTAACGTCCGCGACATCGATTTTACCTACCAATATTCCAGCTTTGGAGTGCCGGGCCTGGGGCTGAAGCGCGGCCTGAGTGAGGATCTGGTCATCGCTCCCTACGCGACCGCTTTGGCAGCGATCATCAAACCGTCGCTCGCAGTGCAGAATCTGGAACGCATCGCGCAGCAAGGGGGACGCGGGGCTTACGGCTTCTACGAATCCCTGGATTACACCAAGACGCGTGTTCCGGAAGGAAAAGAAGTGGCGGTCATTCACGCCTATATGGCCCACCACCAGGGAATGGCGCTGGTGGCTTTTGCCGACGTGCTCACCAACGGCTTGATGAAAACGAGGTTCCACTCCGTACCGATCGTACAGGCCACCGAGCTGCTGCTGCAGGAGCGTACGCCGCGCGACGTGCTGGTCGCTCGTCCCCGGGCGGAGGAGGTGTCGGCGGCGTCGCGGATCCGCGAAATGGTCGCGCCGGTAGTTCGAACCTTCGGCCTGCCCAACGAGCCGACGCCGCGCACCCACCTTCTGTCTAACGGACGTTACGCCGTGATGCTTACCTCGGCGGGTTCCGGGTATAGCCGCTGGCGCGACACGGCGATCACCCGCTGGCGCGAAGACCCGACCCGCGATTGCTGGGGCCAGTACATTTACTTGCGCGATGAACAGACCGGGAACGTGTGGTCCGCCGGATACCAACCGACCACGGTCGATCCCGATGGCTACGAAGCCGTGTTCTTCGAAGATCACGCCGAATTTATTCGTCGCGACCGGTCGCTCACCACTCAACTCGATGTGGTGGTTTCGTCGGAAGACGATACCGAGGTGCGGCGTGTTTCGATCACCAATTTGGGCGTGCGCGCGCGGATGATTCAAGTCACTTCTTACGCGGAATTATCGCTGACCACGCAAGCGGCGGACGTAGCGCATCCGGCGTTTGCCAAATTGTTTGTGGAGACGGAGTTTGTCCCGGAAGTCGGCGCGTTGATCGCTACGCGCCGCAAACGATCGAATGATGAGGCGTCGGTGTGGGTCGCGCATTTGATGTTCACGGACGGAGAAACCGCTGGCGAACTGCAGTATGAAACGGATCGCACGCGGTTCGTCGGCCGGGCGCGGTCGTTGAAGAATCCAGTATCCATCATGGATGGCCGGCCGCTATCGAACACCGTCGGTCCCGTTCTCGACCCTATCGTCAGTTTGCGGCGAACGGTTCACGTCCCGCCGGGCGGCACGGTTCGTCTGGTTTTTTCAACGATCGCAGCCGCAACCAGGGAAGAGGCCATCGACCTTGCCGACAAATATCGCGACAGCCGCGCTTTCGAACGCACCATCACGCTGGCCTGGACCCAGGCGCAAGTCCAACTGAACCATCTGGGCATAACGTCCGAGGAAGCGATTCTGTTTCAACGACTGGCCAACGATGTTTTATATGTGGACTCATCGCTGCGTCCATCTTCCGAGACCCTCAGCCGCACGCCACTCGAAATTTCCAGCCTGTGGTCGCAAGGAATCTCCGGCGATTTGCCGATCATACTGGCCCGGGTTGACGATTCCGATGACATCGGATTAATCCGGCAATTGCTGCGGGCGCACGAGTACTGGCGCATGAAGCAACTCTCGGCGGATGTGGTCATCATCAACGAGAAGGCCACTTCCTACATTCAGGACCTTCAGGATTCGCTGGAGGCGCTGGTACGCGGCAGCCAATTGAGGCTTTCGCCCGACGCCGGCGGGACCGCCGGGAAGATTTTTCTGCTGCGTGGCGACATCATTTCGGCGGAAATCCGCGCCCAAATTCAATGTGTGGCGCGCACCGTGCTTCTGAGCCGGCGTGGCACTCTGGTTGAGCAGATTACGCGTTCTCAACAAACGGAACCGCTCCCGGCCACGCCCCCGCGAACGCCGCGTAGTGCGAAGGCGCCCGACGCGGAATTGCCGCACGAGACTCTTAATTTTTTCAATGGCCTGGGCGGATTTTCACCGGAAGGCCGGGAGTACGTCACGATTCTGGGTGAGGGAATCCGCACGCCAGAGCCATGGGTCAACGTGATCGCCAATCCGGATTTCGGGTTTCTGGTTTCGGAGTCGGGCTCCGGCTTCACCTGGTCGCAGAACAGCCATGAGAATCAAATCACGCCGTGGTCCAACGATCACATTTTTGATACGCCCGGCGAGGCCCTGTACCTGCGGGACGAGGCGACCGGAGAAGTGTGGACTCCCACCGCGTTACCGGTGCGCGATGATGCATCCACCTACATCGCGCGACACGGGCAAGGGTATAGCGTGTTTCAGCACGCGTCGCACGGCATCGTTCAGGATTTGCTGCAATTTGTTCCGCCCGAGGACCCGGTAAAAATTTCGCGGCTCACCCTGCGCAACGATTCCGGGCGCGTACGCCGGTTATCGGTCACGGCCTACGTGGAATGGGTGCTGGGGAGTTCGCGCGCAACCGCTCCCTACATCACCACCGAGATGGATTCGGAATCGCAGGCCCTACTGGCGCGCAGCGCATGGAAAAACGAATTTGGTGGACGGGTTGCATTCTTAGCATTTCGCGGCCAGCAAAGCTCCTACACCGGAGATCGCACCGAGTTTCTCGGCCGCAATGGCTCAGCGGATTGCCCAGCAGGTCTCGAACGCAGCGGTTTGCTCTCCGGCCGGGTTGGCGCGGGGCTTGATCCGTGCGGCGCGCTACAAACAATTGTCGAGCTGAAGCCCGGTGCGCAAGTCGAGCTGGTGCTCTTTTTGGGCCAAACCGAAAATGCGGACCGCGCGCGCGAGCTTCTGCGGCGTTATCGCAAAGAAAATCTGAACGCTGTGCTGGAAGATGTGAAGCGGCGCTGGGACGATACGCTGTGCAACGTCCAGGTCGCGACGCCGGATTCCAGCATGGACATTTTGCTGAATCGCTGGCTGCTCTACCAGACGCTTTCCTGCCGCATCTGGGGCCGGGCCGGATTCTACCAGGTGAGCGGCGCTTATGGTTTCCGCGATCAATTGCAGGACGTTATGGCGTTGAGCGTCGCGCGCCGGGGGATTACGCGCGATCAAATTCTGTTGGCTGCCGCACATCAATTTACCCAGGGAGACGTGCAGCACTGGTGGCATCCACCGTCCGGACGCGGAATTCGCACGCGCATGTCCGACGATCTTCTCTGGCTGCCTTATGTGGTGAATCAATTCATCGAAGCCACCGGCGACATGACCGTGCTGGAGGAGCAGGTTCCATTCCTGGAAGGCGATGAACTTGCAGAGGGGCAGTTGGAATCCTATTTTCAACCGCGTGTTTCCCCCACGGCCGCTACGATTTTCGAGCATTGCGCGCGCGCCATCGATCGCAGCCTGAAAGTCGGAGTCCACGGACTGCCACTGATGGGGACTGGCGATTGGAATGACGGAATGAATCATGTGGGCCCGGAAGGAAAGGGAGAAAGTGTTTGGTTGGGCTGGTTCCTGCACACGGTGATGTGGGAATTTGCAAGATTTGCGGACGCGCGGGGCGAGCATCAACGCGCGGAGAATTGGCGAATTCACGTCAGCGGGTTGAAGGCGGCGCTGGAGAAAGACGGTTGGGACGGCGAGTGGTATCGCCGCGCCTATTTCGACGACGGAACGCCCCTGGGCTCAGCCTCAAATGAGGAATGCAAGATTGACGCGATTGCGCAATCGTGGGGCGTGATCAGCGGGGCGGCCGAGCGCGGACGTTCCATCCGGGCGATGGCTGCAGTGGACCAACTTCTGGTGCAGCGACCGGAAGGCGTTTTGCTGTTATTGACTCCGCCCTTCGACAAGACCACTCATGATCCAGGTTACATCAAGGGATATTTACCGGGCGTTCGGGAGAATGGCGGGCAGTACACGCACGCATCCACCTGGACGACGATAGCGTTCGCCGCTCTTGGTGATGGCGACAAAGCCATCGAAATGTTCCGTTTCCTGAATCCCATCAATCGCACGAATTCACGCGTGCGGGTGCAGCGTTATAAGACGGAACCATACGTAGTCGCTGGCGACGTCTATGCGGAAGATCCTCACGTGGGCCGCGGCGGATGGACTTGGTATTCCGGGTCGGCCGGTTGGCTATATCGTGCTGGGATCGAATGGATTCTGGGGCTGCGGGTTCGGGGGATGACGCTGTCGATCGACCCGTGCATCCCGCGAAATTGGCCGAGCTACTCGATGGAGTTCCGCTACCACTCGGCCATCTACAAAATTAAGGTGGAAAATCCGTCGAACGTATCCAAGGGAGTGGCGTTAACCGAACTCGACGGGAAGATCCTGGCAGGTGCGGCGAACGTTCCGCTCGTGGACGATGGAAAGGTCCATCAACTCAGAATCGTATTGGGATAGTTGCGGACATAAAAATGCGCCAGACTCCGGATCAAGTGTGAACGTATGACGCGATCTGGAATCTGGCGCGGTGTGTACCAGGATTAACTTTTACGAGGTCGCTTTACTGCCCGCGACCAACAGCACGATTCCGCCAACCAGCGCCAAGCCCCCGAAAAGAGGAGGAAGTGGAATCGTTTTATGCTGTTCGGTCGTAGCTTGCAGCGGCCCGAGATCAATCACTTTCTTGTGGGTGGTGTAGGTGATTCCCTGGTAGGCAAAGGAAATCACGGCCAGCACGATCAAAACTATTCCGATAACTGATAGACCTTTCATTCGTACTCCTTGGGAACTCCGTCAACTGCGGCGCGCATCGCTCGCTGGAGTCCGCCTATGCGCGACTCATCAGCCCTGAAACCAGCGAAACCAGAAACAAAACCAGGAAAATGAAGAACAGGATCTTGGCGATACCAGCCGCGGCTGCGGCGATTCCGAAGAATCCAAAAATTCCCGCGATCAGCGCCACAACGAAGAAAATTAACGCGTAACGCAACATTTGGTCCTCCAGTTAGTAAGCTTTTGGTTTGTCG
>Ga0210387_10003727_pt1 | contig 11712 bp, 7 predicted proteins | sample IncBWC7OmetaG_FD_160108 | JGI IMG/M metagenome (GOLD analysis project Ga0210387, IMG submission 160108) | Forest soil microbial communities from Barre Woods Harvard Forest LTER site, Petersham, Massachusetts, United States - Inc-BW-C-7-O ... | reverse complement strand
TGCCTGTCGTTCGCAGGCAGAGTTCGAATCGGCGGTGCGGCACTCAAGTGGCTCGCAACACCCCGACTGCTACGTGGTTTCCGAAGCCGGTGATGTACGATGTAGGCACATGACCGATCTCCAGCCCAAGGAGCAGATCTTGGTGGAATTGCCGGATGATTCGTCTTCGAACCCGGAAACTCCGATCGCCAAAATCGACGATTCGGGTCCGAGCAGCAAACAAGCCGAGGCGATGAAAATAATTGCCGTCACCAACATCAAGGGAGGGGTCGGCAAGACCACCACGGCCGTCAACCTTTCCTATTTGTGTGCCGCAAGCACTGGTCCCACACTGCTCTGGGACTTAGATCCGCAGGGTGCCGCGACCTACACCTTACGGGGCGATCCTTTGGAACGCGCAACTCCAAAGAGACTATTAAGTGGTAAGCGCCACCTACCCGAACTAATCCTCTCGTCGGGATATGCGAATCTGGACCTCCTGCCGGCAGATTTTTCATACAGAAACTTTGATGTTCACCTCGCTGAGCGAAAGAAGCCGACCGAGCGGCTTCTTAAAATGAGCCGATCTTTGCGAGACGTCTATACGGTGCTGTTCCTCGATTGCGCTCCGGGCATCTCCCTGCTATCGGAGAACGTGCTGCGCGCCGCGGACGCGATAATCGTGCCACTGCTGCCGACCCCGCTGTCGGTGCGCATGCTGATGCAATTGCACGACTTCATCGCCGGCGAAGGCTGGACGGACTTGAAGGTGCTGCCGTTTTTCTCGATGGTCGATCGCCGCAAGTCGCTGCACCACGAAATCATCGCAAATACTCGCGAGCGATTTCCGACCATGCTCGCGACCGAAGTCCCGTACTCCAGTGAGATCGAGCGCATGACTCTGCGCCGGGCGCCAATACCGGCGTTTGCCCCCAGAAGCGCCGCAGCGCAAATCTATTCCACGCTTTGGGCGGAGTTGATGTTGTCGCTTTGGCCGGGAGGTTCGGCAGGATCCAGACCACGAGCATGACATTCCGAGCCTAGCCCGGCACGAGTGAGAGCCGCCTCACGCGTTACGGCACAGTGCGGCACATAAGTGCGTTCGGAACAACAACGCCGCGAACTTCGGGGCAACGCTGTTCCCTGACAACAAACCCGAATCGCTCGAAGAATGGCTGAGCGGTTCTACTCACATGTGATGTCAGCAACGAGACGCCGAGTGAGAGCCCTTCCGCTAGTATTCTCTTCATGAGAAGTGAGCCAATCCCGCAGCGAGGATGTTTGCCGGAAACAAAGAAATGATCGATGTAGCCATTCGGTTGCACGTCGGCATAGCCCACGAGTACCCCATTTAACTCGGCGACAAAGGGGTTGATTTCGCGAATTTTGCTTTCCCAAAGCTCAACATCAATGCCGCGCGGTGCCCAAGCTTGGATTTGCTCGGCCGTGTAGTCTTGGCTCGCCACGAGATGAATGGCGGTGAAATAGACATCAAAAAGCGATGCCTCCTCTCCTGGCTCGTATCGACGAATGCAAACCCCAACACTCATGTAGCCTTCTATTCCGGTTTGAGGTCTAACGGTACGAACCACGACCCTCACATTATCGATGTCGGGGAGCTGCTGTCATAGCGCTGGCGACCGGAGGGGCACACTAGGCGCGTCGCGCGCCGCACCATGAGCTGCGCGCGGGATCGTGGCGGGCAGGGGCGTTTCCGCGGAGGCGCGGGCCGGCGAAGGGCAACAGGGCCGACGGCGCCAGGTTGATGGGACCAGGCACAGCGCACCGCCGCACTGCACTGCCTCCTGTCGACTGAGTCACACGAGGATTCGAGATTCGCTGACCCGTCAGTGCTCGGATGCCTCACGAGCACGTCGCTCTGGGCGCTGCATCATGCCCGCTGCAATGTGGGATGCATGCACTGTGAGGCGGAGGTCGCGTAGCTGATTCTTGGATGGCGCAGCGGCGTGAAGTAGATCACATGGTCAGGCGCGCAATGCGCTCGGACTCCACAAAATGCAACGCGCAGACCTCAAACGATAACATCGTTCGCCCGCCGGCAACATTAATCTCGCGCAAAGAACGGCTTCGCGCACAGTCGCAGCACGCGAAGATGCGCAATGCGGATGCGTCAGCGCTTCACGATCACTCAAGCGTGTGCTTGCTGGCTGTGCAGCAACGAGAAGCGCATCTCGGATGGAACGCGGCTCGCATTTCTCAATTTTTAGACTTGCAACAACTATTCCTATTTGCGCTCACACGATTAATGCGATACATGTAATGTCTATAGAGATACGAGTTGCGAAGAAAAAGAATCTAAGGAGACGAGCGAAGATAGAACCGGTTGGCGCACTTTGTGAGGTAGACAGTGACAACGAGCGCTTTGCTTTTCAGAGATTTCAAATCATCCTATGACCAGGGCGTAGCGGCGAACCTGACGCTCGATGAATACTTCCAGCACTGCCGCAACGATCCTATGACCTACGCGCTCGCCGCGGAGCGCATGGTGAAGGCCATCGGCGAGCCGCGGCTGACGGCAACCAAGTCAGATCCGCGTCTACTGCGATTATTCGGCAATCGCACTTTGAAGTATTACGACGCCTTTGCCGATTTCTACGGCATGGAAGGCGGCATCATCGAGGAAATCGTTTCCTTCTACCGCCATGCGGCGCAGGGTCTGGAAGAGCGCAAGCAGGTGCTCTACCTCCTGGGGCCCGTCGGCAGTGCGAAGAGCACGCTGGCCATCAAACTCAAGAGCTTGATGGAGCGATACCCGATCTATACCTTGATCGACGGCGACACGGGCGAGCGCAGCCCGCTGCTCGAGTCGCCGCTGGGACTGTTCGACCCGGCGAAGTTCGGGGCCCGCCTGGAGGGTGAGTACGGCATTTCGCCTCGCTACCTCACTGGGCTGGCGAGCCCCTGGGCCCAGAAGCGGGTGCACACCTACCATGGCGATCTCACCCGCTTTCGGGTGCAGCGGCTCTTTCCCTCGGTATTGAATCAGCTCGCCGTGGCCAAGACCGAGCCTGGGGATGAAAACACCCAGGACATCAGCTCGCTGGGCGGCAAGGTCGACATGCGCAAGCTCTCCAAACTGGGTCAAGATGACCCGGATGCCTATTCCTACTCGGGAGGCTTATGCCTCACCACCCAGGGCCTGCTCGAGTTCGTGGAAATGTTCAAGGCGCCGATAAAAGTGCTTCATCCGTTGCTGACCGCGACCCAGGAAGGCAACTTCAAGGGCACCGAAGGGTTCGGCTCCATGCCCTATCAGGGGACGGTGCTGGCGCACTCGAATGAAAGCGAATGGAAGAAGTTCTCCAGCAATCGCGATAATGAGGCGTTCCTGGACCGCATCTTCATCGTCAAGGTCCCGTATTGCCTGCGCGTGACCGAAGAGGTGGCCATTTATCAGAAGCTGCTGCGTGAATCGACGCTTTCAGCGGCGCCGTGTGCACCGGGGACGCTGCCCATGCTCGCGCGCTACATGGTGCTCTCGCGCCTCAAGGCGCCGAGCAACTCCAGCATTTACTCGAAACTGCGCGTCTATGATGGCGAGAACCTGCGCGAGTCCGATCCGCAGGCCAAAAGCGTGGCCGAATACCGCGAGGCGGCCGGCGCCGACGAGGGTATGACCGGATTCTCGACGCGCTACGCGTTTAAACTCATTTCCAAAGCATTCAATCGCGACTCCTCGGAGGAATCAGCCGATCCTGTGACTCTGCTGAAGGTCATCGAGGAGAGCATCGGAACTTCCGATTTCAGTCCCGATCTACAGAAAGCGTGCATGGTGCACTTGAAGGAGTTCTTGATCCCCCGCTATCTCGAGGAACTCACCAAGGAAATCCAGGCGGCCTATTTGGAGTCGTACGCCGACTATGGCCAGGAGCTTTTCGATCGCTACGTGGCTTTTGCCGACTTCTGGATCCAGGAAGAGGTGTACGTCGATCCGGCGACGGGCGTGGCATTCGACAAGTCGGCCCTGAACTCCGAGCTCGAGAAAATGGAAAAACCGGCCGGCATAGGCAACCCGAAGGATTTCCGTCACGAGATTGTGAATCATGTACTGCGCGCGCAGAACAAGAACGCCGGCGAAAAGCTCATCTGGACCAGCTACCAGAAGCTGCGTGAAGTGATCGAAAAACGCATGTTCGCCGCCACCGACGACCTGCTCCCGGTGGTGTCGTATTTCGCCAAAGGCAATGCCGAGGATGAAAAGAAGCACGCCGCCTTCGAGGCGCGCATGAAAGCGCGAGGCCACACCCCCACGCAGGTGCGCCGACAGGTTGAATGGTGGACGATGGCGCGGCGCCAGTGAGAGGCCCCTAAGAGAGATGCCCAGATGAGCAGCGTGATCATCGATCGGCGGCCGGACGCGGGCAAGAGTACCGGAAACAGGCAGCGCGTCTTGAAGCGTCTGGAAGGGGCCATGCGGGCGCAGGTCGACCAAATGATTGCCCGCCGCCGTTTGAGCGACCACGACAAGGCGGCGGAAATCGAGATCCGGCGCAACGATGTCAAGGAGCCGCGCTTCTTGCTGGATTCCAAATCCGGCTCGCACGCGCGCACGCTGGCGGGCAATGGACAGTACCGCGTCGGCGACAAAATACCGCGCGACTCAGGGCAAGGCCGCGGCCAAGGATCCGGGCCGGGCGCCGGCGATTCAGCGCAGGAAGACTTGTTTCGCTTCGCGCTGTCGCGCGAGGAATACCTGTCGCTGCTGTTCGATGAGCTGGAACTGCCGCCGCTGATCAAGAAAGACCTGCTGGAAATCGATGAAAATCGATTTCGGCGCGGCGGTGTCCAGCGCTACGGCAATCCCGGCACGGTGTGCGTGGCGCGCACCTTCAAAGCCTCGATCGGCCGGCGTGTAGCCGCGGAGGCGCACTTCGAACAAGCCGTGGAAGAGGCGGAGGCTGAATTGCAGGACGCGCGCTCGAGCGCCATTCCGGCCCGGGTGCAGGTGGCGGAATTCGAACTCAGGGAAATTCGCCGGCGCGGCGCCGACATCCCGTTCTTGGACCCCATCGATCTGCGGCACCGCAGTCTCGTGGAAGTGCAGTTACCGCGCACCGCCGCTGTGATGTTCTGCCTCATGGACGTCTCGGCATCCATGAATGAAGCGCGCAAGGACTTGGCGAAGCGCTTCTTTACCCTTTTGTACCTTTTCTTGAGCCGCAAGTACGCCAAGGTGGAGCTGGTATTCATCCGCCACACTGATGAGGCGCAAGAGGTCGACGAGGACACCTTCTTCAACGATACTCAGTCCGGCAGCACCAAGGTGCTGTCGGCACTCGCCAAGATGCGCGAGATCATGCAGGCGCGCTTTCCGGCGTCGCGCTACAACGTTTTCGGCGCGCAGGCGAGCGATGGCGATGCCTTCGGCGACGATTCGGGCGAGTCGTCCAACTATTTGCTGACCGAGCTGTTGCCGCATTCGCGCTACTTCGTGTACGCCGAAGTCGGCGAAACCGCCACGAGCGAATCGAGTCTGTGGACAGCCTACCGCGGCATCGCCAGCGAGCAATTCAACATGGCGGCTATCACCGCGCGTAACGAGGTCTATCCGGCGCTCGCCAAGCTCTTCCAAAAAGAGCAGCCCGCCTAGAAATCCATGGTCCCGAGCGCCACACGACCTTCGAGACTGAGCGGCAGCGAATGGACCTTGGACGACCTGCTAACCATCGAGCAGATGTGCGCGCGCCATGCGCAGCGCTATCAGCTCGATACCTTTCCTAATCAGATGGAAGTGATTACCAGCGAGCAGATGTTGGATGGCTACGTCTCGAGCGGCCTCCCCGTCAACTATGGCCATTGGAGCTTCGGCAAGCAATTCTTGATTGAGAGCGGCAAATACCGCGCCGGTGCCAACGCGCTGGCATATGAAATCGTCATCAATACCAATCCTTGCATTGCTTTCCTGATGGAGGGCAATTCGCTGGCCATGCAGGCGCTGGTGATTCCGCATGCCTGCTTTGGCCATAACAGTTTCTCCAAGAGCAATTACCTTTTCACGCAGTGGACGCAGCCGGACGCGATGCTCGACTACATGCTGTTCGCGCGCAATTATGTCGCCGACTGCGAAGAGCGCTACGGCGCCGCGCTGGTGGAGCAGACGCTGGATGCGTTGCACGCGCTGCGGGATCAGGGGCTCGACAAGTACAAGCGCCCGCGCAAGCTCGATACGCGCCGCGAGCGCGCCGAACAGGCAAAAAGGCTGTCGAACGCGCAGGAAGCGATGCGCCAAGGCGAATTCTACAGCGTGGTGCCTCACGCGCCGAAGTCCGCGGAAGCCGCGCCGAAGTTTCCGGCCGAGCCGGAAGAGAACCTGCTGTATTTTATCGAGAAGCACGCGCCGAAACTCGAACCTTGGCAGCGCGAACTCGCGCGCATCGTGCGCAAAATCGCGCAATACTTCTACCCACAGCGCCAGACCCAAGTGATGAATGAGGGCTGGGCGACGTTTTGGCATCACCGTTTGATCAATGAGATGTACGAGGCGGGGGAGATCGATCAGGGGATCCTACTGGAATGTCTGCATTCCCACACCAACGTCATACGGCAGCCGGACTACGCGCCTCTGAATCCCTACGCGCTCGGGTTCGCGGCATGGAACGAAATCAAGCGCGTATGTGAAGCACCCACCGCGGAAGATCGCGAGTACCTGCCCGACATCGCGGGAAAGGACTGGCTCGAGACGTTTCACGACATCATGCGCAATTATCGCGACGAGAGTTTCCTGCTGCAGTTTCTGACGCCAAAGTTGGTGCGCGACTTCCGGTTGATGAACATTCAAACCGGCGATGGACTCGATCACTGGGCCGTTAGCCAAACCGCCGGCGCGGACGATTTCAAGGCGATTCGCAGTCAATTGGCCGCCTCGTATCGGTTGGAGTCCTACCTGCCCGAGATGTCCGTCGTGCTTTACGGGCGGGATACGGACCGAAAGCTCTCCTTGGAGTATCAAAGCTACAATGGCCGCCTGCTTTTGGGCGATGAAACCGAGCAAACGATGAAGCAGCTGCGCTGGCTGTGGGGCTTCGATGTGTCGCTCGACGCGATCGATGAGAGCCGCAACGTGCTAAGGACTTATTGAGATCGGCGGCGCCCGCACTGGGCGGGCACTAGAATTTCTTGCCGCGCAAAAACCGTCTGACTCTGCGCATCGTACGTTTCGCCGCCGGTAGGGATTGCAACGCGCGCTGCTCGCGTGCCGTCTGCTTTTCAAGGTTCCACGGATAGTCACGCGCAAGAAACCGATCCCGCTGGGCCTTGACGGAGTAACCGAGTACATATGCGCGTCGCGTCTCACGGCCGGTGTTGACCCCGGCGCCGTGAATGGTGCGAGACAGGTGAATCACTGCATCGCCCGCACGCATCGGCACTGCGATGCAATCTGTGAGATCCGGGGGCGAAACTGTCTCCAATCCGTGGATTCGCGGATCGTTGCCCGGGCTTCGGTGCGGATATAGCGGCCCAAGGTTGCTGCCGCGAATGTATCGCATGCAACCGTTTGCAACTGTGACATCCTGCAAGGGCATCCAGATGGAAATTGATTCTAAGACCCCCGAGCCCCTGCGATGAAATGCATCGTCCTGATGCCACGGCGTCGCCGCGCCGTTAAACGCAGGTTTGCAGATGGCATGCTCCAAATCATTTACAAGTTTCGGTCCGAGAATTTGTTCGGCGATCGAGCGAGCGCTTGAGGCCAGCTTTGTTTGCCGCAATCGCGGCTCATATTGCGAAGGTCGCAATAGCTGCGGAAGTGCCATTTGCTGATCCGGACTGTCCGGGCCGACCATGTCGAATAGGTCGCCTGCATTCCAGCCTCGGCGCTCGGCGAACATTCGATCGAACAGCACGCAAAGCGACGCGATTTCTTCGTCCGAGGACAAACCTTGGACCAACAGAAAACCGTCTCGACGAAGCGCGGCGAGTTGCTCCTTACTCACGTGCGGCCCGGAATCGCCCAGCACAGCCGGGTTGCTTGATTGGGTGCTCGCGTATCCGGCCATTCGCCCCATGGTCATGCGCACCTGCCTATCGCACTACACTTTCCCGGGGACCTAAAGCAAAAGCAGTCCTTGTGGGCGTGCAATTATAGCCAATATCGATAATGCCGGCGCATTTCGGCAGCTGCGGCAATTTGGATGTCCCGCAATGCGGAACGCGCCCTCAAGGTGGATCGGTATGACCGTGCTGATGGCGTGCTTGCCATGGAAAATCTGACATATCGCGGTGCGCGTCATCCCGAGCCTGCAGCGTCTCTTCATCGGTCCAAACGCGAAACACCTCCAGAGCATTAGGGCCGAATGCTGTGCTGATCGCGACATCCGCCGCGTCGCGGCCGCGTGCGATGAGTATCCTGCCGATGCGGCGCTGATTATTGCGCGGATCGAAGGTATGCCAGGCGCCGCCCACATACGCTTCCAACCACCCGGCGAAGTCCATCGGCGCATCCGCAATCGGCACGCCGATATCGCCGAGATAACCGCTGCAATAACGCGCGGGAATGTTGAGACAACGCAGCAGCGTGATGGCGAGATGCGCGAAATCGCGGCACACACCTTGGCGTTCGCGATAGGCTTCCTGTGCCGTCTTGGTCGGGCGAGCAAAGTGGTAGCCGAACGCGATGTGCTGATTGGCAAAATCACAAACCGCCTGGACCCGCGACCAGCCCGGTTCCTTGTGTCCGAACAGGCGCCACGCATCGTTCATCAAATGCTGCGTTTCGCAGTAGCGGCTGCCTAGTAAATATAAGAGTGTGTCGTGCGGCAGTTCCTCGATCGGGTGTTCCTTCGCGCCCATAAACTCCGGTTCGGGCAGGCCGCTGTCCTCAATGAGGGCATCGGCAGTGATGCGAATCGAGCCAGCGGGCACAACGAGGCGAGTGCAGATATTGCCGAAGACATCGCGATACGTGTCGGCCGCCAAAGGCGGCGTGATTTTCATCTCGTCTGGGCGCAGTAAGTCCTGCGCCCGGCTCGGATGTACATGCAACATCAAAATCATGGGCACCGGTTGCAGGCAGCTGTAGACCAATTCATAGCCAAAGTGAATTCTCATAGGGGCACCTTTATCTCAAGTCGAATCAAACGCAGGCGTAGGAATTGGCAGCAAATGCGCGTAGGCGCCGCGCTCAAGCGGTCCCGCGCCTGTTGAGATTTCGGTACTATCGCTCCGCCCATGAAAACCTTCCATTGCACGCACTGCCAGAATCTGGTGTTTTTCGAGAATGTGCGTTGCCTCAATTGCGGTCACCCGCTGGCATTTCTCCCGGACCGAGGCGTCATGGGCGCGCTCACCGAAGAGCCGAATGGTCTGTGGAAAGCCGAGTTGGAGGCGGGGGACCCCCGCTACCGCTTATGCGCCAATTATGATCAGGTCAGCGTTTGCAACTGGGTGGTCCCGGACGGCGAATCCAGCCCGTTTTGCGGTTCCTGCCGCCTGAATCGCGTGATTCCCGACTTATCGAGCGAGCGCAATCGACTTGCCTGGTTCAGGCTCGAAGTGGCCAAACGGCGCATGCTCTACACACTGTTGGGATTGCGGCTGCCGATTCAGCCGAAGAATGAGGAAGGTTCCCTGGGCCTGAGCTTTGAATTCTTGGAGGACTCCCGCGACGGCGACGCGAAGCGGGTGTTCACGGGGCACGACAATGGATTGATAACCATGAACATCGCCGAGGCGGACGATGTGCACCGCGAGAGACAGCGCACATTGCAAAAAGAGCCTTATCGCACTCTTTTGGGGCATTTTCGCCATGAAATCGGCCACTATTTTTGGGACATCCTGATTGCCAACGGCCCGCACCTTGCGGCCTTCCGCCACGCCTTCGGCGATGAACGCGCGGACTATCAAAAGGCACTGGAGCGGCACTACAGCGTTGGACCGCGCGTCGGGTGGGAGCACAATTTCATCAGCGCCTACGCAACCATGCACCCTTGGGAGGATTGGGCGGAATCCTGGGCGCATTATCTACACATGGTGGACGCGCTCGAGACGGCGGGCGCGGCAGGACTTGCGCTGCGGCCGAAGCGCAACGATGAGCCTCGCATGCAGCCGCCGCCGGATCCGTTGAATCCGCATCATCGGGACTTCGACGCGATGATAGAGTCGTGGCTGTCGCTCACCTATGTCTTGAACAACCTGAGCCGAGGGCTGGGGCTTCCCGACAGCTACCCGTTCATCTTGTCCGCCGCCGCCATCAATAAGCTGCACTTCATTCATAGCACCATCGATCAGTATCGGAGACCCTAAGTGTCGATTCGCGTAGCGCTCAATCACGTCATGCACTATCGCTACGATCGACCTGTCAATTTGGGTCCGCAGATCGTGCGGCTGCGGCCCGCGCCCCATTGCCGCACGCGCATCCTGTCGTATTCGCTCACCGTCACGCCGGAAGAACACTTCACCAACTGGCAGCAGGATCCGCAGGCAAACTATCTGGCGCGCCTGGTGTTTTCGAAGCCTGCCCGGGAGCTGAAGATCGAAGTGGATTTGATCGCGGAAATGGCGGTGCAAAATCCCTTCGATTTCTTTCTCGAGCCTTATGCGCAAAGATTTCCGTTCAGCTACGAGCCCACTGACGCCCGGGACCTGGCGCCATTCACCTTCAAGGGATTTGAGCCTCCCCGGTTCCGCGAATATCTGAACGGCATCTCGCGCGAGCCCCGCGCCACCATTGATTTTTTGGTGGAGTTGAACGCGCGCCTCGCGGCGGATGTGCGCTATGTAATCCGAATGGAACCCGGTGTGCAGTCGCCGGAAGAGACGCTCGAGAAGCGCTCTGGATCCTGCCGCGACTCGGCGGAACTCTTGGTGCAACTGCTGAGGCATCTTGGGCTCGCCGCGCGCTTCGTGTCGGGCTATCTCATTCAGTTGGTGGCGGATTCCAAACCGGCGGAGGGACCGGCGGGCCCGAGCCATGACTTTACCGACTTGCACGCCTGGTGCGAGGTGTACCTGCCCGGCGCCGGTTGGATCGGATTGGACGCAACCTCGGGACTGTTGACGGGCGAAGGGCATATTCCGTTATCGTGCACTCCCGATCCGGCGTCGTCGGCGCCCTTGTCGGGCGCTGTCGATGAGTGCAAGACCGCATTTGATTACGCCATGAAAGTCGAGCGCGTGTGGGAGGCGCCGCGGGTCACCAAGCCGTACTCCGATGAGCAGTGGACCAAGATCGATGAACTGGGACTGCAGATCGACGAGTATTTGAGCGCCGACGACGTGCGTCTCACCATGGGCGGCGAGCCGACGTTCGTGTCGCAGGAGAATGCGCAGGCGCCGGAATGGAACACCGAGGCGCTGGGCGACGACAAGCGCAAAATTGCCGCAAACCTGTTCAGAAAGCTCAAAGATCACTACGCGCCATTCGGACTTTCGCACTTTGGCCAGGGAAAATGGTACCCCGGCGAGCAGTTGCCTCGATGGTCGTTGAATTGTTTCTGGCGCAGGGACGGTGAGCCCGTTTGGAGCGATGCCGCGCTCGTCGCCCACGAGACGCAGCGCTATCCGGACGCTGCCGCCAATGCTCCGCGGCTGTTGCGCGCCGTGGCGCAGCGATTGGGGCTTTCCGGCGATTATGTGATGCCGGCTTATGAAGATACGTTTCATTACTTGCTGCGCGAACGCAAGCTTCCCGTCAATGTGGATCCTTCAAAGGCGCAGCTACTGGAGCCTGTGGAGCGTGCGCGCTTGGCGCGGCTGTTCGGCGGCGAATTGGGC
>Ga0210387_10003726_pt1 | contig 11713 bp, 8 predicted proteins | sample IncBWC7OmetaG_FD_160108 | JGI IMG/M metagenome (GOLD analysis project Ga0210387, IMG submission 160108) | Forest soil microbial communities from Barre Woods Harvard Forest LTER site, Petersham, Massachusetts, United States - Inc-BW-C-7-O ... | reverse complement strand
TTGAGGGTTGTTCCTCTGGGTATTTGTTCGCCGGTTATGGCTTCGAGGACGCGGCGGATGCCTTCTGTTGGGGCGTCGTTGTAGTTTGATTGGTCCTGCGATACTAATCCTGGTGTTTGAAAAGTTCGTATGAGAAGAGAAGAAAAAGCGTACGGAGCTTCACTACGATGTCTTTCCTCTCGTTTGGATTATCGGGGTCGGGATACGAGCTGCACAACAGAGTCTAGGTGAAGTTGTAATTGAGAGTGGGTGCAACGCACGCATGCACATCACAAAACGTCCCCCCTCTGTCCGCGCATATGCGAATGGAGCGATCAGGGATCCTCAGGCTAGCTGGCTGCATCGCGTTATGTTGCAGTGAGAAGTTGGTCCATGAATCGAGCGCTGAACGAAAAATTCTTGACCTTTTGAACGTGACCAGCACGTTCGGAAGACATACGGAACTCGCAACCACCTATCGGATCCGGATCCCGGAACGAACTTGTGGAATTGCCCGATAGAGCCGATGGGCTCTGAGATTGGAGGTTGGGGGTCTCTTGGAGTAGTGGGTGGTTTAGCACAAGTTTAGCACGAACTGGCCAACTTTTTTTTTTCGGTGGAGACCAGGTTTGAGGGTTAAGGTTACGACTAATATTCTTTACATAAACCTTGTTCAGTTACGAAATCATTGCGAAATCGATGTCCTTGGAAGGCATTTGGGAGCTCTTTGGGAAGAGCAACGGTCGGCCGTACGATTCCCGCAAAAGCGGGTTTACAAACTTTATTATACACTTCCACTCTCATTGACTTCAAATACCCTACACACCCAGAACCACTCTGAGTCCCAGCCAAACTAGACCTTCCATCCCGAGTAGGCTCTTCACCCCCATCCCAGCCGCAGAGTTCGGCACACTCGCAGGCGGTGCAGTCCCGCTGGCGCTGGGAGTCCCACTCGTCCTTGTACTGGGACCCGTCAAAGTCCCAGTCGTACTGGCATTCGAGTTTGTGGAACCCGCGGTCCGAGTCGTCGTTCCAATTCCCGACACTGAACTTGAAGTTGGTGCAGCAGCTAAGGAAGGGGAAGACGAGCAGGCGAGGGCGGTCGCTGGGCATTCTGGCGGTGTACTCGTTGGAGGAGGAGGAGGGGCAGTCTGCGACGACGCGGCTGTGTGAAAGATCATTAAAATAGATTGGATTACTTCTCTGTTCAAACAATCTCAAAACACGTTCTGCCCGTCATAAAAGAATGGATGGAGGAAAGGATGAAAGACGACGACGACGATAATCAGAATTCTCCAGCTCACAATTATCACCACACAGCTTCCCAAGCGCGGCAAGCGCCAACTGTTGATCCGAGCTCGAACACGAATAGTTTATGCACCCCTCAGCGGTGGTAATGACTGATTTGGCTTTGCATACACATGCTAGGTCTGCGCTGTGAAGTAGGAGGTGGATGTTAATGAGGGCTGGAGGGGGTCAAGCGCCGGCACGCAAGGAATGAAGGAGAGATGTACGAAATCACAGGAGAAGAAGAAGTGAGATATAGAAGAGAACATACCAAGGGATAAAACAAGGCAACAGACAGTCACACTTGGGCATACATCCTGCTTCGGATGCAGCTTTTACGCTGCAGGTTATGGCACAGTCGGGGAGGTCGGATTGGGCGAGTACGTGTGTTTGCAGTGCGAGCAGAGAGAGGAGGATGGAGAGGAGACAGTTCATGGCAGCCTACACTCTCAGGCTGTACCAAGGCACTCATGATCAAAGCAGCATGCTGGTGTCTGTGCACGTGCACATGCACAGTATAAATTCACGGAGTTTGAATCAATAGTGTTGCCGCGGGCCGACGGTGACATCGGACTTTATAGCGCTGATCAACCCAGTCAGGGGCTGAGTTCACCTTGGCATCATGAGTTGGCGGGGAAGCGTCAGCTATCGCACCCCCAAGGCTTGCTGCTAACACTCACGACTACTATGGCTAGGAGTCCACAGTCTGTTTTCGGAAATCAAAATCAGTTCTCAACTTTTCGTGTGCCCTGTAACTGTTCAACTATTTTGCCTTCAACTCTGCTGCTTTTCACACATGGCCTACAATTCCTACCTCTTGGTTAAACCTATAGAACTACTTGGCTGGATTTCTCCAGCTGCACAGAACCTAAGACGAAATTCCAAACACTATTCCAATATTCCGAGAGTATTGCCAAGTCACCAGCAACATTTAGGAGGGGGTGACTGCTCGAGGTAACGATATCCCTGCTACTTTCTTGTGAAGCCCTGCAGAAATATTTTCATGTGGCAATCACAATCTCGAGCTGTTTCATGGGAACTTCTTCAAACACGTTGAGCTGGGGCTATGACATTCCATCAAGCAATCTCCCGGACCTCAAAGCCATCCCAACTCCGAGTCGCACATCAAGCTTAGGCAGACTCGATTTCTTCGTTGAATCTCCTGCAGACGTGCATCTGAGACGGGCTTCTGCTACCAGTTTCAAGATGCGATTCAGCAGCTCGGTCGAAATGTTGGACATTTTCGACAAGTCGAGAGTATGATCACGTGACCTGCATGCTTGTGTGGCGTTTTAATTTGGGGGTAAAACAGCTCTGACGTCATAGCAAAAACTACCGTCACGGTCGACTCCAACTTGAACTTGACACCAGCCCTTCGTCAACCAAAACAATACCGAAATGTGACACATGTCTGGCAACGATGGATTCCATCAAGTAATCCGGAGGTAGATTGTCCCATCAATACTGGTGTGCGTTGCTGTAGTTTCCGGAACCGTCCGAGCCGTGTTCGGGGGTATTGTGGCTCTAGGCATACCTTCTTCAATGCGGGTCAGTCACTCGGCAGGGGGGCAACTACAGATCATATAGCAGTCAAATTGAATATAAACGGCGCTGACCGCGCATGCTCACTTTGGGCAACTCACCAAGCACATGCAGACCGACAGCCTGGTGGAGGCAACTGCTATGTGAGCTCTTTTCCATGTACTCACTGATGTAAACTACTCGAATTCCTTTCCGCCTGACTTCGCATGTCCCCTGTTTACTGACAACGAAGACAAATTGGTATGCACACTGGCAAGGATTCCGGTTATTCAAAGGCCAAGTAATGAAATGGAGCAGCCGGCGGAATGACGAAACAATTGTGGGACATGTGGACATGCTGCGGAGAATAACCATGCCTGCCGCAGCCTGCATGCAGATCTATTCACACAGTTCACTAGCATTACAGAAATACAATATACTGGACTACAGAAACTGTGGGTATGCAGTGCAGTTCCGTCTGTACCCTTGCATGTGATTGTGTGGAGTGACAGGTGTAGTTTGCAGACCTTCACCCAATGGCTATCTGACACAAATGATGGCTGGTGTGGGGGGGGGGTTGAGGAGAAACTTGACATATCCGTTTCGGGGCCGTTTTCACGTTCATTCCGGTCATGGGGGACTCAGAGTAAACAATATAGACCCGAAAGGTGATGCTTCCTAGCTGGAATACCCGAGTGCCGGATGATACTAGTGGGGAGGAAATAATGCGTTCAAGGTCGACGTCGATACAAGGTAGTTCCGAGCTGTTCCGCCAACTTGGATGCCAGCGTTTAAATTTCCCTGGAAGCCTGGAAAAGCGTCCAAAAACGGACCGCGGTCCCGTTATAGCAACCCTCGGCCTAGTCTAATGAAGACAAGGAAATAGAGTGGAAAATCATAAACCCAAGGCAGACAGAACACTGACTCGCGAACTTGATTTTGATTTCCGAAGAGACCATGGAATTACCATTTGATACTTTTTGATGACTTGTGACATTTGCACATGTGAAAGAATTGACCGGCTGAGTTGAGGCGGTGAACACGATGTATTTTTTTGGTTGAAGAAGGCAGATAGAAGTAGATTCATGTACCCGTATACGGATCTGATCATGATTCGCTTTCCAGTCGAATACCTCATCTTTCATTCCAACATGTACGGATGCGTGGATACTCCGTTTTCTTCCCGTATGTATTCTACGTGAAACAAGAAACACATCACCTTCGGAAGAGCTTCCAAAGATGACACATAGACCCTACACACCCAGAACCGCTTTGAGTACTGCCCATACCAGACTTTCCATCCCAAGCCTCTTTACCCTCACCCCAGCTGCAGAGTTCGGCACACTCGTACTGGTACTGGTATGCGAAGTCGAGGTCGTCGATCCGGATATCGTTGTTGCAGTAGCTGAAGAAGATGAAGATGACGAAAGAATTATCCCCAGGAAAACAGCTTACAATTGCCACTACAAAGCTTCCCAAGTGCGCTTTGCGCCAACTTTTGGTCCGAGCTCGAACATGAAGAGGTGATGCATTTCTCAGCAGTGGAAACGACTGATTTGGCTTTGCATATACATGGTAGGTCTGCACTGTGAAGCAGGAGGTGGAGGTTAGTGGGCGGTGGAAGGTGGAAAGTGAAGGTGGGAGGCGAAGGAATGAAGAGGTACTTATTATACGAAAGCATAGGAGAAGAACTGAGATATAAGAGAACATACCAAGGGATAAAACAAGGCTCTAGACAATCACACTGGGGCGTACATCCTGCTCCGGATGCAGCTCTTACGCCGCAGGGTATGGCGCAGTTGGGGACGTCGTGTTCGACGCCGGCGTCCACGTGTGTTTGCAGTGCGAATAGGAAGAGGACGATGAAGAGCAGGCTGAATGGTGGGTTCATGGCAGCCTTAATAGACGTACAAACATCAGAAGCGTTTCTTTATCTGTGTTTATTTATAGTCTCCCACTATAATGTAGTTTATTACAAAGGTGGCATCATGCGTGTTGGTGCACGTGCACGTGGAAAATTGGAAGATATGGCATCGTCCGACTAATTAGTAACTCCGCGAATTCCATCGTGATCATGTGATCACCTAAAGTTCCTTGCGTTCAATTAGTCCCAAGAGCATTACTAACTTACTCGCTCTACGTCCAGCGTATCAGCTACTAGCTTACGGGCACTGTTGTATCGAGCGGATCTTGTAATCCGACAGGCCGAAGAACAAGTCTACTCTTTGATGAAGTGCGATGGGTGTCGGGCAAGAGTCGGTTCATCTACTTGCCCGGACCTCTATGTTAACTAGTAATTGTTCATAAACCTTTATTGTCCCCACGAGTTCCGCCAAGCAAGGTCATCTTTAGTTCGAGTGCTGCGACATAAATAACCACATTTGCCTCATTCCGTTTAACATATCATATTTTACTTCGGCCTCTGGAGAAAGCCCCCACCGAGCGACCCTCTCTGCGTGGTTTGCGACAACTTTCATCAAATATTGTCCGAGTTCTTCATGTGTCACTTTGCGCAAATTTCCACGGGACCTGATGGGTTTGTTGGAATTTGAGACCTGGGAAAGTGTCGGTGAGCTCTCATAAGCAGGAGAAGTTTGGAATAACGCACTTTGATTGCCAATGAGATTGACAACGAAGTCGGAAGAATAACTAGCTGGGAGCAAAGTAATCGAGATAGTTCTGCTGCAGCCTTTGTCACCAGTTGATGCTCCATAAGCTCGTCAAAGTCTCCATCCAACAAGTGCTTTGACCTATAGTACACCAAAATAGATTGAGAACTGAATAACGTCGTTTATCATTGCACATACCACATGTCGAAGAGCATAGTTTGTATAGTTTGAACTATGGTCGACTGCCAGATATACAACTCGGTTGGTGACAGCATTCTTGAAATGGGATTCACACTTTGTAGCATCACCTCTCGCAGTTCGTCGCACACATGTTGCGCCGTCCTCTTCAGAATGAAGCCTGTCCTTGCACCATTATTATCTTCAGGCGTGTTGAACGCCTGCCCCAACGCGGTGTCCACTGCCTCCCTCACGACATCAATAGCCTGCCTCCGCGCCTCCTCCCTACACCGATGTATCAGAGGTGAAGCCCTTTCCAGATCATTTGACCTCGCAAGACTTGTCAGCTCCGTGATATCGTCCATTGACTCCCTTGCAGCATACATCACCTTCTTCCACACCTTCTCCCTCCGCTGTTGTGTAGATAGCAGGGCCTTCTGTGGGTCCATTTCCTTCGCCAATTCCCTCGCCAATTCTCCTGCCAGTTCCCTTGCCAGGTTCTTTTCCTGCCGCTGTCCCCCCAGCTGTAGCTGTTCCACCAGCTGTAGCTGTTCCATCCGCTGCCGTGCCTGCTGCCGCTCTTGTTGCTGTGCCTGCCGCGGTAGCCGCACCAACAGCCTTTGTATCATCACCCCCATCAACAACGCAGCAAGGTCTAAAAACCCCATCGACACATTCGGCCAAATGCGGTCGGCCCACGGCCACATGCATAATTTCACAAATCCGGCCAACCCAAAACCCGCCATAATCACCGAAACCAACGCCATCGCCCTCATTACTTTATGGCGTAACCATGTAATCAGCAGGATCAATCCCGCCTCCGCCCCTACCACCACCACCATCAACATACTCATGACCTTCGAATGGAACGCCGCCGGTACTCCCGCCAGCACCATTACCAGCATCACCGGCAAGCTCCAGCGCCATATCTTCGGTGTCCGCGTTCGCTGTTGTAGTCCTTCCCGTGCCCGCTTCAGTGCCCGCTCCCGCGCGCGCTTCAGCAATTCCTGGTGTTCCACATTTGGATCGTTCAGGTCAAGTGCTATCACTTCATCCCCGACATTCCCTGGATAGGGGACCAGGTTTGATAGCACGGCTTCCAATCGGGTTTCCCAAGCCGCAGTATCTCTTGTGGCAATCATGACAATCGCCCACGAGAGGAAGTAGCAGTTGTATCGTTGGAGAGTGTACTGCTTTGCTTGTTCATCTTGCTTCAGAGCAAAGCAAATCGAAAGGACGAATAATAGATTGATAGTTTGCTCGCCTTCCCAGAGTAATTCAACAACACAATCGGAGGTCTGCTCCAACTCCTGCAATGATCCCGACTCAATCGCTTGAATCGTATCATACGTCTTACACCCCGTCCTCATGATCGTATCGAACGGGGTATTTGGATCTGGCCTACGATCCACGCGATATATCGGACCTCCGTGAGTGAATACGACGATATATTCATGATGATAAGGGGCGAGGAGGCCTCTACGAAGATGCAGTTTTTCGATCACCATGGAACCTTTATCTCTTTGCCTGTTATACCACTCCATTACTGGCCCTTGATCCCAGCCAAAGGGGAAATCGAGGAGTATTGGCCTCTCGAAACCTGATATCGTCCGGGAAGACGTGACGAGTGTATTTGACGGTGCACGAGACGGAGTTAGGACTGACGGTAGCAGGCCAACCGAAGAGAGACGCATAGACTCCTCCCAAGCTGAGAAATCGTTGTTGACTGGTGCTGCATCTGACGATGTGAAAAAGCGAAAGAGTCTTCGTTTGAAATTCTTTAAAGTACGAATGGAACGCGCTAGATCCATATTGAGAGTCAAGGATGGGAAGAATCAGTCCAAGCTGTTTAGGCGCCTCAACGCATACTACTTGATCATGAAAGGCAAGTGCGAAAGTTTATTAATAAACAGACGCTCGTAGGGTTGGTGAAATATAGCGAGGCACGAGGTTAACGACATTCGCAGCATTCATTTATCGTGGTCCCTCCATCCATCGTCCGAAGGCAGATGTTGGGTATGATGGGCTCACGGTGATCATCGTTTTCATTGCCTGAGGTCGGACTGTTGAGATGGATCGAGATCAGCTTAACAAATAGCCTGAGGTTAACAAATGAGTTTAGGCTATATACCACCATAGACGTCCCATTCCTCAGGCTTCAGGCCTCAGGCCTCAGATCCAACCGTGTGGCAGCGTACACAGACTCGATAGAGAATAATGTCACCGTATGTCACGGTGCCAAGTATTTGCAACCCGAAGTCAACCCGAAGTAGGAAAATGCGTGGAGTTTGAAATGAAACTTTTTTCTTGACTTTTTCTTCAGAATCTCCACATTACGACAACAGCCGTCGACTTCTTCCTTTCCGCCTAGCGCCAACTCCGAGTTCGAATCTCGATTGAACCTAGCCAGTTCCAGTGCTACTACTCTCTTCCTGCGTTTTCTAATTGCAGTACTTGCTTCGACATCGAGGCTCATGCGCCGAGCAACCAGGTGAGGAGTCTCGATTAGATGCTCTTTGAAGTATGATAAGAATTGTGAAATGAGGCTGGGCAAGCACTGGTTCAAATATACCATTCCGATCCTGATGGTATAGATGTTTAGTAACAGTTTTTCATTGCATAAACGTTATCGACTCTCGGAAGTACTTTTATTTGCTAGAGAAGCAAGCTATCCACAAGCTTGCCTTTCTAATAGACAGATAGGTCATCAGTATACGGGATGCTATGCAGCGTATTTTTTAACCTCATTCTTTTCACCGCGGGGTAGCGCCAGCACCGTATGGTTTCTCTTCTCGATCAATTTTGACGATCCAAACTGAAGTAGGCCTGCACCGATCAACAAGATGTCGACGTCGTCTTTTGATTTCAATCCAGCACGTCCTCGTCGCCCGTTGTAATCAGATTGAAGGCATGCGCGGGTCGGGATTCCACCAACTTCTTTTCAAAACCAAGCTCTGTTTCGAGTTACTTGACATATATTGGCATTGGGGTACCTATCCCATCAGGCTGTCGTGCTTGACACCGTCATGAATACAGCATACTCACCATCTCACAGGAATTTGGAGGTTCCGCATCTGGACCGAAGCCAGACAGTCCTGGAAGTCCGCAGCCATTCTTGCAAGGTAATCTTTCTCTTTGCATAATTGCTAACCTCTCCCCACTCCCGAACACCGTATTCACAAACGCCAGATCCAGGCAAGATTTACGGCAAATTGGTGTGTATATCTCCAGTGAGTGTCGTGGATTATGAATAATATTCTGATCTTGGACAAAAGATGACTGTCCAGAATTCGTTGGGTGATTGTGATCAGCCTCCACCCTGCTCCAAGTATCCGTCCAAATCATTCCAGATAGCCAGGTGAGGGAGCCTGGAATATTATCTCCAATTTCGGCCTACTTTGCGTAATAGATTGGTGGTTGAGCGGCCTGAGATATAAATAATTTACGCTAATAGTATACAGACGGAGGTACCGGTACTTTACAGAATAGCGGAAACTACAGCAATATTGTACTTGTTAACGTTCGTCACGAAACGTGCAGAGCGTTCTGCGACACAAACAACCACATTTGCCTCATTCCGTTTAACATATCATATTTTACTTCGGCCTCTGGAGAAAGGCCCCACCGAGCGACCCTCTCTGCGTGGTTTGTGACAACTTTCATCAAATATTGTCCGAGTTCTTCATGTGTCACTTTGCGCAAATTGCCACGGGACCTGATGGGTTTGTTGGAATTTGAGACCTGGGAAAGTGTCGGTGAGATCTCATAAAGCAAGAGAAGTTTGGAATAACTCACTTTGATTGCCAATGAGATTGACAACGAAGTCGGAAGAATAACTAGCTGGGAGCAAAGTAATCGAGATAGTTCTGCTGCAGCCCTTGCCATCAGTTGATGCTCCATAAGCTCGTCAAAGCCTCCATCCAGCAAGTGCAATGACCTATAGTACACCAAAATAGATTGAGAACCAAATAACGTCGTTTATCATTGTACGTACCACATATCGAAGAGCATACTTTGTATAGCTTGAACTATGGTCGACTGCCAGATGACCAACTCGGTTGGTGACAGCATCCTTGAAATGGGATTCGCACTTTGTAGCATCACCTCTCGGAGCTCGTCGCACACATGTTGCGCCGTCCTGTTCAGAATGAAGCCTGTCCTCGCACCACTATTATCTTCAGGCGTGTTGAACCCCAGCCCCAACGCGGTGTCCACTGCCTTCCTCACGACATCGATAGCCTCCCTCCGCACCTCCTCCCTATACCGCTGTATCAGCGGTGAAGCCCTTTCCAGATCATTTGACCTCGCAAGACTTGTCAGCTCCCTGATTTGGTCAACCGCCTCCCTCACAGCATCCATCACCTTCTTCCACACCTTCTCCCTCCACTGCTGCGTAGATAGCAGAGCCTTCTGCGGGTCCATTTCCTTCGCCAATTCCCTCGCCAGATCTCCTGACAGTTCCCTTGCCAGCTCCTTTTCCTGCCGCTGTCCCCCCAGCTGTAGCCGTTCCAGCCGCTGGCATGCCTGCTGCCGCTCTTGTTGCTGTGCCTGCCGCGGTCGCCATTCCAGCAGTGCTTGTGCCACCACCCCCATCAAAAACATAGCGAGGTCAAAAAATACTATCGTCAAAGTCGACCAAATGCAGCCGTCACACGGCCATATGCATAATTTCACATATCCAGCCAACCCCAAACCCGTCATAATCACCAAAACCAACGCCGTCGCCCTTATTACTTTATGGCGTACCCATGCAATCAGCAACAGGAATCCCGCCTCTGCCCCTACCACCACCACCATCAACATACTCATGACCATCGAACGCGACGCCACCATCAATGCTGGTCCCACCGCCAGCACCAGCACCACCGCCAAGCTCCAGCGCCATTTCTTCAGTGCCCGCGTTCGCCGCTGGAGTTCCTGCAGTGCCCGCCCCAGTGCCTGCTCCCGCGCCCGCTTCAACAACTCCTGGCACTCCACATTTAGTTCTTCCCGGTCCCGTGCTACTACGTCCTCACCCGGGTTCCTCAGGTGTGGGGCCAGGTTTGACAACGCAGCATCCAATCGGGTTTCCCAAGCTGCAGTATCTCTTGCGGCAATCATGACAATCGCCCATGAGAGGAAGTAGCAGTTGTATCGCTGAAGGGTGTACTGCTTCGCTCGTTCGTCTTGCTTTAGTGCGAAGCAAACTGAAAGGACGAATAACAGATCGATAGTTTGCTCGCCCTGCCAGAGCAATTCAACAACACAATCGGAGGTCTGCTCCAACTCCTGCAATGATCGCGATTCAAGCGATTGAATCGTATCATATGTTTTACACCCCGTCCTCATGATCGTATCAAAAGGGGTATTTGGATCTGGCCTACGATCCACGCGATATATCGGACCTCCACGAGTGAATACGACAATATATGTATGATGATAAGGGGCGAGGAGGCCTCTACGAAGATGCAGTTTTTCGATCACCATGGAACCTTTATCTCTTTGCCTGTTATACCACTCCATTACTAGCCCTCGATCCCAGCCAAAGGGGAATTCGAGGAGCATTGGCCTCTCGAAACCTGATATCGTTCGGGAAGATGTGACGAGTGTATTTGACGGTGCACGAGACGGAGTTAGGACCGACGGTAGCAGGCCAACCGAAGAGAGACGCATAGACTCCTCCCAAGCTGCGAAATCGTTGTTGACTGGTGCTGCATCTGATGATGATGTGAAAAAGCGAAAGAGTCTTCGTTTCACACTCTTTAAAGAACTACGAAGGGAACGCACAAGATCCATTGAGAGTCGAGGATGGGGTTCAAGCTGTTTAGGCACCTTAACGCATAGTACATACTTAAAAGGCAGTGCGAAAGTTTAAACAGACGCTGGTAGGGTTGGTGAAATATAGCAAGGTACTGAGGTTGACGACATAGGTAGCATTCATTTAAGGAAGTGCGAAAGTTTAAACAGACGCTCGTAGGGTTGGTGAAATATAGCAAGGCGCTGAGGTTGACGACATAGGTAGCATTCATTTATCGTGGTCCCTCTGTCGTCCGAAGGTAGGCGTTGGGTATGATGGGCTCACTGTTGCTCACGGTGATCATCGTTTTCATGGAGGTAGAGCCCACCCAACGACCTTCCTATTTCGGAACTACCAATTTTGG
>Ga0210387_10003725_pt1 | contig 11713 bp, 9 predicted proteins | sample IncBWC7OmetaG_FD_160108 | JGI IMG/M metagenome (GOLD analysis project Ga0210387, IMG submission 160108) | Forest soil microbial communities from Barre Woods Harvard Forest LTER site, Petersham, Massachusetts, United States - Inc-BW-C-7-O ... | reverse complement strand
GGAGGGGGAGGGGGAGGGGGAGCGAGAAATGGCCGGGGACAGTGGTGTAAGGGGTGACGGTGGAGTTTCCATCGACGTTTGATTCGTTATCCCCCTCCAAACACTGGTGGCCAGTCGAGAAGTCAAACCCGATGAGCTCGCATTCTGCGGCGTTTCCGTGTCATTGCCATCATCGGGCGAACGATCAGAATCGCTGGGTTCCTCCTCCACTGGGGAATGTTCCGGTGAAGATGTTTGGTTGGTGAAACCCTTCCACATAGTGAATTTTAATCGAGCCCCAAGGCTAAGGTCGGCGTTCTGGGTTTTTGCTTCTTCTTGACGTTGCTGAGCCAGATCGGACGCCGTCTGAAGGAGCCTGTCAATGCCGCCGGCGGCTTCGACCGGATAAAACTGGAGAAGGGACATCCCTTCCAAGAAAGCATCGCCAAATTCCCATGCACGTAATGGCGATGGTGGAGGAATGCCGTCATTCTCCTCGACCCACAATCCAGGTGCCCTTTGACTGGATTTACCGAGGCTGATAAGGCCCTCAGAAAGGAAGGAATAGTGAAATAATGAAAAGTAACTGACCGGAACAGGGCTGTCCTAGCTCGAATAAGCATACCAGTGCATATGTCAACCAGATAGTCAAGTTTTGGATTGGTGGTCCTTTCCCTCATAGGACAGGAAAATAAGGCATCCCAGACCAAAAAGGCCGAGGAGAGTGGCAGGGTCTGTGTGAGTAAAGGTGCAAGCCAACGACTGACATGAAAATATCAGCTACCTGAGAACGTCTGAAGACGAATAACATACTAAGAATAATGTGGCAGTGCAGGATCCAATCCTTTTGCGTGCTACGAGAAGGAAAATTGGGTGAGATTCCGACAGAGGAATGAAAAATTTGATCACACCAAACTAGCCGAGAGATCCCTATCAGCCCATGCCAATCTTTCACTAAATTTCTTCATCCACAGTTTGCCTCCTTCTTCATCTTCCAGCACAGAAAATTCCCCGACCATCGCTTCAAACAGCCAAAATGTGTCTGCCTCAACGTGAGCTGAATCTTGTGGTTCGATTTCTTGAGTGAGGACAGAATACAAGGGAACGAGCAGTGTCGGCAAGTGTGGCGAGTGATTACCAGGATTGATGGAGGTGTGCAAGTAGAGCAGACGGAGCAATGCCGACGAATGCTTCTGGTTGGCACTTCCGGAGTGATAGACTTTGGAAGGGAGCAGGGTAGTCGGTGTATTTTGCTGAAGGGACGAAAGCGATTCAGGAGCGGAGAGAGAAATCTCGGGCGTCCCGTCACCATCTGATTCAAGACGGATCTCTGGGGTTATTGAATCTATCGACGGTTCGGAATTCCAATCTTGAATGACTTTCAAGCGATAATCTAGGTTGTTCGCGCAAACGATCTTGATATCGTCAGAGGCAATGTGATCCATTGGGCAAAGGTTCGAACATTCAAGTGCATCTTCGAGGCCACTGAAGAGACTGGGCGGAACACGGCTCAGCTGCTTGGAGACGCTTAGTAACGAGGAGTCCAATGGTGCCAAGGGTGTTTCGGGGGGAGGGAGGTCTGAGAAAGGCCCAAGTATTCGGCGAATAAGGTCCTATTCAGTGCTCGATGAGTAATTCACATCCAAGTGCCGTTGAAATGGAACATACATAATAACTTTCTCTTAGTTTGCTTATTTCACTATTCCATGAAGCCTTTGCGACAGGGAGTATACCGAAAAACAGCCTATCGAAGAACATGAGTTAACAGTATAATACATCTCGTTGAGGACTCACTTCCAGATACGGGGGCGAAGCCAGGCAGGTTCATCGGGAATACCTGCAGCCGACATATAAGTCACAAAGAATGGAATTTTCATAGCATTTCTTACCATGGGAGCATAACTTGCGTAGCTGTGTTAAATCAACCACGGGCGACGTCTCTGGATCCAATATCTCAGACAGAGGATTCAAACTAGACATCTCATTAGCCAAAATACAAAAAGGAAGGGAACGCGTCCATACATGTCTTGTCGTCGACGCTCGGGTGTCCATTTCACCCCATATGTCTTAGCAATGTCCATGAGATAGGCGTTAAGATTTTCGGCGGAAGGAGGAGGTGCAGATAGGGCATGAATGACCTAGGCTAACATCAGACGAGGTGAAAATAAATGATGGCTGTTTCAGCTTACTTGCGAAGAAACGTGATTGTCACGGTTTCCGACAGCAGAACGAGAAAAATCAGGACCAAGACGTTGAACCAAAAGTTCACGAACGATATTGAGGTCTGGATAGACCACACGTGAGGCGGGGGTTGGCTATTACTATCAATTCATGACGCACCTTTTGACTCTGTTTGAGGTGCCGCAAAGATTATAGTGGACGCAGCTTCTACTACAATCGGACTTGGGGAAACACTTTACGCAAAAATTTAGTTAGAAACTACGAGATGAAAATCCAGGAAGATTACTTTTGGTCTAATTCATTGAAATGTTCTAGGATCAAACCAACATGCATTTCCAGCACCTCCAACAAATCTCCCGAAGCATCTTCTTGAATCAGGTTCTGAGCCTTGGCCCGCGCAAGTCCGATGTTACCTTGCTGTAACAAAGTCGCAGTGTCCCTCCGCGTGATATTTCCCTTGGAGTCTTTCTTTTCTTGTAACTGGCCCAGTCGTTGACTGGTCAACCTAAGCTGAGCCTGGACATTTATGTTGGTTCATTTCAATTCATTTGGCCTGTCAAAAGTGAATCGAGTATTTGACAAACCTTCACAGAGTTAGGTTCCCATCGCATACTGGCCATTAGATTGTCGTAAATGGCGTCAAGAATATTACCACAGAAAGTACAGATCTTTAATCTTGTGATTGTAATGAGAGCCAAAGTTATCGAATGAGCTCAGATAAAGGAGAACTCGATGCCGACACTACAGAACACCGCCAAAGCGTCACGTGTAGAAGAAAGACGTTTCACATTTCTCCACGGAAATCACTACATATCATATTACACGCTAAATCTGGATATTGAATGTGACCATGATAGGTAGAATCCGCGATAATACGATCAGCACCAGGCTAGAGATACCAAGCTGGTAAGCGCTTCGACAGCCGTCCAGCCGTGCTTGTACTAAAGCGACTGTCTGTTGACAATGACGACTTTTCTCGGCCCTCCGAGTAAGATCTCTGCCCAGAAGTGCGTAAGGTTCGCACGGGCATTTTCGATGCATTTGGAGGAACGATGGTCGACGGACTCTGCTGTACCACGTCAGGCTGCATCACAGGCAGAATAGACTGTCTACGAATCCGTGACTCTTCATCATTTTTCAAATTAGTTTTTGATTGCACCATGATTGTGTCTTGACGTGAGCGACGATATACCATAAGGGCAAGGCCAAAGGCATATGCCATCACTACACCCAGAGTCAGTCCGTGTCGAATAATGTTGGAAGGAATACGCACATAGAGCAGGATTCACCCAGCTGCCAATCAGAATGTACATGTGGAGTAATTTGCATAAGCCTTCTTGATCAGGGACTACAAAGTATTGAGCCATAATCTTATATAAAACGTGGCGACATTTCTTACTTTGAGTCGGGCAACCAAACTTAGGGTTCCAGTATGCAAATACTGCGGCCGTGCCTATGTAAATCGCATGAGAGTTTGTTGGCTGAGGAGATGCTTAAGAAACATACCTATATGGGCGACAAGCAAGAACATGAAACGTACAGCGTCGAGCCAGGGCCTGAATGGTAACAGGATGCTGCAAATGATACCTTGTATCATTTACCATGCGCATACAACGTTAACACGGAAAATTCGACCTACAGAACAGGAAGCATTATCACAGTTGTTGTATTAGTAAGAAGCATTACTAAGATTAAGGATCCTGCAATATGAATTAGTTGTATGGTACAAACCAACTAGGATTTACGGACGTTCTGAGTGATCTGATAAATCCCAATGCCAGAATATCTCCAGACATAGCAATATAATCCAAAGAAGGCTAGTGAACGAAATACAAGCTGAGGGTCGATTGTCAGGAAAGCGGCCATGAACGTGGACTGGGAAGCACGAACAGAATGCAATGGCTCGCGCTCGCTGAAATACAGGCGAAATTTCCATTAAGATGATTTAAAGGTAGGCTTTAACGTCTGAATCGTTAGGATAAAGGGCGCCTAGTAATCTCTCAGAGAATGACGACGTGAAATAGAGGGCACAGTCCGACCAATTTGAAGTCTTCAAAGATCGTGGAAAGGTGGCATCTTGGCCTGAAGTGTATATATACTGTACTCCGGCCAAAGGACAAAGAGGAGCAAGGTCTTTTGTTCTCATGATTCGGAGGTACATTGTTCAAATTCAAGTACATAGGCCCCCGGCATATGCTCCAATATGTCCGGTCCGAAATCGGTATTTTCGGGCACTTCCGCACGGGCAAATTTCGTACACACTAGGATCGGACCTAGGACTTTCCTCAAGACTTCGTACACATCGCGGATCGGACATAGGTAGCGACGGTCGTTCGTACGCATTGCGGATCGGACATCATAGAACAAGAAATTCATACGCATTAGTACTATTGAAAACGGTCCATGTTGTATATCTATTGTTCCCTCTGCTGCTCCTCATCTGAGCTCTCCCCCGAACTCTCCTTGTCATTATCAGTAGCAACCGGCACCTCTCTCGTAGCTTTCTTGGATGACTTAACCTCCCGAACCAGATCTTGCATCAGTGTGCTAACTAGCTCGGTTCGCAACTGCAGTCTGTCTAAGATGCCAACCAAGAATGGGCACAATGTAATCAATGAAACTGGATGGCCATTGGCAGATGAGATCTCTTGACGCACGAAGTTGGCACAAGATGCCAACAAGAAAAGTATGAGTTCCAGGGATTCGTAAAAACGTAGAGCAATGCGGAGTAGGGCAGGATAATGATGAATAAACATTGTTAGCGAATGGCCGAAAAACCTGTATGTTGATATAGGATAGGGCTCCCACACTGTCAATGCTTGGCAGCCATTCGTGCTTAGTACCTGGATAGCCACTTTGTGAGTACATGGTCGTTACTGTGATAGAATTTCAAACATTTGAGAGAATTTGGAGTGCCAAAAAATATATCTAACCTTCACCAACAATGATTTCGGGAGTTTTTTTATCTGGATGGCAAACAATGATGAAATGCCCAGGAGCAACTTGAAGTGGGTTATAAGTGCTGATGTTGGCTTGTGACATATTAGGGTGTTTCAAAGTTAAAGTTTTGAGGAAGTTTTGAGGCCGTTTTAGCATTGATTTTGCTTGTCGTTTTGACCCAAAAAACCCTTCAAAACTTGTTCAAAACTTTTCTTAACTTTGACAGGACAGTTTTGATGTGTCGGAGCTTCAATCCTGGGGTCAATGGTCAATGGGCATCCCCATTGGCAGTTTCATTAAGCCTTCTTCCCGCTCCTTCCTAAACTGTCTAGTGAAGGTTGTGCTCGTCATGCCAGACAGTGAGCACATGTGGTAACTTGGCCACCAGTTAACAAACAAAATGGACAAAATGGTGGATAATAATAATTAAATCAGATAAATTCAAAATTATATATACACTACAAATGCAAAGACCTCCCCTCACGATTCAGCACGATGAGTGGGAGGTATTTCCGGAACATTCCTGGCTAGATTGCCGCAATCAACTGGCTCAAACCTGGGCTTATGTCACTTCAGGGATTTCTGGCCTGACAAACTTACTAATATTTGATAGTCCGACAAGTGCCGCTGGTGATGCCAAGTGAAACTGTTGCCCAAAACATTTTCTGGTTTGTGATGTTTGCTCTGCTGTTTCTCTGCTCAATCTCTCAAAACTTTACTCAAAACAGACCTTAAACTTTCCTCAAAACTTTAACTTTGAAACACCCTATTGTCATGAATGTTTTGAAGAGTCCCAAGTATGTGTTGCCGCAGAGAGACAAGTTTCTGTAAGTGAACACTTAGATCGGACGAATAATGAGACGAGTGTATATGATTAAAGCAGAGGTAATAGGGTAATACACAGTAGTCAAATTTGGTTGAATTTGGGCCTGATTTCGATCTGAATTTCAATTTGATTTCAAAAGCGGCTAGCCATGGCATGTGGGCAGAGTTTAAAACTAAGGTTGTGTCACCACACTAAAGAAGCTCAGAAGATCCCAATGATGCAAGCGAATTATGGGCTATTATAGGCCGACATTCTTCTGCTGTTCAGCATCTTGGAGAATGTCGCGCTCACTGTGCCGGACAGTGAGCACATACAATAACTTAGCCCACCAGCTAAAAAGCAAAGTGGACAAGATGACAGACTAAGGTAGTTGATGGTTTAAAAAGCATTAAATACAAGTTGTGTATCAATGACGAATGCAAATGCACCAACTCACTGTCTGGCACAGTGAGCATGACATTCCGAAGGATGCCAAACAACAGAAGAACATCAGCCTATAATAGCCCATAATTCACTTGTGTCATTGGGATCTTCCGAGCTTCTTTAGTGTGGTGACACAGCCTTAGTTTAAAACTCCACCCACATGCCGTGGCTAGCTGCTTTTGAAATTAAATTGAAATTCAGATCGAAATCAGGCCCAAATTTGACCAAATTTGACTACTGTGTATTACCCTAATGAAAGTGAGAAGTTAAGTTATGGAATGGGACATAACGGAAGTAAAGTGTGGATTATGTAATGAGTTAGTAAGCAAGAGTCTTACACTCCTCCACACCCTGAAAAAATTAATGTCTGGTAATTCAAATAAAAAGACAAGAAATTCAACATCAACCATGGACAGGTGTGTCAAAACCCTGTGGGAAAAAGCTACCATCACACAATAGCCCCCTCCCTTTTTTGCCAGGTGTCCAAAGCTTCACAATCATCGAGTTTGTGTTGTGGTAACCATCGGTCTTCTTCAGGCCCATATCCAACCCAATGTACAAGGTATTGATGTCCCCTGCCCCTACACCATTCGTCTATGATTTTGTCAATCACATATTCTTCCATGCCATCTGATGTCATGATCAGGCTGGGGCAGGCCAATTCCCATGATGGGCCCCAACTCAGAACTGCCCCCGTTCGCAAGTCACTTGTGTTGGTGGTCACAAAAATTTTGTTGTCACCAGGATTTGAATGATCAATGACCATCAGACACTCCCAACTAACCACCAGACCTTTAATTGCATTGAATGCTGCTTGGTGAGCTGTTGACCATTTTGGAAATGATCTCTCCATGTCCTTAGTAGTCAGTGGTGTTAGAGCTGCCGTAAACTCTGCCAGCTTTGGCAAGAAGACAGAAATGTATCTCACCAGCCCCAGGAATGCTCATACATCTGAAGCCAATTTTGGGACTGGCCAGTTCAAAATCTTATCAACCTTTGATGAGTTCACTTCGATGCCTTGGCCTGAGATGTGGTGGCCCAGGAAATCCACCTCCATGCGAAAAAATTCTGACTTCTTCCCATTCAATCACAGACTATGCTTCCTCAAACAATCCATCAATCCATCACCATTCAGACATGTTTCTCATGCTCTTCCAAACAGGATGACCAAATTATGATATCATCTAAATAAATGTGGCACACCTTGCCAATTAACTCTTGTAATGCATTTGCAACCCTTTGCTGGTGAACTGGGGGTGAGTTATGCAACCCCATGGGCATCACCATACATTCATACAAACCAAATGGGGTTGTGATAGCTGTCAGAGCAATACTATCTGGGTGCATCCATGTATGGAAAAAGCTATTTGTCATATCCATTTTGCTCCATATCTTGCCCTGTCCAGCATCCGCCAATATGTCTTCGACACATGGTAGTGGGTTCAAATTGGTAACGGTGTTTGTATTTATCTGCTGGTAGTCATTGACTCATCTGGGCAAGACCATTGGATTGAATTTAGGTACAATGAACACAGGCAATGCATAAGGCAATTATGACAGATGTATTCGGCCAGCATCCAGATGCTGCTGTATTAAGGTCTTCCATGCATCCCTGTATTTCCTCAGACAACTATATGATCAGGTTGTTATTGTCTTAGAAGCATCTTTCAGAATTACTCTACAGTGGATCTCATCTGATAGGTCATCATAGTGAGGCAAAGGATCAAATACATCCTTATATTCCTCACACAACTTTGCCCCTCAAGCCAACAGATTTGCCTGATCTGCCAGCACCTCAATGCATTCATGGACTGCTGCCATCACATTCAATAATTTCAGTTTCAGGACTGCCTTATCCAGTTTGTCTTTGTGGTTACAACCTTTGCTAATCAACTGTTTCATCACAAGTTTCTTTTGTTTCGCAACCAAGTGCCATAGTTCACAATGGATCATCTGCAATGGTATTCTTTCACCTAATAATACTGATCACAGTGGCAGATTGAGAAGATCATAGCCCACCTCCTTCGCTATACAAGTGTTCTGCTCATGATCAATTACAATTTTGTTCATGTGAAGGAAAGGTAGTCCTAATATAATGTCCATGCACAAGCCAGGCATAACTACTGCGCATACAGTTCTTGAAGTCCATGAGTCGTTCGGGTCATAAAGTCTCAGTTTTACCCATTCTGTCAATGCTTGTACAATGTGATTGTTCGATTCGGAGATGGTGAGAGAAATGTTCATTGGTTCATTTAAAGTTCGGTGTCAGAGGCCCAGTCAGTTTACAAGTTCATCTCAGATCAATACTGTGTGAGATCCATTATCAATGAGTGCCTCTACCTGTGCATGATCAATTGAATGCTGATCATCTACCACACATTTCCAACAATAGTGCAGTATAGATAAAGGGACAGAACACAGACTCACGGAATCATCAGAATCTTTCGATAGGTCGCTACTGTCCCCTTTGAGGACAGTGCTATCATTCATTGGCAGCATGATTGCAGCTACAGGTAGATTCCCCAAGCCTCACGAAGATTTGGTTACCATTGCCACTGTGCCACTCATCTTGTGGCACACCACATTCACATCCTCATTTGTTATGGTCTTGTAGTTTCCTGTCAAGGGGAAATCATTCAGACAGTCAGCAGCACGGTGCTTCATGAAGAAACATCTACATTTGAGGCATCCCTCATTGTCAAAAAGGAATGACCTCTCACTGTCCATAAGTTTCAGCAACTTCTTCGTGTTTGTGTCCTTCCCTTTCATAGTCAACAATTTGTCATTTGCAGTACCTCAGAATGTGTTGTAACAACGAGACAGCTCGGATAGCCCTGCGGAGATTGTATTCCGTTTAAGGTGAGAGCATGCAGCCTCTTCCATGTCAGCCCTCTGTTGCTGCCACTCCCTATGCTTCTTCTCATCAATAATCTTCACTTTATCCAGCCATTTATCTAGGTCCACTTCATTGATCCTTTCATCGTTGCAAGTGTGACTCAGCCATGGTTCCAAGTTTGCTTTGAGTTGGTTCAACAATCCAGCATCATCGAGGTGCGCTGATGTTCTGTGCAATAACATATTCAATGATCACATCTTCACCGCCCATTCCCAGAACATGCCAGCCTGTTTCGTGCCTAGCACCTTCTGGCAAATGTCCTGCTCCCAGTCATTAGCCAACCATTTATTACAGACCTCCTTCATGAAGTCCTCAAATGATAAGGTATCAAATGCCACCTGCCCAGTCCAGTACCAGTTGGAAATCAGTGGGTTGTGAAGGCCGCCCACAATATGGGCAACAAAGTCTTTTGGCTCCAGGCCTTCTTTGTTACAGAAAAAGGAGCGACATGTGTTCTCAAATTGGCACAACACCTCTGGCAAGACAGTACCCACAGACAAGATGGGCTGTTTGTTGCTTCCTGCATGAGTTACTTTGGCATTCAATTTGTTTGACATCCTTTCAGGCACAGAGATTGATAGGTCAGAAGAAGAGTTGTCGGAAGAATTGTATGTCAGTTGGTTATCCAAAGCAATCAGTGACAATAACAGTGTCAATGGTGATGAAGGTGGTAAGGGTGACAATGGTGGTAATGGTGACAATGGCGGCAATGGTGAGGAACTAAGTTCTGTTTGCTTTCCAGATCTTGTTCTCGCCAGTTTCAAAGCCGCTGAATTGATAATTGCATCAGCAAAGTGTTCAGCAACAGAATTGGATGGCCGTTGGTCAGAAGTCATAACATTGTTCATTTCAGACGGTTCCATACACATAGTGTGTAATGTGGATGCAGTTGACATCCCACCTAGGCATGAATGCTTTGTAGATATTGAAATCGTTCGTCAATCAAGTTGTCGGTCAGGGACAAACCCCAACCTGCATACATCCTGTCATCCACTAAAGTGGTTAATGTTTGAGATTATGAGAAATTAATAACTCACAGTTTGTACACGTTAAAAAAAAAGTGTAAGTGAACACTTAGATTGGACAAATAATGAGACAAGTGTGTATGATTAAAGCAGAGGTAATGAAATTGAGAAGTTAAGTTAAGTTATGGAACAGGACATAACAGAAGTAAAGTGTGGATTATGTAATGAGTTAGTAAGCCAGAGTCTTACAGTTTCTATGGGAACCAGCAAGTGGTAATGCATTAATGCTCTGAGCCTGAGTTGTAACATCCTATGAGAAAAAGGGTCAATGACTCAGAGAGAATGAGGCTTGTACTGAAATGCAAACAATGCTTGCCAAACTTCGGTACAACTTGAAAGTTATGAAGTACTTTGGAAGTACTTGCAATAGGTTGAGCGGATGAGGTGAGGGGGGAAGTGTTTCACCATATGTAAAGCTTAGGCTTTGAAGTTACAAAGATCCCTCAGCCTGAGGCCCTGAGGCTGCAGGCCAATTTGTACACATGCAGATTGGACATCACTACCAACCAACAATCCAGACTTTTTCTGGATCAGACCCCACCCAGATTCTGGTCCTTTCATACACAGTTTTGCATCAGACATACAGTGAAATTTGGGGTCAAATCTGTATGCATTGGGATCAGACATACTGCAGCATTTGCCAGGGGCCTATTCAAGTTTGATGAGTCAGCAGAAAGCCAAATTTCAAGCTCAGCATTACTAATATTGATATCCAAACATCTGAGCATGGAAAGGACCCCTGAAAGTCCCCCCTTAGGTATGTGCTGCATCCAGATGAATTTGAGCTGAAAATTTTGTATGTCTGTTCTCATCCAGACAGATTTGGGAAGATTTTGAGACCTATGTATGGTTAATAATCTGGACATCCATGGTGTCTGGTAAGGGGTATGTTCCTCCATCCAGACACCAACCATGACATCACCTGCCATTTTGTCCTGCTAATGAGAGCCAATTTCTATATTTTCTTCACTCTAATTTTTTGCAACAACTCCTCACACTGATGGTAAATTTCAAGTCATGTTCAGAAGTTTGCCATGGCCCTCCAGGCCAATAAATAGGGTGTAACACAGGTGTCACCACAAGTGATTTTGGGTCACACCACACCTGTTACAGGTATGGTGTATACAGGTGCAGGTTCACACATCAGGTCACACACTTAAACCATGGTGTGACTACACCACACACCATAAGTACACCACAGATCAGTGACATCAAAATTTCAAGAAACAAACAATATAAAGTGTAAACTAAATTTTGTCACTGCTTGAATCATCAGGGTAGCCCTCTTGCCCTTTGCTTTGCCATGAATAGCTTCAACAACATCAGATGTGTTTACCATATCCTTATGACTCCAATCTCCAAAGTATAAAAATGCTCAGATGAACCTGGCTGAGAGCCTGTTTCTGGTGAAATGAAGTAATTGTCTGCCTTGCAAAAACACAT
>Ga0210387_10003724_pt1 | contig 11713 bp, 12 predicted proteins | sample IncBWC7OmetaG_FD_160108 | JGI IMG/M metagenome (GOLD analysis project Ga0210387, IMG submission 160108) | Forest soil microbial communities from Barre Woods Harvard Forest LTER site, Petersham, Massachusetts, United States - Inc-BW-C-7-O ... | reverse complement strand
TTCCAGGCCAAGAGCTTGGCGCGAAAATAATCGCGCTGGCGCTCGTTCATGAAAGGCTCTTTTTCGGTCGGTCGATAGTTCTTCAACTTTTCCAAGGCCAGCCCATCTTTCACCTGAGGTGCCGCGCCCTTGCGGCACCGTGCGAGGAGGAAGTTCCCCTCGCGCGGCGCCTTATATAGCGAGGTCTTGCGACAGACAATATTGCCGTGGCCGGCCGGGCCCCTGTTCCAAGCCCCTGTACAGACAAATCTATCGGGCGGGGACCTCGGATCGGCCCAATCCGGTTAATAGCCGACGGTAAAGCGCGTCCGGATATGGGCCGGGCGCTCGATCTCGTCGGCCATGGCGACCGCAAAATCCTCAAATGAGATCCAGCTCTTTCCGGCCGAATCGACCAGAAGCTGGTCCATTCCCAGGCGGAACTTGCCGGTTCGGCTGCCAGAGTCGAACAGCGCCGACGGCGACAGGAAGGTCCAGTTCAGCTCCCTTTCCTGCCGCAGCCGGTCCAGGAACGCCCCGCCCTTTTCGGCCTCCGCCTTGTATGGCGGCGGGAAGTTCGGCGCCGCCACCAGCGGCACTCCGGGCGCGACCTCCAGCGAGCCGGCGCCGCCGACCACGAGGTAGCGGGGCACACCTGAATCCCTGGCAGCGCCGATCAGGGCCTCAATGTCGCTGGTGAGGAAATGAATCGAGCTCACTGCGGCATCATGTCCGGCCCATAACCTGGCGAGCGCCGCGCGGTCGTTGGCGTCGCCCGAGACCGCCGTAACGTTGGCGAGCCTGGCGATCTTGTCCGGGTTCCGCGCAATCCCGGTGACGCTATGGCCGCGGCGGGCGAGTTCGGCAGTGATGCAGGAGCCGGCGCGCCCCGAGGCGCCAACGATGGCGATCTTCATGCTTGTCTCCGTGTTTTAAAGTTCTGGATGAGTCGGGTAGTATCCAACGGTGACTAGATAGCCTCTGGGATGCTGGTGTTAAGAACGCACCCCGGGTTCACCTGGTCACGCGCGGGTAACCCGATCTCGTTTCTCGGAGTTCAACGGCGATGAAAGCCAATCCCTATTCGGCCGACTGCCCGACCCGCCAGATCCTGGACCGGGTCGGCGACAAATGGGCGGTGTTGATCCTCTTGCTGCTGCGCCATGAAGCCTTGCGCTTCAATCAGTTGCGCCGCGGGATTGAAGGGATTTCGCAAAAGATGCTGTCGCAGGTGCTCAAAAGCCTGGAGCGCGACGGCCTGGTCAAACGGCGCGCGATCGCAACCGTGCCGGTGACGGTGGAGTATTCGATCACGCCGCTCGGCAAGACGCTTGCCGCCGCCGTCGATCCCTTGCGCGATTGGGCCGAGACGAACCTGAAGAACGTGCTGGCCGCCCAGCGCCGCTATGACGCGCAGCAGCACGCAAAGGCGGCGTGATAGCCCCTCCTTGGTCATGCCCGCGAAGGCGTACCGGGCGATGACCAGCTCTTAGGCTAGTGCTGCCCGGCTTTGGCGAGCTCGACCTCAACGCGCAGTTCGATCTCGGAAAGCACGGCATCTAAACCCGGGTCGCCCGAGGAGGACTTCAGGTTGACTGAAGCCTCCCGCAGCCGGCTCACCGTCGAGGCATCGAAATTGCCCGACAACAGAGCGATCTTGAGATCGTCGAGCACGTCGAGCGCGCGTTTGCCGCGCTGCACCGAACGTTTGCGCCGCTCGGTCAGGTCCTCTTCGATCCCCTGCATCGCCAGCAGCGCATCGAGGCCGGTGGTCGCCTTGGGGGCCAGCGTCGTGCGTGTCTCGCCGGTCGAGACCGCATCCTCCGGCAGCGAAAAACCGCTCGAACCGGTCCGCCTGATATTGCTGCTCTGGGACCCCAGAGTGGTGCCGTTCGGTCCTGTGATGCGCATGATGGGTCCCTGCCGGTATGACGCGCAGCATCGCCTCGCGATGGTTAACGCGGCGTAAATCACCCGGCAAAATCTGCCGGCCAGCGGCAGTTTCTGTCGCCTCCGGCTCGCCCCTCGCCAGCACCCTTTGGAACTTGTCCAATTAAATCAGTTCATTAGCCGAAGTGAAGGCGTGGCACGGCGCTCGCATAGTTAATCGTGGATCGTCCCTCATGGGAGTGATGGGCGCTCTTCAAGTTCAATGCCTCAGCGGGGAGCAGAGGATGCCAAGCGTTAAGTGGGGAAAATGGTTGCGGCTGGGGGCGTGTGCGCTCTCGGCGCTGCAGTTATGGACGGTTCCGGCCGGTGCGACGTCGCGGATCAAGGACCTCGCCAATATCGAGGGCGTCCGGCAGAACCAGCTCGTCGGATACGGCCTCGTCGTCGGCCTGAACGGCACCGGCGATACGCTGAACAATGCCCCCTTCACCAAGCAATCGCTGCAAGCGATGCTGGAACGCATGGGCGTCAACATCCGCGGCGCCACCATTCGCACCGGCAACGTCGCCGCCGTCATGGTCACCGGTAACCTGCCGCCGTTCGGAACCCAGGGAACCCGCATGGACGTGACGGTTTCCGCGCTCGGCGATTCCAAGAACCTGCAGGGCGGCACCCTCCTCGTCACCCCCCTGCTCGGCGCCGACGGCAACGTCTATGCGGTGGCGCAGGGCTCGGTCACTATCAACGGTTTCCAGGCCGAAGGCGCCGCCGCCAGCATCACCCGCGGCGTGCCGACCGTCGGCCGCATCGCCAACGGCGCCATCATCGAGCGCGAGATCGAATTCGCGCTCAATCGCCTGCCCAACGTCCGGCTCGCGCTGCGCAACGGCGACTTCACCACCGCCAAGCGCATTGCAGCCGCAATCAACGACTTTCTCGGCGCCAAAAGCGCCGAGCCGCTCGATCCCTCGACCGTGCAGTTGTCGATCCCGCCGGAATTCAAGGGCAATGTCGTTGCCTTCCTGACCGAGATCGAGCAGTTACAAGTCGAACCGGATTTGGGCGCCAAGATCATCATCGACGAACGAAGCGGCATCATCGTGATGGGCCGCGACGTCCGCGTCGCCACTGTCGCGGTGGCGCAGGGCAACCTGACCGTCTCGATCTCGGAAAGCCCGCAAGTGAGCCAGCCCAACCCGCTCGCCCGTGGACGGACGGTGGTGACGCCGCGCTCAAGCGTCCGCGTCACCGAAGACGGCAAGAAACTCGCGCTGGTGAAAGATGGCGTCTCGCTGCAGCAGCTTGTCGACGGCCTCAATGGACTGGGCATCGGCCCGCGCGACCTGATCGGCATCCTCCAGGCGATCAAGGCCGCTGGCGCGATCGAAGCCGACATCGAGGTGATGTGATGGACCTGGCTCAGATCAGCAACAGCAAGCTCGCCAGCGCCGCCAAGGCGTCGATGCCTACCTATGGCGGCCACCCCGACTACGACTTCGCCGCCGCGCTCAACAAGGTGTCGCCGCAGGTCAAAGCCAAGGCCCAGACCCAGGCGCAGAACTTCGAGGGAATGTTCATCAACTCGATGTTCTCGGAGATGACCAACGGTCTCCAGGGCGAAGGCCCGTTCGGCAACACCACCGGCACCGGCATCTGGCGCTCGATGCAGATCGAACAATATTCGAAATCTTTCGCAAAGGCAGGCGGCGTCGGCATCGCCAAGAACGTGTACCGCACACTGATCATGACGCAGGCGAAGACCGCCGGCCAGTCCCAAGGAACTGCTCAAGGAACTGCTCAAGGAAAACAAGCATGAACCCGCCTCCTTCGCGACAGCCGGCGCCGGCGACCCCGACGATTTCCACACCGGCCGAGGCCCGCAAGCTCGCGGAAGATCTGATGCACGCCATGAGCGCCCTGCTCGGCGTCATCGAGCGCGAAACCGAGCTGGTGCGCGCTGGCAAAATCCGCGAGGCGATGGTGTTCGAATCGAAGAAGGCGGAGTTGTCGCGCCACTATGTCGGCGTGGTCAATCGCCTGAAGGCCAACCATCTGTATCTGGCCAAGAGCTCGCCGGATCTGCTGGCCACGCTACGCCGTCACCACGACACGTTCCGCGCCATGTTGCAGGTCAATCTTACCGTGCTTGCAACCGCGCATGCGGTTTCCGAAAGCATCGTGCGCGGCGTCAACGCCGAGGTTCAGCGCCGCAACATTCCCAACACCTACGGCGCGACCGGCCGGCGTGTGAATCCGGGAGCACAGCACCTCAAGCCGCTGGCGGTCAGCCGCTCGCTCTGATCGTTCTCGTGCTGCCGATCTGAACGTCATCTCGCCTTGAGAGATTTCGTCGCGAAGTTATTTCGCCGCCAGCTCAGGCGTGGAAATCATCGCCATCAGCTCTGTCCGCACGCGGTCGATGACATTGGCGTAGTCCCGCGATTCGCCCTGCCTGAAAAGCCGCGCAGACGGATACCAGGGACTATCGTCGCGATCGAGTAACCACCGATAATCCGGCGTATAAGGCAGCAGTATCCAGGTTGGCCGGCCGAGCGCGCCGGCCAGATGAGCGACGCTCGTGTCCACCGTGATCACCAGGTCGAGGCACGACACGAGCGCGGCCGTTTCAGCAAAGTCGGTGAGATCACCGGCGAAATCGACGATATCTGTCCGTTCAAGCAAGGCTGCCCTGTCGTCGGGCCGCAGGTCCTTCTGCAGACTCACAAAGGTCGCGTCGAGGTCCAGAATCGACGTCAAGGCACGCAATGATAGCGATCGATTATGATCATTATCGTGGCTCGGGTTGCCTGACCAGGCAAGGCCAACCCGCAATCTGTCGTGAGAGCCGAGACGCGCTTCCCAGGTTTCCAAAAGGGACGCGGCAGGAGCGGCTAGATAGGAAGCAGACGGAATCGTTTCATAGGTCGTCCCGAACGCGAGCGGCAGACTCGAAATCGGGCAATACATGTCAAACGCCGGCAGCGTCGTGGCCGACATCGTGGCGACCGACAGCGGAAGGCATTGGGAGACACCCGTGACTTTCGACAACAACGGGCACAAAACATTTTGTACGACCAAAATGACACGCGCTCCCCGCATGGCCAGCATCGGTATGTAACGCGAAAACTGAATAGCATCGCCAAGGCCTTCGTCCACAGGGACGAGAATGGTCTTGCCCTCGATCGGCTCTTTGCCAAGCCACCGCGGTTGGGGATATTTAAAGTGGGCCAGTGGCAAATCCGGAAAATTCGCACGCACTTCACGCCCTGCCCAACCGGCGTCGAAATTCCCCGTCAACAGATCGAGAAGCGATCTCGCCCAATTGGCCTTCACATCGTCCGGATGAAGCACCTTCAGTGCACCATAAGTGACGAAAGCTTCGTTGAACCGGTGCAGATGCGTGAGTGAAGATGCCTTGCCGATGAATGCTTCCGGATAGTCGGGTCGCAATCCGAGAGCCCGATCAAACCAGGTCACCGCCTCGTCGTCGCGACGCAATCTTTGCAAAAAGGCGCCGGCATCGTTGCATATCGCGGCGTCCTGGGGATCGAGCACGTGCGCCTGCTTGATGTCGTCCAGAGCTTCTTCGAACCTTCCAAGGCGGTACAGCGTCAGCGCGCGCTTGCGCAACGTCGGTCCATGGTTTTGCTGCAACTGCTTGCATAGATCGAAGGAAGCAAGGGCTTCATCAAATCGTTGCAGATAGAACAGCAGGGACCCAACGTTGAAAGCTGCCTCCCAGTCACGAGGATTGAGTGCCAACGCATGCTGAAAGTTGAGTGCGGCTTGATCCGGGCGATTCAGGCTTATGAGAACGTGGCCGAGATGTTTCCACAACTCCGCCGCATCTGGTTTAAGCTGCACCGCTTTATCGAATGCCTTGAGAGCCTCTTCGAGCCGGCCCTGATTTCGCAGGGCCATGGCGAGCGCCACAACATACTGTAGCTTGACCTCCCGGCGAATGGCGCGCGCGAACCATTCAATGGCGAGATCGTGCTGCGCGGCGTGAGCAGACAGCAAACCCATGAGATAAAGGGCATCCGCATAATCGGGCTCCGCCGCAAATGCGCGCTGGCAACAAAGTTGAGCCTCGAGGTGTTCCCCTGCTCGCAGGTGTCGCAGACCCGCCTCATACAGCTCCGCAGGCGTGCTTACGCTGGGAACGTTCGAAGCGCTTCGGGAATGTCGGGCGGCTACCCGGCGATCGCGGCGGTTCATTGGCTCATCCCGACTGGTTTGTGGCTGAATCGGTAAATGATTCCACGATCCCCACAAAGCGCTACCGTGAACGAAGCCTACGGCGCCCGGGCTCAGCTCGCCTTCCCGCCCGCTGCATATCGAGCGAATAATCGCATTTTTCCTAAAATTCTTACGATGAGATCAGCGCCGCGCTCATCATATTCCCTAACAATGCGTTGAGACGTCTGGTTCATATTGCCGATGACGAGGGGTTGGGATTTGACTCGAGGAGAGCCAGGAGGGCTGCCATGAGTACGGATTTCAGCATCAGGCCGGTGGGGACCCCGGTCGCAGTTTCATTACCGCCCGCCGCCAGCAACGCGGCGGTTGGCGGCGTTCCCACGCAATTGCCTGCCAATCAAAGCGTCACGGCAACGGACGCGAGCACGGCAAGCAATAACAATTCACCGAACTCGGGTTCGGGCGATCTGTCGCATCAGGCGTTTTTCGACACTGCCGCGGCGTCGGTCGTTTTCCAGTCGATCGATGCCTTGACCGGCGAGGTGGTCCAGCAATTTCCTGACGACGCGATGTTGCGCCGTCGCGCCTATTTCCACTCGCTGGATCTCCAGGATTCGCCTTCGCGCCCGCTCGCCACCGACGTGACGGCGTAAAGCCGAATCAGAGCAGAGAGTTGGCGGAAAGTCCTTAGACCCTGCCTGCGAGGCCGGCCGCGATCTGACAGTTGATGTCGATCAGCGGCTTCAGCTTTGAGGGATCCGGCGCCAGCTGCATGTCGACCGTCTGATGCATGACGAAGATGCTGATGTTAGCGATGTTCTGACGAACTTCGATTGAATGCGGATTGTCGTTGTCCTCAGCCGCGCTCATGAAGATCGTCCACAGGCGGCGATTGAACAGCAACGCCTTGTGCATCTTGGCGTCCGGGCCGGCCCAGTTCGACTGCACGTCCCGCAGTTGCTTGGCAGCCTTCAGCAGCGCCTGCGCCTCTATGTCCCTCGGATTGCCGGTCACCTGCGACGTGCGGGAATAGGCCTGGGCTGCTTGAGACATTCATCACTCCGAACTGGATTATGCAGCACAGGGACGCGTAACTGCCCAAGTTTTATAAGTTCTTGCCTTTAAAATATGGTTAGCGGTGGTCATAGAATGCTTCCGGAAAATTACGGAATAGGCAATTGCCCGATGTCGCGGTTCTGACCTTCGTATCTTGTCGCGAAGCACTTCTGCGGAAGCACTTCTGCGAATGTCAGAAACAAATGGACACGAGTGTCCCGATTCCGAAAGTCCGCAGCCTTTTACGGAGTCACGTTTCAAACTTCGGAATCGAAAGGACGCTGGCAAACCTGTCGATCTAGATGTGGCCTTGACTCTGACGTTCCTTTGAAGAGGTCGCCGCGAAACTGAAAGGAACGTCAGAGTCGGAACACTAGTTGATCGTCAACGAAAAACGGCGGGGGAAACCCCGCCGTTTTTCGTTCTGTCGTTTGCGCTCGATCAGCGGAGCAGCTGGAGCACGCTCTGCTGCGACTGGTTGGCGAGCGCCAGCGCCGAGACCGCGATCGACTGACGGGTCGACAGCGCCTGGCTGTTGGCCGCCTCCTCGTTCGGATCGGCCAGCGTCAGGTTCGACGCACCGGTCTGCAACACGTTGATCAGGCTCTTGTTGAAGTCCTGGCGGATCTGCACCACCGACAGGTTCGAACCGAGATTTGAGGCTTCGGAGCGAAGCAGGTTAGAGGCGCCCTGCAATGCGGTCAGCACCTTGTTGGTGGCGTTGTTGTCGATGAAGTCGGTGCCCACCGTCAGATTGGAGAGGCCGAGGCCGGCCGAGTTGAAGTTCGCACCGGTGATGCTCAGCGTGGAGGTGCCGGTCTCGTTGAACACCAGCTTCAGCGTGTCGCCGTTCAGCAGGTTGATGCCGTTGAACGAGGAGTCCTGCGCGGTGGTCGTGATCTGCGACAGGATGTTGTTGTACTGCGAGATCAGGCCGGCGCGGGTGGCCTGGGCGTTCGGGTCCACGACCGGAGGCGGCGATACCTTGCCGTTGAACAGGTTGCTGGAGCTCGTGACCGCGCCGATCGTTTGCGAGGCGTCGTCGTTGGAGGTGATGATGGTCAGGTTGCCGTTGGCATCGACCGTAGCCTGCAGGTTGTTCGCCGCCAGCGCCGTGTTCAGTTCGTTCAGGTTGCTGATCTGGTTGGCGCCGGTGCCGAACGTGACGTTGGTCGCCGTGCCGGTTCCGACCGCCGCAATCGACAGGGTCGAATTGAGGGCAAGCGCCGAGTTCGAGGACTGTGTCCGCGGGAAGGTCGTAGTCGCGGTGCCGGTACCGATGCCGAGCGAGGCCAGCAGGCTCGTATTGCTCGAGCTGATGCTGAGATCGGCGTTGGTGCCGGTCGAGATATGGAGCGCTCCGGCGGCGACCGAGGAGGCCGTGCCAGTACCTGCAGCCAGCGTCGCAACACCGGTCCCGGTGTTGATCGTCGCCGTCTGTGCGCCGGTCGCGATGTCGATCGCCGTCTCCAGATCGGTAACCGTGCCTGCCGGGGTGCCGGCGACGCCGAGATACACCGTCGAGTTGCCGTTGCCGTCGGTGAGGACGTTGCCGACCAGGCCGGAAGTACCCGCGGCCGCAGCCGGGGTTGCGCCGGTCTTGAAGGTGATGGTGTGACCATCGACCGTCAGCGTATCACCGTTGGCAATCGTCGCGGTGATGGCGTTGGCGTTGCTCGTCGTCAGCAGCGCGGTCGTGCCCGTGATCGCGGTTGCGGTCGTCAAAGTGCTATCGACGGCGGTGCCGACGAACGAGGCGGAAGCAATCGTGGTGCCGCCGAACAGGTTGGTGGCGGATGCGCCCGCGCCCAGCGCCACGGTGAAGCTCGACTTCGAAGAGTAGCCGATTGTGGTCTGCAGGGCCTGAGTGGCGACCGACTGGGCGCTCTGGACCAGGCTTTCCAGCGAGGTGATGCCGGTGTTGGCGGCCTGAAGCACCTGCACACCGTTACCGATGCTGTCGAGCAGGTTGCCGATGTCGGAGGCGCGGTTGTTCAGCGACTGCGAGGTGAAGAAGTTGGTGGGGTTGTCGAGGGCCGAGTTGACCTTGTTGCCAGTGGCGAGGTCATTCTGGGTCGTCGCAAGCAGTGCAGCCGTCGACTGCAGGGAGAGGAGGTTTTGGCGAACTGACGCCGAGAGGACGATACCGGACATTGCTGTTACCTTTCTGGTTTTTCAAACGCACTCCGACCCTTCAGGCCGGCTTACCCAGGCAACGTGCGAGGAAGCCCTCTAACAAAACATGAATCGGATACCGCAAATTCCGCCAAATGCCTGAAAAACAACGATAAAAACGCTTTTTTCACCATATCGCCTAGCGTGCAAGCCATTGATAAGATTGAATATTTTTTACAGACCTGATCGCGTTTACTACTTGTTAAGAGCGACTCGGGAAGAGTGAACGCGGCCACGATCGTTCAGAGTCCGTCGCCGGCGCGTTTGCGAGCGCAAATCCAACCATCAACAGGCGACCGCGGAGAACAGGCATGGCATTAAAGGTCGAGCTAAAGCCACATGAACGGATCATCATCGGCAATTGCGTGATCACCAACACCGATCAACGCGCCCGGCTGTTAATCGACGGCGAGAAGATTCCGATCCTGCGTGAAAAGGATATTCTGACGCCGGAAACCGCGGACACGCCGGCCAAGCTGATCTATCTGGCGGTGCAGTTGATGTACATTTCGCCGGAGCCGCAGGTCGATCACGGCACATATTTCAACCTGATGCGCGAACTCGTCACCGTTGCCCCGAGTACGTGGCCGCTGATCGAAAACATCAACACCAACATCCTGAACGGCGAACTCTATCACGCGCTCAAGGAAGCCAAGAAGCTCGTCGCCTATGAGAAGACGCTTTTGGATACGGCCCGCGACAAGCAGGACGACGCCGAAGCGCGGCGCTCCGCCTGATGATGAGCTGAGATTGGCGGAATAACGCCGCCGGCCTCACGCCGCGCAGTTATCCGACGATCGCCGCGCGCCGAATTCGAGCACAGCAGCAATAAGCGCATCGAGATCGATCGTGTCGGTGCGGTGGTTGACGATCGCGGCACGGATCGCGAGTTTCCCGTCCAGCGTCGTGGTCGACGGTGCCGCGATGCCGGACTCGTGGATATCGGCCACGATCTCGCTGTTGACGCGATCGGCGTCCTCCGCGCGATAACGGAAGCAGACGATATTGAGTTGAGCCGGCGCGATCAACTCCAACCGCGGCTCCGATGAGACCTTCGTCTCGAGATAATGCGCGAGCCGACAGGTGCGCTCGATCATGGCGCCGAGTTTTTCAGTGCCGAACGCTTTCAATGTAAACCATGTCTTCAGTGCCCTGAACCCTCGCGACAGATCCGGTCCGAGATCGCACGGCCATGGCGAGCCCGCCGCGAGTCCTCGGGTCTCGCGCCGCAGATAGGCCGCCGGCGCTGCAAAGGCATCGAGATGACGTTGGTGATCGCGAACCAGAAGAAAGCCCGCGTCATACGGCACCTGTCCCCATTTGTGAAAATCGAGCGCAACGGAATCGGCATTTTCCAATCCGGCGAGCCGCGGCGCCAGCGCAGGCGTGAGAACGCCGAGCGCACCATAGGCGCCATCGACGTGAAACCAGAGTTTCTCCTCGCGGCATAGCGCGCTCAACTCGGCGAGATCATCGATGGCGCCGATATCGACCGTGCCGGCTGAGCCGACCACGAGGAAAGGATTCAAGCCGATCTCGCGATCGCGCTTGATCTGGGCGCGCATCGCCCCGACATCGACGCGATGCGAACGATCGACCGGAAGGCTTCGCAGCGCATCAGTGCCGAAGCCCGCAAGATCCATCGCCCTGGACACGCAGCCGTGTGCCGCCTTCGACGTATAGGCCGTCAGCAACGCGCCTTCGCCGCCGACGCCGCTCGCGCGCGCGGAAGGCCCAAGCGCCGCCGTTCGCGCCACCCACACCGCCATCAGGTTCGCCATCGACGTTCCCGTCACGAAGACGCCGCTCGCGCCGGTGGGAAAGCCGAACAGCGTCCGCGTCCATTCCGTGATCTGGCGCTCGACTTCAATAGGTACATGATCGCGGCCGCCGAGATTGGCATTCAATCCGGCCGCGAGCATTTCCGCCAGCATGCCGACCACCGTGCCGCCGCCATGCACCCACCCCATGAAACCGGGATGGACATTGCCGGTCGCATAGGGAGCGATGAATTGCGAATATTCGCGATAGATCTCGCCGAGCTCCAAGGGCTCGCGCGGAATCTCGCTACGAAACCGCGCGCGAACCTCATCCGGGATCGGGCGCCAGACCGGTTGCTCTCGAATATTGGCAATGGCGTCGATCGCGTCATCGAGCATGCGATGCGCCTGCGCGCGCACGTCATCCCAGTCCTGTGGATCGAGCGTTTCGCTGGGCCCGACCGCTGACGAACGCTCGGCCGGCGACTTGGTCACGCCGCCGCCTCGTTGGGGCGTCCGGCGCGGCGGTGTAACATCGCAGCGAATGCATCGAAAACTTTTCGCATCTGCGGCACCTTGTAGGGAAACACATCCGGCGGGTCCATGTCGTGGACGATCGCCGTGTTGTCGGCCTCGAAGATCAATAATGATCC